>Ga0187863_10000037_pt1 | contig 116680 bp, 84 predicted proteins | sample June2016WEW_11_1_FD_132975 | JGI IMG/M metagenome (GOLD analysis project Ga0187863, IMG submission 132975) | Peatland microbial communities from SPRUCE experiment site at the Marcell Experimental Forest, Minnesota, USA - June2016WEW_11_10 | ecosystem: Environmental > Terrestrial > Soil >...
CAACTGGAAGCCTCCGCCCAGGAGCGCGTCGACCTATGGGAAGAGTCCTGGCATTCGATCGTTCGTAGCCCCATTGTTGGTAATGGCTATGCGACGTTCAGTTTTGCCCAGCATGTACACGATTTGGATGACACTCACAACTGGTTTGTACTGGTGATGGTGGAAACCGGCATCATTGGGCTCCTGATGGCTTTTGTACTATTCGGGTACCTACTGGCTACGTCCTTTCGACTCTTCAGGCGGGCCAAGGACCCATTGTATCGAGGACTCGGTCTTGGCATCTTCGTTGCCATGTGCTCCAGCCTTGTCGCCAACTGCTTTGGCAATCGATGGACTTATCTGGAGATCAGCGGGCCCCTGTTTGTTCTTGTCGGGGCAGCGGTTCGAGCGACTCAGCTTTCGGGGATAAAACAGGCTTCTGAATTGCCCATTCATTCAATCGCTCATTTATCACGGCAACCACTTCCCGCGATGCATCGTTTGTCAAGTGAACGCCATCCTTGAAATTTCCAGCGTTGCGGCGGAAATCGACAAACTCATCGGAGGTAAAATCGATTACCTGATCCTGCGCTAACTTGTTCGCCAGGGCAGCGCGGGTGTAGTTTGCAAAGGCCTTGGTTTTCAAGGCAAAGACGACCTGCGATAGGGGCGGAATCACGTAAACAATTTGAATATTCAAAGCATGGAGCTCGTTAACTAGATCACTATAACTCTTCATTGCGGTTTCATCGATGCTGAACTCAGTTCCCGGGGCCATGAGCTTCTGCATGTGAGGATTCATTTTCTGGGGAATCTCACCGAAGTCATCGGTACCAAACTGGTCGAATTGCTGATTCTCCAGATGAAGTTTGACACGCGCTGCGGCTTTGTATGCCTCCAACAGGCTCTCGGAACCCAGCGCCGCCAGGTTCTCTTTGGGAGTGAGATGAACGGTTGCAAATTCATGGGAGTCCGTAAGATATGGATGAACAATGAGGATCGCGAGCCTGATATGGGAACTGGCTAAAGCGCGGTCTGCAATTACTTTTTCCTCTACGATATTTCCACCTTCGATGGACTCGTTGTAGGCGCGGAAACTGTCGATTCCTTGTGTGTTCCAGTTCGCAGAGACAGATGAGCCAATCAGCAGCGAGTCGAAGTTTTCGGGCACATATCTTTCGCTCAGGAGGTACTTGGCGATTCGCTCGTCCCCATAGACAACAAGGTGGCGGCCCTTCGTGCTGCGAAAGATCCCGTAGATATCGATCGACATATTGACGAGCACGACGATGAGCAAAAGCAGGACGATCGCACCAATCGTCTCGGCCAGCCAGACGGGTGGGGACATAACTTGTCTATCAGAATGCAAAGTAGACAAACTCCTTCGCTGCCGTCGAGTTCATGAAAAACATGCAAAGCAGGATCAGCGTGGCTGTGGCGAAAGCGGTAAGGTGAGTCGGCCGGAATGTTTCGGCAAATTGTTGCGCAGTTTTGAAAAAGAATGCAAGCACGATGCCGATGGCTACCGGGCGCAGGAGCAGGGAAGGGGCAAGTGGAAGCACGCCCCTAAGTGCCGCAACGCCCACCAGGTGTGCGTGCGGTAGCATGGCGTTCAGCATGCGCAGTGCCGATGAGACGTTGGCCGAGCGGAAGAAGACAAAGGTGATGTTGACGAAAACAAAAGTTACCAGCCAGCCAAGCCAAGCAGGCATCTTCTTCTTGCGTCTCCTCCACACTTGATTTACTGCGAGGGCGCCACCATGGAGCGTGCCAAAAATGACAAAGGTCCATGCTGGGCCGTGCCACAGCCCGGCGATAGCCATGGCGACGAGAATAGCGATCGCCGATGTCGTCACGGTCGCTTTACCCATTGAACGCAAGATGGGGGTGTAAAGGTAATCCGTAATGAAATTGGAGAGTGAAATGTGCCAGCGCTTCCAAAATTCGCTGATCGACTTGGAGCGATAAGGCGCGTTAAAATTCTGCGGAATATCGATTCCGAGCATCCAGGCGCAAGCGACCGCCATATCAGAGTATCCGCTAAAGTCAAAGTAGATCTGGAAAGTATAGGAGAGAGAAAACACCCAGGCTTCGAAAGTGGAAAAGTTTTGAACGGAACCGAAGCCTGCATCGGCGATGCGAGCGAATGAGTCGGCGAGAACGACCTTTTTGGTGAGACCGAGCGAGAATAAATAGAGCCCCCGGCACGCGAGGTCGAATCGGCCCACTGACATTGTGAAGCTTTTGAATTGTGGGATTACAACACGTGATCGTACAAGTGGCCCAGAGGATACATAGGGGAAGAAAGAGACAAGCGTGGCGTGGTCAAACAGGGTACTCGGCGCATTCAAGCCCTGATAGGTATCCACCAGATACATGATCTGGGTCAATGTGAAGAAGCTGATTCCGAGCGGGAACGCCCAATTCGGGAGGTTAAGCCTCTGCGGATTCAGGAACGCAAAGCATTGTAGAAAGAAGTTAACGTACTTGAAGCTACAGAGAAGGATGATGTTTGCCGCTAGCCCAATCCAGAGAAGCATCTTCCGCCGTGACTCGCTTGTGCCAGCATGGTCTTGCGCCGAACCCATCCACGAGGCGATGGCCCAATTAAATAGGATTGAGCCGGCCAGCAACGGGACATAGCTGGGCTTGGCATAGCCGTAGAAGAAAAAGGATGCAGCGAGCAGAAAAGCCTGCGCCATACGCTGGCCGAAGTACATGCGCGCCAAGGCATAGACGATCGTAACGATTGGAAGGAACAGAGAAATGAACGGGAACGAGTTGAAGAGCATCAGTAAACGCTCCCCGCTGCGATGGGAATATCGATTCCGTGGACGAAATCTGACGCGGGTGAAAGGAGAAACTCGACGGCGCCCAGCAGGTCAGCGGTGGTCGCGTTGCGGCCCTGCGGGTTAGCCGCGGCGCTCATCTGCACTGCCGCATCTGCGATGTCTTCAAGAAACCGCGTCTCCACCATGCTCGGCGAAATTGCGTTGATCCGGACTGGGGTGGAAGCATATTCGGCAGCGAGAGAGCGCATCAGCCCGAGTTGCGCGTACTTGGCCACTGTATACATGGACATAAACTTCGGCGGCACGCCGTGAACAACGCTGGAAAGTACAAACAAGACCCTGGCACGGGGCAGCTTGACCATCTTTGGCAAGAAGCGCTCGAGAAGAATGACCGCCGACTCCACCTGGATTGCCATGTCTTTCTTGAAGCGATCCAAGTTGAACTTCGTGAAGCGCTCATACGTCAGGCGCAATGCGGGCAAATGGATAATTGAAGCGGGCGTACCGTGTTCGTTTGCGATCTGCTCGGCCATCGCTTCGACTGAAGAGCGCTGCGAGAAGTCCGATTCCAGAAGTTGCAGCCTGCTTCCGAACTCCGCTTTGAGCTGGCCAAGCTTTTCCCGCGACGCGAATGAGTGCGCGAGCACGATGCGGCCGTCCGGACGGCTAAGAAGACTCCTCGCTATCGCACAGCCAATATCGGATGAGGCCCCGGTAATGAGCGTTGCTTCAGTTGCCATGGAAGCCTGCCTTTATCAGTGCTTTTGAAACCAGCTTGCCGTCGTCCTTGCGGATCGTCGCCTTGATCTCCAGCCTTCGGTAAGCCTCGCTTAGAAATTCGATCTCTCCAACCACGTGAAGGTGGTCGCCCACATAGCATGGGGAACTGAAGTCAATTCGAATGCCTTGAAGGAGCGCAAACTTGCCTGGCAAATAGACTCCTACCAGTCGCGAATACAGGGAGGAGGTTAACATTCCAAAAAGAACCGGGCACGGAAAGCCCGCCTCGATAGCATAGGCCTTATCGACATGGAGTGGATTTACGTCGCCAGAAAGCATGGCGAATGCAGCCGCTTGCTCCTCAGAGAAAGTGGCGTCGAACTCGTGCCTGAGCCCGATATAGAGGTCACTCCACCTGTACTCCATCATTTGGCGGCGAGCTTTACCTTGATGAGATCAATCATGTCACCTACGTCTTTCAGCTCTTGAAGCTCACCGAGGGCGAATTTGATCTTGTAGTGCTTTTCAATCGAAACTACCAGATTGATGTGAGCCAGTGAGTCCCAGTCGTCAACATTGTTTGCATTCGATGCGCGCGTTAGGACGAGGTTGGGCTGGTCGAGAATGTCGCGGAAGATGGGCTGCAGTTCTTCGAGGATGTTATCCACGTACGGGCTCCAGTATTCGAATGTGTTGGTTGCGCGGGGTGTAAGAAGGAATATCGAGGGTCCAGACGGAGTTCTTGGTGTCCGGATCCACCGAAACGTTCAGAAATCCTAGTTTCTCATAGTGATCGGCGACCATGGCATTTTTTGAGGTAGGCAAGTAGTATCCGCGCAGGGTCATGAGGTTCGCGGTTCTTGCGTGCTCCACCAGAGTATCCAGCATAGCGAGCTCCATGTCTCGCTTCAGCACACGGCAGCTCATCAGCCACAAATCGATATGGAGAACGTCCTGTTCGCACCGGCCAAGCACAATGGAGATCAAACCGTTGTCACCAAAGCGGTCGCTGAGCTTGCCGTAAATACCGATGTAGCGCTCATCACGCGAGATTGCTTCCATCTCCGCCAGAGTGTAGCGTCGCGTAGTGAGGTTGAACTGATTCGACTTATTTGTCAGCTGCGCGATGCGCTCCAGATAAAGCGGCTTGAACCTCTCAATCTCAGCGGACATATCGAGAGAATCCAGGTACTCGCCGTAATTGGCGAAGGCGGCTTCGAACTTGGTCCGTTCGGAGTTCGAACGGTAGAGAGCGGCCCGCGATAGGTCCTCCTGCGACACGGAAATCGGTTCAAAGTAGCGGCCTTCTTCAATTACTGCGGCATACCTGGAAACCTCATTCCCTATGTCGGGGACGGCGATCCCGGCGATCTGCGCTTCCACAATAGCGCGTTCCGCCGGATTGTCGTCCACAAAAACAAAGCTGTCCGCGCCCAGGTTCAATTCCCGGGCAATCGCAAGGATGTTCTCGTGCTTCGGCTCCCAGTTAGCTTTGAAGCAGGAGATGTGCTCTAGCTTGAGGACAGAATCGGGGTGCTCGAATCCCTGCTTTGCGATCTCCTCATCGTTCTTGGAGCAGACTGCCAACAGAATGCCGCGCTTTTGTAGCGAGAGACAGTACTCCTGAAATGCTGTGTAGGCCTCGGCAACGGGAGTTTCGCGCCCTATCTGAATCTTATCGACACCGTCGTCTCCAATTACTCCCCCCCAGATTGTGTTATCGAGGTCAAGTACGAGAACCTTGCGGCTCTTTCCGTATATGGCGCGCACCAAGGAAGCGAGAGAGCGGGCGACCGCGGCATTGCCCTCGGGTGTCATGAGGATTTTGTAGCTGAAGTACCGGTCCCAATCGAACCAGTGGTTCAGGCCCATTCTGGCCGACAGGCTGTGAATGTCTTGAAGGAGCAGCCGGGGATCGCCAGCGGCTGCCCGGGCGAATTCCGCATTCAACGCGAGGAGGAATCGTGAAGTCCCACCGAAGGAGACAGCGTCGATGTTGCCTAGAACAGCAAAGGCCGGGAGTTCAAAGTTGTTCTGGATGATTTGAGCGGAGAGGTTTCGCTCGATGGACTCCCAAATTTGCTTGTAGCGGCCGGCTTCCGCTTCAACATAGCCGCGAAATTCGTCCTCGGAACAATGGACGGGAGGCACGGACTGCACGTTCATGTATGAGGTATGAATGTAGACGACATCGGGTGCGAACGTGACCAGATCGCTCGGGTCGATCACAGAATCCTCGAAGTAGCGGCCGTACTCTGACTGATGGATTACGGGTTGAAATCCGGAGTCGAGCAGGAATAGCTCAAGCAAATTGGCTACTTCGTTGGTTGTTGACCCGCCTAGAAACGCGATACGAATAGGCTGCAAACCATCCTTGACCGAGAGCTGCCGGCGCAGGCTTTTCCCTTTGAGGATGAGATCGTCGACTGTGTATTTATCGAGCTTCATGGCCATTCACAGCGCCATAATACCATAACAAAAAACGATAACAGAGGTTACGCAAGAATTGAGCTTTTAATTAGTTAGAATGCTGATGGAAATCCCTTTGATCTCATCTCCAAGATGCTAAAAGGAATGAATGTTGCTCTGATCGGATTTGGACACGATACAATTCCAAGCAACCGGTGCTGAAAAATGAGAATCCGGTTATCACAGGAGTGCAAGAGGTATGGCAGACAGAGAGATGACTCAGGTGGGCGTTCCTCCCCAACCCCGATCGGATGCCGGATCTGTGCTTCAAAGCGACGCCGTAGTTATGCGCCGGCCCCATTTCCGGTTGCAGGGAGATTCGTTGTTTTTCCTGATCTCGAAGCGCCCATTTGCTGTTTTATCCCCTGCAGAACAGAACTTGTGGAGTGCGTTGGAGACGGAGGCGACAGTCGGGGATCTGGAGGCGCGACTGGGTGCGCCGGCGCAGGGCGCCATACGCCGTCTGTTGGCGCTTGAGGTTGCCGAAGTGCTGACGCCTGCGCCGTTAGGGAAACGGCGGCGCGTAATGGTCATCGAACCGCACATGGACGATGCGGCTTTGAGCGTTGGCGGGCTGATGTTGCAGCGGCGGGCCGAATGCGAATTCCTCCTTGTGACGGTAGCTACCCAGAGCGTGGCAACTTCTTACAGGGGGATCGACCGCGATTTCTTCGATATGCAAACCATCTCGAATCTCCGCAAGGCCGAATCTGAGATCGTGGCCCGGCTGGTGTGGGGACGCCACATCCCCCTCGATCTGGTCGAGGCCACTTTGCGCTACTACCCGCACAAATGGACACTCGACTGGTTTCGTCGGCACGAACAGGCCGTTTGGGCGTATTTGGAACATGGCGCCGGGCAAGGCGAACTTGAACTTTGGACCTCGGCCATCGCCAAGGCGATCGATGATTTTCAGCCAGAGGAGATTTGGATGCCCCTGGGGATCGGCGTTCACGTGGACCATCAGCTGACTCGCCACGCGTGTTTCAATATTTTGCGGACAAATCCCAAGCTTGTGGAGCAATGCGTCTGCCGGTTTTTTCAAGACGTACCCTATGCGGCAAACTTTCCTGACCACACCGCCGCATTGGTGGAAACACTTCGGGGGACAGGCCTCAAGCTCGAAGAGGAACGCATGGACGTTACGCACGTAAAGCAGGAAAAAATGCACCTGCTTTCTGTCTACTTGTCGCAATGGAAGACCGAAGTTATCAAAGTGCGGGTAGAGGCGTGTTCGAAGGCTCTTGGCGGGCCGCCGGATAGTTCTAACGAATTGTGGTATCGCGTTGCGGCCGCACCCACGGAAGACAGCGACATGATCGATACCTCGGCGATGAAGGAGTCAATTTATCGCGTTGCGCGGGACGTTGCGCCCTGGTTGCGCCGCAATCGGAATGCCGGGAAAATCGGCATACTGCTCGCTGCACCCATGGGCCGCTGGGCTGACGATCTGCAGTATCTGCTTGATTACTTTCCGAAGACGCAATTCGAAGTGCACATGCAGACCAAATTTGCGGGGCATGCCGAGATGTTTGCATCACCCAGAGTCGTGGTCCGGTTGGGGGGCGATCGCTGGCGTTGGATGCTTGGCGACGCACTGATGACCATCCTCGGGCGGCGGCTGCCACTGGTGTTGGTCACGGGACGGGAGCGAGAAAAGCATGGGCGCTGGTTGGCCCGCTTCGGCTTGGTCTCGGATACAGTGGTCGCGGCAACAATGAGCGATTTTGTTCAGGCGCTTCAATACGTCGCCAAGAAGAGTGACTAGTTTTCTCGAATCCACGCACATACAACGGCCATATGAAACCGGCACGCTCGGATGGTAAATCACATGAAAGCACAGATGAGCGCCAGGCACATTCCGGCGTTAGACGGCATTCGAGGACTGGCTGCCCTGGGTATTTTCATCTTCCACTATGGTGGCTCGCACTCCTCCAATAGCTTGATTCGCCTGGCGGGGGTGGTGATCAATTTCGGTTGGGCAGCTGTATCGCTATTCTTTGTGCTGTCCGGTTTTCTCATCAGCGGGATTCTTTGGGACTCGTTTGACACGGCGAATTGGTGGCGGAGATTTTATTGGCGGCGTTCGTTGAGAATCTTCCCTCTGTATTATTTTGCGTTGTTATTGATTTTCGTTTCCACTTTATTGGTCCAGGGGCATCAATGGCCGCTTGGATCGCTCTGGCCGTTTCTAGTTTATTTGCAGAATACCCCGCCCCTGTATCCCGTCTGGAACAAATTCCCAAATGCCTTTGCGCTTAGCCACTTCTGGAGTTTGGCGGTGGAAGAGCAATTCTACCTCATCTGGCCGTTTCTTCTGGTATGGAGACGCGGAAGCAACGTCTCAGCAAGAAACATGTGTCTTCTAGTTTGGGCTTTGTCGTTCGGCTTTCGAGTGGCCGTTTATTTTACGGGGATGAAGGATATCTGGGCAATCGCCTTTTTAGCAGCGCGTGCCGGCGAATTGGCAATGGGAGCTTACCTGGCGCTGGCCATCCGGGATGCAACAATGAAAGCGTTCGTATTGAAGCACGCTTATCTCTTTTTCGCAGGTTCGCTGGTAGCAATTGTTGGAGTAATGATTTGGGCGAATGGCGCCGATCTCAGGACGTTTCCAATGGCTACAGTAGGGGTCGCGGTCAATGGAGTTCTATTTGCATCGTTGATTGCACTCTGCCTGCAGCCGGGAGCCGTTGCCTCTATCTTCAGCATGCGATGGCTTCGTTGGCTAGGGAAGATCAGCTATGGGATCTACGTGTATCACATTCTGCTCAATCCGCTGTTTGTATGGATTGTAGCCCGTACCTTTCCGGGTCTCGGGCACGATGCTCACTTTCTGGCTATAGCGATAGTTGCGGCTGTTGGAACCCTGACGGTTGCTACCTTGTCTTTTTATGGATTCGAGGCGCCAATCCTGAGGCTGAAACCATCCTCCGAGAAAGTTGTCCGGCGGACAAAAAGCACCGCCATCGCGACAGAGAGCGGGAATTAAAACAAGCTCAAATACTTCCCAGAAGCTCCAATGACGGGTGCGGGACATAAATGTGTGGGATGGTGCTTTGTCCTCCGCCAGTTCTGAAAACTCAATCACAATTTTGGGAGGGCCAGGCTCCTGCGGAGCAGAGGTTTAACATGAATCGAGAATCGTTCTTACGATGCCCGGCATAGCGCATAGTGATTTGAATTGCCCGGAGAGCGTCGTATGTTGAAAGAAGCTTACCGGCAGATTAGCCGCGGAAGAGTGAGCAAATGATGAAGATCGTTGCTTTAGCGCCGGAGCCACCAGGCATCACGAATGAAGGCCAGGGCGATCTGCCTCACATCCTGTTTGTTGTCGATCAGTTCAACAAGACACTTGGGGGAGGAGAACGCATTGTTCTGAAGATTGCGGCCCTCTTGCCACGCTATGGATTCAGGGCATCCATCCTGACTCTTTACGCCCATCCAGATAGTGCCGCCTTGAAGTCACCGCCCTGTCCCATCTTTCATCTACCGTTGCAGAACAGCTTCAACCTGAAGGCGCTTCGAGCCGCTTTCGAATTGAGACGATTTCTGAAGCAGCAAAAAATACAGATCGTCCACACGTTCTTTGAGAGCTCTGACATCTGGGCGGGATTGGTTTCGAAGACCATGTCAAAGGCAAAGCTGGTTTGGGCCCGCAGAGATATGGGAATTCTCAGGTCCCGCAAGCATCGAATTGCCTATCGGCTTATGGCTGGGATGCCCGATGCTGTTTTTGCCGTCTCGGAACAGGTCAGGCGGCACTCGATCGAAGTGGATCGAATCGATCCTGCCCGTGTTCAGACCATTTACAACGGTTTGAATCTTGAGGATTGGGATACAGCACCCAGACCGGCGAAGGCCCCAGGCGAATTTCTGGTAACGACTGTGGGCAATATTCGGCGGGTGAAGGGGCACGATGTATTGATCAGGGCAGCCGCGGCCGTCGTGAAGCAGTTTCCCAAGGTCACCTTCAGCATCGCCGGCGAAGTGCTGGAGCCGGGCTATTTCACAGAATTGCAAGCTCTCACACAGGAATTGAGTCTCGGCAATCATTTGCGATTCGATGGCGGAGTAACAGATCTTCGTCAACATCTTGACGCAGCCGATATTTTCGTTCTTCCATCACGCAGCGAGGGCTTCTCCAACGCGATTGTTGAGGCAATGGCTGCCTCTCTTCCGGTTGTTGCGACCGACGTGGGTGGGAACGCAGAGGCCGTGAAAGATGGAATCAGTGGGTTCCTCGTTCCCTCGAACGATCCCGACGCCCTTTCGGTGGCCATCCTCAAATTACTCTCCGATCCATCTCAAGCAAGAGCAATGGGCGCAGAGGGAAGGAAGTCGGCTGCGGAAAGATTTACGGTTGATGTCATGATGAATCGAACCGCCCGCGCCTACAGGGACCTCCTTTCCAGAGAATGAGAATGACCCCCTGATCAGTACGCCGGGACTAATAGTGCCAGGAATCGCGCTACATAGGCAAATCTCTTGATCCGGCTACAGAGACGTAGCACATAAGCACATCACCCACGCTCTGAGGATGACTTCTATTCCCAAATTGGAACTACATCGACCCAAAAAAGGAATTTTTTGCTAAATTGATGTGCAAAGGATTGCGCAACAGTGGATAGTGGTATCTAAGCGCTATCAGTGTGGATGCAGGATCTGCATCGTCCTTCCAAATCACACGGGCAACGTCCGGGTCCCGCGAAGTCGTGCGGTTTTTTGCCGCTGCAAGGTGGCAGTGAATCTTGGTGCGTATGTCCGTCGAGGGCGTCGCACATTTATTGAACATTAACGCGCAACCATTGGAAATCGCATTTTTTCCCTTTGGCCCCCCTCTGCAGGGGGCCCTAGCAAGACATGTGCTCGAAAGGGCAACTTCTGGAGGAAAGATGAAGAAAGTGTTCGTAGCTTTACTCGCATTGGCAACGGCCCTTGCGATTACCCCGTCTGCACAAGCTGACACGTACACGTATGACTATACCTACACCGACGGCTCTCTCGTCGCGACAGGTACCCTCACCGGCATTCTGGCCGCGCCCGGTGTATATGACATAACCAGCGGAACTATTGACCTGACCGGATCGAGCATGAATGGAACCGGAATTCTGGTTCCCATTCCCGCCAGTGGAGTATTCGAAACCGGCGGAGGTACGAACGTGTTTGGTTTTATTAACTCCTCAGGTAACCCAGCCACCGGTTTTGAGACTTCCGTTCTCTTTCCTGGTGAGGATCCGCAGATCAACGCGATTTGGGGGGATTTTTTATTCAGCATTAAATCGGGAGCAGGTGCCGGTGACGGTCTTGTTATTTGGTCCGACGGTTCCGATAACTATGGAGGCTTCGGCGGCAACTGGGCATATGACGACCCTGGCGGCGCCAGCTTCGATGCCACCTACGCCTACACAACAGTAACTCCAGAGCCATCCTCGCTGCTCCTACTTGGCACCGGCCTGTTCGGTTTAGCGTTCGTAGCCTTCCGAAAGACTAAGTCGTCAGGCTTGGTCTTGCACTCGTAGCAGTTTGATTTCCATACGCTTCAAATGGAAAGGGCGCCGGTAGGCGTCCTTTCCATTTGACTATTATGTATGACACAAAAATGACATCCGGCGTATCGAAGCTTATATGACAATGTGCTTAACACTATCTAACGTGCTCGTAATTGCCGACGCCGCTCTCACTTCTGCAAGATTCGTTCCAATCTTCGGAGTGGCGATGGCGGTCTTTCCGAGGGCAGACGTTTCACGTGTCTTGCGTAACTGACGTAGGCGGGAACCCGGTGCCCTCTCGACCCAACCACATCGACCAATAGGGCAACTTTTTGGGGAATCCGTATGCAAAGAATTGCGCGATAGGCGATCTTTCGGCGCGCAAGTGGTTGAATTTAATAGCTATTTGTTTGGTACTCAATGTGCATGCAGACTTGTAAGCGTTTATCAGTGTGGTTGCAGGAACTTCATCGTCCTTCAAGTCACACGGGCAACGTGCCGGTTCCGCGAAGTCGTGCGGTTTTTGCCGCTGTAAATGGGCTTTGAATCCTGGTGCAAATGCCCGTGGGGCATCGCACATTTTTTGAACGTCAGCGCACAACCAATTGAAGTCGCGTCTTTACCTTTGGCAAGCCCTCTGCATTGGGCACTGGCAAGGCAAACGCCCGCAAGGGCATCCCCAGGAGGAATGATGAACAAGTTCTTGTTAGCTTTACTCGCAGCGGCAACGGCCCTTGCGATTACTCCGTGCGTCTCAGCCACTTCGATCTCCGGGTCAATCGGAATCACCGGCTCTGCTGATACATGGAACTCGACTTCGATCACGTTTGACACAAAAAAGGGCAATGCGACTGTCGCAGGGAACCCGTCGACTTCAGGCTCGCTGGACGCGGTGATTGGCGACAACGTGACATTTCCCAAAAACCCGTTTAAGTTTTCCGGTGACCTCGGTGATGAGATGTTCGCCACCGGCGACGGCGTCACTTTGACCATCAGTAGCCTCACCGTCGACGAAGATACCAAAAAGTTTTTGAATCTCGATGGTACCGGCTGGATGACTGAAACCGGTTATGCGTCGACGCTGGTCGACTGGACCCTCACCAGCACTGATGTGGATGGCACCGTTCACACCACCCTGGGGATCGACGCCGTCGTGGCAACCCCTGAACCCACCAGCCTCTTGCTTCTCGGCACCGGGCTTCTTGGGCTGGCGTTCGTGGCCTTCCGCAAGACAAGGCCGTCCGGCCTGGTCTTGCATTCGTAGTCCGTTTGATCCTCACACTGCTCAAAGTGGAAAGGGCACCGATAGGAGCCCTTTCCGCGAGCCAATCGTGTGTGACATAAAAATGACATTTGATGTGTGGGTAGTTGATATCGACAAGAATTCATGGCGGGGAAGGGAAGCCGGCTTGCGGCGACCGATCGAAATCCGCTAATTGCTGGCACCCTTGCAGAAAACGAAGTTAAAGTCCCCCACCTACGCTGTGGACCTATTCGGCGGCGACAACGAATATCCATTCATAGGGGCTTCCGGGTGATGACAGACTAGTTTACGCAATCAGAGAGCCGTAATCAGAAATCATTAAGTCGCATATCCATTCTTGACGATGAATTGCGCATCGCTTATAGTGGTCTTATTGTGGTGAGGGAGTTCACCCTTAACCGCTGTCCATCCAATCGGCCGGACAGATGATGACTCCTGACAGGGATTCCTGTTGCGGAGTTATGTCCCGGCCAAGTCCCTGATCTAAAACTTTGGAGTTCGCTTTGATGACGAACACTTGGGCTTTGTCTGCCCTGTGGGTGGGTCTGGCGCTTGCTGCCACATTGCTGGCGATCTGGTTCAAGATTTCGACGGCGCTTTCTGAAATTGTGGTGGGCACGGTGGCGCAACTGGTCATAGGCGTGTTTCTGGCGAAGGAAGGACTCGCCGGCAACACGCAATGGATCACATTTCTAGCGGGGACCGGGGCCATTGTGCTGACTTTTCTGGCCGGCGCTGAACTTGACCCGGTTATCTTCAAAATCAAGTGGCGCGAAGCAACGGTGATAGGACTGGCGGGGTTCTTCGGTCCTTTTCTCGGTTGCACGGCAGTCGCGTATTACGTGCTTCATTGGGCGATCATGCCCAGTTGGCTTTGTGGAGTCGCACTTTCCACGACCTCGGTCGCTGTTGTCTATGCAGTGATGCTGGAACTCGGCTTCAACGTAACGGAATACGGCAAAGCGATTCTCGCTGCCTGTTTCATCAACGACCTTGGGACCGTGATTGCGCTGGGGTTGATCTTCTCTCCATTCACCATCAGGACGCTGATCTTTGTCGTTGTCTCTGTCATAGTATTCGTAGTGCTTCCGTTCCTGACGCCGCGCTTTTTCAGAAAATATGGTGGGCGCGTTTCCGAACTTGAGGCCAAGTACCTCCTCTTTTTTCTCTTTGCCATGGGCGGGCTGGCCGTTTGGGCGGGAAGCGAAGCGGTGCTGCCGGCTTATATGATCGGCATGGTTTTGGCGGGGACGGTGGGGAAAGACCACTTACTGATCCGCCGCCTGCGCACGCTCACTTTCGGACTGTTGACGCCGTTCTACTTCATCCGCGCCGGCTCATTTGTATCGGTACCGGCACTGATGGCAGCTCCCCTTACACTGCTCGTACTTTTTGTGGCGAAGTCGCTCTTTAAGGCTCTCGCTGTGTATCCCGCGGTCAGAGTGCATAAGTACGATGGCAAGGCGGGCGCCTATTACACGCTGATGATGTCGACCGGCCTCACCTTCGGCACCATTTCGGCACTCTTTGGTCTTAATCACCAGATCATCACGCAGGCGCAGTACTCGTTTATCGTGGGTACGGTCATCGCCAGCGCCGTGATTCCAACCATCATTGCGAACTCGTTCTTTTTGCCCCGGCATCTTCTTCCCCATGCAAAAACGGACATAAAATCGAAACAAGCGGCGCAGCCGTCACTGACCGCAGAAGAGGTATAGTCAAGCTCATGGGAAGCTCAGTGTATGTTGGAATTCAAAGAATACTGGTTGCATTCGACGCATCTCCGCATGCGGAACACGCATTAGATGTTGCGCTGTCAATGGCTGGGGATCTGAAGGCCACGTTGTTCGTCGTCTGTGTGATCCGTCCGCCGGAGCCAGCCGAGAGCGCGGAGTTCAATGCTGTTCTCGAAGACGGGCGCGATCGCTATGAACGCAGCTTCGTCCCGATCCGCGAACGCGCCCGGCAAAAGGAGATTGAACTCGAGACGGACATTGTGGTGGGTCATCCCGCGGAGCAGATCATTCATAAAGCTGAAGCCATCCAGGCAAGCATCATCGTGATGGGCAAGCGCAGCCACACTCTTCTCCATCGCTGGATGCTGGGCTCGAACACGGAGCGCGTTCTCAAGTATGCCCACTGTCCGGTGATGATCGTACATTGATGGAAACTCGGGCAGTGAATAAGAACTGGCAGAGTCATGTGTGAATCAGAAGCTAATATCAGGCCGGAGCGATTTCATGGGGAGTTGAACGAGCCCCAGCAACGGCGCCTGGTCATTACCTGCAAATACATCGACAGTTTGCTCTGCGACATCGAGAATGCTCTCCATTCCGCAGCTTCGAGATCTCCGTTTCCTCGTTATGCGATAGACGTTACTCCCGAACAGGCGCTGGAGATAGAAGGCCATATCAGCCGGCTTCGGGCTCAACTGCTGCGAACTTTGGAATGGCAGAGGATAAAGCCCGAGCCGCCGGAGATTGAAGTGACACGGTTGATCACAACAGACCTTGCTTTTGTCGATATTGCGATTGAGGAACTTAAGCCAAAATATCTGCGTGGATGCGGAGCTGTGCCGGCGGATGCAGTAGATGAACTCGATGCGAAGATCAATGAATTAGGCGCAATCGTGAAAAGTATGGAGAATTATGTACGCCAGGAACTGCATTCCAAGGATGCTGCAGCCTCCGGATAAAATCGACCTTGGGTTGAACTTGATCGAACGTTAGCGAAACCATCAAGGGGGAGAAACAGGCTTGCAAAAGTACATACTCATCGCAATCGGCGGCGCGTTTGGCTCCATTGCCAGGTACTGGGTGGGTTCAACGATTGCCGGCCGCATGGGGACAAAATTCCCCTACGGCACCTTTCTCATCAACATGACGGCCTGTGCGCTCATCGGCTTCTCGCTCACGTTTCTGGCCCGGCGTGCGGATCTGAATCCGGTCTGGAGATTTCTGGTGCCGATCGGCTTTATCGGCGCTTACAGCACTTTTTCAACTTATGAGTGGGAGACTCTTTCCACTGTTCGCAGCGGTGCGTTTCTGCTCGCTGCGCTCTATGCCGTGAGCAGTCTTGTTCTTGGGCTCGCCGCTGTGTGGGGCGGCTCTCTGATTGCCGAGATCCTCTGATGGGAAAACAATATCAACGCGGGTTGGATTTCTGAGGGAGGGACTATGCTGAACGCCGGAAAAGCAGTGAAGGTAACCGTCTATCTGAGCGAGGGAGCTACGCATCACGGGGTTCCCGTTTATTCGAGCATCCTCGACTTTCTCTTTTACCGCGGCGTCTCCGGCGCAACTGTCTTGAAAGGGGTTGCCGGGTTTGGAGCGGATCATCACATGCATTCCGCCAGCATAGTTGAGATTTCAGATCATTTACCGCTCAAGATTGAATTTATCGAATCTCGTGAAAAGGTGAATGAGCTGCTTGGCAAACTGGAGGAGATGGCCGGAAGCGGGATGATCGAAATTCAGGAGACTACCGTGGCAAAGCCCGCCCAGGTCTCGAAGCAGAAGAAGCCGGTCACTCCCGAGCACCTCAAGATCGAAGGCAGAGCGAGGATGATGCGCATCTATATTGGCGAATCGGATCGCTGGAAGGATATGCCTCTTTACACAGCTCTTGTCGAAGCTATGCGGGCCAACGATATTGCCGGGGTCACAGTCTATCGCGGCATCCTCGGCTACGGCGCCCACCGGCGGATTCACAAAGACAAGGCGCTGCATCTATCGCACGATAGTTCGATCATGCTCTCTGCGGTCGATACCGAGGAGAAGTTGAAATCGATGCTTCCACTGATGGAGCAGATGGTAGAAGAGGGATTGGTCGTGCTGTCAGACGTGGACATTATCAAGTACTCATATCGAGCATTGGACGTTGATCTGGCATAACCGGGAGAGTCTGGGAAAAGAGATGCAGGGAAGCGTAAGCAGTTCGAGATCGCAAGAGCACGACGGCCTCCCGATTGCGGCATCCGTCTGTGCGGATAGCTCCTTCCGCCTTTTGCAATTAGCCAAACTTGCCCAGGAACTTGGATCTGAGTCTGTCGCCGAGGAAGCGCGTGAGCTGGCTGCGCGCATCGCCGAAGGACGGTTTTACGTGGCCTGTGTCGGCCAGTTTAAGAGAGGCAAATCCACGCTACTGAACGCTCTGGTCAGCTGCGAAGTAGTCCCGACCGGGTTTATTCCGGTCACAGCGGTGCCTACCGTGATTCGGTTTGGCGACGAACTTCACGCGCGAGTTCGCATGCGCAACGGGTCCTGGCATGACGTTGCAATGTCCGACTTGAAGGAATATGTTAGCGAAGAACTGAACCCGGAAAACAAAAAGGCGGTGGAAGGCGCGGAAGTATTCGTGCCGAGCCCTTTGTTGTCCTCCGGGATGTGCTTTGTTGATACGCCGGGGCTGGGCTCAGTCTTTACCGGTAACACGGCAACCACGAAGGCGTTCATTCCTCATATCGATGCGGCATTGGTAGTGGTCGGAGCCGATCCGCCCATTGCGGGCGAGGAGTTGGCGCTGGTGGAATCAATCGGCAGGCGGGTTCAGGAATTAATCCTGGTGATCAATAAGGCCGACCGTACCAGCGATCCGGAGCGCGAGGCAGCTGCAAAATTCACGCGTGAGATTCTTGCCAAGCGGCTGCATCGCCCCATGGGCGCAGTTTTTGAAGTCAGTGCCGCCGAACGGATGGAAAGCCGAGGGCCGCTGCGGGACTGGGAAAAACTGCTGGCGAGTTTGCATCGTCTAGTTGAAGACTCGGGCGGAAATCTTGTGCGCGGCGCTTGTGACCGCGGCCTCCGGCGCTTAAGCGAACAACTGCTGGTCATGATCAGTGAGGAGCGCGACGCGCTTCAGCGGCCCATCGAAGAATCCGAACGGCGCATCAAGCTGATGAAGGAAACCATCAACGAAGCGGAGCGCTCCATGCTTGAGCTTGATTACCTGTTTATGGCCGAGCAGCACCGGATATCGGATCTCTTCGTTGTAAGGCACAAGTGCTTCTTCGATTCCGCGTGGACCGAATCCGGGAAAGAATTTGATCGAGAGGTACAGTCCGTACCCCTCGGCTTTGGACCTCACTATCGGCGCCGGCTGATGCGCCTCGCGCAGGGGATTTCACACCGCAGAGTTATGCCCTGGCTCAAACCCGAGCAGGAAGAGGGCGAGCGTCAATACAGCGCCGTGGCTCTGCGATTTGTGGAGATGGGAAACAAATTTTTGAAAAAGTTGGCAGATGCGGGCCTCAGTGAACTGACGCGAATGCCCCATGCACTCGACCCTGAGAAGGGCTTCCGTGTGCGTTCCAGATTCATTTTTGAAGACTTCATCGGGACTGCACAGCCCTCATCTCCCCTGCGCTGGCTCGCCGACATATTTTTGCCGTTTGTGGGTGGACGCAAAATTATCACCAACGATGCTCGGGAATTTCTGCGGCATCTTTTGGAAGTGAACAGTTCGCGCGTACAAAACGATATTCTTAATCGCATTCAGGAAAGCCGGGGACGCTTTGAGGTTGAAATTCGCAAACTGCTGCATGAGGTCAGCCGCATTGCAGAACAAGCGCTCGACCGGGCGAGGAAAGTGAAGGAAGAGGGAACTCCCGCTGTACAGTCGGCAATTGAGCGGCTCGACCGATTGGAACGGGATCTCTACGCACTCGTTGAATCCCGTTCAGCGGAGTTCACTAGTCAATCCGGTGCCGCAATAACGTAAGGGGTGAGGATGAAAGAAGAATTTCAAGCACGCATGCTGCGTATCCATTTCGGCGAAGGCGATAAGTGGCAGGGCAAGCCACTGCACGAAGCGATCTTAGCCAAATGCATGGAGTTGGGGATTGCCGGCGCCACCGTACTTCGGGGCATCGAGGGGTACGGATCGAGCACCAGAATCCGCCATTCCAGCCACTGGAAATTTTCCTCGGATGCTCCGATCATGTTGACCATCGTCGATAACGAGGAGCAGATTAGCCGGTTGATTCCCCATCTGGATGCGATGGTCGAAGAAGGCCTGATCGTTATGTCCGATGTGGAAGTCATTCGATACACTAGGAATCCCACATAAGTTCTGGAGAATCCCGGGCACAAATTCAAAGGTGGGGCATATGGCGGGCCACGCAACCCAGGAACAGGGCGCCGTACGATCACAACGCGAGCCGACCCGCGAATACCTGGTTTGCGTGGAGCGGGAAGAAGAAATGAGCCGTCTTCGAAACCAGGCGAAGATGCGCAAGCCGCTCCTGGTATTCGGTCCCGAAGGCGTGGGCAAATCGCGATTGCTGCGTACCTTCGTTGAGAGCCAGCCGCTGACGCTCTACGTCGAGCAGATGCAATCTCCACGGCAATTCCTTCTCGCCATGCTTCATGCGTTGCATGCCGCCGATGCGGGAATCGAAGTTCCCAACAAGATTGAGGCTCTATCGTCCTCTTCGCTGAAGGGAATCGTGCACCGGGCTCTAGATGCACGACCTTTTCTCATGGTGCTCGACCATCTCGATGCTCCGTCTCGCGTGATCGCCGGCATGGTCAAGGACCTTCACTATTACGGACGCACGCCCGTCATCTTCGCATCCCGGTCGCCGCATATGGAAGATATTGGCGCACTACGAGCACTGTGCGCGAACAAGTCGGAACGCCTGGAACTAAAGAACTGGCCTAACCAGATTGCGCTGGAATTCGCGCAGCGTGAGGCGGAGAAAAATCAACTCCGGGCCTCGAATCTGGAAGCCATCTTGCACTCACTAGTCGAGTGGAGCGATGGCAATCCCGGCGCTATAATTCACTTGATAAAGATGGCGCAACTCCCACAATACAGAGCAGTTGACCTGATTAAAGTCCACACGCTCTACGTGGATTATCGGATGGGCCGCAGATAGCGGGATTGATTCTGTATATAAACTGAACCCGCCTTACGGCGAGGCACGCATGGAGCAAGGCGCGCCCGTCGCCTTGAGGGTGGGTGCAAAGCCTATTTTGAAGTGTTTTCGGGGAGGCGGAAGTCGACTCCTGCGTCGCGATTCACCTTCACTGTCGCAACCAAGTCCAGTTGACTGGTTGGAATGATTCGACGGTCTGGCTCGGTGACGTAAAGTGCGGATCGCGTGAGCAGGTAGTTGTGAATCTGCTGAGGAGGCCTTCCATCTTTGAAGATGAGCGTAACCGCTTCCTGGGTGCCTGGGTTCGAAGGGGGGTGCGGGATGACTGAGTCGGGCTGCCAGGGCGGGAGAGCGGGCGGCTGGTATTGCTCAGGAGGCGGCTGGGCATCGGACCCTTCGGGAGAGGCGTTTGCTGAGGCCTGAGAATCGTCGCTATCTGAGGTATCGGAGTATCCATAGGGATAATCGCCGATCCAACCCGGAACACCATAATAAGGAACTCCTGTTCCATAAACAGATATATATGGCCTGCGAGAGTGCCTGTCTCCGGCATAAGGTGGCCGGGCGCCGGAATCACCGGCACCTGCTCTCAGGGAGCCGCGGCCTACGCTCCTGGAAGAACGGGGAGAGCCTGCGTATCGTCTAGGTGCTGAAGCTCTGAAGCCTCCATGAGATGCCGGTGCGGAGTGGCCCGAGAAACCACCGTGAAATCCCGACGAGGAGTGGCCGGAGAAGCCTCCGTGCGACGCTGACCGCTGGGCGCATACGGGGAGCGCAACCCATACCACGATCAACGCAACCGCAGCGAGACGCTTCATACAGACATATTACGCCTGTTTTGAAAATTGCGGCTTGGAAGGACTGCGACTATGGCCGAAGGAAGAGATCAACCAGGCGGACAAACGCTGATTCGATATCGGCTTATTGCGGAAGAGCAAATGCCATATATACCCCGCCCGTACCTCCCTTGCGATTCATCCATGAGCCACCTGAGGCAATCACCACATATTCCCGCCCATTCACTTCGTAGACGGCTGGAGTCGCATTGCCGGCAAAAGGCAACTGCGCTTCCCAGAGCAATTTGCCCGTCACTTTGTCAAACGCACGAATCTTATGGTCGTAGTTTGTGGCGGCGATAAAGATAAGACCTCCGGCCGTTACGACGGGACCGCCATAGTTTTCGCTGCCGGTATCAGGCATGCCCTTGGCGACCAACTCCGGGTACTGCCCCAGAGGAACCCGCCAGAGATACTTGCCTGTCTTCATGTCGATGGCGTTCAGGGTGCCCCAGGGAGGCGCGGTGGCCGGGTACCCATCTGGGTCAAGGAATCTGCGGTAGCCGGTCATCGTATATTGCCCGGCAATTTGCGCTGCCGGTGGAGGCGGACGGAGGAAGCGCAACAAGGCCCGGGCCTGCTCGTCGGTGAGCGTGGTAACGGCCGGCATGCGTCCCTTGCCGGTGCGAATCAGATCGAGAATCTGTTTATCGGAATAACGATTTCCAACCCCTAGCAGGGCCGGGAAGGATGGCGGATTGCCTTCGAGCTTATCGCCATGGCAAACAGCGCAATTGTCCTGGTAGGCCGCCGCTCCGGGCTGATCTCTGGGTTGGGGAGTTTGCTCCTGCTGCCCTTCGCTTCCCTGAGCATTGCCCGATGGAGAATCCTTTTCAGTCGCCAGATAGTCGAGGAGGTCCTTCAATTCACTGCCAACAATCGGCAAAGCCGGCATCCGCCCCTTGCCTCCGTGGATAGTCGCGGTAATCTGTTCCGAAGTAAGCCTATGGGTGATATTGAGCAGCGATGGAAACTCAGACGATCCCTGTCGGTGCTCGCCGTGACAGATGCTGCACTGGGCCAGGTAGACAGTCTGCCCTGATGAGCTTCCGCTGTCGAAGGCCAGCGCTCCCATGGAGGCATAGTTGTTTGCGTTCACGTAGAGAACGTCCGTCTCCGGATCGAAGGCGGGGCCACCCCACTCCGCGCCGCCTTCAAAGCTTGGATCGACGAGCGTATCTTTGCCCACGCTGAGCGGGACAAACTGCCCATCGTGGCGAATCTCGTGCAGACGCTTTACCGCCCAATCATGCGCCTCCGGGGTCCGGTTGGTCAGGTCGCTTTCTGTGATGGTCTGCCGCGCAAAAGGCTCCGGAACCAGAGGGTAGGGCTGCGTTTGCGAGGCGACTTCTCCGGGAGTCGTGCTTGGACTGGCGGGCCTGTTTTCAATGGGAAACAGCGGCACGCCAGTAACCCGGTCAAAGACAAACAGAAACCCCTGCTTTGAAGTTTGCGCCACCGCGGGAATTTTTTTCCCCCTGCGGAGGACGGAGATCAGGATGGGCGGTGCAGGCAGGTCTCTATCCCACATATCGTGATGAACTGCCTGGAAGTGCCAGATCCTCTTGCCGGTTTCTGCATCGAGCGCAAGCAAGGTGTTGGCGAATAGGTCGTCGCCGAGTCTCGTGATGCCGTAAAAATCGGGAGCTGCGGAGCCAGTGGGAGCATAAACAATGCCGCGTTCCGAATCGACCGCCATACCGGCCCAATTGTTCGCCGCACCGCTGGTCTTCCATGCGTCCTTGGGCCAGGTATCGTAGCCGAACTCTCCGGGATGAGGAATGGTGTGGAACGACCAACGCAGCGCGCCTGTACGCACGTCGTAGGCACGAATGTCTCCCGGAGGCGCAGGCAGTGTCTCTGGATTGCGGCCGCCCACAATCAGCAGGTCCTTGTAAATGGCTCCAGGGCTGGTGATTGCCCAGGACTGCAGCTCGGGTTCGCGTCCAAGGTCTTCGCGCAGGTCGATTCTTCCGTTCTTGCCGAAAGTAGGGATCACCTTGCCTGTCGCCGGATCGAGTGCATAAACGAAATTCATCACGCCAACGAAGAGGCGCTTTTCCCGCCCGTCGCTCCAGTACGTAATCCCGCGGTCGGTCTCGCTCTCTTCGATCATGGAATCAAAGGTCCAGAGAAGCTTTCCGGTCGCCGCGTCGAGAGCAATCGCCTGCAGCCTGGGAGTTAATGCATAAAAAACCCCGTCCACAACGATCGGCGTAGTTTCAACTCCACCCGATTGACCGGTATCAAACTTCCATGCCAACTGAAGCTTCGCTACGTTGGAACGATTGATTTGCTTCAGGCTAGAGTAATGCGAGTTTCCCTCAGTGCCGCCGATCACGGGCCAGTTGGAGGAGGACTTCTTCGCCCCATCCTGACCTGGTCCGGCGATGCACAGAGCAAATGCGCAAATCAAAATAAGCGCGGCACGCGACGCCTTATTGATCCTGTTCAGGACGTGCATCCCAGCCTCCCGCTCATCACACAAAGTTCCATCCCCTGAATCCGCGCCCCGTCAGAACACTCAAGTCGCATTTTCATTATGGGCTATTTTTGAGGTCGTCGTGGCCACGCCAGCGTGGATTTGAGTTCTTCTGGTTCCGGCGGGAACGACCGGACTCGAACCTGCTTCCGCTACCGTAACTGAAATAGGCAAAATGATAACCAATCGATTTCTGTGGACAATAACGCAATCAAATTAAGGCGTTAACCCCCGATCGAACTCTGATTCTAGCAAGAACAAATATGTGAAACAAGTAATGAGATTGTAGCTTTTCTGCTTATCAACCAAGGTTCCAACTGCGATTCCGGTGTAGATACTGGGAGCAACCTGGACTAAACTTCTTCAGATTCACTTATACGCGAGGGCTGGCGGAGTGGTTCCAGGTGGCAGAAGGCAGCTAAATAATGATAGTTACGCCAGCCGAGTCTTATGTAAGTCAACGTAAATGCCACAGCACAGAATGTGCAATGCCGATCATCTTTTGTTGCAAATAGATATTGACAATGCACATTCATGAGGAATATTTTGTTTGCGCTGTCCAATCACCCCGATCCGATGGTTTCTAAAATCCCGAAGCGAACCTGAGAGGAGCATCATGAAATCCACACAGTCCTTATTCATCGCTGCTTGCGCCCGCCCATCACTCAAGGCGCTCTACGTCTCAATCTCTTTCTTCCTCTTATTATTCGCTTCATCCGCGTCGGGCACACCGATCATGACGGTTCAACACACCAGCGGAGTTACCTCGAACTCTACCTCGCTCGCGGTTCCGTTTAACGCGAATGTAACATCCGGCAACCTGATTCTGGTGGCCGTGAGTTCGTACGAGGGAGTCACGCTCGCAGCGCCAACGGACTCGCAAGGAAACGGCTTTACTCAGCTCGCACTAACCACGGTGGGCACTTCAGGAAACGATGTGGAGGCCATTTATGCTGCAACCGCGAGCGCCTCTGGCGCCGATACCGTGACCTGTAACCTCAGCGCCTCGAACAACATCCACTGCCATATCTATGAGCTTGAGGGTGTAACTGCGGTCGTGGACCAAACGGGGCAAATTCAACAAGCCAGCGATTCACTGAGCGTGTCCACCTCATCGGCAACTACGAATGCTGTCGATTACCTTATCGCTTTCTTTAGCGACAACTTCAGCGCGGAACTTGATATGCCGGGGACGGGATGGGCGGACACCGAGCTGACAGACGATCCAGGCGGTGACACCGGCTTCACAGAAGATATGATCGTGACCGCGACGGGAGTTCAGGCGGCGACGGCGACGACGTTTATTGGTGACTACTCGACGCCGGATACTTATGTCAGCTTGATTGTGGCTCTGAAGACATCGGGGATAGCGACGGTTGCCACGCCCACCCTGAGCCCCGCTACCGGTACCTATGGATCGGCAGTAGCGGTGACTCTCAGCGATACGACTCTCGGATCAACGATCTATTACACCACCAACGGCTCTACGCCCTCGACCAGTTCGACCGTGTATTCGAGCCCCATCACGGTCTCTGCCGCGGAGACGCTGGAAGCTCTCGCCACGGCCAGCGGCTATGCGCAAAGCTCAGTGGCAACAGCCGCGTACACCATGGGAGTTGCGGGTACGGGCGTGCCGATCCTGACGGTTCAGCACAACAGCGGATCGAACGAAACCGCCTCTTCGATCACGGTTCAGTTTAACAGCGGCGTAACCGCCGGCAACGTTTTACTGGTAGCCGAAAGCACCTACGACGGAGAGACGCTCGAAACGCCAACGGACACGTTGGGCAATAGCTTTGCGCAACTCACGATTGCGGGTGTGAACAATAGCGACACCGCGGTAGTCGCGGTCTACGCTGCCACAGCCAACGCTTCCGGGGGCGACACCGTAACCTGTCACATCAGCGCCGTGAACAACATCCACTGCCATGTCTACGAGGTCCAGGGCGTAACGACGACAGTGGACAGAACTGGAAACGATCAACTGTTCGTCTATGCGCAGGCCGTGTCCACGTCCGACGCAACCGCTAATGCTGTCGATTATCTTTTCGGTTTCTTTGCCGACAACTATCAGGCATCAACCTACACGGCGGGGACGGGGTTCGGGGATACCGAACTATCGGATTCCGATGGGGGCGACAGCGCCTTCACGGAAGATGCGGTGGTGATCGCGATGGGAATTCAGACGGCGACGGCAAGTAATGGCAGTGGCGGCAACGTCTATAGTCCCGATGGCTATTACAACACTATTGTTGCTTTGAAGGCGACGGGAACGCCGACAGTACCGTTGCCCACCTTCAGCCCGGTGGCTGGGTCCTATCTCACGGCGCAGACGGTGACGCTCTCGGACTCGATCCCAGGGTCGACGATCTACTACACCACGAACGGCGCCACGCCAACGACCGGCTCGACGGCGTATTCCAGCCCCATTTCGGTCCCTGCCGGGGAGACGGTGATGGCTTTGGCCACGGCGAGCGGCACCGGGTTTGCGCCCAGCCCGGTGGCTACGGCGGTCTATCTGATCAATCCGGCGGCCACCCCGACCTTCAGCCCCGCGGCCGGGACGTATTCCACGGCGCAGACGGTGACGATCTCGGACTCGACCGCAGGTTCTACGATCTACTACACCACCAACGGCACCTCGCCGACCACCGGCTCAGCGACGTATTCCAGCCCGATCACGGTCGCTGCAACGGAGACGCTAGAGGCCATCGCAACGGCTGCCGGCCAGTCCAACAGCGCAGTAGGTTCTGTCGTTTATACGATCGGCACCCTGGCGGCTACACCTGTTTTCACCCCGGTTGGCGGCGTCTATACCTCCGCGCAGAGTGTATCCATCAGCGATTCGACCGGTGGCGCAACCATCTATTACACCACCAACGGCACCACGCCCACGACCAGTTCGCCGGTATACACCAGCGCGATCACCGTCGCTGCTTCAGACAAGCTGGAAGCTATCGCCACGGCCAGCGGTTATTTGCAGAGCACGGTGGGTTCGGCGTTTTACACCATCAGCTCGTCTAGCACGCCGATCATGACGGTTCAACACACAAGCGGATCGAACGAAGACGCATCCTCGCTTGCGGTTCCGTTTAACAGCAATGTGACCTCAGGTAACGTTCTCATCGTAGCCGAGAGCACATATTCCGGAGTGACCCTGGAAACGCCGACTGACTCGCTGGGCAATACTTACACGCAACTGGTGACCGGAAGCAACTCCGGAGGGTCGGTGGCCGCTGTCTATGCTGCTACCACCACCTCTTCCGGAGCCGATACCGTAACCTGCAACACGAATAACGCGACAAACAACATTCACTGCAATATCTACGAGGTGCAGGGAATAACGACGACAGTGGACCAAACCGGAACTTTCTCAGAGGGCGGGACGTCCTTGACAGTTTCCACCTCGGCAGCAACCACCAATGCCGACGATTACATCTTCGCTTTCTTCGCCGACAACGACAACGGCTCATATCTTACGGCTGGGCCGGGGATGGGCGATGCCGAACTGTCGAATGACGGCGGTGACACCGGCTTCTCAGAAGATAAAGTGGTCGTCTCCACGGGAATTCAAACGGCAACGGCCACGTCGAATTTGAATGACGGCTTTGAGAATGTGATTGTTGCACTCACCACGACGGGCACGCCGACCGTAGCCGCTCCGACCCTTAGTCCGGCTTCCGGGACCTATACCTCGGCGCAGGCTGTCTCGATCAGCACTTGGACTGCCGGTGCGACGATCTACTACACCACCGACGGAACTTATCCGACGACCGGCTCAACGATGTACACCGGTCTAGTGACCGTTTCCGCAACGGAGACATTGGAGGCCATCGCTACTGCGCCCGGCTTTGCAAACAGCCCGATGAATTCGGCGGTTTATACGATTAACCTTCCGGCGGCCACGCCGACCTTCAGCCCAGCGGGCGGCGCGTATCTCACGCCACAGGTGGTAACCATCAGTGACACGACACCGAGCTCAACCATCTACTACACCACCGACGGAAGCACGCCTAGCAGCAGCTCCAATCTCTATGGCGGGCCTGTCACTGTATCGGTCTGGGAGACCTTGCAGGCCGTCGCCATAGCTCCCGGGAAGTCCGTCAGCAATGTGGGCGTGGCGTCTTACACGATCGGGAACGGTGAAGCGGCAGCGCCAACATTCAGTCCAGGAGGCGGAACGTATAGCTCGTCACAGTCGGTGACCATCGGCGACGGGACCGCAGGTGCCAGCATTTACTACACCACCGATGGAACCACACCGACGACCGGTTCGGCTGTTTATAGCACAGCCATCAATGTTTCGGCTTCAGGGACGCTGGAAGCCATCGCTACGGCCGGCGGCTATAACCAGAGCGGCGTGGCTTCAGCGGTTTACACCATCAACGCAACGGTGGGAGCCTGCGACGGCATGTCGCTGGGCAGGTCTGTAGATGGCACCGCGAACATGAATGGATTTGTTCCTTTCCAAAACGCGACTGGCACACCCGCCGCGCTATGGAGCACCAACATCGCCAACGCAGCCGTTGACCCGAATAATGCGATGATTCAAACCACAGGCGGGTATTCCGGGGAGAACGCGCGGGTTCTTTTTGGATCCAGCCCCAACGACGGCGGCATTCCGTTTATGATTGTTGACTCTTCGCAGACCCCTGCGGTGTCTATCAATGTGATCGACTACGCGTCCAACAGCGATGTGGTTGTAGCCCCATATCCTAATAACGTTCCGATTGAAGCCGCTTATCCCGACTGTTCGGGCTGGCCAGATACTTACCAAGCCGATGCTCATACCAACGTGCTTGACCGCAACACATGCTGGCTCTATGAGACCTACAACACCAATCGCTGCAATGGGTTGTACGATGCCTCGGAAGAGGTGATCTGGGATATGCTGAACGGCGAGATGCGGCCCTGGGGCTGGACTTCGACGGATGCCGCAGGACTGTCGGTCTTTGCCGGGCTGGTGAAGTACGACGAGGCAGCTTCCGGGAGCATCCAGCACGCCATTCGCTTCACAATGCAGCAATCGAAGAACGACGCCAATGACGGATATTTCGTGGAGCCGGCCTCTCATGCCGCGGGCACCACCTATGGCGCGCCTGTCGTGGAAGGGATGCGGATTCGGTTGAAAGCGAGCTATAACACCTCCGGCTACTCCGCCATCAACACGGCCATCCTGACCGCGATGCAGCAGTATGGGTTAATCATGGCCGACAACGGCGGCTACGGCTATTACATTGGCGCCACCGATTCGCGCTGGAACGACAGTGATTTGGCTAACCTGGGCGAAATACCCATGTCAAACTTCGATGTCATTGACGGGACCTCAGGCTCGACAACAATGACTCCCGCATACCCCGGATGGGATTCTGTGACCGCGCCTACCGGAGCGCAACCGGTGATAAGCAGCTTTACCGCGTCGCCTCAAACCATCTCCGCCGGAACTCCAGTTACCTTCAACTTCAGTGTGAGCGGCGACTCCTACGATTACATCGACATGGCCGGTCCGGTCAGGCTTAGGCCTAATGGCGGCGGTCCGGGTGTGAATACCGGAAGTGTGACGATTTATCCCACGGCAACCCAGACCTACACGTTGTACGCCGTGAACCAGTATGGAAACAACGGTGCAGGAGCAGGTTTCGGCGTAACTCCAAGCACTCCGATCACGATCGTGGTACCTGGATCCGTTGTGGTTCCACCAACTTTCACCCCGCCGCCAGGCCCGTATACCACGGCACAGACGATCACGTTTAATACGACGACTTATCCATTCGCCTCGTTCTACTACACCACCGACGGGTCTACGCCCACTTATCCTCCCACCGGCACTACGATTGAGTTCCCGCAAATCCCGCAGCCCCAGTCCGCGCAGAGTGTGGGAAGTCTGGAGTCTATTACCGTCGCCGCTTCGGAGACGGTGAACGCCATCGCCGTAGTCCAGGGTTACGCATCTCCCAGCGCCGTCACCACGGGCGTATACGAAATTGGCCCGATCACTGCCACGCCTACCTTCAGCCCAGCAGCAGGAAGCTACGGCCTTGCCCAGACGGTAACCATCAGCGATTCAACCTCAGGCGCAACCACCTACTACACCACCAACGGCACCACGCCAACGACCAATTCATCGATCTATAGCTCGCCGATTACTGTCTCTGCCAACGAAACGCTGGAGGCCATCGCTACGTCCGCCAGCGCTAACAATAGCGTGGTTGCATCGGCGGCATATACCATCGGAGGTACGGCGGCCACGCCCACCTTCAGCCCTGTATCCGGAAACTATGTTGGGAACCAGTCGATAACCATCAGCGATACAGCCTCAGGCGCATCTATTTACTACACCACGAACGGCTCAACGCCGAACACCAACTCGGCGGTTTACTCCGGTCCGATTACCGTTTCCACGTCGGAGACATTGGAGGCATTCGCTGCGGGCAGCGGCTATACCAACAGCGCGGTCGCATCAGCGGCCTACACAATTGTGGCGTCAACACCCACGTTCAGCCCTGTGGCCGGAAGCTATATTAATCCCCAGACGGTCACCATCGGGGATTCAACCTCAGGCACAACCATCTACTACACCACCGATGGGTCAACACCGACCACCAGCTCAGCGGTCTACTCCACTCCGATTCCGGTTTCCGCGTCGGAGACATTAGAGGCCATCGCTGCGGGCGGCGGCAACGCCAGTAGTGCGGTCGGCTCGGCGGTCTACACCATTGTGGCGGCCACACCTACCTTTAGCCCCGCGGCCGGAAACTACGGGGTAGCCCTGACGGTAACCATCAGTGATACAACTCCAAGTTCGACCATCTATTACACCACCGACGGGTCCACTCCGACCACCGGCTCGGCGGTTTACTCCACTCCAATAACTGTTTCCGCATCGGAGACGCTGGAAGCAATCGCTGCGGCCACCGGAGACAGCAATAGCGCGGTCGGCTCGGCGGCATACCTCATTACGATCGGCGGGCCGGCGGCAACGCCTACCTTCAGCCTGGCAGCCGGAAGCTACCTTGGGTCCCAGACGGTAACCATCAGCGATACAAGCATAGGCGCAACCATTTACTACACCTTAACTCCGGGGACGGTTGGAACGCCACCGACAACCAGCTCGACGGTCTATACCGGTCCAGTTAGTGTTCCCTCGACAAGTGTGTTGGAGGCTTTCGCTGTGGGCGGCGGCTTCACCTCAAGCGCGGTGGATTCGGCGACCTATAACATTACGATTACGGTGGCCTCCGTGCAACAGTGCAGCAGTTTCGGCGGCTACGTCACGAGTACTTCGTGCACGCTCAATGGAGTTGGCGCGGGTCATGCGCTCATGATTGGCGTCTATACGACTGGCTCCGATATACCGACTATTACCTCCTCGGTCGGCACGCCGACAGCCATAATTTCTAACCTGGCCGACTACCAGGGAAACATGGATGCGGTTATTTTACCGAACACAACATCAGGAAGCATCACTTTAACTGCAACTACAAGCGACCCCACGGATACCTGGATCTCGGTAACCGAGTATTCAAACGTAGCTGCTTCACCGGTTGACACAAGTGCTGATTTATCGCTGAGCGGATCCTATAACTCCAGCAGTATATCCACTGGCAACTTCAACACGGCATCCTCATATGAGATGTTGTGGACCATGTGTTACGGCATACCATCCTACGCCGGATGGTATGCGGGCACTGTGCCAATTACCTGGACAGCGGTGAATAGTTATAGCGATGAGGGCGTCATTGTTGAAGATGGCGTGGTCGGCGCAGCGGGAACTTACTACGGGCAGTGCGACACCACTACGACCAACGGCGGCGCCCTTGACGCGAGTATTATGACCGTTGCTCTCAAGGGAGCTGTCACAGTTGCGGCAACGCCCACCTTCAGCCCTGTAGCCGGAACCTATACTTCGACCCAGACGGTCACCATCAGCGATTCAACCGGAAGCTCGACGATCTACTACACCACCGACGGAACTGCGCCGACAACAGCTTCATCGGTCTACTCCGCTCCGATCACTGTTTCAGCAACGGAGACGCTGGAGGCCCTCGCAACAGCCAGCGGCGTTGGCAACAGCGCGGTTGCATCGGCGGCATATACCATCAACCTGTCGACCACTGCAGCCACGCCTCTCTTCAGCCCGGCGGCTGGCACTTACAGCGCGGCCCAGTCTGTAGTTATAGCCTCCACCACGCCGTCGGCAAGCATCTACTACACCATCAACGGAACCACTCCGACCACCGGCTCGTCGTACTATACCACTGCGATTACCGTTTCCTCCACTGAGACGCTGGAAGCTATCGCCGTGGCCGCCGGATACAGCAATAGTGCGGTCGCCTCGGCGGCATACACCATTAGCGCGGGAGGAGGATCAGCCCCTGTCTACGTGCAGGCATGCGCCAATTACATTAACTACACTGAGACAATAACCTGCACTCTTGCGAATCCGGTAGGGGCAGGGGATGCGTTAGTGATTGGCATAGATGCAACGTCCGCCGCTCTCACGTCCGTCACCGCTTCGCAAGGTACACCGGTGCTTGTGACTTCCAATACTGGTCAAAACGCAGCGTATGCCTATGTTCTCCCGAATGCCACTGCGGGAAGCTATACGATAACAGCCAATTTCAGCGCCAATTTGAAGGTTGGACTTTCTGTTACTGAGTTTTCTAATACAGCGGCCTCTCCGGTGGACACCTCGGCCAATAATTCCGGGTCGAGTTACGTTACGAATATAGACTCACCCAGTTTCACCACGACATCCGCAAATGACATGCTGTGGACGTTATGCGGAGGATCAGGATCCACACCAACCGTTGAGACGACGCCAATTGCCTTCACCGCGCTTCCAAGCATATCGGGTTCGGGTGTAAACGACCTGGTTGAATATGGTGCGGCAGGCGCAGCAGGTTCGTACACTGACCAGTGCAACGGCTCAGGCTTCAATCCATGGTACACAGTTAACGTTGCGCTCTTCGGATCGAGCACGCCCACGGTGGCCACACCTACCTTCAGCCCCGGAACCGAAACCTATACATCGGTGCAGACGGTAACCATCAGCGATACAACAGCAAGCTCGACCATCTACTACACCACCGACGGAACTTCGCCCACCACCGCCTCAACGGTCTACTCCACTCCCATTACAGTTGCCACGTCGCAGACGCTGCAGGCGTTCGCCATAGCAGCCGGCGACAACAATAGCTCTGTTGGAGAAGCTGTATACATCATCAATCTGCCGCAGGCAGCCACGCCTGTCTTCAGCCCCGTGGCAGGAACCTACACGTCGGCACAGGCGGTGACCATCAGCGATTCGACCCCCGGCGCAGCGATCTACTACACCACCAACGGCGCCACGCCGACTACCGGCTCGTTAGTGTATTCCGGCGCGATCACGGTCTCTGCAACGGAGACGGTTGAGGCCATCGCCACGGCGTCCGGCAATACGGACAGCGCAGTGGGTTCGGCGGCTTACACCATTAGTACGTCGTCGGGCTCGCCGATTTACGTTCAGCAGTGCAACAACAGCAGCACCTATACCTGGGGCTACAGTGCGTCATGCACGCTGACCGGAGTCGGTGCGGGACATACGCTGTTGATCGGTATCTACACTCAGTCGGGCGAGACGCCGACTGTTACCTCCTCGTCGGGTACGCCGGTGAGTGTAATTTCCGGCGTGGCCGACTATTCAGGCGCGATGGACGCCTTTATCCTGGCGAATACCGCCGCGGGAAGCATCACCATCACCGCTACGACAGTTGGCGGCACGGGCACCTGGGTTTCGGTAACCGAGTACTCCGGCGTTGGCGCCTCTCCGTTAGACACCAGCGCTTCAGCATCGTTGATCGGAGGCTGGGCCGCCCCGAGTGTATCCACGGGCAACTTCACCACGACAGCCGCAAATGACATGCTGTGGTCGATGTGCTACGGTATACCATCCTACGTCTCGTGGTACGCGGGCACCGTTCCAATTACCTGGACTGCGGTGAATAGTTACTCGGCACAGGGTCTCTTCGTGGAAGACGGCGCGGCCGGCGCAGCCGGAACTTACTACGGGCAGTGCGCCAGCACTACGGCCAATGGCGGCGCCGATCAAGCGAGTATCATTGCCGTTGCGATCATGCCGGGATCGAGTACTACGACGACGGTAGCCACGCCGACCTTTAGCCCTGCGGCGGGCACCTACACCTCGGCACAGACGGTAACCATCAGCGATACAACAGCAAGCTCGACCATCTACTACACGACCGACGGAACCACGCCGACGACCGCCTCAACGGTTTACTCCACTCCCATTGCCGTTGCCGCGTCGCAGACGCTCCAGGCATTTGCCATAGCAGCCGGCGACAACAATAGCTCAGTTGGAGAAGCTATATACACCATCAATCTGCCGACGGTGACCACGCCCAGCTTCAGCCCCGTGGCTGGAACCTACACTTCGACCCAGTCGGTGACGATCAGCGATTCGACCACCGGCGCGACGATCTACTACACCACCGACGGCACGACACCGACCACCGGCTCATCAGTGTATTCCAGCGCGATCACTGTCTCAGCAACGGAGACCATCAATGCCATCGCGGTGCTCGCCGGCGAAACTACCAGCGCGGTCGCTTCGGCCAGCTACACCATCACCTCACCTCCTGTTGGAGGGGTGACCGTCACCGCGCAAGCGCCGACAACGGTAACGGTGGCGCCGGGCGGAACGGCGGTCTTCAACTTTACGGTAACGCCGACGCAGGCAGTCCCAGTCGACACGGCTACTCACGCCGGAGAGGCGGCGCCGCTCGGCACGATCACATTTCCGCTCGCCGTGAACCTGAGCTATAGCGCCGTACCCGCCTTGCCCAGCAACTGGACCGTGGTCTTCTCTCCGAATCCTATTCCAGCAGGCGCGGGAGCGACTCCGGTAACCATGACCATCCAAACGGCGCTGACCACGGCGTCCTCGAAGCCGGGAGGTGCTCTGGCCTCGCGTCTGGCGCCATTCTTGCTGGCGCTGTTGTTGCTGCCCTTTGCCGGCCGGATGCGCAAATCGGGCAAGCGCTTCAACCGCATGATCTCGCTGTTGCTGCTGCTCGTGGTGGGCGCGGCGGCCTTGGTCGGAGTGAGTGGCTGCAGTAACGTCGGCTTCTTTGGCCAGGCGTCACAAACCTACACTGTGACGGTGACCGGAACCATGAACGGCTTGTCGAACAATGTCAATACCAACGTTACCTTGACGGTTGAGTAAGAAGGAGAACTTGAAGATGCGCAGATCGAATGGCGGAAAGGTGCTCCTTGTGGGCGCGCTCATATTGGCTGGATCCGGTGTCTGGGCCCAACAGAGTCAAAGGCTATCGGCGGTTTCCACGGACCTGGCTGTAACATTTGCTGTAGAACGGTCGCAGGTGGTGCCCGATCAATGCTGCTTCTGGTTCAAGGGCGGCGGGGCGGACGCGGCGGTGACCTTCTGGAAAGGCTTTGGCTTGGCCGCCAGCTTCACCGGCGATCATGCCTCGAATGTTGTGCCGGGCGTGGATGTGAACAAGCTCTCCTATATGGGCGGCCCGCGCTATACATGGACGAGAAATGCCGTTGGCGGACGGCGCTGGCAGATATTGGTCCAGGGGCTGGCTGGCGCGACGCATGGCTTCGACGGCCTCTATCCGGCGGCGGACGCGGCCACCACGAGCGCCAATGGGTTTGCGCTACAGACTGGGGGGGGCTTGAATCTGCGGCTCAGGCAACACCTCGGCCTGCGCTTGATCGAGGCCGAGTACGTGCGCACGGAGCTGCCCAACGCCGCTACCGACAGGCAGAACGATCTGCGGCTGGTCTTCGGTCTCACTTACCACTTGGGCGCCTCGGCTACCGTACCCACGCCGATGCGATAGCCCAAAGTAGCTGCGTGGAACGTCGCCGGAGGCAGAGTCTGGCATGGTACTCGAGCAATGTAAAGGCCACAACCGAGACGGCGAGCGGACTGCCAAGTAACGGCGAAACAGTCTACGCAAGGCTCTATTCGCTCATCGACGGGGTCTGGCAATACGCCAACTACACCTACACGGCCTTCTAGAAATGGAGAAGAGAAAGAAGCTGAATATAAATTGGAGCGAGTGAGGAGAAGTTTGAGGTCGCACCTTCCACCTTTGGCATATATGCCGGGGTTAGGAGGTGCGATTTCATCAAAGAGCGCTTGGACCACTCATTTCGAGAGGATTTCAATGAGTTCGTCGGTCGCCGATGTCGGCTTGCTGGCTTTCGGGTCTTTTTTTACTTTCTCCAATGAAGATGACAGCGGGAACGATCCAGAGGCCACCGGCCAGAGCGAGGGCGACTCCGAGTGAAGTTACAAGCCCCAACTCGGCAAGCGGCGCGAAACTTGATGCCATAAGTGCGCCAAAGCCGACGATGGTAGTCAGATTTGACTGAATCAGCGCCGCGCCTGAAGCCTTTGCGATGATGAGGATGCTGTTCTGCTCGCTCTCAAGGTAGCGACGGACCAGATGAATACTATTGTCAATGCCAATCCCGATAATGAGCGGAATGGCGGTAATCGACATGAAGCTGAAGTGATGCCCTGCCAGCCTCAACAATCCGAAAGTTACGATGATCGCGAATACGATGGGCATCAATACGACCAGCGAAACGCGGAAGTTACGGAAACAGAGATAGACCATCAGAGTGATCGCGGCCGCCGTCCACACCAATGCTCTGCGGCTGTCGTGAAGGATCCTGCTCTCCATATCGCGGTTGATTTTCTCGAAGGAAAAATCCACGAACGGGCCAAATTGATGCCGCCACGAGTCCAGCACTGAGTCGGGAATCGCCTGGGTGTCATTGGGATTGGTAGCATAGTAGGCAATTGCAGCAACGTAGCTTCCGTCCGCAGTTTTGCGGATACTGTTGTCTAGCAGACCAGACGGAAGGAAGCCGGCGGCCTTCTCCAGAGTGACAGGATCAGCTCCTTGACCAAGCGTTCGTAGCTGCTCAATATAAGCCTGGTGCGGCTCTATCCGAAAGCCATTTTCGCGTAATGAATCCTCTAACGCGCGGGCCGACGCGGCGAAGTCGATAGTTGCCAGTGAAGCCGCACGTTGACTCTGTGTGCGAACCGAAGGCAGCAGGTTGGTGGGGCTGAAGATGGATTTTAACGCGCCTTGCCGCCGATAGATTTCAAGGCCTGCGGTCAGCTGCTCAGCTCGCTCGAGCACTTCCTGCTGGCCGCCCGCAATCAACAGCACGTCCGGGCTGCCCTCGATGCCGAACTTTGCGGAAAGGCGACTCTGCGCAACAGCGGCAGGGTTGTCGGCGCCACCGTCGATGTCGAATCGTCCGCCGAGATGGATAGACGGCAGCATTAGGACCGACAGCAGGAATATTGCCGATGAAAAAGCGACGACGAGCCGAGTGTGCCGGCCAACAAGGTCGACGGACTTTTGCGCCATCAAAGGAAGAAATCGGAATGTAATGGTCTCTGGCGCGCGCGGCTTGGAAAACCGCCCCCAGAGCTGCATCAGCGCGGGAACGGTGAACAGGGTGTGGAACATCATCATGAACATTCCCACCGTGAGGATGAAACCGAACTCGGCCAGTGCTTTGAAGCCCGATGCGGCTAAGGCCGCGGTAGACGTTGCCGCCGTAACAATGCAGAAGACAATGCTGGCCCCCGTGGTTTCAAACGTGCGCAGCATGGCCGCGTTGAGGGTCCCGCCTTTTGCCCATTCCTGCGGCATGCGGTTAAAGAAATGCACAACCTGGTCATCACCGAGTCCCGCCAGGATGGCAATAAAAGATAAGCTGATTAGATTCACTTCTCCGGGATAAAAGCTCGCAATACCCGTAGTCCACAGAATGCCGAGGCTGGTGGGCAGCAGTGAAAGCAGCAGCATCGGAATCCGTGGATAGACCAGCAAACACAACAGCAGATTGCCGACGATCGAGATAAAAGAAACCCGGCGAATGTTTCTTTCAATGAACTTATGGTCCTGCTCCGCGTAAACGTATGCCCCGGCAGGAATGGCTCGCACGCCAGAGTCGCGGAGGTCAGGCTCGGCGGAGATCGACTGGATGTGAGCCCGAGTCCATTGCACGGTTTGCTCGGCAAATTTGTAGTCCACGGCCGACTGGCGGGGCTCGGCAATGATCAGCAGTGCCTTATGGTCCTTGCTGAAGAACCGGTTCCCGCTTCCCCATGCCAGGTCGAAACTGGCGAACTGCGAGAAGCCTTGGCTGTTCTGTGTGGCCACGCCCATGAGGCCCAGTGGATCCGCAACAAAATAATTGGCCCCTAGAGTGGAAAACGGAGTTACTAACTCAGTGGCTGAGCGGCGAATGGTTTGATGAATTTGCTTTGAATCCAGCCGTTGCTTGAACTCTTCAGTTTGTCCGGGCTGCGCGAATGACGGAAAATTCCAGGAATAGAACCGAACGACGTTGAGCAGTTCCTCTTCCTGCAATCCGCATCTCGCCTGTTTGAACTGTCCGCTGGCTCGCATCTCAGCTGTGAGACGATCGGCCATCTCCTCCATTGCGCCGGTGGCATCAGCTCCACTCTCTTGCGCTTCGATCAGAACGAAGAGCTGATTGCCATAACCAAGCTCTTTGCCAAGTTTGCTCGCGGCCTGCCATTGGGGGTCGCGATTGCCAAACATATCGGTCAGATCGGTCCCGGTGCGAAGGTTGTGAATGTTTGCGTAGAGAAAGATCGTAAGGACGAGAGAAACGCCAGTCACCATCCCCGGGTGGCCAATCACCAGACGGCCAACAAGGCGCATGAAGCGGGCCATCATGGTGCGCTCTCCGCAGTAGGTCTCTTCGCAACAAACAGAATATGAGCCAGAGGCAAGAGGTTTCTGAAGCGGCGAGTTTCAACCTGCATTCCAGCGCTCTCCAGCAAATTTTGGTACTGCGCGGGAGAGAGCATCAAGGGGCGCATGCCGACCCGATCGAAGGTGAACAGCAGACGGTCGAAGGCCATGGTGATCGCCGACCACAGGCCGCGCTCGCAATCGTGAACGCGAAAGATCAACCGTCCATGGGGCGTAAGCGCGGAACAGCAGCGCTGCAACAATGCCAGTTGCTCATCAGCGGACAAATATTGCAGCACATCCAAAATCAGAATCAGGCCCGCAGGCGGAATTTCAAATTGACGAACGTCCGCGACGCTCACCTCTGCGTTCAGAGCGCTGAGAGCCTCCCGAGCAACGGCAATCCGATGCGCATTTAAGTCGCACCCGGCCAGGCGCCGGTTGTTGTCGCCGAAGGCCTCAAAACAGAGAGCCATGCCGTATCCGCACCCAAGATCTACAACCGTTCCCGAGCCCAGTCCTTCGCCCTCAAGCAAGCCGAAGATTCGATCCAGTCTCAGCTTCCAGCGGACAAATCCCCGGTCGAATCGTGCGGATTGGGCAAACGTGCGGTTCACAAATTGAATGCGGTCACGTAGTGCTGGATTGCCCGGCGCCCTCAGTAAAAGAATCACCGCGGTAATAGCGGCGCCCACAGCGCCGACGAGTATGCCAAGCACTAGGCTGCCAATCAGCCAGGACAGAAGATCTTCTTTGATGTGCGCGCCAGTTAGGGCGGACAGCCTCCAAGGCTGGAAAGCGCCGGTACGAACAAAGCAGCCTAGTTCCACGGAAGAGATAACAATCAGAGGCTGGAGAATGGGATTGTTGATGAAAGTGCTGGCAAAGGTCAACGGCTTGTTTAGCCGGAACAGAACCGCGAGGCCAAGCGCTGCCACGGTCTGGAGCCCGTAGATCGGCACGATGCCGATGAATATGCCCACAAACACGGCCGCGGCAGCACGGCCCGGATTAAGCCGTTCCGTAAGCAACGTGGTGAAAAACTGCCGCACATGAGCCTGAAGCTTTGGAGTCACCAGGACTTTTCCCTTTTCGTTTACCTGCTTCCTAAGTTGATACCACCGATAACTCGCCGCTGGCTACCATTTCTTCTCCCACATATACAGTTCCACTGATCAAAGCCATCTTCCCTGCGCCGGTCAACTTCATGGTTTCGATGCGCAGCTGCTGCCCGGGAATCACCGGCTTGAGAAATTTGAAACGACTTACGGCCGCAAGCAGCGCAATTCCCGCATCTCCTTGCGGAGCGGCTGATCCCAGCATCACTCCGGCCGTCTGCGCCACGGCTTCAATGATAAGAACGCCGGGAAGAATTGGCTTGGCGGGAAAGTGCCCGGCAAAAATCGGATCAGCCGGATCGACAAACTTCACTGCTACGCAGCGTTCTCCCGGCTCCAGCTCTTCGACCCGGTCGATCCACAGAAATGGCGGCCGATGAGGAATCATGCTTTCGATCTCGTCTCGCTCAATCATTTCGGCTTGATTACCTCAAAGGTCTCAGCGGGTATCTTCAAGTTCACTGACGTAACATCGATGGCAAACACGCTGTTTACCCCGCTCTTGCCGTCCACTTCCAGCGATTGGGGCAGAAATTCCCATTTGCTTAGCTTCACCACCATATAATTTAACCTGCGGTGAAACGCGTCTGTCCGGGGGACGAGCCTCATTTCATAATCACGGCTCTCCTCCCGCACGGAAATGGTGAAATCTTTTTTCAGGTTTTCGATGGAATTTTCCCTGCTGAAGAAGGATTGAGCGTGCCGGACGTTGCTGCCGACCTCTAGAACATCTGTGTTTCCGCCAGACGTAACATTGAGATAGTTCCCGCTGAAACGGATGCGAAGGGCATTGGGTGCGAAATATTCGAGCATGAACTGAGCGTTGCCCTCGGCGCAAAACCTGCCGTGGAGCACCATGGGCTTTACCATCAGTTGAGAGGTGCGGGTTTCGGTGACGGTGCCGCAGCCGGTGGTGAATCTCTTCTGTGCCTGCTGAACTCCATCCCAAATGCGCATTAGCAGATCGTCGCCTTGGGCCGCCGTCACTCCGGGAAAAATAAGGAATAAAGCCAGCCAGATTAGTCCGAATCGCGTGGTCATGTTACGCTCCCAGAAAGCGAAATGCCATCGACCATAGGCAGATACGCACCGTGTCTCGGATAGGTTTCATCTTGGAGCGCGCCTGGCCATTGTCGTAAACCATGCGGATCGGTGCATGGGCGATCGTGCACCCCGCGCGGGCCATTTTTATAAGCACTTCCATTTCAAATTCGTATCGCCGGCTGCGTAACTTGATTGCGCCAAGCTTATCCAATCGGAAAAGGCGCATGCCGCATTGGCTATCGTCGATTTTGCGACCCACCAGGGCAGAGGTAAACCGGCTGCCGATCGTATTGGAATAATAGCGTGCACGGGGCATAAGTGCACAATCGAAAGGGCGAGCGCCAATCACGATGTCCGCCCCCGACTCTTCGGCTACTCGAAGCATGGCGGGAATATCTTCAGGCAAATGCTGGCCGTCGCCATCGAGTGTGATTACGTGAGTAAAGCCGCCCTGAGCTAGCGCATAAGAAATGCCGGTGCGAAGAGCCGATCCCTTGCCGCTATTGGTTTTCGACTCCAGGCAAATCGCTCCAGCGGTCCGGGCCGCATCCGCCGTTCCGTCGCCGGAACCGTCATCGATCACAACGACTTTTTCAATATGCCGCCTGACCCCCGCAATCACCTTGGCGATATGCGGAGCTTCATTGAACGCGGGAATGAGCGCGCAGGTTTGCATGAATATCCTTCAAGTGTAGTTCAGCAAGCATCGTCGCGCGAACCGGCGAGAACGAATTTTAATCCGCGACGCCTGAGTTCATCGATAATTCCGGGCAACGCCTCGAGCATTGCATCGGTTCCCCCCGGCAAGCGGTCATGCAGCAGGACGATGTCTCCACCAGTCACGCGATTCAAAATGCGGCAAGAAAGTGCGCTCGAGTTATCGGTGAATGTATCAAAAGTACGAATGCTCCAGGAAATATACTCAAGTCCCTCCTGCTTGAGACAGGGCCCCAGGAGAGGATGACGCAGGCCGACCGGCGAGCGAAAATAACGCGGCACAAAACCGCAAATGCGGCGAATACTCTCTGAACCAAGCCTGATCTCGGCCCGCAGACGCCCCGGCGTAAGAAAGCAAAATAAGGGCCGGTGCGACCAGGTATGGTTCGCTATCAAGTGCCCTTCTTTCCAGGCTCGGCGCACGACCTCCGGATACCGCTCTGCACGCTTTCCAACCACAAAGAATGTAGCTTTCACGTTCTTTTCACGAAGCAAATCCAGCAACCTAGGCGTATCAATTGGGCTGGGTCCGTCGTCGAAGGTCAGGGCCACACAATTGGCATTCTCCACCCGCGAGCGGTTTGCAACCAGCCATTGATTGCGAGGGTGAAACAGCAGATAAAGCATGACCCCAGTACCGCAGGCATAAATAACGGTTACAGCAATTAACCGGAACAGTGTAAACGGAAATAACAGCGCCAATGAGGCGTTGGTCACTAAAAATAATAAGTAAAAGCTCACGGATCTTTTCATTTCAATCATACCCGGATGAAAGAATACTCGCGGAATTTGTGGCACCATTCTAGCACCGGGTTCCCGCGATGCGAGCAGCTGAAGGTCTACAGTGCAAGGTTGACGCCTACTTCTCTTCCAAGGACTTTACGGGCCACCTGCATATAACTTAGTATAGGTATAGATTATCTCAAAAGATGCATGAGGTGATTCCGGAATGAGAGTTCTGCTCGTCACACCGCGCTCCACTGCAGCTCATTTTGGTCTGGCCCCATTCTTTCGGACCGAGCCGCTGGGCCTTGAATATATCTCGGCTGCGCTTGGCGCACGCGGGCATCAGACCTGCATCATGGATCTAGCCTTCGAGCGCAGATCTATAGGGCTGATTGTAAAGTCATTTCGGCCGGAGTTAGTGGGCATCTCATGCGTGCATATTCTTGACGCGGCCGATACGGTAAAACTCGCCGCGGAAATCAAGCAGTTGGATCCGGCTATCTTCGTGGCCGTTGGCGGACACGCGGCGGCTTCGTTTCCAAGAGCGCTGGAGCAGAGCAGTGCGGTGGACGCAATTTGCACCGGCGAAGGCGAGAGCACGATGCCTGCCCTATGCGATGCCTTGGCGCAGCATCGTCCGCTTCACGATGTGCCGTGCTTGCTATTGCCCGCGGGGGAAGGGAAGTTTGCCTCCACGGGAAACGCCCACGAATGGCTGGATCTTGATCAATCTCTTTGCCCGGATCGCGCCGCGGTAGAAGCCTACCGAATGCATTACGTCTGTTTGAATTACATGCCGGTTTGGACGCTGGAAACTACTCGCGGGTGCAAGCACCACTGTAAATTCTGTTCGGTCTGGCAATACTACAGAGGTTCCTGCCGCCATCATGCTGCGCGAAATGTGCGCACGGATTTTGAACATATTGGAAAGAACGTCTTCATCATCGATGATTTGTTCTGGGCAAATCCAACTCGCAGCGAGGAACTGGCGCGCGAATTGCTGGCTTCCGGTGAGCGCAAGAACTGGATCCTGGTGCAGTCGCGCGTCGACCTGGTTAGCGAAAGCGCCGACCTGCTGCGCCTCTGGCGGCCGCTGGCCCGGAACTTCGATATATTCTTCGGCTTCGAATCGCCAACCCGGAAAGGGCTCGACTCGTTGCATAAAGGCACGGATATTTCGAAAACCCTGGAGGCTATCCGTGTAGCAAGAGAATGCGGATTCGGGGTAACAGGCAACTTCATCGTAGATCCGGATTTCTCTGAGGACGACTTCTCAAATCTTTGGGACTTTGTAGAAACTCACCGGCTCTACCGGTCTGGCTTTACCATTCTCACACCTCTGCCGGGCACGCATTACTTCGAGCATATCAAGGTGAAACTGGAAGTTATGGACTGGAACCAATTCGATCTGCACCATCTTCTCTGGAAGCCTCGCCTACCCGTCGAGCGCTTCTTCGAACTCTACTGCGAGACCTGGCGGCGCACCGTGCTCAATGCCGGCGGCAGAAAGAAGTGGTGGCAGTGGTTGCGCAATGTCGATCTGCGTCACATTGGCCACATGGCAAGAATCCTCGCCCGCGCCCAGACGTTAATGAACCCGCAGGCTTATCTTGCGGAGTGCAGTCTTCCCAGGGACCCGCAGTAGTGCAGAAGATGGCTGCTTTATGGTGGGATGACGTCCATTGGAACCTATGGCGAGTCGCGGATCGTGCAGACTTGGTTGCGACCGCCCATACGGCACGGCGCGTGGCCCGGGAGGCCGTTGCTCCGCAGTTGGTTGCCGGCGCACGGTCCGGCTGTGAATGGACTGCTGAAAAGGCGAACATACTTGCCTCACTGGATGCGAATGGCCTGACTTCAATTCTTTCGTCGACGGACCATGGAATAGCCACGGCATTGTCGTTGGCGGCCTGGGAATTGGCCTGGATTGATGGGGGAGCGGCGACGTTATGCCTGTCTGGAAGCTTGGCACAAATGTCCATTCTTGATTTTGGTACGAAAGAGCAAAAGGACCGCTATCTCGACAATTCCGATCGACGTCATGCTGCTCTTTGCCTGACTGAGCCGATCCCCGGAGCGGGCTCCGACGCTACGTTTCTTTCAGGAGGCTTTCAAACTGCCGAATGGGTTCCCGGAAGCGAGCCGATGCTGGAGATTCGCAAACGCGGGCGCTTTATCAGCCACATGGATTTTGCGGATTTTGTGGTGGCTGCCGTGCAGGGATACACCGACCGCGTACGGGGCAGTTGTTTGGTGATTCTCGAACCGGGGGATGCGGGCGAGTTCAATCGTGGTTCGCGAGTGCGCAAGATAGGGCATCAGTTGGCATCGACAACCAACCCAATCTTCGATTTAAGAGTGCCTGCCTCCCGCATCGTTGGCGATTACAGAATGATCGATGGAGTTGTGGTTCCTAACTATGACCATCGCCGCCTGTTGGAGCCCACCTTTCGTAGAAATCGCGCCATCCTGAGCATCATGACCGCTTCCAAACTACTCTCCGTCGTGCAGCCTCTGATCAATCCGACTGGCCAGACAACGGGGGAGCCGGAGTGCTGGGAGCAGATGGTGGAATTGTGGGCAGCGGGCGAGGCAGCAGCGTCCCTGGGCTTTTCTGCCGCGCGCCTATCCGATGAACTGGATTGCCGGAAAGACCCAGCGCGCAAACTTACGAGTCAATCGGCCCTTCTATCTTCAGCGGCAAAGCTTTTCAGTACAAGCAGTGCCACCGTGATGCTTCGACATGCGGCGGCGTTTGAGGGTTGCTGGCCGATTGACGGCAGCGCGGGCTTCATCCGCGACAAACTTTTGGACGCACAGATCGAGGCGCTCTATCTTGGGCCGGAAGCGCTCCAGCGCCGGCTGGTCTCGGCCGCCATGATTGACGGTGAGTTTCTTGAGACTTTTCAAACTTGGACTGAGGACTTGGAGCGGCATGGCCAGCGTCTGTCCGGCATGGGTATTCACAATCTGACGTGCGCGATGAGGCTTTGGCACTGGACATTGGGCCAACTACGGCAGCAAACGGACTCACGCGGGACGCGGCTCTTCTGCGATGCCCGTCAAGGCGTGACCTTCCCCATGGCTGACTCCCTGTGCCGGCTGCTTGCGGCACGTTCGTTTACCCTGGATGTGCTGGAATTGGAAAAGATCCGCAATCGTGAAGCGCTACCTACTTTCACATCGTCTCTTTTCTTTGATCTGAGTGCTGTCGCGTCAGCCAACGCCTCCGGCTCGGTGGCGAGAGCCTGTGCTGAACTGCTTTTTGGATACGGCGAACATTTTCCGGTTTCCGCCACAACCAGGAACGCTTTTGACCATCTCCGAGCGAAGTTGAAATTGAGCCTCTGCGGCTCCGCGGCTGCGCGCAATCGGATCGCGCAGTTTCTACGTGCGGAACACCAGTGCTAGACGAGTTCAGCAGCGTCCTCGCGCAGCCTTTTCTCAAATTTCGTCAATTGTAATTCGATCCCGGCTACTTTTTCTTTCCGGCTCAGCAGGTCATCCCGATAGCGCTTCAGGAAATAGTCGATGGTTTCAACGCGAAGCTTGATGGAATTGGCAGGCCGGTTCTCGTCCAAATCCTTGAATGAAAAATAGGGCGTGCCCGAACGCTCGACGATCTGCTCAATCGCACTGTAGATGGGTGCGTCGTGGCCACATTTGAAACTGGATAACTCCACAGCAACCAGATTGGGATGACGTGCGGTAAACTTGGCGGCCCAGAGTTTATGGTTTGAACTAGTGGAAAATGCGGTTTTCCAAACGTCGGAGATATCAAGCGGGTGGCTGATCACACCGGCGCGTACTTCCTCGCCGAATAATCTTTCGAGCAGATCCTCATCAAGCGGCAAGGTGCTCTGCGAAAAGATCGGGTAGCCCAACTTTTGGAATTGCTCGAGGATTTCATGGTTGATGCCGGGATCGTGGTGATAGGGCCGTCCCAGCATCACGATGCCTATCTTATGCTGCGATTCGATCTGGTCGAGAACCTCGCGAGCATGGCGGCGGATGCCGGCTTCGTACCTACCCAACTCACGGAAGCCGGTCTCGACGGCGTGTTGATTCTCTTCCAGCGTTAAGCCTAATATTTGCCCCCATGCCTGGAACATCTGGCGCGCGAAGAGCTTTTGCTCTACCAGATTCACCAGCGGATGCACGTATCGAATCCCTCGTTCGGCGAAAAGATCGGTTTCTTTTGTATAAGCCGCCTCCACGGTTTCAGGAGTAATAGCGGATGTCGGACAGGCGTTGTTTGCCCTCACGTTCACCAACGGCGAGGACAACACGTCGAACATGGGAAAGAAAATCACGTTGATCGGTTTGCGCTGATGTTGTTTGAACAAGAGATTGTGGACATGCGCGATGGCGATCTTTGAGGGGTAGCAGGGATCAATCGAACCGCGGCTCGATCCAGCACGATATAGCTCAGCTGTTGTGTAATCCGAATAGGCAATGTTCTCCGCCCGCACACCAAGGCTTTCGAGGTAAGAGCTGAAAAGTGGCGCGTAGGCATACATATTCAGAACGCGAGGAATGGCGATGCGTAGCTCTGCGCGCCCTTTCATCAACGAAATGCGGCTGCGTCCTGCGGCGGTCCAGGCATGGGTCGGAATTGGATCGGCGATCAACTCCGGCTGGCGTGAGCGCCACACTTCACGCGCCGCCATTTCCACCAGGTTAGGGTTAGCTCCCTTGGTTTCATCAATGAGCGCTTGAATTCCGCGCATATCCGCGACATCTTCCACCGCGCCCTTCTCGCAGCCGGCGACGATGATGCGCTGCTCCCCGGGTTTCAGCGCGATCCTGGAGCGGAAAGCCGGCTCCACCCAGTCGTCCTGCTGCCCGGTCTGAACATCGAGGAAAGTCCGCTGGCAGGCATTCTTGCAAAAATGGCAGCGCGTCCCTTCGTTGTGTGTGGTGCGGTAGTGAATGTGACTCACAGCATCCATGCCGATGAAGCTGGTTGAGTGGCCTTTGCGCCACAACCGAATAGCTTCGATCGCAGTGCCGATCGCTCCCGCTTCGCCGCAGTGGGGATGAACAAAAATCTCCGGCTTCTTCCCTGCGGAGCGCAAGCTGGCATACAGAAAATCCACTTCCGCCTTCACGGCCGCAAGATTGTTCTGGGTCCCCCCCTGCAGAATGAAACGCGTGCCCAGGGCGGCGAGGCTCGGCACCTTGGCCACATGCAGAAAGATATTTCTGGGCAACACCGTAGCCAGCCCGGCCAGGATTTCTTCAGCGCGCCATCCCTGGCGCTGAAAGTTGACGATATCCGTCTGCAGAAACACCGCGCATCCATACCCGAACACAGGCATCGTGTCAGCGCTGAAGGCAACCTCGGCATAGTCCTCAACAGGAATGCCAAATCCTTCGGCTGTAGACTGCAGAAAATAGCCGTTGCCCGCTGAACATTGAGTGTTGAGCTTGAAGTCTTTTACCCGGCCATTGCTGAGGATAATGAGCTTGATATCCTGCCCGCCAACGTCGACGATCACGTGCGGGTCATTGAAAAAGCTAAGGGCCGATTCAGTATGAGCCACAGTTTCAACCAAAGCCACGTCGGCTTGCAGGACTCGTTGCAGAATGTCCTTGGCGTAACCGGTGGTGCCTACGCCGAGAACTCTCAGTTGCGCGCCCTGGACTTCCACCTGGCGGCGAAGATTACCGAAAATCTCAATAGTGTCCTGTATCGGATTGCCGTTTGAGAGTTGATAGGCCTTTAAGAGAACTTCACCGGATTCCGACAGGAGCACAGCTTTTGTGGAAGTAGAGCCGCCGTCAAGGCCAATGAAAGCTTGGACTAGATCCCCGGAACGGAAGGTCGCTGGAACAAATTCCGGTTGCGAATAATCAATTTTGAACTTTTGCAATTCGCTCGTTGAATTACTCAATCCATGGCCGGCCGACGCTTCCTTATCGTTCCGCCTCCCATTCAGCACATAGTGCTCAAGATGCGCCGTTCCGAGGTATTGACCAATCTCAGCATTCTCGCCCCGGCCAAATTCCACAGCGCCAAGTGCGGCAAAATACAGGGCATCTTCCGGGGTCTTGATCAGTTCCTCCGGAGTATCGCCTGGAGACAGTTCGATCCCTCGCTCCTTCCAGAGCAGTGGGATGTGGTGCTGCCATGCCTCGCGCATACCGCGAATAAAAGCGTTTGGGCCGCCCAGCAGGAGCACATGGGGCCTCAGCGTGTGACCACGTGTGAGCACAGTGAGATTTTGCAGAACAATGGCGTCGAAGAGCGAGGCCATCAATTCCTCAACTGGAAGGCCTTGTTTCTGCAGACCGTTGATGTCAGTCTCCGCGAAAACTCCGCACTTACCCGCGACGGGATGCACCCTGATTCCCTTATAGGCCTGATTGCACAGCTCGTCGGATGGGATCATCAACTTGGCGTTGATTTTGTCGATGACCGCGCCGGTACCTCCCGCGCACTTATCGTTCATCGATGGAATTTTCTTCCTTCGGCCACGATCTCCATCTTGTTTGAAGATGATGATTTTGGCGTCCTGACCACCGAGCTCGATTACGGAGTTCACTTCCGGGTGCAACTTCTCTACGGCGAGCGCGACAGCATTCACTTCCTGCACAAACTTGGCGCCGATAAGATTGCTGAGAGCATTGCCGCCGGAGCCGGTGATAAAAATACGGCAATTGCCGGGAGCCATACCGGTTTCGATCTCCATGCGACGAAGAAAATCAAGCAGTTTCTCTGCCTGGCGTGTGTCGTGGCGCTGATAATCGCGCCAGAGAATGCGTCCGCTTTCGGCTTCGATGACCAGTGCTTTCACCGTGGTGGACCCAACGTCCAGGCCAGCGTAAAGAAGGCAAGAGAGACCGTCCCCATCTAAAGATGTAAATGGGCGGCTACTGGCGAAGTTCTCGAAATGTGATTTGTTATTCAGAGAATCTCCCGCTCAGATCTCGTCCGGCAGCTTGGCCAGGCGCGCTTTGCCATCCATCAGGCTGCCGACGTGCAAAACAAAGTTCGCGGCAACCCCAGCGATTCCCCTGCGGTGTGGAACTGGATAGAGAGGGCTCCGCAATTGCCGATGTTGGGCAACATAATCCTTGATCTCTTCGAGATTCCTGCTCGTCGAAGCCAACGCCCGCTCGAATTCTGCCTTGGCCTTGATTTTCGCTTCGCCCAGGGCCATCTGGACGCGGCTTTGCGCGTTGATCTCTCCCTCGCCCGATGTCTCGATCGGTAGGAAGATCATCTCCCGGAAGCGGTTCACCACCGCCGACTGCACGCCATCGGATTGTGAAGACGGCATGCAGCCGAACGGCTTCAATGCCAGCACCATGTGGCACAATCTGTTGGTTGTGTAATACACATTCTTAGCCACTTCCAAGTGCCCTTCGCCGCCGCGCGCCAGCGAGTGATAAAAGGGATGCGCCATCCTGGCCAGCACTCGTTGCGGAACCAAACGCGGTGTGATTTTTCCCATGTGGCTGGCGGTGCGGGCAAACACATAGGTCCAAATGTCTTCACTCAATCGCAACAATAGCCACTTTTTGCGAAACTTCCAATCGTTGGATAATTTCTTCTTCAACTCCCACCACCGGGCATCTGGATAAGGAACATCAATGCCCCTCTTCGTCTCCGATCCGGCACGGGACTGATAAAGAAGATAAGTGATCCAGCCGCTAATTGGCTCGATCCATACCTGCGCGCCTTCCTCTTCAAGAAAGGAGAACATTTTGAAGTTGCCGTCGCCTTCCGTAAGTTGCGCCCAGAATTCCCCAACGATCTTGACCACCGGCTTTACGCGGGTGTGGTCCACTTCGATCTGATTCAGCCGTCTTCGCGCCAAATGCATTCTGCTTACGAATTCCTCGCTATAGAGATGATCAAGGATCTTGCCCGCCGTGTTGAGAGTCCCATTGAGCTTCTTGTTGCGGGCCACGAATCGGGAGACCCATCCGGGGGTGCGTTCGAGGATCTCGTACCGCTTTCGGGTCTCGAGAAAACTGCTGAGCTGACTCACAATTTCTTCGATTGCCTCATCCGTAGCGCCTGGCACGACCTCGTAGGGACGTATCTGGTAGACCATATCGTTGATTACGTCACCGAGGTTCAGCATGTTGAGCGCGCCAAGATTGAAATCCAGAGTGAAATTCAAGCCAGGATTATCTGAAGCCGTCTTGATCGCCTGATCGGCTTGATAAAGCAAGATTCGAAAATCTTCAAAGCCCGCATTGTCCAGTGCCAGCCGGTACTCTGACTCATACATGCCGAAGCGGCAGGGCCCGCACGAACCGGCGGTGAAGAAGATGTACCTGTCAACAATCTCCCTACGCGAAATCCCCTGACTCTCCAGTGACTGAAGATACTTGATGAGATTGCCGATCGTAAAATAAGTGGGATTGCATTGGCCGTTGTTGCCGTATTCCTTGCCGATCGTAAAAGCGGCCACATCTGGATTCGGCAGGATCTGGCAGCGATAGCCTGAACCTTTCAGAATAGCTTCAATGAAGCGTTCGTGCTTCCATGTAAAGCCTCCAAAGAGAATAGTTACCTGATCTCGCTCTTCAACGGTGAAGGGTCGCTCAGGAGGACGGTGAAAGTGCTCGACAGGTTTCTCGATAAGCCCTGCGGCCTCCAGCAGCTTCATTCGTTCCGCAGCCTTCAACTGCGTCACAGCTTCCTCGAATGTTGGAAGAAGAGAGCCGGTGGGATTTATGACACAGTTCATTCGTCTGAAGCCTCATTTGGCCATATTAGTTAGCCTTGATTGGCAAATCTGAGCCTGCTAAATAGTGATGGCGAAGGCCTATACTGAGACACACATTCGCTGACCGGAGGTTTACCGAATTCAGGGCGGCAGGCCACCGCAAGAAGAAACCGCTCTCTGCTTCTCATTCTCTTCTCTTCACGCATCTGAGCAGTGATGCAGATCACACTGTCACCCAATCCCAAACTGCACATACTACAAAGGCTGCTATCTTCAACTCACACTGGTTTACTGTAACTCTGTTATTACCACTCTCTTTCAATATGCCCTTGACACTGTACCGCTTGCAGCCATTACAATTCCACACTTCAGAGCTATTCAAGGATTCGGGCCCACCGTGTCGTCCGCCGTCGAGATAGTGTAAGTCAGCAGCCTGTGTGCGGGCTTCAAGAATAATCCAGCCGGGCCAGCGTCCTGTGAACAATCGATACCAGAGAGAGGAGACCTCAAATGACTTTTCACGAAAAGCGTGTATGCCAGTTCGCGGTGCTGCTGTTTTTCTTTATTACGCCACTCGTAGCACGGGCGCAATTGTCCAAGGAAGATCACGAGGCGGCAAAAAATACGATTTCCGGGACCCTGTATCTGCGGGTTCAAGCTCCGCAAAAGTATGGCGTTGGCGCCTGGGCTACCTATTCGGAATCGATGCTGGAGGCCAGTCCTACCGGTGTCAGCGCGGATCGCAAGCTGGCCGAGCCGCTCAAGCACCTCATGAGGAATGGCTATCATCTCAAGAACGAGGAAGTCTATTGGGGATTTCTGGCGAACACGCCCGTGAGCCGTTGCAAGCTTGTATCCGAGAAAGGAATCCTGGTGGTTTGGTGTGAGCGGACCGATCTCAACGTCGATCTCTCTGTTGACTTTATAGAGATCAAGAATCTGGATGACTTTACCAAAGCATTTAACCTGGCTTTTTCAAAAGTTCCCCTGCAGAATGAGCATCCTGAGTGGCCTGCCGATGTGCGGGCCGCGATTGCCTCAGGCAAGCTGGTCGTGGGGATGACGGCGGAGCAAGCCAGAATCGTGGTCGGCGCCCCACTCAGCATTACTGCAGGCGAAGAGAACGGAGCCAAAACCGAAACCTGGATGCTTCGTCAGGACGTGGGCGAGGTTCTTGGATGGAATACGAAGCATGGAGCCCATACGAAACTGGCTGCGCAGACTGGCTTTCCTATTCAGGTGAAATTCGTCGACGGTCGGTTGAAAGAGTTGAAATAAGTTGGCCTGTGCTGCTGGAGCGTTCTCCAAAATGGCGAATGCGCGGCGCGAGCTTGCTCGAATTTGTTCTGGCAGCGGTTGAGGCTTGAGCTTTGCAGCGAGGCCGGGAAAGTCGATTTGAGCGGTGGTTTCCAAATACACTCCTCTTGGTATTGCGGAGAGCCGGAATTTAATCGTGAATCTCCGGCAAAAGCTGGAATGAGAAAGTGGCAACACATGGGGAGTTATAAGGAATTGAGCAGGTGCGTGGGAGTACTTTTTCTCTTTTTATTTTGTGCATCGCTGTTCGTCCACGCGCAGTTGTCCGTTCCTGAACATGCGAAAGCCCAGAGCATGATTTCTGGAACGCTCTATCTGCGCCTCGACGCACCCTGCATATATGGAAGAGGAAGATTCGGCATCGCAGCGGCAATTCACCATTTGGACTCATTGCTGGAGGTCTCGCCTGATGGGTATAGCGTCGAACGCAAGCTGGCGCTACCTCCGAAGAGGAAACGCGATAAGGTTTTTTGGGGCCTGTCTCCCAATGACCCTGTGCGTTATGGAAAGCTTCTGTACAAAGAGGACACAGTGCAGGTGTGGATGGAGGGCGTGGCACCCGACGCCTACGAGATGCTGGTTGACTTCATTCACATCAAAAACCTGGATGATTTTACCAGGGCCTTCAACAGGACATTCTCCAAAGTGCCGCTTCAGGACGAGCATCCGGAGTGGCCTGCCGAGATCCGGCAGGCCATCGCCGCACGTAAAGTTATCGCAGGCATGACAAGCGAGCAGGCATTCAGCGTGGTGGGTGCTCCGCTTAAAATTACTACAATGGAAGAGAACGGAGTAAAAGTCGAAACCTGGTTTCCGCGGCAGGATCGGAGCGTTCTAGCTGCCGAAGGCAATACCGCCGATACGCCCACAGGATTTCCAGTGCGACTAACTTTTATCGGCGGAACGGTGCACGAAATTGAACAAGCCACTATAGCCGCTCTCGGCGGGGAATGAGATAGCATTTATGCGGCCTGACGGGTTGCACGGAATAGGAATTGGATCAGGTGAATCGGAAGCTGGATAAACAGATTTCTTGTACGTATTTTCAAAAATCGACACGGTGAAGAAAACAAAAGGAGAATAGCCCATGAAACGGTATTTCATTTCAGCATTTTTGCTCATGCTTTGCCTTGCTCTTCCATCGCCTCTCATGGCCGGCCGCCACAACGTCAAGGAATACAAGGACAAGGAAACAACCGCAGATATGCGGAACATGAACCGCATTTTTATCGGCTGGGTCGATCTGGGCGCAGATGATTGGGGCGCGCACGGTTATACGACCAAAACCGATTGGACAAATGTTATCGATTCCTTAAACGCCAGTTTTAACTCGAATCTACTGGCAACCTACCTGCCGGGTAAAACCCTGGTTGCGGCCAAGAACAAGGATGACGTGAATGCCGCGGGATGCGATCTCTACATTAAGTTCTCGGATGTCCATGTGGACTACGACAACTATCATCTGATTCTCGCCATCCACTTCATCGATCCTAAGACGAACACCGAAATTGGATCGATTCCGATAAGGCCTTACTACGGAAACGATTGGGGGTTGAGAGGTTATCTCAATGAGGCGTTGAAGGGAGTAGGAAAGAAGTTGCAAGTTGAAGTTACGGGAGAGCTGAAAGGCAAGAAGTAGATGTCGGAGCGGGCGTCATCTCGCAGCGAGTTGACGTACGCGCCCTTCCTCTCGTCCTTCACGCTTTCGAGTGGCGTGAAGTGAACGCCCGATTGCGCCGCTCGATTTTTTTGAAAGGTGAAAGTAAATGAAGAAGTTATTGAGAGGTTTGTCGGTTGCCGGCTTGGTGCTTGTTTGCGCGGCCGCTTTGAATGCGGGCTCGCTGGAGAAGCAAGGCAAGGATTGGCTTGATAAACAAACAGATCCTGCTGCAATTAATGTCAGTGGCACATGGAGTTCGGAGTTTGGCGAATTGCGCCTTGACCAGGTCACGGGAAGCCGGGATGTCAGCGGTTCCGGCGGCGGATACAATCTGGACGGAGTCGTCAGCGGCAAGCGCCTGTACCTGCTCTTCGCTACCAACCACGGCACAGTGGATTATTGCGCGATTGTCAGTTTCGAGAGCGACGGAGTCTTGTCAGGTGAATACTATAGCCGGCTCTCCCGATTGAGGATGGGTACGGGCCTTTGCCAGGAAAAGAGTAGGCGGCTGCTCCTACATAAGAGATAGGAAAGACTTAGCAGTCGGCCGCAGTTCTTGGTCGGGCCAGTCAAATGAGCCCTTTGGCTCCTAGGATCGATGTTAGCGTCCTAGTGGCTGGTTGTTTGTCTCTGCGTTCAAGACGGTCGCCGCGTTCAGCAGTTTGCGCCAGGGGAAAGGCAGCCTCTGTTTGAGCAGACTCCACCTGGTGTCCAGGTATGGGTCCGCATCGCTGCCGTAGATCGGATGGTACGTCTCAACCCTTTGGCGGCCTGGGATCTTGATTCGAAAATCATTCAGTTGCAGGAACTGCCGCATTTGCAGCTTGTAGCGGCCCTCGACTCCAAATATAAATTCCAGAAGTCTCTCATTGAGCCACACAATATGGCGCAAGCCAAGCTCCCAAACGTAGGTATACCCCTTGAAATACTTCCAGTCAGCTTTGGTAGCACGCCACATCCCGATGACTTCTCGGCGTATCTTCCAGCGCGTAAAATTGAGTTCCTCAGGACTCAGATGCCGGGTGCGCACATTGCTGAAATAGCCGTCATACCAGCGAAAATCGGATAGATTGGCGACGCGCTTGTCTTCTATCATTTCTGCGCGTAATGGGGTTTTGGGATACGGCGTCATGATCTGGTCCATGACACTGGCAATCCCCATCTTCTTAATGAACTGATAGTTTTCGCGAATGCTCTCAGGGTCGTCATCGGGAAGCCCATTGATAATGCCGGCGATAACGATAATGTCTTCTTTCTGGAGGGCGGCAACGCCCCGCTGAATTGTATCCAGCGTATTGGGCTTGTTCATGGTCCGCAGATTCTTGATGGAGGCATTCTCGATGCCCAGGAAGATGGAGACAAAGCCAGCCTCAACCATCATCTTGGCCAGGTCCGGCCGATGCGCGAAACCGATCGGGCTCGCCTGGGTGGTGAACATCAGGTTCTTCAACTTCAGGCGAATGACTCCGTCGCATAGCTGCTCGAAGCGATCCATATCGAGAGTTATGTTGTCGTCGGTGCAAAAGATATGGCGCGCGCCCCGGCTGTAAGCGTCCTCGATGTCCGCCAGGACGCGATCCAGGGGAAAGAGGCGAAACGAGCGGCCATACATTTCACGAATGCTACAGAAGTTACACAGATGCAGGCAGCCGCGCGATGTCTCGATTACATCGGCCTGGCGAAAGTACATATGAAATCCCTTGACGAGCCGCTTGTCACGTGCAGGAATCCTGATTCTGGTCAGATCTTCGAGGGACCGCGCCGGATTGTGGCGGAAGGCGCCATCTTCCTTGTAAGACAGGCCGCGGATGTTTTCCATCCCCTTGCCATGGGCCTCGATGCTATCGAGCAGCTCGCCAAACGCGAAATCTCCTTCTCCGCGCATCAGGAAATCCCACCAGCCCGCGTCAGGTCCAGCGGCAATGCTTTCAGAAAACAAGGTGGCATGATAGCCGCCGAGCACAGTGCGAATGCGACTGTCGAACTGCTTGGTCAGGTAGGCAAAACCGACTGTGGTGTCATACTGGAAAGTCATCGACGTAAAGCCGACGACGTCTGGCTTGAACTCCCGCAAAAGCTTCAAAAAGCGCGGCACGGCCTGCATGCGCCAAACGACTGTGTCGGCGACTCTAACATCGTGGTTGTCGATCTGGCCGGCAATCGTCGCCATTGCTACGCTTGGCGGTTCCCACTGACGGCGCGGGACCCACGGCGACGTTGCGGGGCTTTGTACGAGCAATGCTCTCATTTGGCCGCAGCCTGACTTTGTTCAGGTGCAAGATGGAACCTGAGCATCACCGGAAGTACGGAAGACCAGTACTTCCACGTATGTCCGCCCGGCCCAGTCGACCACACGTGGGGGAAACCAAGTTCCGTTAACTTTTGGTGCATATTCACCATTGTATCGAAAAGACGATCACCCGTTCCAACCGCGAGAAAAAGCCGGGGGGCAGGTCCAGAAACGACGATTGTATGCTTGCCCCTGCCTTGGGAATCGAGTGGGCCCGGCGGAGGCGCTTGCGATGGCCAGTAACTCCAATCTTCGTCAGCAAACCCGCTCACCACGCTGACACTGGAGAATCGGCCAGGATAGCGTCTGGCAATATCGAGGGAGAGATAGCCGCCAAATGAGAAGCCACCGATGGCCCAACGCCGGCGCTCCAAAGGAATGGCATAAAGTCGCGCCGCCGTTCCTGCCACCTCTTCCGCCACCAAGGTTAGATAATTTGGGAATGGAAAACGGTCAGAGTGTTCACGATAAAAATTACTGAAGCGAACATCGGGCAGGATCAGGATCGCCGGGCGAACCTCACCCCGGCTCAGCATCTCGTCGTAAACCTGGTCCACTTTGAGATGGCGCATCAGATACTCTGGCCGGTCTGACCACCCGTGGTTCAGGATGAGCACTTCGGAGGGCGGAGATTGAGTCTTGGGTACTAAAGCCAGGAAAAAGCGCGGCGCGTTCATTTCGTTGGACCAGAAACGAACGCGCTCAACAACGAGGTTTGTGCGCTCCGAGAGGCGAACCCGCTCCGTCTGACCGGGGGCTAGCGGGACATTCTCAAACGGTTCCTTGTGCATCCGCCCGCAAGCCGCCAGCAGCAGGGTTGGCAGGAGTGCCAGTCCGCGCAGCTTCCAGCGAATGCTCACGGCTAGGCCTCACCGGATTGATCGCATTTTATCTGTGGTGGCGCGTAGCTACCTGAGGCCAGTTTCTTACGCATCACTTCTTCGATCTGCTCAATGGTATCCAGATTATGGACATCGATTTCCCTGGGCATAAATTCGACTTCATAGCGGCTTTCAAGAAAAGCCACGAGGCCGATCATGCCGATCGAATCAATTACGCCGCCGGAGATGAGGGGCATTGAGTCATCGATGGTCTCTATCGGTGCATTGGGCAGAAAATTTTCAGCGATGTATTGCCTGACTTCAGTCTTGATCTCCACGATTCAGTCCTTCGGCAATCTTGTCCAGGGCCAGGTAATCGATTTTTCCCCGGCTTCCCTTGCAAATGACATCCGGAAACAGGATGTTGTCGGGTAACATATATGGCGGCAGTGTCTGTGCGCAATACGCCTTAACTTCAGTCGAATTGAGAGCGTCCGCAGCGCGAACGCGTACAAAGGCCGAAATAAGAGTACCCCTGACCCCACTCTCGCCAGCTACGACAGCCGCTTCCAGTATATCTTCATGGCGGAGGAGCGCGGCCTCGATCTCCCCCAGTTCAATACGGAAACCGCGACGTTTCACCTGCCGGTCGAGCCGGCCGACAAAGCAATAACTGCCGTCAGGAGCAACCGACACCCGGTCTCCTGTGCGGTAATACCGCTTGCCTTCCTGAGTGACGAAGCAGCGCTCGGTATCTTCAGGGCGATTCCAATAACCACTCATCAGAGAGTCACCGCCGGCGAGGAGTTCGCCAGTCGCTGCGTCCAAAGTTACTTCGGCATAGGGGCAGGCGTGACCGATGGGAAGCGGCTGCGATCCATCGAAGGCGCTAGGCACACGACACCAGGTGACCACATTGGTTTCGGTCGGTCCGTAGAGATTTGCGCAAACAGCCTGTGGCACCGCAGCCTGCAAACGAGCTACTCCCGGGCCTGGAAATACCTCACCGGCGAAGAGAATGACGCGCAGGCCGGGATACTCGTGCTTAGCAAAACGCCCATCTTGCAACATGCCCGTGAGGATTGACGGCACTGAATACCAGCAGGTAATACTGGCCTGGCGCATGAACTGAACCAGAAAGCGCGGCATCCATACAGTATGGTCAGGAACGAGAACGCAGGTTGCGCCGCATAAAGCCATATTGAAGATGTCAAACGTGGAAAGATCGAAGCCCAAGGGCGAGGGGCACGCGATGCGGTCATTGGAAGAGATTTTAAATTCTCGTGCGGTCCATCTTACAAATGCGCTAACGGCGTTGTGAGAAAGAACAACTCCCTTGGGCCGGCCTGTTGATCCGGAGGTAAATAAGATGAGAGCCGGATCGTGTGAGTCAACTTCGGGAAGCGAGACGATGCTTTTCAGTGCTGGTTCTGTTTTCCAGGGGACGCAGACGCCCGTCTGGCGATCGGTGATTCGCGGCTGCCCGTTCTCGCCCTCGATTACCAGGCGCGCAGAGCAGTCCACCAACACTGTTTCGATACGTTCTTTGGGCCACTTGGGATGGATGGGGACATAGATGGCTCCGGCGAGCAAGGAAGCGAAAACAGAGATAATGGCATCGGTGGTTTTTGGCAGCACCAAGGCGATGCGATCCTGCTTTTGAATGCCGTGAGAGACGAACCGCGATGCCAGCGCCGTGGCTTGCTCGAATAATTCGCTGAAAGAGGTGCTCCGATCATCTTCAACGATGGCCGGAGCGTTCGGCGCAATTGTAGCGCGTTCCCTGAGCCAGTCGCAGAAAAGATTGCTTTCAACTTCGGGCAAGCGTCACCCCCCAGGTGAAGCCGATCCCCGCGGATGCAAACAGCAGCAATTGCCCAGGCCGAATCAAACCTTCACGCTTCATTTGCGCGTAATTAATCACCAGATCGCTGGCAAAGGTGTGGCCATACTCGGCCATGGGAGTCTGTGGAAGGCCGCCTTCAGGCAGTCCAACCATCCTGCGGAATCCGTCGCGATCCCGACGGCTGATGTTGGAATAGATGAAATGATCTACGTCCTTCAAGCCAAGCGAGGCCGCCGATAAGACTTTGTTTGTCAGACGGAACAGGTTGAGATAATAGATCGGCATCACTTTATGTTCAATGCACATGGCATCGGCCTCAATCTCGATGTGGCCGTTGGTTTGGGTCAATGCAATGGCCTTATGCAGATGGCTCAGGGTCATCGCCTCTACGCCGAGCAGGAGTGGCCCGTCCTTACCATCGCGGCGCAGGACGACGGCACTGGCGGCATCGCCTTGCACCGTGATGGGAAGCAGGGACCGGTTTCGTGGGGGCGCGGCATCGCTCGCCACCAGCAGTGCGGTCTGAATTTTTTCATCGGTGCTCATCCAGCCGAGCGCAGTTTTGATTGCAAGGTGCAACGCGGCGCAGCCGCCGGCTTTGAAACTAAGATTCATCGAGCCGTCAGCTCCAAGCTCAGCGCTGAGCTTGTGGGCAAAGGAGAGAGACTGCGAAATATCTCCCGGAAATGTACTGTAATCCAGGATCAGGTCAATATCTCGCGCCGCGATTCCGGCTTCTGCAATTGCCGTTGAAGCGGCCTCCAGCGCCAAATCATAAGGTTGCTTGAGGCCGCAGACACGAACACGGCTCAGCCCGAGTCCCTCCAATGCTTTTCGTCTCATCAGCGGGCTCAAAGGAGCCAGCGTTGACTCGACGCGAGTTCGCTCCCGCTCAAGGATTGCTTCAACGGTCTCGGATTCGGGTGGAACGGCATAGGCCGCGGATGCAATTCGTACGTTAATATTCAAGATAACTCCAGATGAATTGCGGCATAACTACTTTCGCCTGCGGTTGATAAAAGCAGCGCTTGCCCGCTGATTGGACAGCTATTCAGGGCCAAAATCAGGTGGAGAAGGCCACCTGCTTTAGCTAAACCCGCTGCAACGGCCTGAGGCAGGACGATGTTCGTATCGAAACCGATAATTTCGTGAGCCAAATGAGCGGTTGAGCTAGTGGCGCAAGGTGCGCCGTTCCCGGCACAGATAGCTAAATCCGGAACATACTTGCCAAGTATCTGGCGAATGGCATTGGCCTGCTTACCGCCTTCGGCCCAACGGCCGGAGTGCAGACGGGCATAGGATCTAGCTTCGCGGCTGCCGGCCGGCTCCAGCACCAGTGCGGCTACGCCTTCACTCGGAATGAAACCGCAGGCATCCGGCAGAGGTTCAGAGTTATAGCAAAACGGCGATAGCAAATCTGCCGCCTCGTACCACGCATATACAGATGGAGTGAGCGTATCTCCGGCGAGGACGATGGCTAAGTCGGCCTGCCCGTGGCGGATCAGCGAAGCGGCTTGTATCAGCGCACATTCTCCCGCAAAGATCTGGCTGTCCACCGTAAGATTCGGTCCGCGCAAGCCGAGAAACAAGGCCACGTGACTTGCTGGAGCGTTGAAAAGTGTCTCCGGGAAGGTGTTGGGATCGGTTCCGGACCAGCCATTTGCGGCCGCGCTCTGGAAGAAGGATTCCGTGAGCTCAACACAGCCGAACCCGGTGGCGAAGACTACGGCGACTCTGGACCGATCCACCTTTTCAAGATCGATTCCGGCGTCGCGAATAGCCAGCGAAGCAGATATCAGGGCCCACGTCGACAGACGATCCAGACGCCTGGTCTTCAGTCCCGGCACCACGTCGGCGGGACGAAACGGATCGACGAGAAAAGCTCGACGCGGTCCGCCGGTTGCCCATGGAATTGCGCGGGGCTCCAGAGGACGCGGCGGGATCAGGCCAGCCAGAGGACCAAACGGGCTTACAGAACCGATTCCGGTAATGGCGGGCAAATTCACATTCGCATTCATGGGCGGCCACTCCCGAAGATGAGGGCTGCGTCGCTGCCGCCAAAGCCCGCTGAAACCGACATGGCAAGCGGCAACGGTTGACGTCGAACTTCGCCTCGCAGCCAGTCGATCCCTGAACTCTCGATGGGCTCAGTCAACCGCAGCGTAGGGAGCAATGCGCCGCAACGAATGGCTGTGATGGTGATAGCCGCCTCTAATGCGCCGGCCGCCCCCAGACAATGCCCGAAGTAAGACTTCGTAGAAGATACGGGTATGGGACGGCTGCGTTCGGCAAACGCAGCCTGATAGGCATTGGTTTCGGCTATATCGTTCAATGGCGTTCCTGTACCGTGGGCATTCACATAACCGATCTCATCGGCGCTGCAGTCGGCCATTTCCATGGCGCGACGAATGCAATCCGCCAGTCCGACTCCATCTTTGTGTGGCGCGGTGGGATGATAAGCATCGTTGGTCATGGCCCATCCGCGCAGCACCGCCAGAACAGGCGCGCGGCGCGCCATCGCACCGGCAAGAGTTTCGAGAACAAGAACCGCGGCTCCTTCACCCAGGTTCAATCCCTTACGATTCTGGTCGAAAGGACGGCAGGGAGCCGCATCCAACGCCTGAAGCGAATTGAACCCGCTCAACGTAAACGGGCACAGCGCATCGCTGCCCCCTGCCAGCATCATGGGCGCGGCGCCGTCAAGCAGAAGGTTGGCGGCGAGCGCAATCGCCATCGCTCCGGAAGCGCAAGCCACGGAGACGGAACAGTTCGGTCCGCGAATTCCCAGATGCGTGCCGACAGAAGTGGCAACGTGCGAAACGGGGTAAGAAGATGCTCGCGCCAGACCGCCTTGCCGGTACCATGCATTCGGGTCTTCAGCGATTCTGGGGTCAAGCTCACACAACCCGGCAACCGTGCTGGCCATCACCACGCCGCTCTCCTCGAAGGCAAAGCTCTCGCGGTCTAAATTTGCTACGGCATCTTCAGCGGCCACCACCGCTAGCTGATCCGTGCGGGAGTAATAAAAGTTGGAAGGATTAGCAACAGCCGGCAAATCACAAACCTGGGCCGTCGTTCCTGCAAAGCCTGGATACAAATCCTTGCTCGGCGCCAGGCAACACTCGCCCGCTAACATGCCAGCCTGCAGACGAGCCAGCCCGATGCCATAGGGGCTAATAACGCCTATCCCAGTAACGACAATGGTTTTATCGATATCACTCACTAGGATCGACCGGCCAGAAGTCAAAGAAATTCACCCACTGATCATAATGAACCGGCAACGTTGTTTCAAGGAACCGGACAGCCTTGCACAAACCGGCGCGCTGGCCGGAATCCCCGTCATCGCAAGCGGAAGGAAGGATTGGCTCGCCTAACAGAACGCGGTAGCGAAGCCAGCCACGGCGAACGACGAAACCCGGTAAAACCGGGGCGCCAGAGACCTGCGAAAGCAGAAAGGGGCCAAGCGGAAAGGTGGCCGGTTGAGAAAAGAACGGGATATCGGCGCCGTGGCGAGGGTGATAAACGCGGTCTCCCTGGATTGCCACGATTTCATTCCGGCGCAAAGCCTGCAAGAGTTCGATTGTGGCCCGCGGTCCATCTCTGAGATCGACAATTCTCAGCTGCTGATTGGCCATCCTGTCCCGCAGCAATTTCTCTGCCGGCTTGTCCTCAACCACGCGCGCAACGTTGACCGGCCGGCCGTGTAACTCAAGCAGGCGAGAGGCAAATTCCGGATTGCCAAGGTGTGCCGTCCACACGATAAGTCCCTTGCCGGCTTCGAGGCACTGGTCAATCAATGCCGCGCCATGATCCTTGTCCGCCAACATGGAGAGAAGTTGCGCATGGCTGGCCTCGGGAACGAAGCAATAGGAAACCATCAAGTCGCAGAACGAATAGAAGACACGATAAACTTTCCAATAAAGCGCCAGCCCGCGCCTGCCCGAGACCCGGCGCAGATTGCGCGCCACTGCTCCTCTTTCCCGTTTCAACATCAGGGAAAAAATCAGCGCGGTAACAGCGGCAATTGGAGGATGAATAAAACGCGGCAGCTTCGGCATAATCCAAAACACAATCTGGAGTGCCGGAACGTTGTGAAAGCGGTGCTGGTACCAGCCCGTCAATTTCCACCAGCCGTTTGTAACTCGCCTACATTATGGAACACCTTCCTCTTCAACACGGAATACATATGAAGGATCTCGGTGTCGCTGTATCCAATGGAGCGGAGAGTGCTTATAGCGCCTTCGACGGCTGCTGGATTGCTCATTCCAAAACGGCGATGATATTCAAGCTGTATATCGGTCATTTCATGCTTTGATAAGGTAGGAGTTCCCATCGGCATGTCGTTATAAGAAAAGCGGCTGGTCATTCCAAGCCGTTCCGCATCCCAGCCCGCCTCGATAGCCTGCTCGTTGATATCGCACCCTGGGAAAAAGCGCAAACAAAAGTGGTAAGGCAGCAATGACGGCTTGGGCAGTTCGCCCAGCCAGTCCAGAGTGCGTTGCGCCAGTTCGCGGGTTTCGGTGGGAAAACCGTACATGGTCGATATATTCACGGCCACTTTCTGGCGCTGTGTATAGGTGATGATGCGCTTGGCCTTATCGAGATCGAGCCGCTTTTTCACCAGACGCTGAATCTCTTCCGTAGCCGATTCCACTGCGTAGGTAAACCAGACGCTGCCGGCTTCGAGTGCACGATCGACGAACTCCTCGCTGGTGATGTCGGCGCGCAAGCCATTGACGAAATAAAATCGCAGCTTGAGTCCCGACGCTCGGATCAAATCGAAAAATTCAAAAGCCCGCTGCAGATTTACATTGAAGATATCATCGACTATGTAGAAATCCTCGATACCGTGCGTGGTGTGGAGCTCGGTGACTTCCTCGAATATGTTTGCGGCGCTCCGCAGCCGGATGCCTTTCCAATGGGTGAAACAGTAAGTGCAGTGGTATACGCAGCCGCGGCTGGTAAGCAGTACCCCCTGTCGGCGATGATTGTATGAGTAACTCAGTTGACGCTGGTAGTTATCCAGATCAATCAAGTCATACGCAGGGAAGGGAAGACTGTCGATATTTTCAATCTGCTGCTGATCTTCGTTTTCCACCACACCATCGTCCGTCCGGTACAAGACTCCGGCAGTGGAAGAGGGTGAATCTCCGGAAAGCAAATTGACAAATGTTTGCTCACCTTCCCCTTTGACAGCAATCTCCACTTCCGGCACTTCCTCGAAGAGTCGGCGCTTGTAAGCCTGGACAATCGGACCGCCCACGATGAGAGCAGCGTCGCTGTAGCTGCGAACTAAAGCAGCAATCCGCTGAAGTTCCTCAAGAAAAAAAGCGATAGAGCGGACGCCCACCACATCCGGCTTAAATTCATTCAAAATCTGAATGAATCGCGCATCGTCAGCACAGGACAAAGAAGATTCGACGATGCGGAACTCGATCCCCGGCAGGGCAGTTCGGGCGTAAGACGCCAGATACATCAGGCCCAGCGGTGGGACATGCATCTCATAAGGCATGGTGGTCCCAACCCATTTATTCATATTATTGGCTTCCACCAATAAAACACGCGCTGGTTGTTTCTTATTGCTGGCCGGCATGGGAAAACCTCCTCATAAGGTGCGAGGTCAGGTTCTCGCCGCAACCTTGGCTTCGACTGTAGCGGCTAACTGATCGATACTCTTCCACACGCTCTCGTCGAATTCGCCTTCTACCAGCTTGATGCCGAAATGCCGCTCAATCTCAAGAATGAGTTGGAGAATATCGATGGAGTCGATCTCCAAATCGCCGCCAATCAGCGGCTGATCGTCGCGTAGATCCGCTGGAGTCATGTCCTTGATCCGCAAGCTGCGCAGGATAATCGGCTTTAGCTGTTCCTTGACAGTGGCCATAGTAGTCGTGTCAGCAGTATAACATTCTGGCTTATCGCAACAGGCCCAGAGTCGAGGTCAAACCAAGGAAGCTACGGAATACAAACCCCAACGGGTCCAGCAGCACGGTCCTCTGCGCGAGCAGATCGCGAACCGGCTGGCCACGAAAATAGCCGATCTGCCGGTAGTGGGCGATAAAGTAGAGCACGCGCAAACAGATCTTCCAGTTGAGGGGAGCAAAGTAGGTGGGCGTAATTAAGGGCACGGCACGGCCCTCTTTCACCTCCGCCGCAAAATCCGCATAACTCCTTGCCTGCGATACCGAAAGCACTGAGCTGGCCAGCAGCAGGTGGCTGTCTCCGCCGCCGACTACAGGCTTGTTCACTGACCGAGCCAGTTGAAGAACCCGGTCGTTTTCATCCCGGCTGCGCATGCCGTTGTATTCCAAGGCATCGATCGCCCACCCATAATTACGCAAAAACTCTTCCGCCGGGATTTTGCGGCCCCGCTCCTTGCCCCAGGGAACAAGAGGGTGGTTTAACACCACCAGGCATCCGCTGGCGTGCAGGATTTCAAATAAATCGTCCAGGCGATTCGCGCGAGCCGAAGCTTGAAGATTGGCATGGATTTCCGCAATCTTCGGTTCCGGCAAACCCGTGATTCCCAGGTGGAAAAGATAGTCCTGAAAGCGCAACGAAAGCTCTTCGCCTAAAGGATTGCGGTGGGCAAATTCCGGCTGCTTGCGTTGGAGTTCGATGCTCCCGGCAACCTCATCATGGTCGGTAATCCCCACATGGATGCCACCGAAACCAAGCGATGCCGAGTTGGCGAGTTCTTCGAAATACACGTCCTCAGCCGATAGCGGAGGTTGGTAGGAGACCTCGGCATAATTCAGATCGGAACCTTTCGCCAGGCCGAAGGCCGACTGAAGGATGCCCCGGAGCGGTCGCATGAACCCGAGTTTGACCACCTCGTTCAGTGAGGCCAGATTCTCAATCGAGTGTTCGCAGTGGTTGTGCGGCGAAACCGCAAACTCGAACTCCCCCGCCGGCTTAGGGCACGAGCGGTAAGCATAGTTCTCGATCACCCAACAACCGGTATCCGGCATCTTACCGTCCCTCTCCGCTCACACGGATGAATTGAACCAGGACTATAGTAATCCGCCATCGACCGCGATCACTTGACCTGTGATGTAGCTTGCTTCAGGAGAAGCCAAAAACGCAACCAGCGAAGCTACCTCTTCCGGTTTACCAAAACGCCCCAATGGAATCTCAGAAAGCAGGCGATTCCCCTCTTTCTCAATGTACTTGGCAGACATGGGGCTGGGGATCACGCCCGGGCAGACGGCGTTTACGCGGATATTGAATCGTCCCACTTCGCGAGAGAGCGACTTGGTAAAGGCAATTATGCCTCCCTTTGAAGCCGCGTAGTTGCACTGGCCGACCTGACCGCGAACTCCGCTGGGCGACACAATATTGCAGATGCTTCCGCTTTCACGGCGCATCATCTCCAGCAAAGCCTTCCGCGAACACAAATATGTGCCGCGAAGATTGGTATTGATCACTTCGTCCCACTGTTCCTCAGACATGAAGGCCAGCAGAACATCGCGGTTGATTCCCGCATTGTTCACCAGGCAGTCGACTGGACCGAATTGCTTTTCGATGCGCTCAAACAGCGGCGCCACACTCTCGTGGCGGGATAGATCAGCCTCCAGTGCGAGCGCCTCTCCACCGGCGGAGGTTATGCTCTCCACAACTTTATCCGCGGCCTGTTTCCCGCGATGGCAGTGAGCAGCAACGCGGAACCCAGCACGTCCCAACGCCTGTGCAATGGCAGCGCCCAGTACTCCTGAGGCACCGGTCACGAGAGCGGTTTTCGTTTCAGTCATAAGTTCAATGCAGCGGCTTGAAGACCATGATCAGAAATCCCCAGCGCGAGTTGTATCTTGGTATGTTTCCGTCCAGAGCATAGGATACCGTGCCTTGTATCAAAGTGCCCATGGGACCGGCAACATTGAAGTTTGTTTCCAAGCCGTCAAACTTGCGGAATTGACTTGACTCCGACAGATTGCGCGCGCGCGCATAGGCATACATCCCCTCCACCTTGATGACGTCCATCATGTTGAAGCCGTAGTGCACATTGCTCATGGCGATGGCATCAAACAAGTCCGTTCCGCCGGGGATGCCGTGCAGACGAGGCTGCGAGAACAGGAAAGGTGAGTAACGGGAAAATCGGTCCAGTTGATCTCCGCCATAATAGGCGAGGTCAAATCCGCCCTTGGTGAATTTTCTGAAGTAGTAATCCTTGTTCAGGTCGGCGTTGTAGAGCGTGTAGCCGCTTTCCAGAGGCTGCGACGGCGTGCTGCATGTTGGGGACGATACGAGGCATCCAAACTGTTTCCAGGCAATACGCTCACCCCTGGTCCCCTGTGCTGTGAATATATAGCCTTTGTCGGTCAACTTTACTTCCATGCCGGGCAGAAAAGCCACGCCGTTGCGCGGCAGTGCAAAATTGCCGGACGTATCGCTGGTTCTGCGAAAGATGTTATACGCCAAATACGACGAGGCTGTCAGGCTGAGATGAGTGGTGGCCTGCCATGTGGCCCGCACTCCGGCATCCTGCTCCCAGGTCCAGATCTCTTGTGCAGTATCCTCCGTGTTGGTCGGCTGGCCCTTGCAGTCTGGTGCCGGTATCGCAAAACAGTAGATGCGGTTATCGCCGGGAAGCGCGGAGAGCGCCAAATCCGCCGCCAGGCGGTACTTGGTTGCGTACTGCTTTGATAGATCGGTCGCCAGAATAGGACCGGCAAAAAACGTGGAGAGCTGCGCTCCAGTATGCCGGTAATCAAAATCGGCGATACTGATGCCCGCAATCGGAATGGGGAAGTCGAATGTACCTTCGTAAAAGGCTCCGGCCACGATGGACATAATGCGCTTCGAGCTGTTTTCCACCAGTACGCGCTCGCTGCCGTGTTTTTTCAGTTCCCGCAACCCATTGTCGGTATCGCGGTACATCGGATCCTGAGAGTTATGCTCGGCCGCAAGAGCATCGCTGAATTGCGGCGCGTTGATCAGGTAACCGGAGTACTGAATGGTGCGCTGGAGAATAAAGTCGCGGCCCGCCGCATTCAGCGTCTGTTGGGCGGTAATCGAGCGCAGCAAATTGAACTGATTTCCCTTACCGTCAGAAACCAGGTCGAAGTTCTGGGTCTCGGAATTGACCACGACGTTGCTCTTCAGGCCGCGCTGGTTAAGGGATTGCTTTACCTCGCGGAAGGTGGCGCCGTCAATCCATATTTTTCCGCTATAAAGAGCCTCGTCTTGAACTTTCGGCTCAACTCCAACCACATAGCATTGGACTCCATTGATCTGTTCGGTGCCCAGCAGCTTGTATTCATAACGCTCATTCAGCTTTAGTTCGAGAGGTTGCGTTAGGACTTTTTCCGGCTCAATTTGTGGCAGCGGAAAATCATATTTGTTGCTGAACTTGACGCCATTGACGAAAAACGCGGTTTGGGCCAATTCCGTGGGTCCGGAGCGCGAGAAAAACTGCGTGAGCTGCATTGAAATATCGAACGGGGCAGTTACAGCTGTGCTCTCAAAGTGCAAATTCATGAAACTCGAGGACTGATAATTTTCCAGCATCCGATTCTGCGCCGCGCGGTACTGCTGCCAGCGAGCGATGATCTCGCTGATCGTCAGGTCGACTCCGCTTTTCACCTCGACAGAGCTATAACTCGCCGTATTGGCGACGCTCAGTTTGTGGACAGCGATCAGTACATACTCACTGGTGCAAGCGCATGTTTGCACCAAACCATTTTCAGCCTTAATCGGTTTGCCTGCCGGAAGCGTGGAGCCGGTTGCGGGGTCGTACCACTGTGCCTCGAATTGCGTCGCGGCTGTGGCTTGGAGCATGACCGTCTTCGGTTGGCCCAAACTTCCTTTCACATGCGCCACAATCACGGTGTCTGGCGACTGCCCGCTGCCGAACCACTGAGACTCGCCGCTCTCCACTCCATCCGCCGCAATCGTAAACGGCAAGGCTGCGGGGTCCAGCCTAAGCATGTTCGCTGTAATGTGATTCTTCAAAATACTGTTTACCGCGCACACCTGCTCTGCGGCATTCACATCCGGGGGTTCGGGCCAGATAATCTCAACCGTGCTGCCGGAAGCCGCAAGGGTTGCGCTGAGATATGGAGTCGTTGCGGCTGAGGTTACCGCGTCAAGCTTGAGAATCAGGGGCTTATTCAGCGCCTGCTGGGCGATCCATGCGGCATCCGCTCGCCAACTTGGAGAGTAAGTAATGCCCAACAGATCTGAATAGGTGGCAAGCCGCTTCACCAGGTCGCCATGCTGGCCGACAAACCCAGGGCCAAAAACAAATGCGAGCCGCAAGCCGGCCTTCATTGATTTCGCGGTGATCGCCAGCCGCAATAGTGCAAATTCGGTCTGGTTAGGAGTTGGCAGAGGCTCATTCACTTCCACAATAACTCCGTGCACGGCGGAGGCCGAGAGTGGCGCTGGCTTCAGAAACGCCTCAACCTGTTCGGTGAGCTGCTTTTCAGTTTCCGCGCCGGTGAAGGTTTCGGCGCTCACGACCATATGCAGCCAGACTTCGGATTCCTGAGGAAGACTTGCAATTGCCTTCGCTTGCTCTGCGAATAAGCTGCTTGAACGATCGTTCCCGGCGAGTGAAAAATGCACTGGAGGCAGAACTATCGCATTGCCTGGAGATTGGCATTGCCTGGCAGCGTCCATGCCTGCCGTGAGGTCCTGGTCCGTGGGAACCGAAACAGCTACCCTCGGCAATCCCACTTGCGATCTTGCCTGCATAAGCAAGAATCCGGTCAATAGGAGAAATACAGCCGCCAGTCGGAAGTTCTTGGCGTTAAAGAGGGATAGCGCTGCCTGGACAAACGACAATATCGTCATAACTTGCGTCCGATAGCCATTGAATCTGGCAAAACGAGTTGAATTGCATTGATGAATCACTTGCAGCCGCACGAATGGCCCTTAGCAATCCGCGTGTGCCTTGTTCTCGATTCGAATCAATTCCTCGGCTTCGCGGAGCCTGGCGCCAGCGTTATAGCTGCAGAAGGGGATAAGTCGTCCATCGGTTGTAACATACTGGATAATGCAACGGTTCAGACGACGCAAGTTATAGCTGTGTGCGTCCATAAAGTGCATCCCTGCAACGAAGATGCCATTGAACCCTCTGCGAGTCCAACCCTCAGACCTTCCCTCAGTCTTATCGTCCCAGGCGTCCATGCTGTGAAGCAGGCGCTGGAATGTGAGCTCTGGGGGAGCCATGCGCATATCGAGGCATTGCGACAATTGCCCGAACTGACGAATCTTCGAAATTTTCCGTCCCAATAATCCCTGCTCGGACTGCGGAGTTATTTGGGCTGTGCCGCGCAAAAATCGTCCGAGATCAAAAAAGCTGTTCAGGCAGAATGGCTTGTTGTTGTCATCAACATAGAAGAAGGTGCCGATGGAACAATGCGCATCGCTGGATGGAGGATGCGATGTTTCCTTGCGAACCCGGTCGATAGCGCGGCAAAGCAAAGACAACGAGTTCAGCGGGAACCAGTCGTCGGGGAAGCGCGTCAATCCGGTTTGCTCGCCAAACTCGCGCGCCATTGTGGCGAGGTTAAATGGCTCTGTGTGCCCATTCGCGACTTCGATCCTGCCCACGTGCGCTGCCGGCTGAATGCTGATGCCGGTGACAAACCTGCTGTGTTCGAGTGCGAACTGGAAGATAGGTCCAAGTTGGTCAACGTTCACGCCGGTGATGATGGTCGGCACCAGAACGATCCGCATATTGGTCTTTTCGATGCTCTCGACAGCCGCAATCTTTTTGGCCAGTAACCGCTGACCGCGCATCTTGAGATAAACATCATCGTTCACGCCATCGAACTGTAAATAAAGCGTGTGCAGGCCGGAATCTTCGCAAAGTCTTGCATAGTCGGGATCGACGAATTTGCTTCCGTTCGTCGCCACTTGAATATGAGTAAAACCAAGATCGCGTGCGATGCGAAGTATCTTGGGAAACTCGGGGTGCAGGGTGGGTTCGCCGCCGGAGAACTGGACGCTGCGGCACGGAACGGGCCGGTTCAGGAGCGACTTGAGCATCCTGGTAACCACTTCCGTATCGAGGATGTAATGCTCCCCTTCGCCCTTGGCTTCGGCGAAGCATACGGGGCACTTGAAGTTACAGCGATTTGTAATATCGATAACGGCCAGGGAAGGCTCATTGTTGCTGCCTGTGCCCGCCTCACAACACCCTCCGGCCGGAATAGCCGAAGCATGCGGAGTATTCGGAAAGATCAGCCTATTCCACTCGTCCAATTTCCGGTACAGATCCGCATCAGAAAAGATCAAAGCCTCGGTCGATCCATGACTGAGGCAATGAGACCTCTGATAGACCTTGCCTTCACGATCTATGATTTCTGCGGAAACCGGTTTGCCGCACTCTGGACACAGAGATGAGACTGTATCGATGGTGGTACCGCGATTTTGAGGTTTCATCGGATGCCGTTGACTGTGGACTAAGTATCAAAAGTATACACGAATGGTACAAGCCCCTCCGGGCTGCATAAAATCAACAATTTAAAACTAGTAAATGTATCCAACTCAAGGTCAAATCATTCAGCCGGAACCTGTTGTTTCGACTTTCATGCCGACCCCCACATAATTCCTTCAGAATAGCCAACCGGTCAGCCCTGTTCCAGGGTGTCTTTGACAAAGTGAGAGTTTTGCGAGAATCTATAGGCGAATAAGAAGCGAAAGTCGTCCTCCATGCCCTCCGCTACCGCAATACGTCTCGAAATCGAACGCGCCCTCGAATATTGCTTTCCGGCCGTGCTCACGCCTGCGCCACGGACGATTCGGGAGGTTGCGCCCACCGGGATTGCCGCGGTGGATGCGCTGCTAGTCGGAGGGCTGCCGGTAGGCGCCATCAGCGAGATTACCGGCCCTGAGTCTTCGGGCCGCACCAGCATTGCGCTGGCCTACGTTGCCCAGCGTACCGCGGAGGGACGGGTCTGCGCCTGGGTAGATGGGAACGACGCCTTCGATCCCGAATCGGCTGCGGCAAACGGCGTGGCTTTGCGGCAATTGCTCTGGGTACGGTGTCGGGATGCGGCGGGAAGCGCGAAGCTGAAAGCGTGGCCAAAGCCATGGACGTGCCTCGACCAGGCTCTGCGCGCAACCGACCTGTTGCTGCAGGCGGGCGGCTTTGCGGCCATCGTGCTTGACCTTGGTGCGACTGCGCGCGAGTACGGGAACCGCATTCCGGATGCAACATGGTCTCGTTTTCGCCAGGCGGCAGACCGTGCGCGGTGCAGCCTGATGGTGCTGGGCAAAGCTGCGTATGCGCGGTCGAGCGCGGCCCTGGCGCTGGAGTGCTCACGCGCCAACGCGGGAACCACCGGTGGAACGGTGCTACGGGGCCTTGAGTTTGCGGTGCGGCTGGGGAGGGAGCGATTCACGCCGGTCGAGATCGGTACACGCAAACCGCCGGCTTCAACGTGGAGTGCTCATGCGGCCTGGGAAGCGGAGAGGCGCGCATGAGTCACGAACTCTATGCATGCGCCTATATCGCGGAGTTTCCCGCGCAGGCACTGCTGCGCCTGCGGGTGAACCTGCAATCGGAGCCTGTGACTGTGCTGGAAGGGCGTGCGCCACAACAGGTGATTTGTGCGCTCAACCAGAAGGCGCGGCAGCGTGGTGCCGCATTGGGCATGACGCGGCTTGAAGCGGAGGGCATTGCTGGTTTGAAGCTACTGGTGCGATCGATGGATGAAGAAGCCGCTGCTCGCACCGTGTTTCTGGAGTGCGTGTCTCAGTTTTCTCCGCGTATTGAAGAGGCAAGCGAAGGTACCGCGTGTGCATTTGTGCTGGATATCGCTGGCATGGAGCGGCTCTTTGGGCCGCCCGAACGATTGGCTGAGCGGCTGCGCGAGGCGTTGGCAGAGGCCGGCTTTCGCGCCTCTATATCCGTAAGCGCCAACTACCATACGGCTCGGATGAGTGTTGCAGCCGCGCGTAGCATCGTGATGATTCCTGAAGGGGAAGAAACAAAAGCGCTGGCTAGGCTGCCCATTACGGTTTTGGGTCTTGCCGGGGAACATGAGGAGACCTTCGCGATCTGGGGCATTCACACACTTGGCGAACTTGCCTTGCTGCATGAGATTGATCTAGTCACGCGTCTCGGGGCCCAGGCACGCACATGGGGCGCACTTGCGCGCGGCACAGCTACCCATGCCTTTCAGCCCATTGAGTCCGCGCCTGCCCTTGAAGAATTCTGCGAGTTCGACGCACCAGTGGAGCAGGCGGATGCGCTGCTGTTTATGGGCGCCCGCATGATCGACTGCTTGGTGGCGCGCGCCGGTGCGCGGGCGTTCGCGCTGGCCTCGCTTACTGTGCGCATGAAACTGGAAGGTGGTGGATTGCATGAGCACATCATCCGCCCGGCTTTGTCTTCAACAGACCGCAAATTTCTACTCAAGCTGCTGCAACTGGAAATTGCCACGCATCCCCCGCCGGCCGCGGTCGTCGCGCTCACACTGGCCGCCGAAGCGGGACATTCGAGCCAGGTGCAGCTTGGGCTTTTTGCGCCGCAAATGCCAGAGCCCTCGCGCCTAGATGTGACGCTGGCGCGGATCAAGGCCATCGTAGGTGATGGTCGCGTGGGCGCGCCCGCACTTGAAGATACGCATCGCTCAAACAGTTTTCGTATGGAGAATTTCTCCGTTGCTGCCAGGACGTCTGAGCCTCAAATGCAAACTGCCCGGATCGCACTGCGCCGTGTGCGTCCGCCCGTACCGGTGAGCGTTGCCATTCATGCGATGAGGCCGGTGGCCTTTCGCGATGCGCAGAGCCGCTATGAGATTACGGCGGTCTACGGCCCATGGCGAACCGGCGGCTGCTGGTGGTCTGCCGATGCGTGGGATGCTGAAGAGTGGGATGTGCTGGCCATTCAGGACGACGGCGCAACGATCGCCTGCCTGCTCACCCGCGCCCGTGCGCGCAATGCCTGGCGGCTGGAGGCATTCTATGACTGACCGCGACCTTGCCGTGCCTAACGCGCGCTCGCCGGGAACGCCTGTCTGCCACCCCGACGATGCATGCAAACCGGCTGCACCTCAACGGTTCATCGATATTTCCGTAATGCATAACAGCGAGTACGTTGAGTTGCACGCAAGCAGCGCCTTCAGCTTTCTTGGCGGGGCATCGCAGCCTGAATCACTGATTGAGCGCGCCGCCGAGCTTGGCATCCCTGCAATGGCATTGGCTGACCGCAACGGTCTCTATGGCGCAGCGCGCTTTCACACGGCCGCGAAACTGTGCGGGATCAAAGCCCACATCGGCGCGGAGATTGCCGTCTCATCCTTTGGCAACCGGCTTACACCACCCATGTGGCTCCCGCATCAGTGCCCGGCAGAGTTCCCACATATCACTTTGCTCTGCGCCTCGCAAACCGGCTATCAGAATCTCTGCCAGCTCATCACACGCTTCAAGATGCGCGAGACCACCAAGGCGGAAGGAGCGGCAACGTTCGACGATCTCGAAGAGTTTTCCTCTGGATTGATCTGCCTCACCGGCGGTGAAGAAGGACCACTGGCCGCGGCATTGGCTCGCGGCGGTGAGCGCGAGGCACGTAAGTCGCTCGACCGGCTCGCTTCTATCTATGGCCGCGGCAATCTTTACGTCGAATTGCAGCGCCACCATGAGCGAGAAGAAGAATGCCGCAACCAGTCACTGCTCGACGTTGCATCAGGCCTTGGTTTGCCGGTGATTGCCGCCAACGGTGTCCGCTACGCGACAGAAGAAGACCGCGAGTTGCTCGATCTGTTCACGGCGATTCGCCATCACACTACGCTTGACCAGGCAGGGCGTCTGCTCACGGTCAATTCCATGCGGTCTCTGCGCACGGCGCGTCAGATGGCCGCTCTCTTCCGCGACATTCCTGAGGCCATTGCCAACACGCGTATTGTGAGTGACCGTCTCGAATTTACGCTTAACAATCTCGGCTACGAGTTTCCGCGTTACCCTGTTCCCGATAGCGAGACCATGGATAGCTTTCTGGCCAAACGCGTCGAAGAGGGCGTTCGCAAGCGCTACGGCTCACCAGCCAAGCGGAATCTGTTCGACAAGGCGCGGGCGCAGGTTAAGCACGAACTGGCGCTGATCTCGAAGCTGGGCTTCGCAGGCTATTTTCTGATCGTGTGGGACATCATTCGTTACTGTCAGCGGCAAGGATTTCTCGTGCAGGGTCGCGGCTCGGCGGCTAACTCCGCCGTCTGCTATGCGCTCGAAATCACCGCCGTCGATCCGGTGGGGATGGAATTGCTCTTCGAGCGTTTCCTAAGCGAAAACCGCGGCGAGTGGCCCGACATCGATCTCGATCTGCCTTCGGGCGATCAGCGCGAGCAGGTCATCCAGCATATTTATGAGCGATACGGATCGCTCGGCGCGGCCATGACCGCCAACGTCATTACCTATTGCAGCCGTTCGGCAGCGCGCCAGGTGGGCAAGGCACTGGGCTTTGAAGAGGAGCAGATTGCGCGGCTCTCAAACCTGGCAGGCCACTGGGAATGGCGCGGCGAGAACGACACCATGGAGCGTCACTTTGCGCAGGCCGGCCTCGATATACGCCATCCGCGCATCGCCCTCTATCTCGATCTCTGTATGCGACTCAAAGACCTGCCACGCCATCTCGGTCAGCACTCCGGCGGCATGGTCATCTGCGCCGGCCTGCTCAACCACGTTGTGCCCATTGAGCGCGCATCGATGCCGGGCCGCACTGTCGTTCAGTGGGACAAGGAAGACTGCGCCAATCTCGGTCTCATCAAGGTTGATCTGCTCGGCCTGGGCATGATGGCCGTGCTCAAGGATTCGATCGAGATGATCCCGCGCCACTACAACACCAGCATCGACCTTGCCACGCTGCCCGAGGACCCACTCGTATACGAGACGCTGCGCAAGGCTGACACAGTGGGCATGTTTCAAGTCGAGAGCCGCGCGCAAATGGCGTCCATTCCGCACAACGCTCCTACGCGCTTTTATGATCTCGTCGTGCAGGTGGCCATCATCCGCCCCGGCCCCATCGTTGGCAAGATGATGCATCCCTACATGCGCCGTCGCCAGGGCAGGGAAGAAGTGACTTACCCGCATCCTTCGCTCGAACCGGTGCTCAAACGCACGCTCGGCGTGCCGCTTTTTCAGGAGCAACTTCTGCGCATGGCCATGACCGTAGCCAGCTTCACGGGAGCAGAAGCCGAAGAACTGCGCCGCGCCGTCGGCATGCGCCGCTCCATGCAGCGCATGAAGGATCTCGAAGGCCGCCTGCGCTCTGGCATGATCCGCAACGGCATCGGCCCCGAAGCGCAGGAGAACATCGTGCAGGGCATCAGTTCGTTCGCCATGTACGGCTTTCCTGAGAGCCACGCCGCCAGCTTTGCGCTCATCGCCTACGCCTCGGCTTATCTCAAGGTGCACTATCTGGCCGCCTTTACCTGCGGCCTGCTTAACAATCAGCCCATGGGCTTCTACTCGCCAGCCGTGCTCATCAAGGATGCGCAACGACACGGGCTGCGCGTGCGCCCCATCGACGTACAGCGTTCTGAATGGCTTTGTTCACTGGAACCGGAATACGATGGTTCGCTTTCGCTACGCGTCGGCCTGAACTACGCAAAAGGCCTGCGCCAATCCTCCGCGCAAGCGCTGCTCGCGGCTCGCAACACAGAAGGCGCTTTCGCCTCTGCCGATGATCTCGCATTACGCGTTCCGTCTCTCAACCGCAAGGAACTCGTCTCGCTTGCCCGCATCGGCGCGCTCAACTCGTTGGGTAGTGTCGAGCATCGCCGCGATGCCCTCTGGCAGGTCGAACAGGCGGCCTGTCCTGTTTGCCCGCTGCTGCGCTGTTCATCGAAGGAACCCGGTGAATTGCCTGCACCAATGCCGCTCAGGAAGATGACCACCGACGAGCGTCTTGCCGCCGACTTCGCTGGCACCGGTCTCACCACGGGCCCGCATCCCATGGCTTATCATCGCGCAGCACTTCGCCGGGAGGGCATTCTTTCGGCAGATGACCTGCTGCGCTGCGGCAACAATCGCAAGGCCCGCATCGCCGGATGTGTGGTGGCACGGCAGCGTCCTGGAACCGCCAAAGGTTTCGTCTTCCTCTCGCTTGAAGACGAAACGGGCATCGCCAACGTGATTCTCGCGCCGGATGTTTTTGAGCGTGACCGGATCGTCGTGACACGCAGTCGATCTCTGCTCATCGCAGGGACCGTACAGAACCAGGAAGGCGTCGTCCATGTCAAAGCTCAGCGCATTAAGCCGCTCGATATCACCACCGCTGACACATGCTCCCACAACTTCCACTAAGGCGAGAAGCGAGGTTTACACAAATTTGGAAGGAAGTTTCTGCTTCTTCTTGGCCATTTCGGCCCACGGATCATGCCGCAGTCGCGGCTTCCATTGCGCGAAATCCGAGACATGAAATGCTGGCGGCTTGGCTGCATTCAGTTCGCTCCATCGCAACGGCATCGCTACCGGAATGCCGCTTTTGGCGCGCGGCGAATACGGAGCTACGGACGTTGCCCCGCGATCGTTGCGAAGATAGTCGAGGTAGATGCGATTCGTGCGCGTCGACTTCGTCATCTTGGTAACGTATAACTCAGGCTTCTCCTTCTCGAAACCGAGCGCGATACCGCGGGCGAATTCCTTGATCACCGGCCACTCATGATCAGGCCGAATGGGAACAACAACGTGAAGCCCCTTTCCGCCGGTACTTTTCACGAAACTTTCGAGGCCCATTTTCGTAAGCCTGCGTTTGAATTCGCGCGCCGTTTCCGCCAGAACCCTCCATTTGATCGCCACGTCAGGATCGAGATCGAAGACAATGCGATCAGGATGCTCGAGCGATTCATTGTGCGAACCCCATGGATGGATTTCCAACACCCCCATCTGCGCCAGCCCAATCAGTCCCTCGCTGGAATTGACCGTGAGATAGTCCTCTTGTTTTTGACTCTTTTTGTCTCGAATCAAAACGCTCTTCACTCCCGCGGGCAATCCAAGCCCAACGTGCTTTTGAAAAAAACAAGGCTTACCAATCCCATCAGGGCACCGCACTATGCTCAATGGGCGGTCAGCAACATGTGGAAGCAGATGCCCGGCAACATCCTCGTAGTATTCGGCGAGTTGCCGCTTCGTCATGCCGCTCTCCGTGTCCAGTACCTTGTCCGGATGCGTGATTGCCAGGGTCTTCATCGCGGTTGCGCTCTTTCTGCCGTGCAAGGAATGCGACGTTGAGTTGCCCTTTGTCCGCGCAGAACTGAGCTTTGACCCGTTTGTTGCAACGGCTGATTCCCGCGCCACCTCCGTAGCTGGTTTGTCTTCGCGCAACCCTTTGAAGGCCGCCTGCCGCACGAAATTATCGCGAGTCCAGGTCGAAAATGAAATTTGCGCGACAAGTTCCGGCTTGACCCAATAAGCGCCGCGCTGCATCTCACGCGGCACGTCGGTGAACGGCGATTCTTTTCTTTGCAGCCGCTCGAGTTTTGCGCGCAACATCCGGTGAGTGGTCTGCGTGAATCCCGTTCCTGTCCGGCCGGCATAGCGGAGCTTTCCGTTTTCGTAGTAACCCAACAATAATGCGCCAACTCCGTCTGTCCCCTTCGAGGGCAGGGTGAATCCGCCGATCACGAACTCCTGCTCAAGGTGACACTTTCGCTTGAGCCACGCACCGTTTCGCCCCGAAATATATTTGGCTGAAGCGAGTTTCGAAACAATTCCTTCCGCTCCAAGTTCGCAGGCCTTTTTGAGAACCTCATTTCCATTGGCTTTCAAATCCTCACTCAACCTCAGCGGCGAACCTTCATTGGCGCTGTCCAGCAAATGGGTCAGAGTCTGTTTTCTCTCAGAGAGCGGCAAGTTGCGCAGGTTGTGGCCGTCCAAATGAAGAAGATCGAACGCGAAGTACGTGATATATCGCTGCCGCTCTTCTTGAAATGCAGCCTGCAAATCGGCGAAATTGCTGACTCCATGATCATCGAGTGCGACTGCTTCGCCATCGAGAATCGCGTCTTTGACGCTCAACTTCGCTGCGGCGACCGCAATGTCCGGCATGCGAGCGGTCCAATCGAGTCCTTTGCGGGTGAGCAGCCGAGCCTCGCGGGTTTTCGCGGTGCTTTTCCCACCGGATCGTATTTGAATTTGGATTCGATAACCATCCAGCTTAAGTTCATGCACCCAATCCTTGCCGTTTGGGAGGGCAGAGGTCTGCTGAGCCAATTGCGGCGGGATGAACCCTGGGAATCTTTCACTTGGAGCGCGACTAAGATCTGGTGCTTGTTTGGTGCGAGACAACTTGGGCTGCACGGTCGCAGTCACCACGCCTCCGTTCCCGCTGGCAGCTCTTCGGGCCCGCCGCTCATTCCCATCGGTGGAATTCCAGACGCGGTCATGTTGTGCCGCGATCTCCTCCATGGTTCGACCGCTCGCCGCGCTATCCGGCGCTTCCTCTGTAATCGGCTCGTCGGAACTGCCTCGCGCAAATTTGTCCTTTTCTTTGATCAAAAGCCAATTTGCCTTTTCTGACCTGCCGGCACGCGCGTGCATGCGGACCAACGCCCAGTTGCCCTTCAACTTTTTTCCGTGGAGCTCAAGTTTCAGGTGTCCATCCTTCAACCCCTGATCCACATCGCCAAGCGGGGTCCAGTTACCCTGGTCCCACACCATCACGGTCCCGCCGCCATATTGCCCCTTTGGAATTGTCCCTTCGAAGTCCCTGTAATCCCAGGGATGGTCTTCAACCTGCACCGCGAGCCGTTTGTCTCCAGGGTAGTAGCTCGGGCCTTTGGTCACGGCCCAGCTCTTCAACACACCGTTCCAGCCCAGCCTGAAGTCGTAATGCAATCGCGTAGCCGCGTGCTTCTGCACTACGAACGGCAACTTTTCGGGAGTATGCGCCTTGCTGCCATTGCGTCGGTCGCCACGTGGCTCGGCGGTCACGCTGAAATCGCGCATGCGTTGGTAGCGCGCTAGCGGACGGCTTGCCTCTTCAGTTGCGTTGGAATGTTTTCGTGAAGCCATAGCTAGGCAGCTCTGTGCTTGCGTTTGCGAGCTTCCACAAGGATGGGCCCTTTCCTGGCATCGGCCCTGGAAGTGCGGCGCTCGCTTGCCGCGGGACGCTTGGCCTTTGAAACGCTTTGGCGGAGGGCATCCATGAGATTGATGACTTTGGCCGATTTGCCCCTATTTTCTTCCAGCGGAAGCGGCGCCTTCTTTTGCTTCGCCTCAATCAGCTCACGCAGTGCAGCTTCATAATCATCTTTGAATGCGTCCAGATCAAAAGGGTGCGAATAGGCTTCGATGAGCTGTGTCGCCATGGAGAGCTGCTTTTTGTCGATGTGATTCTTCTGTACGAATGGGATCTGCGAGAAATATTCGCTACTGTCTCGTAACTCTTCTCCATAGCGGAGCAAGTATGCCATCAAACCTGGCTTTGTGCGATCACCAGGAACGGCGATCGCGACCAGATGCTCGCGGCCGCCGAATGCAATCTCACCGATCGCAGCCTTTTCGATATCTTCCATCGCTTTGCGAACCACAGCAAAGGCGTCGGGAGATTCCTTGGGCTCAGGGACAACGAAGTAGGGCTTTTCAAAAAGCGCAAGAGGCAGCTCGCCAAGATCGACAAACTGTTGCACGTCGATTACGTTTTTTGTCTCGATGCGCAGCCTGGCAATTTCGTCCGGCTCGACAATCAGGTATTGTCCCTTGGTGTATTCGTACCCCTTGACAATCTCCGAGTTTTCAACCCACTGATTGTTTTCATTCACATTCAAGTGGTGGATTCTTTCGCCCGTCGAGCGATCGATCTGATGAAATGTAATCCCACTCAGAGAGTTCGTAGCCGGGTAGAGTTGAATGCCAAAGGAAACGAGCGAGATCTTGAGTTGCCCTGACCAATAAGGACGGCCGGCCATTGGTGCCTCCAAGCGCGGGTACACAAATCCCCACGGACATTTGATTAAGATGCGCCGCCGATGCTAAAGGTTTCACTCCAGGAAATTCGCATGGTCGAGAGGCAACAAGCGGTCAATGCCTTTTGAAGTACTGCACCTCGCGCTCGTGTTGTTTGGCCTGTTCCAGGGTCGCGAAGGTCCCCAGGTTGCGACGCTTGCCGGTGTCTGGGTTCTTTTTCCTCGAATACAGCCGAAATTGCCCGGATTTGAGTTTGCGGATCATACCCGAAAATGGATGCGAGCCATCCTGGCGAGGTTGCAGGTTCGTCAAGTAGGGCGTTTTGTACGATGCCAAATTGGACGGGGCGCCGGTCCTGGCGATTACTGGGTCTCCAGCAAAAGTAATGCGGCCGCCTCGCGTTTCGTCGTATCGCACTGACAAATCTCACCGCTGCAATCTGCGAACAATTGCACCGGTGAGCTAGTTTACTTACAAGAGAACAGCTGGGCAATGCCGGTCTAAGTATAAGTAGACGCTATAATCCGGTCTCGAAATAATAGAAGTATGTGAGCTAGGCGTTTATATGCATGCGTAATTTTCCAGTGCCGCGCGGTTGGGAATGGTGAGCGTGGATCCGTTGAAGTTGACCAGGTGGCGAGTTTTGAAGATGCTGAGGGTGCGGGTTACGGTCTCGCGCGAGGTGCCGATGAATTCGCCGATCTCCTCGTGCGTAAAGGTAAAGTGGAAGCGCAGGCCGGATTCAGTTACTTGGCCGCTGCGGCCCAAGTCGAGTAGCAGGCGCGCTAGCTTTTCAGGAGCTGAGGAGGACAGCGCCACGATGCGCAGTTGCTCGCAGATTAATCCGTAGTGTCGGCTCAGTTCCATGGTCACGGCTTGGTAAAAGTCGGGATTGTGGCTGAGGAAGTTGAGGAAGTCGCGCCGCGAAATGAAGGCAAGGTTAGCCGGGTAAAGCGTCTCTGCGGTCATCTCGCATGGACTCCCGGTTAGTGCCGATGCAAGTCCGATGATCTCGCCTTTTTTTGCGATGCGAAGGATCAGGCGCCGTCCGTCACTGGAGTTTACTGAGAGTTTCACTTCGCCGGAGAGGATGAGAAAAACTCCCTGGGGAGAGTCCTGCTCCGATAGAAGCACGTAGTTGGCCGGATAAGACGACGCATGCTGGAGCGACTGCAGATCACGCAGGGCTTCAGGCGACAACTTGTCGAAATATTCGCCGCCCAGATAAGCCTGGCTTGCACGATCGGTGGTTTCATTCAACGTGTTCTTCATTTCCGACCTCCTGGTTTAATACTGACTTTGTTGTTGACCGGAAATTTCCCGGGCTAGGTGTTGGGTCCATGGTGTGCGGGCAATCACTTCGCAACAAGTATGGAAGTAAATCTCCTTGAGCACTCGCGTCCCTTTGTCATCTGCGTAAGTCACGTTGCAAATATCGATCAGTAGCTTTCCCTGGGCAAGTTCCGGGGCCTTCTTGCACCAGATGCGGCCGAGTTCTGCCGCCCAAGGTCCCGCGACTCGACCTTCCAGCGTAAGCAGTGTCTCATCACCGTTTTCTTGAATTGTGATCCGCACCGTAGGCTGCCCTTCTGTGTTACGCACTTACCTATTGCAAGCCGCGTGCCAAAGCAAGGGTTGCGTTGTGGATTACACGCAAGGATTGAAAGGAAAGTAGTTAAGCGAATTGCTGAAAGACTGGAAGAAGGTACGAGTCAGAAAGTGACGAAGTGACGATGACGAAATGCCGTCATCGGGACTTCATATAGTCACTGCGCTCGATGCCAAGCTTCTTAATCTTCGAATTTAACGTCGTGCGTTTCAGTCCCAGGCGGGCCGCCGCACCATCCGGCCCGCTGATCTGGCCGCCGGTTTCCCTGAGTGTGCGCAGAATGTGTTCGCGTTCGGCGGCATGGAGAGTTGGCGTTCCCTCTTCCGCCCTTTCCTCGCCTGCACGGGCTTCCAACTCCGCCAGTGGTGCGTAGAGCTTTGGTCCGCGGGTGAGAATTACGGCGCGCTCAAGAAAATTCTCCAGCTCCCGGATATTCCCCGGCCAGTGCCAGCGAACGAGCACCTGCATGATTTCGTCGGGAATGGTCTCGATGACTTTGCCCATGCGTCGGCTGTGAGTGCTCACAAAGTGACGCACCAGTACGGGAATATCGCCGGCGCGCTCTCGCAACGGCGGAGCGAAGATTGGGAAGACTTTGAGCCGGTAAAAAAGATCACTGCGGAATTGCTTCTCCGCAACCATCTGCGCCAGGTCGCGATTGGTTGCGGCAATCAGGCGGACATTCACGGAAATCACACGGTCTCCACCCAGGCGTTCAATTTCGCGTTCCTGGATGGCGCGCAGCAGCTTGGGTTGCAGGTCGAGTGGCATTTCACCCACCTCGTCGAGAAAGAGCGTTCCATCGTGAGCTAGCTCCAGGCGGCCCAGCTTGCGCGCGATTGCTCCTGTGAAGGCGCCCTTCTCGTGCCCGAAGAGTTCGCTCTCCAGCAATCCGGAAGGAATGGCAGCGCAGTTTAGTTTGACGAATGTGTGCTCATTCCGCGGGCTGAGCCTGTGAATGGCGCGCGCCAGCAGTTCCTTGCCGGTTCCCGTTTCTCCCTGGATAAGCACCGTGGCATTGGTAGGAGCGACCGTCTCAATCTCTTTCAGCACCTGGCGCAGCCCCTTGCTTTCGCCCACGATGTCTTCGTAATTATGTTCGAGATTGATTTCCGATTCCAGGTACTGCTTTTCCTGGCGCAGTTGGTCGCGCAGTTCCGCAATGCGGCTGAATGCGATTGCGCTATCGACGGTCATAGCCACCTGTGTCGCGACATGAAGCAGAACATCCGCTTCGTGCTGCGTGAAACCGGCTTCCATTTTGCTTGCCACGGAGAGAGTGCCAATCACTTCGCCGCTGTGAATAAGCGGAACCCAGCAGCCGGACTTCATTCCCATTCGGGAAAGGTTGCGCATGGTCTCCGGGGTGACTGAATCTTCCTGCACGCGCGCCAGCAGCACCGGCTCTCGGGTGCGGAATGCGACTCCTGAAAGAGTATTGTCTAGCGAGAGGCGCAACTCGCCGGGAAAAAGATCTGCATCGTGCGGTCCCAGAAAATGAGCCACGAGATCTCCGGCCGCGGGATCGTAGAGCGATAGAGTGGCTGAATCGTGCGGTATCACTTCGCGCAGGCTTGCAGAGATGGCCTCCAGCAGCTTGCGCACGTCCATATTGCTCAAGAGCGCGCTGCTTAACTGCAGCATCACGGCTTCATCGGCGCGCTTGCGGTCGGTAAAGTCGCGCGTCACCTTGGCGTAGCCGGTGATTGTCCCCGTATCATCGCGGATAGCCGCCAGCACAACGTTGGCCCAGAAGCGCGAACCGTCCTTGCGGACCCTCCAGCCCTCCTCTTCCACGCGTCCACGCGATGCGGCCAGACGCAGTAGCTCCGCCGGTCGGCCGCGATCAATATCCTGCTGCGTGAAAAAGTGCGAGAAGTGCAGCCCCAGAATCTCATCAGCCGAGTAGCCCTTGATCCGTTCCGCACCCGGGTTCCAAGTCATCACGCATCCATCTGGATCGAGTAAATAAATGGCGTAATCCTGAATGGTTTCCACAAGGGAGCGAAGCTGCAAGTCGCTGCGGCGCACCGCCTCCTGAGCATCGCGCACTTCAGTATTGTCGCGGACAAAACTCAGCACTACCATGCCACTTGTGGTTTGCATCGGCTGCAGCAGGATATCTACCGGGAACTCAGTGCCGTCCTTGCGCAACCCGAAGAGATTCATTGCCGCGCCCATTTGGCGAGTTCTGGGATGTGCGTGGAAGTTCTCGCGGTGGCTTGGGTGCCTCTCGCGGAAGCGGTGGGGAATCAGATTCTCAGTGGGCATGCCGTAGAACTCTGCCTGGCTGTAACCAAAGAGTTCCGCCGCGCGCGGATTTGCAGCACGAATTATCCCTTGGGCATTCGTGACAAAGATTGCGTTTGGAGACACATCGAAGAGGTTCTCCAACGCGGAATGAGCGAACTCGGCCCAGTCTTGCTCAGCCAATGCCGCTTTGTCCATCTCGGGGGAATCGGACGGGCGCATGCATAACTCCAGCTTATCCACTAAAGATACACATGCAGATTGAGCCAGTGCAAATGAGGAACCTGATATCAGCCTTGCGAGAGGCGAATATCACGGCCTTTCTCCACGGACGGCGGGAAAGGCCCACATATCAACGAGTTCTACTTCGCATCGCGCACGCAGCGGAACCCTACTCCGCCGGAGCGGTCGTAGCCCGGTGCCATCAGCAACAGCTTACTGTGCTCATCATTGCGAAAAGTATTGGGAAAGTACCAGATGGATCCCTGCGGCTTGTAATACTCGCCGCCCCGCAAAATTCCTCCGCGTGTATGTTCGTCGGTGAACTCATCGGTCCACTGCCAGACGTTGCCCACCATATCCATCACGCCGTACGGGCTTGCTCCTGCGGGATGAGCGTCTACCGGATCGGGGCCGGTCATGGTGCGGCCTGTAACGAGGGTGGGAACGTTGGCTGCCTGCCACTGGTTTCCCCAGGGATAGATGCGGCCATCCGTACCCTGCGCCGCCAGTTGCCATTCCCACTCGTGCGGCAGCCGCTTGCCCGCCCACTTCGCGTATGCACGCGCGTCTTCAAGCGAGACCCAGGTCACAGGCCGGCTCTCCCATCCCTTTGGGAAACTGCCGTCCTTCCAGTCGCGCAAAAAGTTGATCGCATCTCCGGGGGCGTAGTGCGTCGCATCCAGAAACTCCTTGAACTGCGCATTGGTGACGGGAAATTTGTCGATGAAGAACGGTGCTACCTGCATCTCCTTCTCATGATTCCGCCGTGGCGAATCCTCCCACGGGTACTGCACATCAACCCCGGGATTTGCGCCGCCCTCAATTTCCGTGCCTCTTACTTTGAAAACGAACGTGCCGCCGGGAATCTTCACCATGCCGGCCGGCGCCTCGGCTGCTGGCGTAGTTGGCGGAATTTCGACGATACTTTGCGGCAGGATCGCTGATTCATGTGAGAAAGATGCGAGCGGTTCTTTGGTCATTGCAGCCATCCGCTGCATCAGAGCCTTGATGGCTTCGGTAGGCTCGCCCGGCGTGGCAAGAATCGCACCATATCCGTTGGCTTCAAGATCGAAGCTCAGGACTGCGGTCTGCCCGCTAGTCTCCGGCTTCAATTCCGTACCGCGATAAAGATTGAAGTAACGCACTCCCGGCATTAACCGAACGTTCATCTGCGGCCCAGCAATGTTGTAGTTATTCCGGTTGACAATGGTCCACACCGTCTCGCCGCCCAGCGGCCAGCGGCTGGCGTAGACGCCGTAGTTGTCCATCGGATAAAGCGGCTCCCAATCGGGACTGACCAGGTCGGCGGCAACCCCGTGCTCAATCGCGGATACTCGCCGCGTGGCTTCGGCATCGCGCGGGTTGATGCCGTTCCATACGCCCCAGATGTTCTCCCAGCTCTCGAAGCCTTCGCCATTGAAGAAGGCGTATTGCAGGTTGCTGGTGTGGTCCTTGTTCCAGCGGTCGCAGACGTTGACCATGTGGCGGGTCTCCAGCCACTTGTACTTGTCCACCATGGGAATGAACGGGTAGCTGTAGTAGCCCCAGCCCATCAGGTTCCAGCTCACATCCTCGTAGTTGGGGCCGCCCTCGGGTTCAAAGACCAGCGGGTGGCCGATCTTTTCAGCGGCTAGAGGAAAGGAAGGCGGAACGCCGTCCTGTGTATCCCCGTTGATGCCGTCGCCATCGATCAGCTTCATGCGCGCGGCAATGGCATCCGGCCAAGGCAGGTCCGGCTTACGTGTTCCCTGATCCCACATCATCATGGGGAAGAGCACACGCACACCGCGCCGGTGGAAGTCTGCGACCATCTGGCGCACGCCGTTGAGGCCCCCAGGCATGGATGCGATCATATCCAGTTGGTCACGGTCATCGATCCCCATATTCGGATAGGTGGACCACACCAGCACCGAATCGATGCCGCCATAGCGCTTCTCCAGGTCGTCGAGATAGCGGTCCACGGTATAGTGCCCAGCCACCGGATCATAAAAATAGCGATCCTGCACCATCATCTGCGGCTGGATGTAGCTGGACTGGGCCCAGCGAGTCGCGGACTGCTCGTATCGTGCCGGGTCGAAGCCGGAGCGAATGCGGAGTTCCATCCTCCAGTGCTCGAGATCCCGGAGCCAGCGTTCATGCGTGTCGGCGGGGCAAGGCGCCTGCTGCGTGCCATCCCATGCAACGTGCAGATTCATGCACTCCGGTGCTGGGATCAGCTCGTCCTTGGGCTTATACTGCGTGTCCTGCGCTGCCGCTGTGAGGGCGATTCCGCCCGTGAAAATTCCAAGACTGATTGCGCGAAGTACTCGGTTCATGTTTTCCCCAATCAAATGTTTCAGGCCGGCCAGTGAAGACCATTACGCATGTGTAGCCAGAAACTCATCCACTTCATTTCTAGCCGGCATGGAGGCCTGTGCGCCCTTCCGCGTGACTGAAATAGCCGCAGCTGCCGAGGCAAACCGCGCCGCCGCCCATGGGCCCTTGCCCTCAAGCAACGCAACAGAAAATGCGCCGTTGAAGCAGTCTCCTGCGCCGACGGTATCGATGGCCTGAACCGTAAATGGCCGCACCCAGTCAGCCTTGCCTCCTGCCACGGCCAAGTAAGCCCCCTCGCTCCCTCGTTTGAGAGCCACGCTTCGCACCCCTCTGCCTATCAACTGCTTTGCAGCGTCCACCGGCTTCGATTCGGTGCCAAGATAGAAGGCCGCCTCGGTCTCGTTGGGAGTACACCACGCCACCTGCCGCCAGATCTCGCCCGGAACCGGAGAGGCTGGAGCGGGATCGAGCATCACCGGAACGCCGGCATCCTCGCACAGATCGAGCACGCGTCTCACAGTAGGTATGGGCAGCTCTAGCTGGCACAGCACCATCCCGGCCGAACAAATCAACTCGGCTTGACTATCAATGTATGCCGGATCAACCTTTCCATTTGCGCCGGGAACCACCACGATGCTGTTTTCGCCATTCTCAGCCACCAGGATTGTCGCCACGCCGGAGGGTCCGTCTACCCGCTTGACGGCTGCCGTCCCGACGCCTGCTGCGCTGAGATTGTCGAGCAATGCCGAGCCGAAGACGTCATCTCCCACCGCGCCCACCATCTGCACTGGATAGCCCAGCCGCGCCGCCGCAACGGCCTGGTTCGCTCCCTTGCCTCCGGGAGTGGTATCGAAACCCGTGCCGATCAGGGACTGTCCGGGGCGGGGAATCTCCCTGCACCGCGCCACAAGGTCCATATTGATGCTGCCGACGACGACGATGGGCTTATGCATGGTGTTCACGCTCTTAGTTAAACCGGGGCAGAGGAGCCAGCGCAACCGCGGTCAGCCCCAGTGCGAAGAAGATGAACATAAAGAGCAACAGAATTTTGGCTGAGCGGGGAGCCGTGGCAAACTCTCGCCATACAAAAACTCCCCAACAGGCTGAAATCATGGTGGCGCCCTGGCCAATGGAGTAAGAGACAGCCGGTCCCACCAGATGAGCGCCCGAGGCCACAAAGTTGGCCACCGCGCCCGTGCACCAGATCGCTCCGCCCAGCAAACCCGCGATGTGCCAGCTCACCGGTGCGCCCCGGTAGCCGGCCCCATCTACGGGAGGCTTTCCGTCCAGCGGCTTGGCCATCAGCAGCAGATTGGCAGGCACGGTGGAGAGCAGCACGCCAACGGCGAAGAAGAACGCAGCCGCGTAGGGGCCGGGTGCAACCCTACCGGGCATGCCGCCCAACGCTCGCGCCACCAGCGGATAGAAGGTGCCCATTAGCAAGCCGGCAACCAGACTCAGCACGATGCCCCGCGTCGTAGCAACCTTTGCCGAGCCCTCGCGCTTGCGATAGGCTGCGGCATCCAAAACAATGGCCACTGCAACCAGCGCAACCCCGCCAAAGAGCAGCAGGGGATTGCCTGCCGGCCTCACCAGGTAGCTTGAAACCGCACCCACCACCAGCGCCAGCCCGATCCCGACCGGGAAGGCCACCGCCAATCCGGCTACTTCAATCGCCGCCACCAGCAGAAGATTGGCGATGTTGAAGATTACGCCGCCGCAGACGGCAAAGAGAATTGAGGCAAGAGGAGTCTGTGCCGCGGCGCTCAGGAACGGCAACCCAACGTGACCCATGCTGCCCGCGGTGAATCCCCACAGAATGGCGCACGCAGCAAGCCCGATGGCGTAGTCCCAATAATAAAGTTGAAATCGATAGCCCGGACACAGCTTCAGCGTGTTGGCCCACGATCCCCAGCACAGCATAGTCAGGATCATGAGGAAGAGTGCGGCCTGATACGTCTCGGGAAGAACCATCTTGCTAGCCCCCGTTTACTTGCCCTTGCGCAGCAAACATCAAACCATAATTCCTCAACCCATAGATGCGCAAATGCAACTCCCGTTTGGACCCCGATCGTCAATTGGCAGCATGATATATTACGGCAATATGGCAGCAAGCAGCGCGATGAGCGAGACCGTTAAACAAGAATTAGAATGCACCGTTCGTGAAGCCACCTGGGATGATTTTGAGGCCATATGCCAGGTCAAGCGGCGCAACGGGATAGTGCCTGAAGATTGCTCCCACTGGGTGCGTCTGTGGGATGAGAACCCATTTCGATTCAAGCATCCTGTTCCACTTGGTTGGGTGCTTGAAAATCAGGCTCAAGGCATAGTTGGCACATTCAGCAATATTCCCCGTACGTATTTCTTCAATGGTGAGCCTGTCCGAGCAGCCATCCCCAGCAGCTGGGCTGTCGATCGGCCTTTCAGATTCGCCGCCAGCACTCCCGCGGCGGAGTATCTGGCGCAAAAAAATATTGATCTGTTTATCACCACCACAGCATCTCCGCGAACCGAAGCCAGGCTGAAGGAGTTGGGATGCCTCGAGATTCCTGGCCCTTCCTGCGCGAAAATGCTCTTCTGGATCACTAACTATGCGACATTCGCCGGAGCCTTTCTGCGCAAAGTAAAAGTCCCTGAAGTTCCGGGAGTAAGTCGCACCACTGGTTTGGCTCTTTACTTACAGGATCTGATCCATTTGCCCAAAGGCAGATTCCAGAGAATAGGGGTAAACCTCCTGCAAGATTTCGATGGGCGTTTTGATGCGTTGTGGGAAGTGCTTAGTCGGCGCCACAATCGGCTGATGGCGGTCCGCAACCGCGAAGCGCTCAACTGGCAATTCCGTCCCGCACTTGAATCCGGTAATCTGTTCATCTTCGGAGTCATGAGAGGCAATCGCCTCACAGGTTACCTGATCATGAGAAAGTACAATCACGAACAGTATGGGCTCTGCCGTTTCAGAGTCGTGGATTTACAGGCCATCGACGACGAACCGAACACCGTGCTTTCACTGATGACTGCCGCGCTGGATCATGCCGCTCGGTCCGGAGCGGATGTTGTGGAGGCAATGGGATTCAATAAGTCAAAGCACGATCTGCTCGGGCGATTGAATCCTCATCACCGCACTCTTCCTTCCTTCCCCTATCTCTACAAAGTAAGCGAAGACGCACGGTCGCTCCAGACTGCGCTTCTGGAACCCGATGCCTGGGATCCTTCGCCGCTTGACGGAGACTCCGCCCTGTGAAAATGCAGAAGAGATTGCTGGCTTCGTCATTTCAGTCGTTGAGGTTAACTCCACTTCTGCTAAAACTTCAGCAGTGCTGCATCCCCGGCGGATACATACGCGCCATAAATTATCACGGGGTTTCTGCGGAATCGGCAGGGAATTTCGAGCGGCAGTTAGCCTATTATGCGGAGAATTTCACCGGCGTATCATCGGCTGACCTGGATAACTTCTTCCGCCTTAGGCGATGGAGTAAGAAGCGCCCCGGACTGATTATTTCTTTTGATGACGGCCTTTCTTCCAACTACTCCGTTGCAGCCCCGCTTCTTGATAAATACGGATTCAATGGCTGGTTTTTTGTCCCCGTTGATTTTGTAGCCGCGCCCCCCTCTGAGCAAATCAGTTTTGCGCGTGACCATCTGATACGGCCGGACAGGACCTCGTCCAAAGCCGAGCGCGCAGCGATGTCGTGGGATGAACTGCGCGATCTCGATAGGCGGAGTCATGTGATCGGTTGCCACACCCGCAGCCATTTGCGAATGGTACCGGAGCTATCGGGATCCGTGCTCAAGAATGAGATATGTACTGGCAAAGCAGTACTCGAGGAGGAGCTTGGGCATGTTTGCGACTGCTATGCCTGGGTGGGCGGCGAAGAATGGGCTTATACCTCTGATGCAGCGCGGATGATTCGCGAGGCCGGCTATAAATATTCATTTACTACGAATGCGTTGCCCATCACGTGCAAGAACGACCCGCATCAATTAGGGCGCAACAATGTGGAGTCGGATTGGCCGCTCTCGATGGCCTCATTTGAACTCAGCGGTTTTCAGGACCTGCGCTACACTCCGAAGCGGCGAAGAGTAGCTCGCATCATCCAGACACCTGGATAGACCGTTGAATCGCATCCTAGTAGTTTACTGCCGTGCAGCTTTCAACGCTTCAGTCAATGCAGGAACCACTTCAAACAGATCCCCTACGATTCCGTAGTCGGCTACCTCGAAGATGGGCGCGTCAGGGTCTTTATTGATTGCCACTATGCATTGCGAGCCTTTCATTCCCACCAGATGCTGGATGGCTCCGGAGATGCCGACGGCCAGGTACAGTTTAGGTGCGACGGTATGTCCTGAACTGCCCACCTGGCGCTCCAGAGGCAGCCAGCCGTTGTCGCAGATGGGCCGTGAGGCGGCTAGTTCCGCGCCGAGCGCCGTCGCCAATTCCTGAACAAGCGGAATATTCTCCGCCTCCTTAATGCCTCGCCCTACGCTCACAATCAGTTGCGCCGAGCCCAGGTCCACGGTCTGCGAAGAACCGCGGAAGGGTTCGCCGGGTTTTGTGCGGATCTGATTAGATTCAACCGTCGGCGTGAAAGTAACAACCTCCGCAGGATTTGTGGGCCTTTCCGAATTTTCAGCCCGGAAGGCTCCAGCCTGCATGGAAATTAAGCAGGGTCCATCGCCGGTGTGGCGATAGTTGCCGTTGAGTCGGCCCTGCATAAGTTGGCGCGTAAAGACCGGCCCATCGCCAATGGCGACTACATCGCTGATGAGCACCTGGCCGAGGCGTGCAGCCAGCGCCGGTGCAAAGTCGCGGACTTGGTAGGTGTGCGGCAGAATCACGTACGCGGGTGATTCCGACTGAATGAGTTGCTGAAGAGCCAGGGTAAATCCGTCGGCAGTGTAGTGATTCAGCAGCGGATGCTCCACGCGCACAACCTTGCCGAGAGGCTGGGCTGCGATTTCGGCCGCGAGAGATTCCGTCTGCGCGCCGACGATGGCCACGCATACGGGCAGACCCAGTTGCGAGCCTAGCCGCTGCCCGCCAGCGAGGGCCTCCCAACTTATGCGGCTTACCTTTCCGCCTCGCTCCTCCAGTACTACAAGAACGCTACTCATAGGACGCGCACCTCGAACTTCAGCTTTTCTACCAGCGCTGCCGCCGCTTCTTTTGCCGTGCCGGGCAGAATCTGTGTGGACTTTTGTTTCCGGGGCATGGTGACCTGCTCCAACACCACCACTGGAGCTGCATCCCCATCGAGTTCCGATGCGGCCAGCTCTCGCACCTCTTTGGTCTTGGCGCGCTTGATGCCCATCAACGTGGCATAGCGCAGCTTGTTGCCACCAGATTGTATTGTGAGTACCGCCGGCATAGGTAGCTCAACGGTCTGAAACCAGCCCTCTTCAAGCTCACGCTTCACTTTGAGGCCAGATTCGGTCCCTTCTACGTGGAGAATAAGTGTCGCATGGGGAAGCCCGAGCAGTTCAGCCACGATCACGCCGGTCTGGCCGAGGCCCAGGTCTTCCGACTGCAAGCCGCTAAGCACGAGATCGGGATTCTCTTGCTTGATCGCAGCTGCCAGCAGCTTCGCCACTCCCAGAGCATCGCGTGCGCCCAGATCGTCGCAGACGATATGGATTGCCCGATCCGCTCCCTTCGCCAGAGCTTCTCGAATTGTCGTTCCCACTCGCTCCGGCCCAGCGCTGAGAACGATCACTTCGTCACCGGCTGACGCAAACTTTTCTTTGAGCTGAAGCGCCTCTTCGAGCGCGTAGGCGTCGGACTCGTTCAATGCATACTGCAGCCCGGACTCTTCAATCCAGTTGCCCGTTGAGTCGATGCGGATGTGCGCATCGCGTTCCGGAACCTGTTTGATTGCGACGATGATCTTCATGCTCTATCCTTCTAACATCGTTGGTTGAGAAACCACCAATCCTAAATCGATGTGCTCGGCGGCAAACCTCGCGCGGCTATCTGGGCAATATCGAGTAGTTTCGGTGCCCCTTCGCCGGTGGCAGCCAACGCATCTCTGAACATGGTATTGCAGAATGGGCAGGCCGCGGCGATTGTTTGCGCTCCGGTTGCGACCAGCTCCTTGGCACGATTTCGGCTTACACGTTCGCCAGTCTCCTCACCGAGAAAAGCCAGTCCTCCGCCCGCTCCGCAGCAGAAACTGTGTTCATGGTTGCGCGGAGCTTCAATCAACTCTCCAGCCAGCGCTGCCACAGCGCGCGGTTCCTCATAGATGTTGCGATAGCGTCCCAGGTAGCAGGGATCGTGAAAAACGATTTTTCCCTCTTTGTCCTGTTTGGAAAGCTTGTCGGCATAACGCGCCAGGAATTCACTATGATGCTCGATTTCAGGCGGCGTGCCGTAGTCTTTCCAGTCTTCCTGGATAGTGCGCACGCAGTGGGGGCAAATGGAAATAATCTTCTTTACCTTGTTTTGCGCCAGGGCTTCCAGGTTTGCCTCAGCCAGTTGCTGGAAGACAAGATCATTGCCCAGCCGTCGGACCGGGTCGCCGGTGCATTTTTCCTTGCGCAGCACGCCGTAACTTGTGCCCAGGTAGTTCATCACGCGGACAAAGGCTGCAACAATCTCGCGGCCCTTGGGGTCGTAGCCGCCCATGCAGCCCAGCCACAAACAATACTCTTGGGTTCCATCGAAGATCGGCAGGGCTTGTTTCTCGATAAATTTGTCTCGCTCCGCGGAGCTTAAACCTAAAGCGTTGCTGCCACGTTCGAGTGCAAGGAATAGCTTGCTGCCGTGCGGGTTGCCCCATGCCCCGGTATTCACCGCGCCTCGCCGCAGTCCGACGAGTATAGGCACGTGCTCAATACCCACCGGGCACTGGAACTCGCAGGCACCACAGGTGGTGCACTGGAAGACAGCCTCCTGCTCGTTGTACTTACCCAGCAGCGGCTGGTCCGACGCAGGGCCTAGATCGTTCAGATATGCGCGGACGCCGAGAATAATCTCTTTCGGATTGAGCAGCTTGCCGGTATTGGCGGCAGGGCAGTGCTCGGTGCAGCGCCCGCACTCCACGCAGGAGTAAGCCTGCAGGCTGACCAGCCGGGTGAGGTCTGTGCCGGCTACGAGGCCAAAGTCTTCATCGCCCGCGAGCGGTGGAATCTGCGCGAAGCTGCCGCGCGATAGGAAAACGGTAACGGGGCTCAGCACCAGATGCAGATGCTTGGTATGCGGGATGAGCGGCAGAAAGATTAACAGGGCCAGCGAGTGTATCCACCACAGAATGCGGGACGCGGGGCCGACGTCGTTGACAAAGAACGACGCCAAATAAGTGGCCATCAGAATGAAAATCAACAGCGCAATGACTCCAGACTGGTAGGAGAGTGTTTCGCCGAGCCATCTAGGACGAACCAGGAACCGACGGACAAATAGGCCGAGAGTACTGGCTGCGCAGGCCACGGCGAAGGCGGCGGCAAAGTAGGAATAGAAACGGCCAATCACACTTCCAGAGAAAATGAAACCGATTCCGAAGGCGATAGCGCAATGGTTGAGCGTAACTAGTGCGAAGGCGCAGAAAGCCCAAAAGACGAAAGCATGCGCCAAGCCAGGAAGTGGCCGCTCGCGAATGACTTTGCCCTGAAAGAGTACCTCCCAGACAAAATCCCAAACGCGCTTGCCAGCGGGAAAGAGTCGAAAAGAGGGGTCTTTCTTCGAATCGAGGATTTTGTCGAGGACGACGCCAAAGCGGCGCCAGAAGCCCACTGCTGAGGCCATCGCCAGCCCGACGAAGAGCAACTTCTCCGCAAGGGAGAAGTGCTGAGGTTCAGCCAGGGTTGGAAGAAGAACCGTCATAGGCGGACTGAGACAGTCTACACGGCAACAATACAGGATTGGCCGTGGGTATGTCGTCTTTATTTCCGGTTCATCGGAGACGTATCAGCAATTCCGTCGGCATCCGGCAAGTCAGCTCAAACAATCTCGATCACCGTTGCGCCGATCGGTCGCTATTCATAGATTTCATTTGCAGCTTCGCCTTCTCATTCAGCCCTCCGGCGCCTTAATTCCCGTTGTAAAATGTGTATAGAATCTGAACGATTGAGGAGATTTCATTGGCAAGGTATCTTGTTACAGGAGCGGCAGGCTTTATTGGCCGCTCGATAGCCGCTGCATTGCTCGCACGCGGTGAGACCGTTCGTGGCATCGACAGCTTTATCGCCGGCAAGCGCTCCAACCTGGTCGGTCTTGAGGCCATGGAGTTTATTGAGGGCGATCTGGCCAATCCGGCAGCCTGCGCGCAGGCATGTGACGGTGTTGAGTTCGTCTTTCATGAGGCGGCGCTGGCCTCAGTTCCGCGTTCTGTCGACGATCCGGTTGCCACCAATGTCAATTGCATTGACGCCACGCTCAACGTGCTGGTTGCAGCGCGCGCCGCCGGAGTTCGTCGCGTGGTTTATGCCGGCTCCTCCGCCGCCTACGGCGATGCGCCCACCCTGCCCAAGGTCGAGTCCATGCTCCCCGATCCCATCTCTCCCTATGCAGTGGCCAAGCTGGCCGGCGAACATTACCTACGCTGCTTTACGCGCGTCTACGGCCTTGAGACCGTAGTCCTGCGCTACTTCAACGTCTTCGGCCCTTACCAGGACCCCACTTCGCACTACTCCGGCGTGCTGGCCATCTTCTGCCGCCGCATGCTCTCCGGCGACCCAATCACCATCTATGGCGACGGCGAGCAGAGTCGCGACTTTACTTATATCGATAATGTAGTCAATGCCAACCTGCTGGCCGCGGCCGCCCCAGCGGAAAAGGTCTCCGGGCGCATGATGAACCTGGCCACAGGCACGCGCATTACGCTCAATGAAATCTTCAAGATTCTCCGCGAGCTGACCGGCTACCAAGATCAACCAATCTACGCCCCCACGCGAGCCGGAGACATTCGCGACTCGTTGGCCGATATACGGCTGGCCCAGGAACTGCTTGGCTACAAACCAACGGTCGATTTCCGCGAGGGACTGCGCCGCACTGTCGATTGGTACCGTGCCGGGGAGTAACAACTTTGCACTTCCGCCTCGGAAAGCCGCACTCCTTCGATTAGCCTCGGCGGCCTGCGTTAATCTGTCCCCCGATCCCTGTTTTTTGGAGTTTGAACGATGAATCGCAAATGCCAATTCCTCGTACGTCCAGGTTTCTTCGTTGCCTTGGGCATGCTCTTTCTTGCCGGAACAACACCCGGGCAAACCGTCGTGCGCTCATTCGACGGCGACAAAGGCCCTGGCCTGGCTACGTGCGAGACCGGAGTAAGCCACTGCGGGCAGGCGGAGATGGACGTGGCCACCAACGGCAAACAGGTTGTCCAGGTCACCTGGCAAAACATTCGCGTCTACAACAAGAAAGGCCGCATGCTCCAATCCATCCCAATGACTGCCTTCATCCGCAACGCGGGCTTGAATCCGGTCAGCGGCAGCAAACGTGCTCCGGATGCATCCGTTGACCCAGGACCTATTGAGCCGCATATCGTCTACGACGAATTCATCCATCGTTGGATCGTCACCATTACAGCTCAGAACGAATCCCTGATGGTCAGCGCCTCTCCCGATCCCGCAGGCAAGTGGAATGGAGTCTATCCCTCCTGCCTTCAGGGTGGACCGTGCCTTAACATCGACGCGGCCGCTCACCTTGGCTACGACAAAAATGGGGTTTACCTCTGTGCGGTTCATATTGGGGACGAAAACCCTCACACGCTAAAAGGAATTAGCTACGACTGCTTCGCAATTCCGTCCTCTGAGGCCCAAGCGATCGGTCAAGGAGTCGTGCCCCAGCACATCAACCGCGGCCACAACATGCCTCTCGACGATATGCCAGCGATTGACCACAATCGATCGAAGCAGGCAGACACACCGGCGTTCTTTGCGGGCAAGAGCTGCGACCGGGTGGTCATGGGCGGCTGCCAAAACTCCTATAACTATCCCTTCCATTGGCTTGTGGATACCTTTACCTGGAACGGGCCCACCGGCAAATACAACGTGAATGGCGAGCAGGAGATCAAAACCGGCATTGGCTCGACTGGCGACAAATGGCTTTACAGCAAGCCCTGCTGCGCCCCGACGGGCGGAATTCCGCAGGCCGGTGATAGTGTAAACACGCTCAGAATCACTGAGAGCCATCGTCTGACCAACTTGGTTCAATTCGGCTCTCACCTTTACACCGTTCTCCCTTCGGGCCCTTGCACCAAAGATTGCGGACCGCAAGGGACCGATACGAACAACGTGGCGTTCTGGGTCGATCTGGATTGCTCCAAACCGGCGGCATGTGTGGTCAGTCAGACGGCTAAAATCGCAGGCGCAGACTTTAACCCGGAGTTTCCCACCGTTGGAGTGGATGCCAAAGGCAATGTCGGCATCGTTGCCGACTCGATGACTCCAACCACCGATCTCTCCGTCTTGCTCTGGACGCATGGAAAGGACGACCCGCCGAATATCTTCAAAGGTCCCATTACGGTTGTCTCCGGTACGCATCCCTATACATGCCTGAATCCTAAAAATACGGCGGTGATCGGAAACGCGGCAGGCGTGCTCACAGCGCTCAATCCCCTCGATGGCTCCAGTCTTTGGACGACAGAGCAATGGACGAATAATGCCGAGCGCTGCGTCTGGAACACGCGTATCGTCCAATACCGGATTGACTAGGCGGTAGACCTTCGATTAAGCGAATTGCCGGTTTCCACATTTCAATTTCTGCGGTGACAAGCTCTATTGACGAATTGCTTCCGATAAAGCACAATGGCAGTAATTTCCTCAGTTGCGGTTTTTCGTTTGGAACAGCAGGGTAAACCTGCGAGAGAGTTTCTATATCTTCATGGGATTGAGGCTTACGCCCTGTGCCGGACGCACACTCTCTCCAGAACGATTCGCCGTACGAAACCGAAGAGCGGTCCCGGACTAACCCGTATCGGAGCCATTCCACGACGTCCCTGCGCGCATTATGGGAGATATTGGCCCGCCGCCTCCGCATGATTGCCTCCGTGGTGGGGGGCTTGCTGCTGCTCTGCCTTCTCTATTGCCTCATAGCCCCCAACCAATACGAGGCCACCGCCAGGGTGGCCTTGCGCACCTCGCCCGCTTCTTCGCTCAGCCTTGATGCTGGAGAGTCCTCGGTTGCCTCTTCATCTCTGGCCACGCCACTCCAACTCGAGACGCAGGCCAATGTTTTTCGCAGCGACCAAGTAGCCTGGAGGGTGATCACCGGTCTCAAGCTTTATCAGGCGCCCGGCTTCATGGGCAACTTCGCGCACCGTTTCCCCGGTTTCAAACCCGCTCAGGCTGAAAGCGCCGAGGCCCAGGCCTGGCTGCTGGAGCGCTTTCAGCGGCGACTGCACGTCGAATCCCTCCCCCGTACCCTGATGATTCAGATTCGTTTTCGCTGCCGCGACGCTGCACTCTCAGCCGCCGTGGTGAACGGCCTCATCCGCGTCTATGAAGAGCAGGATAACGAAGCGCGTGTGGAAGCCACGGCTCAGGCCTCAGGCTGGTTGCAAAGCCAGCTCAAAGACCTCAAGGCCCGCGTCGAGCAGGATCAGCATCACCTGGCCGACTTCCAGAGCCGGCACGGCATCCTCACCGCCCCTGAGACCTTGGCCAATGGTCAACTGGGCGAAAGCCAGCACACCTCGGCACTGCTTGAGATCGACGAACTGAGCCGGCAGTTGGTCGTCGCCACCAGCGACCGAATTCTCCGCGAGGCCGAGTACCGCGCTGCTTCAAAGGGAAATCCTGAACTGGTCATTGCCTCTGACACCCATCTGCAGAACGAAAACGTGAACTTCGCTACAGCATTGTTGCAACAGCTCCATGCCCGCCACAGCGCGCTCGATCAGGAGCAGGCACAGCTGAGCGTCGAGCATGGGCCCAACTATCCCCGTGTGGTGGAGATTCGTGGCCAGCTGCAAGATATTGAGCGGCAGGTTGCGGCTGAAGACCTTAGGCTCGTGAATCAATTTAAGACCGCCTGGCAGACGGCCTCTGACCGTGAGCACTTGGCGCACAGGAGCCTTGCCGAGCACACAGCCGACGACATGAAGGAGAACGAGGCCACCACCGAATACGCAGATATGAGGCAGGAGGCCAACCGTAACCACGAGCTCTACCTGCGGGTGCTTGAAAAGGTTGAAGAGGCTGGATTCTCAGCGGGCGTGAACAGCTCCAACATCACCGTGGTCGACCCAGCCCGCCAACCGGTGAAGCCTGTAGCCCCCGATCTGCCGCTTTATTTGGCTATAACGCTCTTTGCCGGACTCTGGCTGGCAGTAGGAGGCGCTCTCTTGCTTGAATCACTTGGTACTTCCAATCGAACCGTTGTCGCGCTGCTGGCTGTGCTTCTTGCCGGCGCATTGGTGCAGGCGCAGGAACCTGCGCCCAACCTGCCTACGCCCTCGCTCGACGGCCTGCCCACCGGCGTGGCCCGCATTCCGTATTCGCAGGATACAAAAGTCCTGCCCAATCCCAAAGATTCACCTGCGGTATGGAACAGCACCGCAGGCGCAAACCTGGCTGGAATGCCTCCCATGGCCGTAGCGCTCTCCGCATCTCCCATGGCGGCTCCCATCGCCGCCGGAGACTTCCTCGATATCTCCGAGTACCGCACCCCGGAGTTTCATTCCTCCGTCCGCGTCTCTCCGGCGGGCACCGTGACCCTGCCGATGATCGAAGAGGTGCAGATCGGCGGGCTCGACGAGTTGGCTGCAGTTCACGTCATTGAAGCTGCCCTAGTGGCGAAAGGCATGCTCCTCCATCCCCAGGTCACAATACTGGTGACCGCCTACGCCGGACAGGATGTGAGCGTGCTTGGTGAAGTGACCCACCCCGGCGTCTATCCCTATACCCTTCACCATCGTTTGCTGGACCTGATCTCCGCCGCCTCTGGTCTCTCGTCCAATGCCGGCCGCCTGGTGAACATCTACCACCGCAATGACCCCAAAACGCCGCATCCGGTGGTTCTCGACCCCGGTGCAACCGACTCCAGTTCTGATCACAACCAGGAACTCGCTCCCGGCGATACAGTGCAGGTGAGCCGCGCAGGGCTGGTTTACGTGGTTGGCGACGTGATCCGCCCAGGTGGTTTTCCAGTCGACCCAGCTCAGGGTCTCACCGTGGTACAGGCGCTTTCAATGGCCTGGGGTCCCAGCCTGAATGCAGCCACAGGCAGGGCCCTGCTCATCCGCGAGCAGAAGGGCGGCCGTACAATGACCACCCTCAATCTCAAGCGCATGCTTCACGGCCAGGAGCCAGATCAGCCGGTTTATGACCGCGATATTCTTTACGTGCCCGACTCGATAGCCAAGAACGTGATGAACAGAAGCATCGAATCGGCCATCCAATCGGCAATCGGTATCAGCATCTACTCCGGCCTTGTCTATTCGCAGAGGTATTAGGCAAACATTGCAATTGGCCACTTCAACCAACTCCGTTGGACGCATCGATTATGTATTGCGGATTCTTGTGTCCACGGCTCTTGCGGTTGAATTAAACCGGGTGTTTCCTCTCAAAGATCTAATAAATCCAACTCTATTTTTGCATCGTGGCGAAGTGCTCATTCATCTTGCCGGCTACCCACTTATCGCCATTTTGATGATGAGTGCGATTGACGGGAGATTGCTGGACGCAAAGTTACCTCGATCATATTTGTTTCCGATCTTTTTGTGTTGGACTTACTCAACTGTGTCACTTATGTTTGCGATGCATTACTGGCGGATCGGTCTTGCGGCAATCGTTCTTATGTTGGTTGCGGGAGGATTATTCCCAATCAACCGAGCGCCAGTAATGATTGGATTCGGAGAAAAAAGCTCAGAAGAGGTCGGCGAAACTACTCTGTCCCAGGCGGATACGCCCGAAGATCAGGTCGAGAGAAGGTCTGTTCAGGAAAACGGGAAACGAAGGGTGACGCAGGTGAGTCCGAGTACATTCCTGGGCGCACTTTTTACTCTTGTTCTTCTTTGGCTTCCACTCATCTACCTTGATGATTTCTCAGGCCGTGGATTTTGGGTCTGGATCGCGCGACTCGGCTATGCAATTTTAGGATTTTTCTGGTTTGGTTTCGCGGCTAGCAGATTCAATGATGCAGGACTGCCGAATGGAAAGGGTTTCTTGTGCCTTATTGCAATTACCACAGCATCTCTTCTGCCGCTCAAACTAAATCTCACCAACGGGTATGAATCACTGGCTATCTTCGTTCTCATTCAGTTACCAATTGTCTTTTTGCGAAGCAAACCCGTGCCGGAGAAGCCTCTGCAGCAAAGTGCGGGCTCGGAGGAGGGCGAGAAGTGTCTTCGCGACCCGCTGGAAGAAATGCGTTCGGGGATTACGGATAAAACTGACGAGGTAAAACCGCGGCGAACCCAGGAAGTCTTTACGGGGATAAGCTCTGACCGCGCAAAGAGAGTGCCAAGCTGGAGGCGGTTTTAGCCGTCGGGAGTATCATGCGCCGCATCGCCTGGTTTTTATTGCTGCTCTTCGCTTTCGCAGTTCCCTGGGAGTATTCCCTCGACCTGGGCGAACCACTAGGTAATATCGCCCGCATTTTGGGGCTGCTGCTTATTCTCGCAGCCGTTCCCGCAGTGCTCCAGGCTGGCCGTCTGCGCACGCCGGGGCCGTTGCAGTGGATCGTGCTGGCCTTCTATTTATGGTTCTGCTGTACCTATTTTTGGACCATCGACCCTCTTGCGACTCTCGAAAAAATGCGCTCCTACATCCAGGAGATGATGATCGTCTGGCTGGTTTGGGAGTTTGCAGAGAGCCCCCGGGACCTGCGCTCACTTCTGCGCGCTTTCATAGCCGGTTCCTATGTGCTGGCCGTCCTCACCGTCGCCAATCTTGGATCGCCTGAGGCGGTAGCTGCCGGCCAGATCCGGTTTGCCGCCACAGGGCAGGATCCTAACGATGTAGCTCGCTTTCTCGACCTCGGTTTTCCGCTGGCCGCATTGCTATTTCTCAGCGAGCGGCGCTTGCCAAGCCGCCTGCTGGCGCTCGGTTACCTGCCGCTAGGCCTTTTCGCCGTGCTGCTCACAGCCTCGCGCGGAGGTTTTCTGGCCGCCGTGGTAGCGCTAGTCGGCTGCGGCATCCTCATGGCTCGTACCCACCTGAAAGGCGTACTTGCAGGAATCCTCGCTTTGCCTGTGCTCGTCGGCGCTCTCTGGTTTACCGCTCCCCATGAAACCATTGAGCGCCTGGCCACCATCCCCGAACAGCTTCAAGGCGGAAATCTGAACCAACGCTGGAACATCTGGACCGGAGGCTGGAATGCCTTTATTCATGCTCCACTCTTTGGCACCGGAGCCGGTTCTTTCGTCGTCGCGGCCGGAACCAACCCCCTCGATACCGCTCACAATACGGCGCTCTCGATCCTGGTCGGTGGAGGCCTGTGCGCTTTTTTTCTGGCCGTGGCCATCGTAGCTCTTGCCGCACGGTCGATTCTCGAAACCCATGGGACCCTGCGCGTGGCTCTGGCAGTTGCGCTCGCAGTCTGGATCGTCACTTCGCTGGCGGCCACGGTAGAAGAGAGCCGCACCACCTGGCTTCTGCTGGCCTTGATAGCTCTAGCCGGCCGCCTCGCGGTCGAGGACCCAAACCTCCTCGCCGGAAGCTTTCCCGACCACGGCCAAACTGATAAAGTTTCTGCTGCCCCAGTTTCTGCCTAATAGAGTTGTTTGACTGTCCGTTACCTCCTGGCCCATGTTTCCCATCCCCCAAATCGCGCGGCTTTTCGAGGGCGGCAGCGTCAATCGCCGCATCTTTCGCGCCGCTGCATCAGTTACCGCCGTGGGAATTCTGGTCAAAGCCGTCGCCACCTTCAAGGAATTTACGGTTGCCGGAGTCTTTGGCCGCTCCGACGCCATGGATGCTTTTGTTGCCGCCATCCTCATTCCCAACCTGCTGGTCAACCTGATCTCCGAGTCGATGAACCAGGCACTGGTGCCCACGCTGGTGCGGGTAAGGGAACAGGAGGGCCAGGACCGCGCCCAGCAATTGCTTTCGAGCGCGATGTTGTGGACCTGCATTCTGCTGGGTGCGGCTTCGCTCCTTATGGCTCTGGCTGCCCGTGGCTTCTTCCCGCTGATTGCCTCGCACTTTCCCGCCGCCAAGCTCGATCTCTCGGTCCGGCTCTTTTACGCCTTGCTGCCCGTGGTGCTTCTCACTGGCATCGCCAGCAACTGCACGGCAGTCTTGAACACCTTTGACCGCTTCGCCTGGCCCGCACTGGTACCCGTGGTCACCCCGGCTGCCGTCATCATCGGCGCACTGCTGCTTAGCGGCCGCGTGGGCGTTTGGGCCATGGTCTATGCCAGCCTTGCAGGCGCGTTGGCCCAGGCGATTCTGGTCGCAGGCATGATGGACCGTCACGGCTACCGCTTCCGGCTGCGCTGGTATGGAGCCACCGAGGCCACTCGCGAGGTGGCGCACCATTATGGAACTGTGCTATTGAGCGGAGTGGTCGCCTCCGGCGGCCTGCTGGTCGATCAGTCCATGGCCGCCATGCTCCCCTCGGGGAGCGTCTCCGCACTAGCCTATGCCTATCGCTTTGTCAGCGTCGTGCTCTCCCTGGTTGCCGGAGCGGTTTCCACGGCGGTGGTGCCCCACTTCTCCCGCATGATTGCCCACAAGGATTGGGTCGGATGCCGTGATACCCTGCGCACCTGGGTCCGCATCACCGCGCTGGTCTCTATTCCCATTGCCGCCGCGCTCATTGCCGGGTCTCACCTCATCATCCGACTCACCTTCCAGCACGGCGCCTTTGGGCCTCGCGATACGGCCGTAGTTACACCGGTGCTGGCCATGTATGCCATTCAGATTCCATTTTTCGTTTCCAGCCGCGTCTTTTATCGTTTTCTTGTTGCCTTGCGCCGCACCGATCTGATTCTCTATTGCGGTACCATCAATCTCGTCCTCGACGTCATTTTGAATCTCATCCTCATGCGTTGGTTCGGGGTTGCCGGAATCGCGCTGGCCAGCTCACTATGGGCCGTGAGCGCCTTTTTCTTCCTCTGGTATTGGTCCTGGAAACTGCTCCCTCCAGCAACGGTGGAGGCGGCGTAAATCTTCGAGCATGATATCGAATAAAATAAAACCACTCGGGCGCAAGGACAATCATCTAAAAGATGAGGCAGGCCCATGATTCCCAGACCGGCTCAATATCTTCTTCGCTTTGACGACCTATGTCCCACTGCTTCGCGCAATCGAATGCAGCGCTTATTTAGACTAATTAGCGATTATGACCTCCAGCCCATACTGGCTGTAGTCCCTGATAATCAAGACTTCGAATTGCAGCTTTCGCCGCCTGACCCGGCTTTCTGGGACCGGATGTGTGCACTTGAAGCCGCCGGGGCGACAATCGCATTGCACGGCTTCCAGCACCTTTGCACAAGCAAGGGCACGAGCCTGGTGCCGCTCCATAACCACTCCGAATTCGCAGGCGTCGATGAAGAGACCCAGCGCCAGTGGATTCACTCTGGGTTGAAGATTCTTCGTGGCCACGGCCTCAACCCGCGCATCTGGGTTGCTCCGCGCCACGGATTTGATGCGAGCACGCTCCGGGCCCTAAGCCATGAGGGAATCAAGCTGCTCTCTGACGGATTCGCCCGTTTGCCTTTTACCCGTGGCGGCCTGACTTGGATTCCGCAGCAGCTTTGGGGGCCGGTGGTAAAGCCTGCCGGCCTTTGGACCATCTGTATGCACGGCAATACGGCAAGAGAAACGCAGGTACGCCGATTGCGTTCCTTCCTTGACCGACACGTGGCGGAGTGTACCTCCGTGGACCGTGTACTGGCCGAATTCAATCCAGCCCCGTTGGAACCAGCCGAACGGCTTTACGAAGTTCTCGCGATGAGCCGGTTTTATGCAACCAGAACACGAAAGAAGCTTTCACGCAGCCTCAGGAAATTTCGCAGCGGTTTATCCCCTGCTAAATAGACAGATGCGCCGGGTTTAATGAAGCGTCACATTCAGTAAGGAGTTGTCCCTTTTGCACAGGTCCCGATTCAATCCCTCCGAATCAGAAAGGTTTTATCCGGTCGGCTCAATCCGCCCGGCCCCAACGCCTTGGCTTGGGATTCCGCTTGAGCAGTTCCGCATACTGTTCCTCCCACTGATCCAGAACCGCGTTCATGCTAAAGCGATCCATCACATTCCGTCGCGCCCGCTCGCCCATGGCGCTGAGCATCTCAGGCGGCATTTGCATCACCTGGGTCATTACCTTTCCCAATCCGGCGGCGTCGCCAGCCGGAGCTAGCCAGCCGGTCTCCCCATCGATGATCACCTCTCGCGTCCCAGGTACATCGGTCGCCAAAGCAGGCATAGCGCAGGCCGCTGCCTCCAGAAGGCTCATTGGCAACCCTTCCCAGCGAGACGAAAGCACAAATCCATCCGCAGTTTGCATCCAGCGCAGCACATCCCGATCAAAGCCGATAAACTTGACCCGCCGTTCCAGGCCCAGCCGTGTTGACAGCCGCAGCAGTTCCTCTTCCAACGGTCCGCTGCCGGCAATCACCAGCCGTGCCGATTCCGGTACCTCGAACATAGCCATTAGAAGCGTGGGGTAATCCTTCACCGGGTCTAGCCGGCCGGCGGCGAACCACAGGAAATTACCCTCCGGATTCAATTCGTTGCGCAACGCCGTCTTGACCGCCGCATCCGGTCTCCACGCATCCGCATCCACGCCGTTGGGCACGACGGCAAGTTTGTCCGCTGTCGCCATGCGGGCACGGAAATAAGTTTCCGCAACAATCTGGCTCACCGCCGTGACATTATCTGAAAGCCAGCCGCTCCAGCGATAGCCCAGCTGCCGGCCTCGAGTCCCGATGGAGGAAGTGTGCACCGTATCCACCAACACTCGCGAAGGCGCGGCCAGTCTGGACCAGCGAGCCAGCCAGCAAGCGTGGGGCAGGTGCGTATGTACCACGTCCGGCTTTTCCCGCATGAGCCAGCGAATGAAGCGAATCCATCCCCGCGGATCGGCCAGTCCCTTGCGCATCTCCAGACTCTTGAATCCTGCACCTGCTTCTCGCAACTCGGCTGCCGACTCGCCTCCGTTGCCCGAGAGCGCCACCACGCTCACCCGCCAGCCGCGCTGGCACAACCCCCTGGCCAGCAGGATCACCTGACGCTCCGCGCCGCCAATCCGTCCAAATCCGGGAAGAACCAGGGCAACGTGGCTCACAATTTCCTCTGCGCGAGAGTCTCGTCGATCAGGTCTTCATAAGCCCTGATAGCGCGGTCGATTCTGAACTCCTCAATAAACCCGTGCTCAAACCCCTCACTGGGTTTGAGGGCACTGAGTGCCGTAAGCAGGCACTCCTCAAGCGCGGCGGAAGAGACTTCTTTCGCCAGCCAGCAACCCGGCTGATTGCGCAGCAACTCCACCACACCCTGCGATGCAGGCAAAGCAACGACAGGCAACCCGCCGGCCGCTGCCTCCAGCAGGGCATTCGGCAACCCTTCGTGCCGGGAGGAGAGCACAAACACAGATGCCCCCTGAAAGTACGCCGAAGGTCGCTCAACGTAGCCCGCAAAGAGAACGGCGGCTTCCAGGCCCAACTTACGGCACAGAGCCTTCAAAGCCCTCTCTTCCGGTCCTTCGCCGGCAATCGTAAGGTCAGCGTGGGAAAACCGTTCTCGCACGGCAGCCAGTGCCGGTAGCAAAAGATCGAATCCCTTTTCCCGGGAAAGCCTTCCCACAGCCAGCAAATGCGGACCATGTCCATTCCAAAGATCTTCGCCCGTCGCATTTCGAATTCCATCCACATCCACAGGATTTGGCAATACCGCCAGCCTCGCCTCGCCAATTCCAAGCTCTCGTGCAAGGTCTTTGGCCATCGCCTTGCTCTGGCAGATCACGCGGTCCGCACGGGGGTAGAGCCGCTTGTAAAGCAGGCGGGTGACACCGGAGCCTTTTTGAACGGCCAACAAGGAGGAAACAGTCCCGTTCTGCCGCACTAGCACCTTCGTTTGCTTCGGGAAATAGGGACGCATCAGCAAAACCAGAAAATTCAAATGCGCCATTCCGCTCAGTATCAGTTCCGGTTTGAGCCGGCGGACCAGTTTAAGCAACCTGAAACCTCCGGTTCGCACCCTTCCAGCGCCCAGAGCGTGAACGGCGATCCGTGGCGGCAGCTCTCCCTTTCCGGCGCTCTTCTCCGTAACCAGTCCAAGGTGCAACTCATACTTTTCCCGGGAAAGTCCCCGCGCAAGCAAAGCGGTAACCTGCTCAGCGCCGCCGCCTCCGAGGTGAGGAATCAATAAAAGTACCCTGGGCCTTTGCTTCATTCCTGTCAAAGCGCCTTTTCACGAATAAGGCGAGTATATGTCTTGGTGCACAATACTTTCGTACTGCGACAGGCGCATTCCCAAAACTGTGCAAAACTGGTACAGTTTCTTAGATCAATTTAACCACTTGAGGCAGCTCTGCAACAGATAGATCTACTGAAGCACCTGCTTCCGGGCACCTTTGATTTGCTTTGTGCTTGCTCGTGGTCCTAAGCCATGAGAGGCCTATACCTCTGCGTTGAAAAGCAGATTTCTGGACTATTTCTCGTATAACGTCTGGAAATTGCGGAAGTGTAGGCCGGCCAATGTTCGTCACTGAAGCGCTTCCACTCGTTCCTGAGCGGCACTACCTCTCAAAGCAGCCATGCGTCGTCGTGGGCATCACCCACCCTCAGACATGCCTGAATCTCACCGGTCGTCTGCGCGCACTGCGCAAGGCAGGCTTTCGCGTGATCCTCGTCTCAAGTCCCGGCGAATTGCTCCACCGAACGGCGACAGCAGAAGGAGTTGAGGCAATCGCCATTTCCATGGAAAGGCAGATAGCGCCCCTTGCCGACCTGGTCTCGCTGGCGAGGCTCTGCTGGCTGCTCCTTCATCTCCAGCCTCAGATGGCAGAATTCAGCACCCCCAAGGCCGGGCTGCTGGGGAATCTCGCAGGAATTATATGCCGTGTGCCGAGACGAATCTATATGCTGCGGGGACTCAAACTCGAGACCGCTACCGGATTCAAGCGCCGGATTCTGTTGGCAACAGAACGTCTGGCCGCAGCCTGCGCGCATGTGGTGCTGTGCAATAGCGAGAGTCTGCGTGCCGAGGCGCTGGCACTGGGGCTGGCCCCGGCTGCGAAGTTCCACCTGCTGGGCGAGGGTAGTTCCAACGGGGTCGATGTCGTCCGCTTCTCGCCTGGCTCAAGCGGTGTGCGGAGCAGCCAAGGTCTCCCTCGTAATGCTCCGGTAGTAGGGTTTGTTGGTCGATTGACTCGTGACAAAGGCCTGCCTGAGCTGATCGAAGCCTTCGAAACCATTCTGAAGGCGCAACCGGATGCGCACCTCTTGCTGGTGGGTTGGTTCGATGCTGCTGAAGATGCACTCGGCCTCGCTCTGCGCACCCGCATCCTTGACCATCCTCGTATTCACTGCACCGGCTTTGTTGCCGATCCCGCGCCTTACTATCGCGCGATGGACCTGATGGTCTTGCCCACTTGGCGAGAGGGCTTTCCCACCGTCGTGCTGGAGGCTGCTGCAACGGGCATTCCCGTCATTACTACACTCTCGACCGGCTCTCGCGACTCGGTGGTCCCCGAAGTGACCGGTCTACTCATCCCGCCTGGACGCTCTGAAGCCATCAGTGAAGGAGTGCTCAAGCTGCTCCGCGATCCAGATTGGCGCCGCTGCATGGGCGAAGCCGCACGTGCCTGGATTCTGGAGCACTTTGTCGATGAACGAGTTCTGAAATTGGCCACAGTGTTTTACCAGAGCATGCTGTCAGCCGAAGTGAGCCAGACTCGGAGTGTCAAGGCTTTGGTTCCTGCACGGCACTGATTCCCGCAGCGCCGGCCGGCAGCGTAGGCGCTTCCAGTGTATACGCGCCAGCATCGGCCCCGCTCAGCACTTTATTGGGCCGGATTCCCAACCACAGCGTGGCTCCAAACGCAAGCAGCAGCGCCGCACCCACCGCAATTCCAACCTGCGGGACGGGAGCCGAAGCATCAGCATTCTTGCTGGCTCCGGGCTGCGCAGCCGCCAATGCCAGTCGCAGATAGTAAGCCGCTGCCAATCCTGAGTTCAGAAGGCCGATGATAGCCAGCCAGATCGCTCTGCCGTCTACTGCAGTAGAGAAAGAATAAAACTTGCCGAAGAATCCGCCGGTGAAGGGAATTCCAATCAGCGAGGCCAGGAAAAAGATGAGCAGGCCGCCCAGCAGCGGTGAGCGATAAATCAGCCCGCGAAAATCCTCCACCAGGGGCAGCTTGTCGTCGTAGCCGCTCACGAGAGTGATCACCGCAAAGATACCCACGTTCATGGCCGCATATGCCGCAATATAAAAACTGGCTGCGGCAATACCGCTGTTCCCGTCTCCTGCGAAGGCCGCCAGCAGGTAACCGGCGTGGGCAATCGAAGAGTAGGCGAGCATTCGCTTCACGTTTTCCTGACGCAGCGCGGCCAGATTGCCCACGGTCATAGAAAGCACGGCCACAATCCACAGCAGCGGCGTCCACACCCCGCGCAGCGAAGGCAGCATCTCGTAAACCACGCGCAGCAACAGCGCAAATGCAGCGGCCTTAGGCGCGGTAGAGAGCAGCGCAACCACCGGCGAGGGCGCGCCTTCATAAACGTCAGGCGTCCAAACGTGGAACGGCGCTGCTGAAACTTTGAACAAAATCCCCACCAGCATCAGCGCCAGCCCGGCCAGAATAAAGGAGTGATTCGCCGCGGTGGGCGCCAGCCGCGCAATCTGATAGATCTGCGTAGTCCCGGTAGCTCCAAAAATCAGCGCGATGCCGTAAAGCAGGAACGCCGTGGCGAAAGACCCGAGAAGAAAATACTTGATGGCCGCTTCCGGGCCACGAACAGTGTTTTTATGGTACCCGGCGAGAACGTAAGTAGAGATAGAAGAGATTTCGAGAGCAATAAAAACCACCAGTAGCTCAACCGCTCCGGTCAGCAGGCACATACCCACCGCGCCGAAGACGATCAATGCGTAGTACTCGCCCTGGTGATGGCTCTCTTCGGGTAGCGTATCCAGAGAGAGCAGCAGTGCCGCCAGCACGACCCCGCAGATCAGCACATGAAAAAAGATGGTGAAGGCGCTGGTCTCAACGGTTGAATAGAAGCCGGTCCCCTCAGGCAAGGAAAGCTGCCAAAGGCTGGCCCACAGAGCCAGCGTCGTTCCCAGCGCAGCAACCCAGCCCAGCGGCCGTCGAGCCCACTTGGCAGGCAGCGAAGCATCGATCACCATCACTCCCACGCCGGTCAACGTGAGTACGAGCTCGGGAAGGACGCGAAAGATATCGGGAACTGGATTCACTGCTGGCCCTCCCCTGGAGACGGAATCACGAATACGGTTGGAGGCGCCGGTGAATCGACTGTTTTCTTAGCTTGCGGAGGATGCACGCCCATCTCGATCGTGGGAAGCCAGAACGAAGGCGCTAATCCCATCACCAGCATCAGAACAGCCAGCGGCCACGCAGCTACAAGCTCGCGGAGATGTAAATCGACAGAGGGCTTCGACGCAACCAGTGCGTTCTCCGGCCCGTAAAAGATCCGTTGGACCAGCCAAAGCATATAAGCCGCGCCCAGAATCACTCCCATTGAGGCCGCAATCGCCCAGCCTTTGCTCAGTTGAATAAAGGTGCTGGAGAGAATCAAAAATTCGCCGACAAAATTGCTCAGCATCGGCAGGCCAATCATCGCCAGTGAAGCAATGACGAAGAGCGTGGCCGTGCGCGGCAGCTTGCTTGCCAGTCCGCCATAAGCCCCGATCTCGCTGCTCAAGTAGCGTTCGTAGATTGCGCCCAGAAGTACAAAGAGCGCGCCGTCGACCACTCCGTGGCTCAGAATCTGGTAGACCGCTCCAGCTGAACCCGTAATGGTAAATCCGTAGATTCCCAGAACGATTAAGCTCAAATGGCTCAGTGCAGCAAAGGCGATCAATCTCCAAAAGTCGCTCTGGACCAACGCCAGGCACGCGCCGTAAAGGATTCCAATGACGGCCAGCGCAACCATCCAGGGAGCAGCAGCCTGCGCCTGCGCGGGGAAGAGCCCAATGTGGAAGCGCAGCATAGAATAAAGCCCTAGTTTGCCCGCCACCACCATCGCGAGCGCCACCGGTGCTTCGCCGTAGGTATCCGCCAGCCAGCCGTGCAGCGGAAAGACGGGCACTTTAACGGCAAAAGCAACTAAAAAAGCAAGCGCCACCCAACACAGGGATCCTGCTGGGACCACGCCGGTGGCGATGTTGTATTGCAGAGTAATAAAGTCGAAGCTGCCGGTGTTCGCATAGAGCCACAGGATAGCCACCAGCAAAGGCGCGGACGGAATAAAGGTAAAGAGGAAGAACTTGAGTGCTGCTTTCGGACCGTTTTTGCGCCCATACATTGAGATCAAAATGGCCATCGGGACCAGTGAAAGTTCCCAGAAGCCGTAGTAGAGCATCAGGTCCGACGAGATGAAAATACCGAACATCGCCGTTTGCTGCACCAGGAACAGCGAATAATAGACCTTGCGCCGCTCAGTGATAGCGTTCCAACTGGCCAGCACGCCCACGGGCGCCAGCAACCCCGCAAGAACGACCAGCCAGAGACTCAAGCCATCCACGCCCACGTGGTAGAAGATCGCGGGCTTTTCAATCCACGCGCGGTTGATTACAAACTGAAAGCCGCCTTGGCTCAGGTCATAGTGAACCGGCAGATGCAGCGTCAGCCCGAAGGTAGCCAACGACGTTAGCAGCGCAAGCCAGTTGGGCAGTTTGCCGCGGTCGGGCACGAGTATCACCAGCACCGCTCCGGCCAGCGGAACCAAAAGGATCAAGGTGAGAATCGAGTTGTTCATAGTTGCCATATTCTCAGAACCCCGCCCACTTGATGTTGATTCCGTAGGCACCCAGGAGAATAGGCACAAGCGCAAACAAGAGCACCGCCGCCGCACCTGCCGCCAGCCACGCGGCATAGGAGCGAATGTTGCCCGACTGCCAGCGTTGCAGAAGCGCTCCAGCAAACGTTGCAATTCCTCCCAGCAGCCACGCCGTTCCGCCCAGCAACGCCTTATCCACCACCCAGTCCAGAAAATATTTGGAGATAACCAGCAGCGGTTTCACAATCGTCGCGCCGTAAATCTCGTCGACGTAATACTTGTTCTCGAGCAACTTGTAGCCGCCAGGAAAATCCGCCGCCAAACTCGCGGGAATCGTGGATTTCTGCCGGTAGGAGAGATGTGCCCCCAGCCAGCCCAGCAGCGCCACTCCAACAGCGGCAATGCTCAGCATCAGCTCAAGATGCGCATTGCCCACTTCCGAAGCACGTGTGCCAACAGCAGGTGCAAGGAAAGCGCCGAAGCGACCCACTCCCAACCACGCGCCACTGATCCAGCCGCCGCCGACCGAGAGAGCGGCAAGTACGAGCAGCGGTCCGAGCATCGACCACGGAGTTGAGTGATGCTTGCCGGTCTCGGCGCGCGGTTCGCCCAGAAAAGCCAGATACCAGAGCCGGAACATATAGAACGAAGTCAGCAGCGCCGTAACCAGTCCCACAAACCAAAGCGCCCGCCCATGCGGACCCTGCATGAAAGCTGCGGCTAGAATCGCGTCCTTGGAGAAGAAACCGGAGAAGGGAAAAAATCCAGCAATGGCCAGCACGCCTATTGTGGTGACGGCAAATGCGACCGGAAGCTTCTTCCTTAACCCGCCCATCTTGCGCAGGTCCTGCTCGCCGCCAATGGAATGAATCACCGCCCCAGCGGCCAAAAAGAGCAGCGCCTTGAAGAAGGCATGCGTAACAAGGTGGAAAATCGCGGCCGAATAAGCCGCCACGCCGCAGCCCAGAAACATATAGCCCAATTGCGAGATGGTCGAATAAGCTAGCACGCGCTTGATATCGTTCTGCACCAACGCAATGGTAGCCGCAAAGAGCGCCGTCGCCGCGCCAACGACCGCAACCACCCCCAGCGCGAAGGGCGAATGGTCAAACAAGACATGCGTCCGGGCAATCATGTAAACGCCGGCCGTGACCATGGTCGCCGCGTGAATCAGCGCGGAGACCGGCGTGGGCCCTTCCATCGCATCAGGCAGCCAGATATAAAGCGGAAGCTGCGCGCTCTTGCCGGTCGCTCCCAACAGCAGGCAAAGCGCAATGATAGTGAGCACTCCGCCCTGCCAGCCCGGATTCGCGACCAATTTTGCACCGATATCGGCGAAGGTCAGCGTGCCAAAATTCGCCAGCAGAAAAAACATTCCAATGAGGAACCCAACGTCGCCGATCCGGTTGACGATGAATGCCTTCTTACCGGCATCCGCTGCCGATTTCTTCTGGAAGTAGAAGGCGATCAACAGGTACGACGCGAGGCCAACGCCCTCCCAGCCTACAAACATCAGCAGTGCATTCCCGGCCAGCACCAGCAGCGTCATGAAGAACAGAAAGAGATTGAGGTACGAGAAGTACCGTGCGTCGCCTTCCTCATCGTGCATGTAGCCGACTGAGTAGACGTGAATCAGAAAGCCCACGCCGGTAACCACTAGCAGCATCACCAGTGAAAGCTGGTCGAGGACCAAGCTGAAGTCCACGTGCAGTGCGCCAGTAACAATCCAATGGCCAAAATTCTCCGAGTATGGCATAACCCGGATGACAGGCGCCAGATCAGGGTCCACGGTTGGAGAAGACTGAACGAACACGCAGACCAGCAGCGTTAGGCCGAATGAGCACAGTGGCGCGAGCAGCCCAATCGTCGATACCAGCCATCTAGGCAAACGCGCTCCCAGGATTCCATTGAGAAGAAATCCCGCGAAAGGCAGGAGCGGAATGAGCCAGAGATGTGGTGGTCCGTTCATAGTTTCATCAGGTCGATACGGTCGACGGCCAGGGTAGCGCGGGCGCGGAAAACTGCAATGATGATCGCTAGGCCCACGGCAGCTTCCGCCGCAGCCACCATCATCACAAAGAAGACAAAAATCTGCCCCTTCACCGCGTGCCACTGGTGGGCGAAGGTCACAAACGAAAGATTCACGCCGTTGAGCATCAGCTCAATCGACATAAAAACTGTGATCAAATTGCGCTTGATGAGGAATCCAATTACTCCCAGCGAAAACAGCACCGCACTGAGCAGCAGATACCAGGAGACGGGAACCTCTTGCGTGAGAAGGGAACTCATTGGCCGGGCTTCCTTTCTCCATCGTTACGCGCCAGCGCAACCGCGCCCAGAATCGCGATGAGAATCAGCACCGAGGTCACCTCGAAGGGCAACAGCAATTCAGTGAACAGAATCCGGCTCAAGTCTTCTGTAGAAGTAATCCCGTCTTGCAATCCTGCCATGCCCAGACCTTGGGCCCGCAAAATCACAGTTGCGATCACGCCTAGAATCACCACTACCGCTGGAAATCCCACCGAGCGAGCGGTCCGGCTGCCCATCGTGCGGTCTTCACGGCCTGCATTGAGCAGCATCACCACAAAGGTGAACAGAACCATAATTGCGCCAGCATAAACAATAATCTGTGCGATGGCCAGAAACTCCGCGCCCAGCAGCAGGTAGAGCACAGCCAGCGAAGTCATCACCACAATCAGCGACAACGCGCTTGAAATGGGATGGCTCTGGAGCAGGAGGTTGATGGCTCCGCCCAGGCAGAATCCGGCAAACAGAATAAATAAAATCAGGTGCATCTCGCCTCGCGTTGATAATAAAGGAGATACTTATATCTAAGATCGTTTTGCAGGAAAGGGGAATGAAAAGGTCTACTACCTGCATGAAAATCCAAGCATCCATCTCGATGACTACCGCTACCGTCTTCACCCGCCTTGCAGATGACTGTATTAAACGGGCCAACCGTTATTGGAAGGGGTGCAGGTGCCGAAAGGCTCTCCACATATACGAAGACGTGCATGACCGAACTATCTCTGCCAATACCCGGTCCTGAGGGCAGGCTGAACGTCTCGCGCAAGCTGAACGCGATCGCCGTGACCCTGTCAAATAGAAGTCGCAGGAGATTGAGGACCAGAGAGTTCATGAGCAAATCCTCCCGCAGAATATCACGGTAGAGGCTGCTGCTGACGGTGGCACAACGCGCAGAAGTTTAAGGCCACAGGGACATCCTACGTCGATCAAAGCGTAAAATACCGGATCAAACCATGGGCGACGGATCAAGGTATTGTGAATCTCAGGGCCGTGAATGAAGAGATGCTTAACCTCTGGCGTGCGGAGTGGGATGCTCATGCGGAGAAGAAGTACAACCGGATGGCACAGACCAGTCGGAGCCAGAGAAGGCGAAGAATGAAATGAGGAAACTGACCACTGAGTTCATCCTGACGCCATCACAGGATGAGCGCGGGGTCATCTACGTAGTGAAAGGGGATATTGAACTTTTCAGCTTAGGAGAAAGTGTTGCATTGCTGTCCGATAGTTTGGGGTCGAACCGACGATCTGTTCGATGCCACGGTATCTCCTGCCTGGAGGTTAGCCACGGCAAAGGGCTTACAGACAGGCACGGCTGGCAAATCGAATCGGAAAAGGTTTCGAGAGACAAAATCCCCTCAGAGTGCTTAGAATGGAATCGTTGTAATTGCGGTTTGTCTATCCCTCCTGTTTGGCACGGCTCTTTCCTTTTTCGCCATTTGCCATCACGGCCCCTTGGCTGGATATAGGTAGATCATTGAGATCGACCGAGAATCTCCGTTTGGGTGATGATCCAAGGCTCTCAAGCCAGAGAGATTTGATTCCAGTTTTTCTTTTTTTGCTTTAGTACAACGAGGCCTATGAAGATCAAATCTGTCGTTTCCCTCATTGTCCTATTCCTTACATCCGTCCTGGCATGGGGCTCCAACTGTGATGGATCGGGGAACTGTTACTTATACGCTGGCGCAACTGGGAGAGGTACCGGTGCAAGTTGGACCGACGCCTGTACTGGTTTCACCGGGACGTGCGCCCCTTCTGGGATGACACGCGGCGTCACGTATTGGGTGGGCGCCGGCAATTACGGAACGGTTGCGTTCAACACGCCGGACAGTGGCACCTCGGTGATTACGATTGAGGCGGCAACGGCCTCCGCACACGGCCCGGCATCGGACTGGAGCAGCAGCTTCGCCGGCCAAGCTGTGTTTGGCGGCGACACCGCAATCAACACAGATTACTGGACGTTCAACGGGCAGGGCTGGCCGAGCGGATGCACGGGTACGATAGCCTGCGGCGTTACCGGATATAACCTGTACTTTGACAATACGTCGGACTCAAGCACGTCGGGAGCCGCACTTTTTTTGCCCGGGAAAGCCTCAACATCGCCGCAAACCGGCATCACCCTCAATTACATCGAGGTGCAAGGATTCAGCAATGGGACATCCGACGATGGGGGAATAGAGATTCAATGCGCCAACAATAACTTCTATCTTGGCAACTCGTATGTTCACGATGTTGGAGTGGACCTGATTGAGGCGCAATATACCTGCAGCGGTCAAAACTACACCGGGGTGGGGTGGACGTTTGAGCATGACTATTTAGCTCACAACCATCGTGGCGATTCTGCGGCGCACGCGCAGGCGATCGCGACCGGCGCGCAGAACTTGACTGTGCGCTACAGCATCATGCACGACATTACTTCCAGCGGCGGCATCACGGATCCATTTCCCGGTGTAGTATCTCTGGCCAACTGGGCTATTTATGGGAACACGTTTGAATGGGACAACAGTGAAACGGCCGGTGTGGGAGACGGCATGGTGGGTCTGTTTGGCGAAACTTTCACCGGGTATCTGAATATCTATAACAACACGCTGGCCAACATCAATAACGCGGATTGCCCTTCAGGGGTATGCAATGCCTACGCCTTGTTCGTGTGCGGCGCCTCGTGCGGCTCCGGCGGTACGGTGACGGCGCAGGTCTACAACAACCTGTGGTGGAACCCATCGTGGGGTCAGGCAGTAGCATACGACTCGTCGAGCAGCTGGACCGCCGCCAATGATTATAACGAGGCTATTTGCCCGACCACGGGGTGCGCTTACAGCGGTCAATTCACCACGTCGGGATCGCATGACGTGTTTTCAACCAGCGGCAATCCGTTTGTCAATTTCGACGGAGTCTCCAATTTCAACGTTGCTCTCACCGCGGACACCTCGGCGGGAATCAGTGAATCGAGTTCGCTGCCTACCGGTTGCACGGCGGGGCTGAATTGTTACAACATTGATGGACTGGGCACAGTGCGAGGCTCGGATGGCACCTGGGACCGAGGCGCGGAACAACTAGCCTCGGAAGGGAGCATTCAGCTTCTGTCGATAGCCGTGACCGCAGTCAACTCTTCGATAGCCGTGGGAGTCACTGATCAGTTTACGGCCACCGGGACCTACAGCAACGGCACCACGCAGAACCTGACCAGTTCAGTTACCTGGAGTTCCTCCAGCACCGCGGTGGCAACCATCAGCAGCGCCGGGTTGGCTACGGGAGTCGCCGCGGGCAGCGCAACCATCAAGGCAACGTCCGGGACCATCTCCGGTTCCACAGGATTGACCGTGACTGCCCCCGTGACCCTGGTGTCCATAGCGGTC
>Ga0187863_10000038_pt1 | contig 112977 bp, 110 predicted proteins | sample June2016WEW_11_1_FD_132975 | JGI IMG/M metagenome (GOLD analysis project Ga0187863, IMG submission 132975) | Peatland microbial communities from SPRUCE experiment site at the Marcell Experimental Forest, Minnesota, USA - June2016WEW_11_10 | ecosystem: Environmental > Terrestrial > Soil >...
GCCTGGATGCACAACTACCGCCGCCTGGTCACACGATGGGAATATCACATCGAAAACTTCCTCGGCTTCGTACAGTTAGCGTGCCTGCTCATGCTCCTCAGACATTTATGAGATGGGTTCTAGAAGATCCACCTTGCGGTGAGCGCCAGTTCATGGTTGTAAGTGTGGAATTGGCTGGTGGCGATTTGCATGCCGGCGCCGAAGGCCAGGCCGGGGCGGGACTTGGGATCGGAGGGGTGCAGAGCGCATTTGCCAACGATGATTCCAGGGGTGATAAACTCCTGGGTCTTGCCGTCGTTTGCGCCGCCCTTAAAGAAGGTGGCGTTGCTCTCGAGTTCCGGCCAGAAGAGCTTGCCGATGCGATACTGAGCCACTGCATTCCAGAGCACGGGACGGCCGGAAGACGTGATGGCGGGATTGCCGGTGGGCAGCGTGGCCCCGATGGTCGATTGCACATCGAAGTTCCCGAAGCCCTTGCCGCCGCCCAGATTGGGCTGCACACTGGCGTTGGCCGAGCCGTTCTTGTAGCTGCCCGTGGGCATCGTGGTCAGCGCCCAGGCGCTGAGCGTGTAGCTGCCGTGCTGCCCGTTGCCGCTGGCGATGCGGTACTTGGCCAGGCAGGAGAAATCGCCGAAGCCGTCCTTGCTCGAGGCTGGAGCCGGCAGGTTGTGCTTGATGAAGGGCGGCAGATCGACGACGAGTTCGGTGTTCGCCCAGGGAACCAGATTGAGGCCCTTGCTGTTGTCCAGGTTCCAGGTGTTGGTGTGGGTGGGGGTGATCTGGTGAACGATGTCGGTGCGCGCCACCTGGATGAGCCCGGTGAACGTGGTGATGACCGGAACCGCCCAGGCGGGCTGCTTGGCCTGGGTGGCGGAGGTGCGGGCCAGCCACCGGTTGAAGAAACCGCTTGGAGCGGGAGTACCCGGCACAGGTTGGACGGGGCCGCTTTGCGCGTACGCACTAACAGTAGCCAGCAGGAAAAAGAGGGAAAGGGGAAGCCTTCTCATGTCGGTCTATTGAGAATGAAGGGTCGAAGAGGGAACGGCAACCGTCGATTGGCTTAGTTTCTTCTCCATCTCTGGGTTGAGAGCCAGCCGCTCCTTGCGGAGGAAGAAGCGGCCGGTCAGCATCGATGGCTGGAATGTTTATGGGCGCGGCGCCTGTGGCTGATCCATGTTCCCCCGAGCATCCTGGCCGGCGCTCAACAGGTTGGCGAGGATGCGATAAGCGCCGGGGACCAACTCGGGAAGCTGGCGATAGAGCGCGTAAGCGGCGTAGATGTAGGTTCCCTTGCCGGGGTGGGCAACCAGGAGGCCGCCCCGTTGCGGGTCTTGGCCGGGGTCGGCGGTCTCGGTGAGCGCGGAGTAGGCCGGATCCCACTTGTCGAGGAAGGAGTGGCCGCGCTCCTCGACCCAGCCGTCAAAGTCGGCTGAGGTGATGGCGTTGGGCCAGTTGAGCAGGGGATTGGCGGGGTCGAGCAGCTTGACCGGGGCGGTCTCGTCCACCACGCGCTCCGGGGAGCGGCCCATGGAGAGCGGGAACGGGGCAGGGAAGTTGCCGCTCTGGTACTGGACGATCAGCGTCCCGCCGCGGCGGACAAACTGCTCCAGACGGGGCTGGGCCAGGGTTAACTCAGGATGCACGGAATAGGCCCGGATGCCGATTACAAGAATGTTCCACGTGGAAAACTCGTCCGAAACTATCTCTTGCGCGTTCAGAATGTGCGGCTTAACGCCCAGAGCCTCAATCGCCTCCGGAACCAGGTCGCCGCTGCCCATGATGTAGCCCACGCGCAATCCCTGCGCCAGTTTCACGTCCACTTTGCGGGTCTTCAACTGGGCCGCTTTGTATAGGTTGTAGGGGCGCAAGCCGGGGTAGCCTATGCTCTGCCAGCCGGTCTGATAGGTGCGCCCGCCGGAATGCGCCACCGCCTGGATGGTGTAAGCGGCGGATTCGGCAGCTGCCAGAGCATCCCGCGAAAGATCCTTGTTTCTGGTTGGTTCGGCGGGCGTTACCGAGAACAAAATCGGGTCCGTATCTCCGGCGCTGTCCAGATGAAAATGCGCCTCCGCGGGCTCGGATCGCCATCCGGCGGGGAGTTTCAGCTCCACCGTTCCCTCGGCGGCGGCTTGGGCATGGACCGTGACCCGGACCGGAAGCGCCGAGCCGTCCAGCGGCAGAATGCGGGCCTCGGGGTCGATGCGCACGCCGATCGCCGGCGTGACCACCAGCGGCTCGTAGATTCCGCCCGGTCCCAGGACGCGCTGCATCGTCTGCACCACCTGGCCGACCCGGATGGGCAGGCCGTCGAAGGTAAACTCCGCCCAGGCGACGAGGGGCCAAGGCGCGAAGGAGCGCTCGCGGTACTCAGGCTTGGTGAGGTTGTAGTACGCCTGCTCAGTGTCGGGCCGCGTGAAAAATGGCTCTGTGGGATCGGCGTTGTCCGGCACATGTACGCGAAAGACGGGGTCGGCGGTGGGCGCGGCGGGGTCGATGGCGCCGGAAATGTTCTCGTTCTTCCACGGGTCGCCGCCGCGGCTCTCCAGCCAGACGCGGTTCAGCCGGGTCTCCACGGACGCCTGCGCCGTGTGGACGCGGACGCGGAACTCCTCACCCGGAGAGGCGCTGCGCAGGGTCTCATCCGGCGAGCCGCCCCGGAACGGACCGCCGTTCTGCACGCCGGATAAGCCTGTTCTGAACGCCACCATGTCCAGACCAAGCAGGTTGCTGAGCACGGATTGAAACTGCTCGATCTTCAAGTCAAGTTCGAAGAGCAGGCTGGCTTTGGACTTGGGGTCGAAATCGCTGTCAGCTACGCGGGCACGCAGGGCCAGTGTCAGCTCGTAAAGGTGGGCCAGTGTGTGCGCGGCTGATAGATTCGACTGAGTCTTGTACGTTGACGCAAAGCTCTTCAAGCTGTTCTCGATCCAGCCTAGGTTGTCGAAGAGCCAATCAGGGGGAACACCTTTCACAAGGAACGATAATTCCTGGAGCGATGTGCCAATCTGAACTTTCGAATTCAGAAATAGATCGTCATTTGTGGTTATGATCCAGTCCGGAGCGGGTCGGGCGCGAGGCGCAACCGCCCACAGGTGATAATTCGTGTTGGCTGGCCCGCTGAGCGTGGGATTCGCGCCGCCGTTCTGCGATTTCTGCTCTCCCCAGCCCTCGCGGGCAATCTGCACATAGCTGCGCCCCAGCACCGGGTCCCGCGTCCCCACTGGAATGCTCACATCGGTCGAGGGCACCTCCGTGCTCCACTCGCCGGTAACGTAGTTCTTGAACCGCGCCGGCGCCCATTTGCCGGTGGCGTAGTCGAACATCTTTCCGTCGGTGACCGGCGCAAAGGGAACCATCGAGTAGACGGCCAGGGGTTGCCAGGGCTGGAGCCCGTCCTTTAGTTGCTCCGGGAAGACCTTGGGATCGCCGGCCGCCTTGAAGGCCTCCTGCGCGATCTCGCCGGAGACCTGGTGATGGCCGTGGCCGTCCGTAATCCCGCCCACAAACGTGGAGACGATGATCTGGGGCCGTTCCCGTCGCACCGCCAGCACGGCGTCGTAGAGCACGCGATCATGGCCCCATTTGGCGAAGGACTCCTCCTGCGTCTTGGAGAAGCCGAAGTCCACTTCCGTGCCCCAGAGCTGCCTGGAGCCGTAGAATTCGCCGGCCTTCAGCAGTTCATTGGTGCGGATGAGGCCGAGCGCATCGTAGCTGTCGGCGCTCATCGCGTTCTGGCCGCCCTCGCCGCGGGTCAGGGTCATCAGCGTGCAGCGCGCGCCCAGGCCGCGGGAAAGGTACGCCAGCAGCGCGCCGTCCTCGTCGTCCGGATGAGCCACAATCATCAGCACGCTGGCGGTGGTCGAGAGCCGCTTCAGCGATTGCTCCAGCGCGGCCTGCCCGCGGTCTTCGGCGATGGGCAGGGCAACGTCGCTGGGCTCGGGCAGGGGAACGGCCGCAAGCGCGGAGGCGGCGGCCGCGGGTTGTGGGGCGGATTGCTGGGTGGTCAGGCTCAGCGCTCCCGCAAGAATCAGCCCGGCGAGGGCCGCGCTCAGCGCCGATCCGTAAACTCTGCGAACTCTCTCGGTGAAAACCATACTTCCCGTCAGTGTACAATCCGGTGAGCGCCGACGCATCATGTCCCAGCCCCCGCCCACCTCCGCAAGCGCCGATTCGTTGCAGCGCCGCATCGGCCTGCGTTCGGCCGTGGCCTTCAATATGCTGGAGATGATCGGCGTAGGTCCGTTCATCACGCTGCCGCTGGTGATTGCCGCGGCGGGCTACCGGCTCTCGGTGTGGGCGTGGGTGCTGGGCGCGGTGATCGCCGTGGCCGACGGGCTGGTCTGGGCCGAGCTGGGCGCGGCCTTTCCGCGCGCCGGCGGCTCGTATGCATTTTTGCGCGAGATCTACGGCCCGAATGGCGCAGGGAACTGGCTCAGCTTTCTTTACGTCTGGCAAGTCAGCTTCACCGCGCCGCTGGCGATTGCCTCGGGTTGCATTGGGCTTTCGGGGTTTCTGTCCTGGTTTTGGCCGGGGCTCGACGGCGCTCTCATCGCAGCTCTTCCGGCCCCGCGCTTTGCGAGCTTTGCCGCAGCCGGAGCCTGTCTGCTGGTGACGGCGCTCCTCTACCGCAACCTGAGCTCGATCACGCGGCTGGCCTGGCTGCTCTTTGCCGGGGTGCTGGCGGCCATTGCCGGGGTGATCGTTTCCGGCTTTGCCCATGCGGCGGCCACGGGCGGCTGGCGAATGCCGTCCGCTCCCGCGCTCTCCTGGTCCGTCGCCAGCCTGGGTCTGGCGCAGGCTACGCTGCTCACCACTTACTGCTATTGGGGCTACTACAACATCTGCTTCCTGGGCGGCGAGGTGCGGCGGCCGGAGCGGACCATTCCGCGCGCCATTCTGCTGTCGCTGCTCTTCGTCGCAGCCTTCTATGTGGCCATGAACCTGGCCGCGCTGCTCTCCATGCGCGATGCAGCGGCTCATGCTGCCGACAGCCAGATGGTTCGTGTGCAACTGGTCGCCGATATTGCGCGCTCAGCCTTCGGACTCTGGGCTGGGCGGCTGCTGGCCGCGCTGGTTGTCTGGACGGCCTTCGCCTCGGTCTTCTCTCTGCTGCTGGGCTACTCGCGCGTGCCCTACGCCGCTGCCCGCGACGGCAACTACTTCCGCTTTCTGGCCGCGGTCCATCCCCGTTACGGCATTCCCCACCGGTCTCTCGTCGCGCTGGGATTGGCTGCTGCCTGTTTCTGCTTCTTCTCGCTGGCGCAGGTGATTACCATGCTGGTCATCACGCGCATCCTGCTCCAGTTTTCCTTGCAGCACGCGGGCGTGATGCTGCTCAGGGCGCAGCGGCCGGAGCTGGCGCGCCCCTTCAGGATGCCGCTTTATCCCCTGCCGCCGCTCGTGGCGATGGCCGGCTTCGTCTTCATGCTGGTCAACCGCAGCCATGCGCTGGGCGGCATCGGGGTGGCGGCCGGGATCGCGGCATCGGGCACGGCGATCTATGGATTCCGGGCGCGGCGGCTGCGGCAATGGCCGTTTGCGAGAGAACCGGAGGGTGATTCCTCCGGTTAAAGGTCTATTCGAGGAGTATTCTGATGCCGGAGTTGTACTGGTTCGACGATGGACGATGATCTTACCTCCGACTTTATCGAGAACATCACTCCAGACGTTCTGGGTGTGCTGGAGCGTATCCGCCTGTTCCAACAACTGGACGATCTTTTCTGTCCGCAAGATGCTTCCAACGGGCGAGTCAAGTGCGGGCATAGTTACGCACAAACGGAAACGATTGTGAAGGTCGCAGGGATGGACGATGAGGATTTGGAGGACATCCTGGCTGTTCTTCATTCCTTGGGAGGCTGCTGCGACTGCGAGATCCTTTATAACGTTGCCGAGGAAAGCCGCCTCAAGTCCGAGTATTGGATAGCCCGGGCGCGGGAGTTCCTTGGCCATGCGCAATCCGAATCGCAAATCTGAAACGAATCTTGTGACCTGCGGCCCCTTCATCGTGTCTAATGATTACGACTGCAAATTCCCCTCGCGCGAGGTGAACCCATGCTCATCGTCAAGCCGCCCGATATTCCCTCTTCGGCCATCACCCCGAAGGACCAGTACCTGAACCGCCGCCGCTTTCTGCGCGGCGCCGTCTCCGGCGTGGTGGCTGCGGGCGCGGCTGTGCTGGGTGCGGAGCGGCTGGCCGAGGTGGTCTCGCCCAGCATCGGCGCGCGGGCCGGAACCAAGCTGGAGACGGTGAAGAGCCCGCTGACCACCACCGGCGAAGAGCTGACCAGCCTGAAAGACGTGACCACCTATAACAATTTCTATGAGTTCGGCGTGGACAAGGGCCAGCCGTCGATGAATGCCGGCGGCCTTCCCACTCGCCCCTGGGCCGTGCGCGTAGACGGGCAGGTGCAGAAGCCGAAGCTCTTCGATATTGACGCGCTGCTTAAGCTGCGGCCGCTCGAGGATCGCGTCTACCGCCATCGCTGCGTCGAGGCCTGGAGCATGGTGATTCCCTGGGTCGGCTACTCGCTTTCGGAATTCATCAAGCAGTGCGAGCCGCTTTCGAGCGCGAAGTATGTGCAATTCCTCTCGTATTACGACAAAAAGGTGGAGAAGTGGGGATCCGAGACCTCGATTTCCTGGCCCTACTCCGAGGGGCTGCGCATGGACGAGGCGATGAATCCCTTGGCGCTGCTGACCTTCGGCCTCTATGGCGAGGTGCTGCCCAACCAGAATGGCGCGCCGCTGCGTATTGTCGTGCCCTGGAAGTACGGGTTCAAGTCCGCCAAGTCGATTGTGGGCGTGCGCTTTCTGGACAAGATGCCGCCGACGACATGGAACGACCAGGCGCCCAGCGAGTACGGCTTCTACTCCAACGTGAACCCCAACGTGGACCATCCCCGCTGGAGCCAGAAGACGGAGCGGCGCATCGGCCAGCCGTTTTACGCTCAGCGGCGAACGACGCTGGTCTTCAATGGCTACGCAGACCAGGTGGCTTCTCTCTATAACGGCATGGACCTGCGCAAGTACTTCTGAAGCGGGCTAGCGAGTCAGCAAGCCAGCGGGCCAGCAGGTGGGCGAGTTAGCGGGTGGGCCTTGCTGGCTGGTTGGTGAATTTGCGAGCCTCGTTCCGCTAGCAGCGCGAACTCAGTGCTGACTCCGCCAACAAAGCTAACTTTGCTAACCCCGCTAACTGGATAACTATGAAAAGATCGACCCTCATCCCGCTCAAGATACTCACCTGGCTGGCCTGCCTATGGCCGCTGGCCAGGCTTGTGTGGGGCGCAGCTACCAGCAACCTGGGCGCGGACCCCACGGCTACGATCACGTTTGCCACAGGCCTCGCTACGCTGCGGCTGCTGACCATCTCACTGGCTATCACTCCGCTGCGGAGGCTCTCGCCGAAGCTCAACTGGCTCATCAAGTTCAGGCGCCTGCTGGGGCTCTTCGCCTTCTTCTACGCATCGCTGCATCTGCTGACCTATGTTGCGCTCTACGCGGGATTCGATGTGGGCGCAATGGCCGCAGATATAGCCAAGCGGCGTTTTATCACGGTCGGCGTCGCCGCGTGGCTGCTGCTGCTGCCGCTGGCGGCCACCTCGACGAATTGGGCCATTCGCAAGCTGGGCGGCAAGCGCTGGAACCGGCTGCACAAGCTGGTCTATGCAGCCGCCGTTTGCGGAGTCATTCACTACTGGTGGCAGGTGAAGCCGGGGGTGCTGACTCCGCTGACCATAACAGTTATTCTGGGAATCTTGCTGCTGGCGCGGCCCGCATGGACCTTGCAGCAGAGATGGCTCCGGAGCAGGAAGGCCGCTGCTCCGCGGCCAGCCGGCTAACTCCGACCGCAAATCCATGACCTATGTTGCATGGAATGGCGCCGCCTATTGGCTTTGAGGTTTATCCGGCGGCGGCGCGGCAAGCGGTATCTGTACATCGTCCATGTCATTCAGAACCGCGAGCGGAATTTCCTTATCCGCGTAGCTTGCGGCAGCGGGGGCGGGTTTTGCAGCCGCGGCTGGAGAGTTATCGGGGCCCGGCTCGGCAGCCTTCTGCTCCGCATCCTCAGCGCCGGAGACCTGGAGAATGTACTTGCCCTCGGCGACATACTGCAAGGAAAAGCTCCCATCGTCAAGGATGGAAGTCTCGCGCGCTTTCTCCCGGTCGTCGGCGTAGAGCAGACGCACCGTTCCGCGGCCCAGAGCGTGCCCGTCGGCAAGGGCTGTCACGGTTCCCGCGACGGTATGCAATCCGGAAAGCGGGATCACGATGTCCGCGCCGCTGGCCGTCTCTCCCGCCTGCACCTTTACGGTCGCCGCTTCCTTCTTGCGAAAGGTGTTTCCCAGGCAAACGCGAGCGGCGGAGTCTTGCGATTCGGAGGGCATCAAGGCGCAGACGGCGTACTCGCCGGCGGGCAGATTGGTCACGCTGAAATGGCCGTGACTGTCGCTCACCGCGCGTGTCGACCAGCCGTCGAAAAGAGCCAGTCCAACCTCCGTCAGGCCGCTCTTCTCTGTCTTGCGCAGGAGTTGAAAGTGCATTCCGATGGCCGGGGTGCCGTCGTCGTAGGTCACCGTTCCGGCGATCTCCGCGGCGCGCTCCATCCGCAGAGAGACCTCGGTGGTCCGATGCACGCTCGCCGTCAGCTCGACCAAGTGATCCTTCCACTGATCGACGGCGTCCAGATTGCGTTCCTTGTCGGTGCCCAACGCATCGAGCCGGCCGAAATCGAGGCCGTTCACCGGATCCAGGTAGCCTTCCTGCGTGGCGAAGGCATAATAACGGCCCGGTTCGACGGCCTCGATTCTGAAACGCCCATCCAGGTCCGTAATCGCGGTCTCCGTGGCCGGTAGCGGACTGCTCTGATCGCCGATTGCGTCTGCCTTGGCATTCGCCTTGGGAGCGGCGGAGAGAGTCACCGTGGCAAAGCGCGCGGGCTTGCCCGTATCTGCGCACAGGACAATTCCGGCAACCGCGCCCTTGGTGGGATCGGGCTTCTTGGGCTTGTTTTCGCAGCCGGCCAGTATCAGGCAGGCGAGAGACAGAATCCACATCCGGCGCACCTGCGCCATGGCCAGCCTCCACGAGATTCAGGACTGAAGGAATTGTAGCGCCGCCTGGGCGACAGGACGGTAGCTCCTCCGATGCAGCGGCGTCGGCCCAAGCAGTTCGAGGGCCGCTTTGTGCGCGGGGCAGGGGTAGCCTTTGTGCTTGGCCAGGCCGTAGCCGGGGAACTCGCGGTCCAGCTCGACCAGCAACCGGTCGCGGTGCACCTTGGCCAGGACGCTGGCGGCGGCAATCGAAAGGCTGATTGCGTCTCCCCGGATGACGGCCTGCTGGGGGCAATCCCAGTCGATGGTGTCGCGGCCGTCGATGAGCAGGAAGTCCGGGCTGAGCGCCAACTGCTCAACGGCGCGGCGCATGGCCAGCAGCGATGCCCGGCGAATGTTGATGTGGTCGATGGTCTCGGCATCCACCGCGGCTATCGCCCAGGCGACGGCATTCGCGCGAATCTCCACGTCGAGCTGATTGCGCTTCTTCTCCGGGAGCTTTTTCGAGTCGGTTAGGTCTTGCAGACGGCAGCCTCTTGGAAGAATGACTGCGGCAGCGACGACCGGCCCGAACAGCGGCCCGCGGCCCACCTCGTCCAGCCCGGCAATGCGCAGCGCGCCACGCTTGCGCGCGGCCTCCTCCAGCGCAAATCCGCAGACCGGGGTTCTAGCCATGCTTTCAGTATAGGAAGCAAAACCCCCAGCCGCGTGGGCCGGGGGCGTGATGGAAAGGGTTTTCGGGATTCAGACGCGGACCTTGCCGGTGGCGCGATCTACTTCCTTCAGGCGCGCGGCCTTGCCCCGCAATCCGCGAAGGTAGAAGAGCTTGGCGCGGCGCACCCGGTAGCTGCGAATCTTCTCGATCTTGTCGATCACCTTCGAATTGAAGGGGAAGATGCGCTCCACGCCCTGGCCGAAGCTCATCTTGCGCACGGTGAAGGTGCCCTGGGGTCCTTTGTTGATGGCGATAACCAGGCCTTCGAAGGCCTGCAACCGCTCCTTGTCGCCTTCCTTGATCTTCACTTGGACGCGAACCTGGTCGCCGGGCACGAACTCCGGAAGGTCGGTGCGCTTGAGCTTCTCCGCCAAGCGCTGCATTACGGGATGAATTGACATTGTGTTTTCCTGCAGTTGGACTCAGAACCTAAAGTCTATCAGAGAAGCGCCTTGCGCGCCTAATCCGCTCCTCTTCGGAAGGGCGCCGAGCGTGGCTTTGCGCTATAGTTTTGGAATATGGATGAGAAACGCGCATTGCTGCGCCACACGCTGGCCACCCTTGCCTATCGCGCTTCCCGAGCCCTGGAGGGCGCGCCCGACCACTTTGCGGGCTTTGACGGAGCGGGCCGCCTGCCCGTGCAAATCCTGGCCCACATGGGCGACCTGATGGACTGGGCACTGAGCACGGCCATGGGACAGGAGCGCTGGCGCAACACGCAACCGCGCAGCTGGGCATCGGAGCAACAGCGGTTTTTCCAGTCGCTGCAGACATTCGACTCGTTTCTAGCGACAGGAGGACCGCTGCAGGCGCCGGTGGAACGGCTGTTTCAAGGACCGGTGGCCGATGCGCTCACCCACGTCGGCCAACTGGCCATGCTGCGGCGGCTGGCCGGCTGCCCCATTCGCGGGGAGAACTTTTTCGTTGCAGGCATTGCCGCGGGCCAGGTGGGTGCGGAACAGCCGGCGCCAATCAAGACCTTCTAGCGGAGCTACCGGTCTTCCTGTCGAATCGATTCCAGCAGCTTGCGATCTTCGTCGCTGAGGCTGGCCCGCTCCAGCAGGTCCGGCCGGTTGGCCAGCGTCTTGCGCAACTGCTGCTCGCGGCGCCAGCGGCGAATCTGCTGGTGGTCGCCGTTCAGAAGCACCTCCGGCGCGCGCAGGCCGGCGAACTCCGCGGGCCGGGTGTAGTGCGGGTAATCGAGCAAGCCTCCGGCCCCGTGCTGCGAGCGCGGAACGCCTTCCGCATCCGCGGCGATCTCCGTGTCGGCCACGCCAAAGCTCTCATATTCGCCCGAGGCCTCGTTGCCCAGCACGCCGGGAACAAGCCGCATGACTGCATCCACCACCACCGCAGCGGCCAGTTCGCCCCCGCTCAGCACATAGTCGCCGATCGACAGTTCCTGGTCGCAGTAGAGCTGATTGATCCGCTCGTCCACGCCCTCGTAGCGGCCGCAAATCAGCACCACGCGCTCCAGCCCTGCTAGCTCGCGCGCCACCGCCTGCGTGAAAGGACGCCCCTGCGCCGAGAGCAGAATCACGCGGGTGCTGGGTGGCGGCGGGTCGCCAACGCAGTTTCCCTCAGGGGCTGAGGCCCGGTCCGATTCTGCGGGCTTGTTGTACGGGCCAAAGCCCGTAGCCTTCGCTTGAACGAGGTTGTCTGGTTTTTGTGATGCGGCGTTGGCTGACTTGAGCTCGATGCCCAACGCGGCGAACGCCTCGGCCAGGGGCTCGGCCTTCAGCACCATGCCTTCGCCGCCGCCGAAGGGCCGGTCGTCCACCGTGCGGTGACGGTCGTGAGTAAAGGCGCGGAGATCGTGCACACCCACCTCGATCAATCCTTCGCCCAGCGCGCGGCGCAGAATCCCGTGCTCGAAGATGCTCGCAAAGAATCCGGGGAAGATGGTGACAATCTCGAATCGCATACTCACTGATGATAGATGCAGAGGTTTCAAGTACGGGCCTCCGGGGGATGTGTTCTAATGTTGGGCAACCGCCATGGCTGACTTCGATGCGATGCTGAACCGCTGGCAAAAGGCCGGCGTCCTGGATGCGGAGGCCGCGCGCCGCATCCGCGCCTTCGAGCTGGAACTGACGCGCCCCGCCGGTCTGCGCTGGCAGGGCATGGTGGCGCTGATTCTGGGAGGTATCCTGCTGGCCTGCGGCGTGGTGCTCTTCGTCTCGGCCCACTGGGACGATCTGGGCCCTGGCCTGCGCTTTGCCCTGGTCATCGCCATGGTCGCCGTCTTCCATCTCGGCGGGGCCTGGGCGCGCGAACACTTTCACGGGCTTTCCACCGCGCTGCATGCCGTGGGAACCGTCTCCACCGGCGCGGCCATTGCGCTGGTGGGGCAGATCTTCAATATCCAGGAGCACTGGCCGGCCGCGATTCTGCTCTGGGCCATCGCCGCGGCGGCGGGCTGGATTCTGCTCCAGGATGAGGCGCAGGAGATTCTCACGCTGCTGCTGTTCCCGGCCTGGATTCTTTCCGAGTTCTCATTTGCCGCCGAAGGCCACATCGGCGAGGACATTTATATTGGCCGGTTGCTGATCGTTTGGGCGGTCCTCTACCTGACCGTCTATCTCGGCTCCAAGCGCAAGGTGGTCCAGGGCATTCTCTTCGCTATTGCGGCCATTGCATCCGTTGTGGGCATTGTCGACCTGATGGAGGGTTGGCAATCCTGGGGGCAGCAGACTTTTCTGCCCTTTGGGACTCGTGTCTGGGGCTGGATTGACATTGCCGCGGTTCCGCTCTGCCTTGCTCTCATCCGCCCGCGCAAGAGCCTGGCTCCGGTGGCTGTGGCCATCGCCTTCTCGATTCCGCTGCCCTGGTGCCAGCGCGTCTGGACGGTGTATTACGACTACCGCAACACCCACGGCTCCTATGTTCGCCACGAACCCAACCTCGCCGCCCACGCGCTGGTCGCGGCCTTCGCCATCTTCCTCATCTGGTGGGGCGTACATCAGGCCTCGAAGGCGCTGGTCAACCTGGGCATCGTTGGGTTCGCCATCGCGGTCGGCTGGTTCTACTTCAGCGACATCTTCGACAAGGTGGGCCGCTCGCTGGGCCTGATCGGGCTGGGCATTCTCTTTCTGGCCGGCGGGTGGGCGCTTGAGAAGGCGCGCCGCCGGTTGATCGACCGCATGGGGCAATCGAATTCTTCCACGCTGGAGGCCAAATGAAGCTCTCCAAACTATCCATCGCTCTGCTTCTGATTCAGTTGGCGCTGGTCTCCTCCATCGCCGCCAAGTATCTCTACCAGCGCTGGCGCTGCCCGCGCGCCTGGACGCGCACCGTGGCTTACGACCCCGAGCTGCCCATGCGCGGCCGCTACCTGAGCGTGCAGTTGATTGTGGATGGCTGCCAAAGCACGATGCCCTCCGCGATGGAGATCACTGTACCGAGGAACGCCGAGGGCGTGCCGGTGGGCAAGACGTTCCGAATCAATTCGCCTCAACCCGTTCAGTTCCCGGCGCGCCTCAAGGTGGAAGGCAACCAGCTGGTGGCAATCCGCATTCCGGAGGACGACAGCCAGTCGCGCGGCCAGACGGTCTCCGCCCAGCCCGGTTCGTCCTGCGAGAGCTTTCGTCTCGACCAGCCGGTCGACTTCTACATTGCGGAACATGCGGCCAGCCCGGTGCCCGTCAAGCCCGGCCAGGAGCTCTGGATCGAGGTGACGGTCCCGCCCAAGGGACCGCCGCGGCCCATTCAACTGGCGTTGAAGCAGGATGGCGCCTGGAAGCCGCTGGCGTTTCAGTAGGGCGCAGGCAAGGCCCAGTCATTCGCAGGGCCAATGGCAGTGAAAGACGGGGCGAAATTGCGGAGTTTTTCGCGACTTGTTCAGGCTTTCCGCGGCGCATTCAGCTCGGCCAGGCCTTCCGGCAACGCCATCTCAACGCGCTTGCCTGCCAGGTCGATGCTGCTCAGGTAGCCCTTGGCGAACGGAATGAGGACTTCGGCGGCTGCTCCGCGCACCACAAGCAAGGCTACCGGCCCGGCTGTCCGGTCTACGTCTTCGATTTCGCCAACTCGGACGGGAGCTTCCCGGGCCACATCGAACAGTGTGCAGCCGATCAGGTCGGCGACATAAACCTCATCCTCGCCGAGCGGGGCGCGCTCGCCCAGTGGTATCGCCACGATCAGCCCGGCGAGGGTTTCAGCAGCGGAGATGGAATCCACCCCGGCAAAGTGCAGAACAATGCCGCCCTTGTGCAGCCAGTGGGCGATAAGTTCGACCTCGCGCGCGGCAGCGCCGGGAGCGGACTGGGCCAGCAGCCAGAGCCGCTTGCGCTGGGCAAACTTCTCCGGGAAGTCGGTGAGTATCTCGGCGAAGACTTCGCCCTTGCGCCCCTGCGCGCGGCGAATGCGGGCCAGCCAGACCCATTGTTCCGGTGGTTCGGACGGCTCTGGCGCGGTCATTGCTGCCTCCGACGGATGAACGGCGAGATAAGCGGCCATTCCTGGCTGGGAGCATTTTCAGGGCACTTGAGGCGCGGGCATCGCGCTAGCCCACCCTAGCCGCAAGAACAAGGACGCGGCGAGGGTGGGGCACCCATATTTGTGGGGGTGGGCACCCATGCCGATAGCCAGCCAGCGAAAACCGGCCTAATCGTCCTCTTCCAGAATGTCGAGCGTGTAGCGGTGGTGGAGCTTCACGCTGACGGCACCCAGAACGGTGCGCACCGAGCGCGCCGTGCGCCCCTGCTTGCCGATAACCTTGCCCACGTCCTGTGGCGCAACCCGGAGTTCGAGAAGGGTGTTGTCGCCCCGATCCACGGATTCCACCTCGACGGCTGCCGGCTCATCCACCAAGGCCCGCACGATCTCGCGGACCAGCTCAGCGGCTGATGGGGATGCGACCATTTCGTGCTGGGTCATGCGCGTGCTCCCGGCCAAACTGATCCCGAATTGGCGATCCAAGAATGGCGACTCAGTTCAGTGCGCTGAATACTATCAGCGGAGACCTGCCGCCGTCAGCATGGGAATGCTCGCCGCCGCCGGCCCCCAAGCGAGGGGAAAAGAAAGCGAGGGATCAGGCAGCGGCCGATTCCGGGGCTGCCCCAGCAACCGGCGCCGGGTTCTTGGTCACCAGTTTTTCCAGGATGGGCGACAGTTGCGCGCCCTTGCTGCGCCAGTAGGCGATGCGCTCGTGCTTCAGATCGACCGTGGCCGGGCTGGTGCGCGGGTTGTAGGTGCCGACGACCTCGATGGAACGGCCATTGCGGGCGCGGTCCTTCTCGATGACCACGATGCGGTAGTAGGGCTGCTTGCGGGCGCCGAAACGCGCCAGACGAATCATCACCACGGCGATACGGTTCCTTTCAAACTCCAGTGCTCTGTTGCGGTCTATGGGGTTGTTTCCAGCCGGCGGCAGCTTTGTTCATGCGCGCCCAGCCGGATCGGCAGCCGGGCAGGATCGCCCAGCCTCACAAGACTCAACACCTAAGTATCGCCGAAAGTGGCGCATTGGAGCAAGTATCGAAGGAGAGACGGTGAGGTAGACTGAGAGCAAAGTCGAACGAGGATTGCGCCATGAGCGAATTGAATCCCTATGAACGCTTTCTCGATGGGCGGCCGCTGGAGGCGATTCTGGCCGCTACTCCCGGAGCGCTTGGCTACGTGATAGACGTCCTCGGCGCGGAGAAATCCGCAATCCCGCCGGCTCTCGGCAAATGGAGCGCGGCGGAGATTGCCTGCCACCTGGCCGACAGCGAAGTTGAGTTCGCAGTTCGTCTGCGCCAGACGCTGGCCGAGGATGCGCCCACGATTCAACCCTTCGACCAGGATAAGTGGGCTGCAAGCTACCCCGGCATCCCTGCCAGCCAGGCGCTTGAAGTGTTCACTGCGCTGCGCGGGTGGAATCTGCGCCTGATTCGCACGGCTCTGCCTGAAGCGGCGGAACGGCCGGTCACACACCCCGAGCGGGGGACGATGACGTTCCTGACGCTTGTCGAGACCATGGCAGGGCATGATCTGAATCATTTGAAGCAGCTGCAGAGGCTGCCGGGAGTCACAGGGGCTGAACAACCGTCAAGCGCAATCCTGGAAAAGTGAAGCGGAAAACTGCAAGAAATCGCCGCTGCCACGTTCTCAAGACGTTGATAGCGGCGATTCTTTGTTTTAACCGGAAACCATTTTCCTTCCGCCGGGGTCAAAGACAATAGGATTCCCGCTTGTCTGTCCAAGGAGGTTTCATGCGCCGGATTCTTGCCGGATTCATTTTTGCCGCCTTCACGCTGACCCTGGCCGCGCAATCCGCGGCTGGGCCCACAGCCAAATCCAAAGCGCCCGCGCAGGCTGCCGGGGCGGCAGCGGCTGCGCCCGCTTTGCCATCAACCATCAAGGACCTGCCGGTGCGCAAGGTCGTGCTCTACAAGAACGGCGTGGGCTACTTTGAGCACGCCGGCACGGTTAGCGGCAACCAGCGCGTGGCCATTGACTTCACTTCGCCGCAGTTGAACGACGTTTTGCAGTCGCTCACCGTGCTGGACGAGGGCGGCGGGCGGATCGCCGGGGTCAATTACAACTCCACCACGCCGCTGGCCGAGCAGCTCAAATCGCTCACGCTGGGCATGAGCGACGACCCCACCTCCACCGACCTCTTTCAGGCGCTGCGCGGGCAGCGGGTTGAGGTGCTGGGCGCTCCTGGTGGCGCGATCACCGGCCGCCTGCTTTCCATCGAGTCGCGCACCGAGAAGTCCGGCACGGGCGACAACACCGTCGACAAGTTTTACCTGACGATTGTTGCCAGTTCGGGCGCGGCGCGGGTGATCGAGCTGACGCCGGCGCTGAGCGTCCGCCCGCTCGACGCCAATCTCCAGGGCCAGCTCGACCGCTATCTTGAGCTGCTCAGCTCCACCCACTCCACCGGCCTGCGCCACCTCACCCTCGACGCTCTCGGGCAAGGGCAGCGCGAGCTGCGGGTAAGCTACATCAGCGAGGTCCCGGTCTGGAAGTCCACCTACCGCATGGTCTTCCCGCGCGTGCCCAACGGGAACGCCATCGTCCAGGGCTGGGCGGTGGTCGATAACACCGTGGGCGCGGACTGGGACAATGTGCAACTGTCCCTGGTGGCCGGCGCACCGCAGAGCTTCATCCAGCCGCTCTCGCAGCCGCTCTATACCCGGCGGCCTGAGATTCCCATCTCCACCGAGGCGCAGTTGACGCCGCAGACGCACGAGGCGGCGGAGATGAAGCAGGATAAGGCGGAGGCTGTCGAGCCGGAGACGATGAACAACCAGCTATTTGCGCCGTCGCGGGTCCCGCGCAGCATCAGGATGGTCGCGGGGGCGGAAGCGGCGCCGAGCGAGAGCTTCGGCGTGGCCGGCTCAGTCGGCTCGGGCATGGGAGTGGGCTCCGGCCGCGGCTACGGAGGTAGCTCAGGCGGCAATGTAGCCGGCGGCCTCTACCGTCCCACCGACGCCATCCAGGCCGGCGACGTCTCCACCAACGCCTTTGACGACTTCTTCGAGTACGCCCTCACCCAGCCGGTCACCATCCACAAGAACGAGTCGGCCATGGTGCCCATCCTCCAGCAGGAGCTGCCCGCCGAGCACGTCACGCTATGGAGCGAGCGGGAGCCCACGCCGCTCCGCGCCGTCTGGCTGGAGAACAAGTCCAAGCTCACCCTCGACGCGGGCAGCTTCTCCATCTTCGAGAGCGGCGAGTTCGCCGGCGAGGGCCTCCTCGATCCCATCCATCCCGGCGAGAAGCGCCTGCTCTCCTACGCCGCCGACCAGGCCGTCCGCGTGAAGGTGACCGACCGCGACAACCAGCGCACCCTGCACCACGTGAAGATCGCGAAGGGCGTGATTATTGAAACCCACATGGATGTGGCTTCCGTGACCTACTCGGCCGTCAACCATGGGGAAGCTGACCGCATGGTTCTGCTGGAGCATCCGCGCCGCAACAATGGCTGGACCCTGGACGAGGGACTGAAGGCCGATGAAACCGCGCCCGATCTCTATCGCTTCAAGCTGCCGGTGGCCGCGCACTCGACAGCCAAGCTGGAGGTGCGCGAGCGCGGCCCGGAGCATACCGTGGTTCACCTGAACGGCGACGACACGGAGACGGTCTACCTGCTCGACCTGGTCAAGCGCGTGCCCGATGCCCAGGAGAAGCTGGAGCCGGTCATCACGGCCCAGATCAAGGTGGCCGACCTGGACCATCGCATTAACGAATCGAAGAAGATTGAAGAGACGGCCGCGGCCGACGAGACGCGCGACCGCGACAACCTGACCGCCCTCAAGGGCAACGATGCGGCCAAGCGCTTTGTGGACGAGCTGAACCGCTCCGAAGACCTGTTGCAGGCCACGCGCAAGCAGACTGCGGATCTGGAGCAGCAGAAGAAAGAGGCCGTAGACAAGCTCAATGAGTTGATTGCGGGGTTGAGCTTCGACTGGGACGAGAAGGCGAAGTAGAGAATCAGGGGTCAGAGATCAGGGATCATAGATCAGGGGTCAGAGATCAGCCATGCGCTGGGCGCCCCATCCTTGCGGCGTCTTTGTTCTGGCCGCAAGGGTGGGATAGCACGAGCCCAGAATGACGCCTTTACGCCTGCCCGGTCATCGCAAACAGGATCGCCCGCGCCGTCGAGTCCTCATCTTCGCGCGACGAGATCATCAGGTCGTAGAGGTGCGGATCGCACCAGCTCTTGCCGAAGTACTCCTGCAAGTACTTGGCGCGCTCCCCATCCACGGTGCGGATGCGCTGCTCGATGTTGGCGCCCTTCTCCAGGCGGGTCCGCAAGCGGACGATTCGCTCCCGCAGCGGCGCGTAGACAAAGACGTGATAGACGTCCGGTCTGTGCTGCAAGACGCATTGCGAGCCGCGGCCCACCACCACGCAGTTGCCGTCGCGCCAAGCCTGTTCGACGATCTTCTCAGTGAGTCTCACCGTCTGCTCGGCGTCGAAGACGGCGTCTGCGCCGGGTTCGAGGCCGGCGGCCAGGGCGGCCGAGCGCATGGCCTGCTGGTTGAAGCGGCTCAGCCAGGAGTCCACATGCTCATCATAGTGGCGCACCACATTCGCGTCCACGTGGGCCTCGTAGGCGATGGCGTCGATGATGTCGCGGTCCAGCAGCTTCCAGCCCAGCAATCCGGCGATGGTCTGCGCGATCCGTCCTCCACCGCTTCCAAACTCCCTGTTGACGGTCAAGACCCGGTACTTCATGCTTGCCCCCTTGCGACCGATTCCTGTCGAGCGGGTTGGGGCGCGCGGACTGTCATCTCACGGTTGGCTCCAGCTCATCGGCACGGCTACTCATTATAGCCAATGGGGATTGCGGCAGCCGTATGCCGCGCAAACGCCAAAGCGTGCAAAAGGAGAACAACCCGCGCGAAGTCCGTCGTGTCGTGAGTACAGCCGGCTGAAATAGTATATACTTACAATTGATACCAGTTGGAAGGTGCCATGGGAGCTAAAGGAGGGATGAGTCCGAAACATGCGGATGCCAGGCTGTTCTGGAACGGCCGCAGCCAGGCAGTTCGATTGCCCAAGGAATTCCGTTTCGAGGGCGACCGCGTGCGCGTGACCCGCATGGGCGCGGGCGTCTTGCTCGAACCAGTGCCCGAAACCAATGAGGAATCCGTCGAGGAGTGGTTTGCGCGGATCGATGCGCTGAAGGGCGATCCGATCTTTCCCGAAGGGCGAAATCAGAACCTTGCGCCCATTCGCGAGTACTTCAAGTGAACTACCTGCTCGACACCAACGTCTGCATCGCGCTGATCAACGGAAGCTCGGACCAGGTGCGTGCGAGCTTCGTTCAGGCCGTTCGCCGCAAAGCAACCCTTGCAACCTCCTCCATTGTCGTTCATGAGCTTTGGTATGGCGTGGCCAAGAGTGAATTGATCGTGCGCAATGCTCGTGCTTTGGCGGCATTCCTCGGCCGCGACATTGCGGTATTGGACTTCTCCGCGAAGGATGCCCAAGCCGCCGGGGAGATTCGCGCGGAACTCGAACGGCAAGGCCAGCGCATCGGCGAGTACGACACGCTGATTGCCGGACAGGCCTACTGCCGCAACCTCGTTCTTGTCACCGCCAATACCCGTGAATTCGGGAGAGTCAAGGGCCTGAACGTAGAGGACTGGACATCGTAGAATGTGCGGGTCTTGAGGCGGGCCGAGCCAACACGGGCATTCCTGCAACGGAATCGTGAGCCGGGCCATCCAATTCTTTGCCATGACCACTACCGCCTCGCATCCGCTCCGCACCCTCGGCAACTCCGATCTTCAACTCACCCCCATCGGCTTCGGCGCGTGGGCCATCGGCGGCGGCAACTGGGAGTTCGCCTGGGGTCCCCAGGACGACGACGAATCCATTGCTGCCATCCATCGCGCTCTCGATTTGGGAGTCAACTGGATCGACACGGCGGCCATCTACGGGCTGGGCCACTCGGAAGAGATGGTCGGCCGGGCCGTCAAGAGCCACTCCGGCCCCAAGCCGCTGGTCTTCACCAAATGCTCGATGCGCTGGCACCAGGACCGCTCCATCTACCGCTCGCTGAAGGCCGGCTCGCTGGCCGAGGAGCTGGAGGGCTCGCTCCGGCGCCTAGGCGTCGAGACCATCGACCTCTATCAGATCCACTGGCCTGACCCTGAGGAGGAGCTCGAAGAGGGCTGGGAGACGTTGGCGCGCTTCCGCGAGCAGGGCAAGATTCGCTGGATTGGCGTCTCCAACTTCTCTGTCGGGCAAATGATGCGCGTGCAGACGATTGCCGCCATCACCAGTCTTCAGCCGCCCTACTCCATGCTGCGGCGGGCCGTCGAGAAGGAGATTCTGCCCTTTGCCCAAGCTAACGGCATCGGCGTCATCAATTACTCGCCGATGGTCTCAGGCCTCCTGACCGGCGCAATGACCGCTGAGCGGATTGCGGCTCTTCCGGCAGACGACTGGCGGCGGCGCGGTGTGGAGTTCACGGAGCCGCGGCTCAGCCGCAACCTGCGCCTGGTGGAGCTGCTGCGGGAGATCGGCAGTGGCCATGGCGTCGGCCCCGGTGTGGTTGCCGTGGCCTGGACGCTTTATCATCCGGCCATCACCGCCGCCATCGTCGGCGGGCGTAGCGGGAGGCAGGTCGAGGGGCTGGCGCCGGCGCTCGACTTCAGGCTCAGCGAGAACGAATATGCCAGGATCAACGCATTTCTGACTGCCAATCCGGTCTGATGCCGGTTCGAGGCGGCATGCAAAGAAAAACCCCGGCCATGGCCGGGGTTTTTATCTGTAGGAGAAGCCGCATTACATGGCTGCCACAAAGTCTGGGACGACCATCGCGGCATGATCCTGAAGCAACTGGGTCATGCGCGCGGCCATGCCGGTGTACATTTGAGCGGCGCGGAAGGCGTTCACTCGGACGCCCTCGCTGGCTTGCGTGAACGCATACTTGACCAGGGCCACCGTGACCAAAAGGCGAATCTGGATGGCGTCGCTGCGCAGGGTCTCCACAAGCAGACGGTCAACGCCGTCGCTGTTCCTGGCTGCAAAGTCCGCCATCTCCAGCATCACTCGCGCATTCTGGTGCATGGCCCACAGGCCCTTAGCGCCTTCCATGCGCTGCCATGCGTCTTCGGGAGTCGCGCTAAGTCCTTCTTTCCAAAGGAAATGCTCACTCAAATCGCGACCGCTCCAATCGGGACGCAGCCGCGCCAGAAGTGAATTCCAGGTTTGTGCATTGCGGCGCCCCGCTGCTATGCGCCACCGGACAAGGTAGAACGCAATGACCGCAACCGCCGCAACTTGGAGTACAGAGAGAATCATCGGTAATCCTCGTACTGAGCTCTGGTAACTAGGAAATCGGCCGGAACCGCCCGGCTGGTCCTTCCTTACCTACTATTAGTAACACACAATTCTCCGAATCCGGAGTGAAAAACTATGCAACTTTCGTCCTATTCTCACTACAAAGTACTAACCCATCTATTGCCCTTAAGTAATGGGCAACCGCGGCTTCCCCCATTCGGCCAGCGGTATTGCGGACCGGGGGGCTTGCTAAGCTGCAGCCTGGTGGCGGCCAGTGCAGTTCGGGAACAGCTAAGCCGCGTGCCCAGTGGGGCTGACTGGATCCAGACGGGCTGCCGCAATGGTTCTTAGCGCTTACGCGTTTTGTTGGGCGTAGAATCCGTCAGCGCAACGCGTGTAGTTCGGGCGGCGCCGGCCGCTGCCAGCAGCGCACTCCGCATCTGTGGGCTGAATTCCCGCCGCTCCGCTTCCTGTTGAGCAAAACTCACTACCCAGTAGACCAACGAGCCGAGATAGCTGACCGCGACGAACCGATTCAGATTGCGATACTCCTGCCCCATGCCCTGGCGCGAATGCAAAACAGCAACAGCAACGCTGATAATGGAATAGAAGCCGAGACCCGTGGCTACCTGCAGTTCGCGGTCCCGCCAGCCGATCGAGAGCAACTGGCTGCACCCGGCAAGCACAAGAAAGAACAGTATCCTGAGAATCGAGGCAGTCTGTTGCACATGCACCAGATTGCGCCATTCCGCAGGAAAAGTGGAAAGCCCTTGAATGCCGGCGAACGGCCAAATTGCAGCGCCGGCGGCTGCGATCAAAATTCCAACGATCAACAATGCGCTGCGTGGCAGCGAGGTTCTCACCGGGCGGAGGACCGACCATGCAAGTTCGATCAGGACGGCGAACTGCAGGGCGGAATCTGCTATCGCTTCCGCCAAATAGGTTGTAGTGTAGCGGTCGTTGAAGAATCGTTGAACAACGTAGTTCCCCCCATCGCCGAGTAGGGCCCATGCACAGTAGACACAGAAAACCGGGAGGGTTCGCCAGACGCGCTTGTAGAGGAGCAGCCAAATAACCGCTGCCTCTGCCACGATACCGGCAAACCAGAGTATGTTGTCCAGACTCACTGTCAGCGCCTCGACCAAACTCATCGGCGATGATTCAGTGTAGCAGCAAATCCTGTGCTGTTATGCGGCAACACTCCGGTCAAACTGTTCGACGCCTGGCCACTTCCGTCTAACGATGTGGCGTAGGCGCAGGCCCGACCATTACTCATTACGCATCCATCTGTCCCCTGTTCACGCGCTCAGCGTGCCGGATAGAGGAGTGGTTACGCTGCCAGGGCCGCCGGAATCGGAGGCAGTGGGCTGATTGGCGTGGCGAGCGCGGTCATGCTGCCAGTGGCTGCCGGAATCGGAGGCAGTGGGCTGATCGGTGTAGCCGCCGGAATGGGAGGCAACGGGCTGATTGGCGTGGCGAGCGCGGTCATGCTGCCAGTGGCTGCCGGAATCGGAGGCAGTGGGCTGATCGGTGTAGCCGCCGGAATGGGAGGCAATGGGCTGATTGGCGTGGCGAGCGCGGTCATGCTGCCAGTGGCCGCCGGAATGGGAGGCAGCGGGCTGATGGGTGTGGCAAGAGCCTGTCCAGCTGCGAAAACCGCTAGAACGGCGCCGAAAGCAAATCTGCGAAAATTCAACGAATTGTAACGCATGACGTGTGACTCCTTGTGTAGGGCGGTTGGACACTTCACCGCAAGAATAGTCCTATTTGTGTACATCGTCTACCCCAAAAGTAACAACTTCTGCGGCTTTTGTGGGACGAAGGTTTTGTTCTGCCAAGTTACCGCCAGTTCTCGACCCGTCAGGTGCATGGGCCCGGCGTACCCGCCGGACGCCAGAATCGACAGCAGACGGGTGGTCAGCCGGCCTGGAATTTGGATGGAGGAACCGCCGCGTGAGTCTTGAAGGCGACTCCGGGACTGCGGATTTCTGCTTCACCACCTGAGGCGCTATTGGTGTTGCGCCAAGCGCGGGGAAGAAGGATGGGAATTGAGCACGAAAAACCGGGTGCGCGTGAGCGCCTCGGCGGTGTCCTCCCTTGGCAACTCGGCTTGCGCGTCAGAATCGTCAACATCGTTCTCCGGCCATCCAGGATGAATGTAAACTATTGACTCTATTGTAGATGGACTGTCAACTCGGAGGAAGTGCCGAGCGCCCTGAAATCGCTTTAGGCGCCTTTGATGCAACAGGCGGTGAGGTGTCACAGCAGGGGTTACTTTGTGGAGAACTTTGGTGCCCTGGGATGAACGAGAAAAGTTCGCTAGAGTGGCTAATGAACCTTTTTCTGGTTCGGGGATGCAGCCTATGAAAGCTTTGAAGCCCAAACCTTCGCCCCAGCCTGCCTCACCTGGGCCGGTCACCTCCCAGCAGGAGGTGCGATGCGCGGTGCGTTTTCCTCTTGTGCTGCCTGTGGTGCTGGTGATCGGCGATGCGGAACTTGCCGCGCTCACCCGCAATGTCTCCGCCAGCGGTGTGCTTTTTGAGTTGGGAGACCCGCTGCGGAAGGGACTCGATATTCGCTTTTCGCTGCAAATGCCAGGTTCGGTGCTGGGTACTCCACGAGATATTTTGGTTCATTGCATGGGACGTGTGGTACGCTGCTCCATAAGCCAAACTAAATATCTGGCTGCCGCGACCATCGACGAGTACAAATTCGCGGAGCAGTGACAGCCGGAGCCAGCTTGGCGGCATCTACGATGGACTATCTGGACGATTCAGCCGATGGCGAGATTCTTGACGCCCCGGTCAAGCCGGGGACGATCCGCATTATTCTTGCGGATTCCCAGGCGATTTACCGCGTTGGCATTCGCAAGGTATTTGCCCTCGAAGACGATTTGCGCGTTGTTGCCCAGGCAGATTCGCTTGAGAATTTGCGCTTGGCGGTTGCCCGCTACCCCACCGACATCGTTCTGCTGGAGGGGGCTCTGCTGGCCGGTACGGCCAACGTCATCCCCGATCTGCTGCGTGTTGCCCCCGATCTGAAGCTGATTGTGCAGGCCGTCCAGGCGGACGAGAATCACACGGTGGAGCTTTACCGGCGCGGCGTCCGCGGCATTATCTCCCGCCTGATCTCGCCCGACCTGCTGGTAAGGTGTGTGCGCAGAATCGCCGCCGGCGAAACCTGGATCGACAACCAATCTGTCAATTGGGTGATCGAGGCCTATCGTTCCCAGGCTGCCGCGCTGGTCAGCCCGCGCTCCCAGCCGCGGCTCTCGCCCAAGGAGATGGCCATCATCACCTGCATCACCCAGGGCAAGCGCAACAAGGAGATTGCCTTCCAGTTGGGCACCACCGAGCAGGTGATCAAGAATTATCTGCGCAAGATATACGACAAGCTGGGCGTCAGCGACCGGCTTGAACTGGCGCTGTACTGTCTGCACAACAAGATCATTCACACGGATGCGGACGAAGACCTGGTAGCCCACAAGGTAGTGGGAACGTAGCCGGACCCCGATTCACCGCCCCGTCAATCTACTGCGCAATGGGAACAGGCGTCAGGATATCCTCGGTTGCTGCCGGGTCTCCGGCGGCTGGTCCGTGCCACACGCTTCCGCCATAAGTGGCGATGTAAATCATCGACGCGTTGGCCGGATCCACAATCACGCGGTGGCCCCACTTGAAGTTGTAGCCCTGGATGCGCGCCCAATGAAGCCCGGCGTCGGTCGAGCGATATGCGGCCGCATCGAAGCCGCAGATGTAGAGCGTATCTGGCGCTTTCGGGTCGATTGTCACGTCGTAGACATGCTGCGACTGGCTGAAGACAGGCTTCCAGCTCTGGCCTCCGTCGGTGGATAGAAACACCCCGCCTCCCGAGTCCACGTCCTGGCGTTCCTGCCCCCAGGCGGCGAGGTACATGCGGCGATTGTCGCGCGGATCGAGAGCTAGCCCGTTCGGTACGTTCACGCCCTCCGGAAGACGTATCTTCTCCCAGTGCTCCGCCCCGTCGAGGGACTTGTAGAGCGCGCCGCTGCCGCTTGTGTCGCCGAACCGGCCTTCGTTGCGGCGGGCCAGGATAAGGTAAAGCGTGCCATCGTCGCCGCGCGCGATTCGCCAGGCAAACGGGTCAAGCTCCTTGATTCCGTCGTTCTTCAGTTGCCAGGTCTTCCCGTTGTCTGTCGATTTGTATACCCCGATGCCAAACCCGCAAGCATACAGGGTTCGTCTTCCAACCGGACTCGCGGGATCGAGCAGCACGTGCGTGAATGCCGTCTCCTCCATGCCGGTATTCGAGCGGGTCCAGCTCTGTCCCCCATCCGTCGAGACGCCTACGCCTCCTTTGGCCCGTTCCAGAAAACCTCCCTGCCGCCACATCTTGGGCCGGGGCAGGTCGTGTATCCCGCTGAATGCGCCCCACATCAGGCCTTTGACATCGGGATCGAATGCCAGCCAATAGGTTGTATTCCGCCAGATGTCCGGAATCCCGTTGGTCGCCGTCTGCCACGATTTGCCGCCATCCAAGCTGTGAAACGCTCCGATGTCGGTGTAATCGATGAAGGTATGCTTGGCATCGAACGGATCGAATTGCACGCCGTAAGCCGTGGTTACGTCCAGCCCTCGGGTTGTCCAGCGGTAATCCCCCACCCGCACAGAGTTGACCTGCGCCCAGGTCCTTCCTCCGTCCAGCGTTCGATAGGTTCTGAAGAGGTCGGTGGCGTAGCAGATATCGGGGTTGCCGGGAGCCACGCCCAGACTGTAAGGGGCGTCGAAGATAATGCTCTTGCCGCCCTCCCAGCCAATGCCGGCGGCGCGCTCTTCAATCCAGGAAGCATCGAGGTTGGATGCGGCCTGAGTCGACTCGCGGAACACGATCGACCAGCTCCGGCCCGCATCCACGGTCTTGGCAATGCCGTTGTACGTTTCCTTGGGGCCGTCGCCCAGTTTGAGCTCACGGAAGCCGAGGTATGCGATTCGTCCATTGCGGCCCGCCGCGGTAACCGCCCCGAACCGCCCCGACTGCTGGCCAAGCGCCGGCGTCCTCGCATCCCAGCTTCGGCCCTCGTCCTCTGAGACGAACAGCTCTCCCTTCCCGGTGGTTGCATAGACGATCGCTCTTCCTTCCGCATCTCCGGCGCCGGCATGAGCGATCTTCTCTCCAGGGCCGGCTATTGGCTTGGCGGTTTCCGTCCGGCCGCGGTAGACGCCCAGCGCCCCGATCGCCAGCCGCTCCCCGCCGGGATATGCGAGGAGAAGCGTCTTGTCGGACGCGAACTCGTGCTCAAACCGGAATGAGGTTCCGCTGTCCTTCGAGACCAGCTCCGTCGTCCCTCCGAACTGCGGATCGGAAAACGCAATATGGACAACATTCGAGTCCCTGGAGTCCACGACGATCTGAAGAATGTTCAACCCGGTAACGAAATTCCCGTCGTTCGACGTGAGATGGTAGTCGCCGTGGTCGCCATCCTGATGCTCAACGGTCTTCTTGGCTGGATTGGGGAACAACATGCGCCAGGTCCGGCCCCTGTCGTCGCTGCGCCACAATGCCGCGCCTGCGGCGTAGATTCGCCTGGGATTGCCGGGATCGAAGGCGAAGGTCGTCAAACCCGCGCGCAGGTTGAACATCCGCCAGGATTGGCCGCCATCCTCCGTGATGTAAGCCCCCGTCATGTCGCAGTGCTCGACTACGACGCGAGGATCGTGAGGGCTGATGGTGGGGGCAATCATGGTCCCGCCGCCGCCCGGCCCGATAATTCTCCACGCATCGAAGCGCGGCGCGGGGCCGGGGGTTTGCGCGGCGGCGGCAATCGCCAGCGCCACGGGGACCATTGCAAGCCAGCCCTGCAATCTCAAACGCGATCGAACCTTCGCGACCATCGGCCCTTTCCTGAGCGTCAACTCACCAGAATTGTAGCCCTGGCTGAGTGGGGCCACGAATTCATCGCTTTTTCTTCGCTTTTTTCTCGCACTTCCGGTATGCTGATCTGGCAACATGGGAGGTTGCAAAATGGACTTTCAACAAGAACTGATCGCCGAATACGACCGCGAGATCGCCAAGACCCGCAAGATGCTCGAGGCCATCCCCGCCGACGCCGATTTCACCCACAAACCCCACCCCAAGTCGATGAGCCTGGGCCGGTTAGCCGGGCACGTCGCCGAGACTGCCGGGGAGTGGGCGACTACCACCTTTACGACGGACAAGCTGGAGTTCCCCGCGGATCACAAGTGGGAGGCATACGTTCCCGCATCCAAGGAGGCCCTTCTGGAGCGCTTCGACAAGGAGACGGCTGAGGCCAAGGCAGCCTTTGCCTCGTTTGCCCCGGAGAAGTGGGACGAGAACTGGAAGTTCATCGCCGGCGGGCAGGCCTGGATCGACGAATCCAAGTACCGCGTCTTCCGGAACTGGGTGCTCGACCACCTGATTCACCACCGTGCCCAGTTGGGCGTCTACCTGCGCCTGCTCGGCAAGCCCATACCCGGCGCTTACGGGCCTTCGGCAGACGAGATGTAGGGAGACAGTCGTCAGTGGTCAGTTTTCAGTGTTCAGTTGCCGGTTCTGCCAACCGCCCTGCGCTGATCACTGACCACTGATCGTCTATCCTCATCTCATGCCCTTCTCATTTCCCAAGGTCTACCCCATTCTGGATTCGTCGATCATTCCCTCTGCTGGCCGCGCCGAATTCCTGCGCGCACTGGGCGGCTCGCTGGCCGATGCCGGCGTCACGCTGCTTGAGTATCGCAACAAGACTGGCTCGGAAGCCGAACTGCTGGCCGACGCGGAGATTCTGCGCATTGCGCTGCCCGCCGAAAAGGCGAAGTTAATTCTAGATGATCGCGTCGATCTTATTGATGTAATTGGCTTTGATGGAGTACATGTGGATGCCGGCGACCTCCGGCCAGCCGAGGCGCGGAGGTTGCTGGGTCCAGACCGGATCGTGGGAACCTTTGGCGGCAGCAATGCGCTCTTGCCGGGAATTCTGACTGAACCGGCTGATTATTTCTCCATTGGACCAGTCTTTCCGACGCGCACCAAGCAGACCTCCACGCCGCCCATAGGCATGGACGGCGTGCGCCGGCTGCGCGCGCAAGCTGGACCCGGCCCAGTTCTGGTGGCCGTGGGCGGCATCACACTGGCCACGGCTGCCGAAGCGCTGGCTGCCGGAGCGACTGTAGTAGCTGCCGCCGGAGCGATCTTTCGCCAGCCGGACCCGGCGGCCGAAGTTCGCAAGTGGCTGGCCGAACTGGGCTGAACGCCCGCGCCGGCGCTCCTTTGCTCGGGGTCAGCGCGCCCGCTACAATCTGAGAGTGCTCCAGCGAATCTGCGTCTTTTGCGGCTCCAGCTTTGGATCCCGGCCGGCCTATCGGGAGGCCGCTGAAACCGTCGGGCGGCTGCTCTGCCAGCGCGGCATCGAGCTTGTTTATGGCGGCGGCAATGTCGGCCTGATGGGCGCCCTGGCGGATGCGTGCCTCGGCGGCGGAGGACGCGTCATCGGCGTGATTCCGCAAGCTCTCGTCGACAAGGAAGTAGCGCACCTGGGGCTGACGGAACTGCGCGTCGTCAAATCCATGCACGAGCGCAAAGCCCTCATGGCGGACCTCTCCGACGCTTTTGTGGCGCTGCCCGGAGCCTACGGCACCTGGGATGAACTGTGCGAGGTCTTGACCTGGTCCCAACTTGGCATCCAGCGCAAAGCATGCGCCCTCCTCAATGTGAGCGGCTACTACGATTCCTTCCTTGAATTCGCCGACAGAGCGGTCGCTGAGGGGTTTCTACGCGACGCTCACCGTGGCTTGCTGCTGTCGGATGACGATCCCGTCCGCCTGCTCGACCGTCTCGGGAGCTATACGGTTCCAATTGTCGACAAGTGGATCGGCCGCCCAACGCGCTGAGGGCGTCAAACGTGCTGTTTTGTAGGCTTGGCGCGGCGATCCTGCAAATGGTGCATGGATAGGGCGTCCCGCAGGAAGTCGGTCGCGGTTGGCTCGTCCTTGGAAGATCGAGCGCCTGCGAAGAGATGACCGAAGCAGAGAACGCCGTGCGATGCCTAATTGCTTGCTTCAATATCCAAGTTCGTATTTCTATCCGGCCGGATTACTGGGTGAGATGGTTGTGGTGATGGTGATGGTTGTAGTGATGGCGGTGATGCACTACCACCACAACCTGCGCCTGCGCCGCGTAAGGTAGAGCGAAGCAGAAGACGAGAAACATTCCAATCAGATACTTTTTCATGCCCTATCATGACGCGTTTGATGGCGATTTACAGAGCTACTTTGACCCATGCGCGCATGCGTCAGGTTTCCTGGGCAATTCCGCACATGGTATATGCTTTTTCAAATGGCGAACCGGAATCTAAATCTAGGCTCCGAGTGTGCCGGGCAGACGGAAGATCGGAGCAAGGCCCCGCCTAGTGCTCCCAGGCTGGCGCAGAGTCTTGGCCTTTTCAGTTCGACCGCGCTGGTGATTGGCTCCATGATCGGCTCCGGCATCTTCATCGTCGATGCCGACATCGCCCGCGGCACGAACTCCCCGGCTCTCTACCTGGGCGCGTGGGTGGTGACGGCGATCCTCACCATGACCGCCGCGCTCAGCTACGGCGAACTGGCGGCCATGATGCCCAAGGCCGGCGGTCAGTACGTTTACCTGCGCGAGTCGCTGGGGCCGCTGTGGGGATTTCTCTATGGCTGGACGCTGTTTCTGGTCATCCAGACGGGCACCATCGCTGCCGTCTGCGTGGCCTTCGGCAAGTTTCTCGGCGTCTTCTTCCCGGCTATCTCGACCACTCACTGGCTATGGCACATCGCCCACGTTCCGGCACTCAAGCTGGGACCCATGGTGCTGGGCAATATGGAGATCGGCGTCAGCACGGCCAACCTCACCGGCATCCTCATCGTCGTCTTTCTCGCCGTGGTGAATATATTCGGCGTCAAGCTGGGAGCGCTGATCCAGAACGTCTTCACCACCGCCAAGGCACTCTCGCTCGCCGCGCTGATTCTGCTCGCCTTCACGGTCGGCCGGAACGCGACGGCCTGGGAGGCCAACTTCGGCCCCGGCTGGAGCCAGTTCTGGAAAAATGCCGGATGGACTTCGCTGCATCCCGTGCAAGTAGGCGTAGGCGGTCCCACGGTGCTTGTGAATCTCCTGGTGATTCTGGCCGTGGTGCAGGTGGGGTCGCTTTTCTCCGCCGACGCCTGGAACAACATCACCTTTACCGCCGGCGAGGTGAAGAACCCCAAGCGCAATATCCCGCTCTCGCTGATTCTGGGCACGGGGTTGGTGCTCACGGTTTACTTTCTGGCGTCGCTGGCCTACATTCTGGTGCTGCCCATGCACGGCGACCCGAATGGCTCCACGGTGATGGCGCGCGGAGTGCAGTTCGCCGCCGAGGACCGCGTGGCGACGGCGACCCTGGAGCAGATCTTTCACTCCGGCGGCGCATATTTGATGGCCGCGGCCATCCTCATCTCCACCTTCGGCTGCGCCAATGGAATGACGCTGGCCGGAGCGCGCGTCTACTATGCCATGAGCCAGGATGGGCTGTTCTTCTCCTCGGTAGGCAAGCTGCATCCGCGCTACAAGACGCCCGTGGCCGGGTTGCTGGTGCAGGCCGCCTGGACCGTCGTTCTCTGCATCTCCGGCTCTTACAGCCAACTGCTAGACTACATCATCTTTGCGGTTCTGGTCTTCTACATCCTCACCATCGCCGGCCTCTTCGTGCTGCGTTTCAAGCGCCCGGACGCGCCCCGGACGTACAAGGCGCTGGGCTATCCCGCGCTGCCGGCGCTCTATATTGCGATGGCCGCCTGGATATGTATCGTATTATTGCGATACAAGCCGCAGTACACGTGGCCGGGGCTGGCATTGGTGCTGCTCGGTATTCCGGTCTATCTCTTCTGGTCGCGGAGCTCGCGGAATCGAGAAGCCAGGCTCCGGGCAAGTTAGATTCAGTCTCATCGCAACCACTGAAAGGGAAGCCCTCATCCATGTCCAGGCTGCTTCGTATCAAACCCATGTCGATGCTCTCGCAAGAGGCGAGTGAAGAGGGCAAACACACGCTCAAGCGTTCGTTGAGCGCGTTGAACCTGATCACTCTTGGCATCGGCGCCATCATCGGCGCAGGCATCTTTGTGCTCACCGGGCAGGCCGCCGCCAACAATGCGGGGCCGTCTGTTTCGTTGAGCTTCGTGCTGGCAGGCGTCGTCTGCGCCTTTGCCGGCCTCTGCTACGCCGAGTTCGCCTCCATCATTCCCATCGCCGGTTCTGCCTACACGTACGGGTACGCTACGCTGGGCGAGTTCGTGGCCTGGATCATCGGCTGGGACCTGGGGCTGGAGTACGGCTTTGGCGCGGCCACCGTGGCCTCCGGCTGGTCGGGGTACTTCAACAGCCTGCTGCAGCAGTTGCATATCTACATTATTCCGCCGCAACTGACAGCCACTCCGGGCACGGCTCTTGTCTTTTATCAAAAGCAATGGCTGCCATTGGCCTCGCTGCCGATGGGAGTGGATGCTACTGGCCTGCAACACGCCACCGGACTCTTCAACCTGGTGGCCATGCTGGCTATTGTGGCCATTACCACCGTGCTGGTTATCGGCATCAAGGAGTCGGCCAATCTGAACACCGCAATTGTGGTGGTGAAGCTGGGCATCGTCGGCGTCTTCATCGTGATCGGAGGCTACTTCCTCATCCGCCATCCCTCCCTTGCCCTTCATAATTGGCACCCGTTCATCCCGCCTTCCGATGGCCACGGCAACTTCGGTTTGAACGGCATTGCACTCGGCGCGGCCTCGGTCTTCTTTGCCTACATTGGCTTCGACGCCGTCTCCACGGCCGCCCAGGAGGCGCGCAATCCGCAGAAGGATATGCCGATCGGCATTCTTGGATCGCTGGTGGTTTGCACCATCCTCTATATTCTGGTCTCCACCATCCTCACCGGTCTGGTGAACTACAAGTTGCTGGATGTTGCCGCGCCGGTGGCGTTGGGCATCGACGCGACTGGCGTCAGTTGGGGATCGCTGCTGGTCAAGATAGGCGCGGTCTTCGGGCTGGGAACCGTCATGCTGGTCATGCTGCTGGGCCAGTCGCGGGTCTTCTTCTCCATGTCAAAGGACGGCCTGTTGCCCAAGTGGGCTTCGGCCATTCATCCCCGGTTCCGCACGCCGTGGATTTCCAGCATTACGGTAGGCGCGGTGGTGGCCATCATGCCCGGATTCCTGCCCATCGACCAGCTCTCTAAATTGGTAAACATAGGCACCCTGCTGGCATTCACCATCGTCTGCGCTGGAGTTTGGGTTCTGCGCGTTCGCCACCCCGACCTGCATCGGCCCTTCAAGACGCCGCTGGTGCCGCTGGTGCCCATCCTGGGCATCGTCTCGGCCTTGTACCTTATGACCCGCCTGCCGCGCATCACCTGGATGGTGATGATCGGCTGGCTGCTTTTCGGGTTGCTGATCTACTTTGGCTACTCCGTCAAGCACAGCAAGGTGCAGGCGCTGCCCACGGCGCAAGAGGGCGACTGACCGGGAGAAAGCCACCGGTGAATCGGAACGGCCTCTCGCGCGGGAGGCCGTGCGGCGTTGCAGCAAGGAAACATCTCGCCGTCGCTCATCGCGAAGCAAACCCCATCTGGCCGGATGAAATCCCAGGTCCTGTTGCCATGATTCTGCAAATCTCATCGGCCGCCCATTTGCCGGACTCCGCCGCGCCCTCAGTAAAGGGCATGCTCATGTAGTCGCCCGCCAGCCATACGCGCCGCTCAGGCGCCTGCTCGCTCTTCCTGTACTGCGCAATATCCTTTGCCCTTCCGACGTGCGAATAGGGTTCGGCGTGCTTCCAGCGATACAGCCGCGCCGTTTTAATCTGAGCGCTCAGGCCGTGAAGATAAGCTTCGGCCTCCTGCGCAACAGCAGCCACAATCTCATCGTCCGGCAGCGCCATCATGGTCACTGCCGATTCGCGGCACAGCAGGATGTTCAGCAACTGCCCGTCTGGCGCGCATCCCCGGTTCTTGTTCGCCTCCATGCAGATGGCCGCGATGTGCCGCCGTTCCATTCGCGGAACGAGCAGGCCATAAACCTCCCTCAGCGCCAGGGGCAAGCGAAAGCCGCTACCGGTCACGATGGCGATGCAAATAGTTGCGCTGTAGGAAACGGCCATCAGCCGGGTGGCCGAGTCATCGTCGGTCAGGTAAAGCCGCTTCGCCTCGGGCGCGGGGATCGCCAGAATCGCGAACTCGGCTTTCATGCGCGACGCATCCGTGGTAATAACGACGGAGGAATCGGCGCCGCATTCTATCGAGCGGACGGGGGAGTCGAGAGCCACATCCAATCGAGCGGCGATTGCCTCGGGAAGCGCTCCCATTCCCCCCGCAAGCGCCAGCGTGCGCCCGCCTCTCGATGCAAACGCCAGCAACGTCGATCCCAGGGCGAGCGAGGTCTCTTCCGGTTCCTGAAAATAGAAGCCGTGCAGCAGCGGCTCGAAGAGATACTCGACCACCGGCGGGCCGAGGGTGCGACTGGCCCACGACGAGACGGATTCCAGATCGAAGCCGGACCATTGGCTGTAATCGTTGAGCGGCAAGGACCTCAGCGTCGAGCCCAGCCGCGTAAGCTGCCAGCCCAGCCTGATCCACGAAGACGGGCTGAGAAGGCCGCTCGCCGGCGGCTGCAGCGTGTTGCCCGCGCGGATGCGGCAGATCCGCCCCTGGCGCATAATTGCATTCCACGGGGAGGTTGCGCGCAGACTCGCCTGTAGGCCAACCTCAGCCGCCAGCGAATCCAGCAGGGAATACCCGCTGGACAAAAACTGAGCGCCGCCATCCACCTGAAACCCGTTGACCGTGTCGGTGATCATCCTCCCGCCAACGCGGCCAGCGGCCTCCAGCACCTTGACGCGAATGCCCGCCTTCGCCAGGCAATGCGCTGCCGTCAGCCCGGCGATCCCGGCGCCGACGACAATCACCTGTGCTGAACGATCCACCGGCAAGGCGTGCGTCTTTTCTCAGGCCGCCGCCGTTGCGCAGAACTCCTCGAAGGCGCGGACCAGTTCGCCGGCAATCTGCTGCGCCGTGGACTGCTCAATCACGAAGCGCTGCATCAGGTAAACCAGCTTGCCGTCGCGCAGGATGGCGATGGACGGCGAAGTGGGCGGGTTGCCGTCAAAGTAGCTGCGTGCGCGCTCGGTGGCCTCGCGATCCTGGCCGGCAAAGACCGTGATCTTGCGGTCGGGCAGGTTGAGGGAGTTCGCCAGCGCCAGTCGCACGCCGGGGCGCATCTTGCCCGCCGCGCAGCCGCAGATCGAGTTTACGATCACCATGGTTGTGCCCGGCTGGGCCAGCGCCGCGTCCACGTCTTCGGCGGTCCGGGTTTCTTCTACGCCGGCGCGCACAAGTTCCTCGCGCATCGGAATTACCATCAATTCTGGGTACATTTTCGCCTCCGGCAGGGAAGTTGCATGCAACCATTCTAACGTTAAGCGCCACCTCCAGTTCGTTTCGTGTAGCCTTGAACCGATGCTCATTGAGGAAGACAAGCCGCTCGCGCCCTTCACCACCCTTGGCATTGGCGGCCCGGCCCGCTGGCTTGCCCAGGCTGCAAGCGAAGACGATGTGGCCGAGGCGGCCGCCTGGGCGCGGGAGCACGCTCTGCCGCTGTTTGTGCTCGGCGGGGGCAGCAACCTGCTTGTCTCCGATGCCGGATTCAACGGCCTGGTGCTGCGCGTGGCCTTGCGCGGCATTGCAGTTGCGGAGCCGGCGCGGCATTCAAGCCAGACGCTCTACCAGGCCGCCGCGGGCGAAGAATGGGACGCCTTCGTCGAACGCGCCGTCCAGGACAACTGCGCGGGCGTCGAGTGCCTGGCCGGCATTCCCGGCACGGTGGGCGGAACACCCGTCCAAAACGTCGGCGCCTATGGGCAGGAGGTTGCATCGGCGATCGACCGGGTTCGCGCCTTCGACCTTGACGAGCGCGCCTTCATCGAGTTCTCTGCCGCCGAGTGCGGTTTCGCCTATCGCCGCAGCCGCTTCAATTCAGCCGATCGCGGGCGCTTCATCGTCACTCGTGTGGATTACCGGTTAACCCCAGGCGGCGCGCCCACACTGAGCTATGCGGAGCTTGAACAGGCGCTCGCACCCATGCGCGCAGAGGGCGGGGAAGTGGGCCTTGCGGAGGTTGCCGCCACTGTGCGCCGCCTTCGCCGTTCCAAGGGGATGCTGCTGGTGGAGGGCGACCCGGACTGCCGCAGCGCGGGCAGTTTCTTCAAGAATCCGGTGATTGCCGTAGAGCAGTTGCGCCGCATTGCCGAGACCAGCGGCAAGCAGCCGCCCAGCTTTCCCGCCGGTTCGGGCGCTGAGAATCTGGGCAAGGTCAAGGTGCCCGCCGCTTGGCTCATTGAGCAAGCTGGCTTCAGCAAAGGTTATGCGCTGGGCCGGGCGGCGGTCTCCTCGCGCCACACGCTGGCACTGGTCAATCTGGGCGGAGCGAGCGCTGTGGAGGTTCTGGCGGTTGCCGAACAAATCACCGCCGCCGTCGAGGCCCGCTTCGGGCTTCGGCTGGAGATGGAGCCGGTGCTGCTGGGCTTCCGAGCCTGCCGTTCCGAGCTGAAGGGAAAGGGCTCTTACACGCGACCCGCCTCCGGGCGATAGAATGACGATTATCCGGCCGATCATCCCTGAGCGGAACATGGTGAACATCGACTCCCCATCGCTAATCCGATTTCTTCGCCAGCAAGGTGTGTATCTTGCGCTTTCCGCCATAGTCATAGCCTTCTTGTGGGCCATTGGACAGCGCGTCAATCTCGTTACCACGACGGGCTATACCCTGATCGTTGGAAATATTGTCAGCTTTGCAGTCGAGCGAATGCAATCTCTCTTTGCGGACCGTCCGTTTCCATATAATTTCTTGGTTTTTCTGCCCCTCGTGATGGCCGTCGCGGTGCCGGTGTATCTGGTAACTACTGTCTTTGTCTGGTGGATCGCTCCGCCATCTCCGCAGACTCTAGGCCAGATGATCACTTCCGGATGGAAGATTTTCTGCGTCATCACCCTCGTCTTCAGCATGCTCATATATCTCCATCGTTCGAACACGGATCGGCTGGAGCGGCGCAATGTCGAGCTACAGCGCTCCGTCGAGCTCGGGACGGCGCGGATTGAACTCCAGGAGCGGGAGTTGCAGCGGGCAGAGGAGATTCAGCGCTCCTTGCTGCCCCGCCAGGTTCCGCAGATTACCGGCTTCGAGGTTGCCGCTGCCTGGCAACCCGCGCGCACGGTGGGCGGCGATTACTACGACGTGCTCCGGCTGGGGGGCCATCGCCTTGGCGTCTGCATCGCCGACGTTGTCGGCAAGGGCGTCTCCGCGGCTCTGCTCATGGCCAACGTCCAGGCCGCCGTTCATGCATTCGCGAGCGAGACCGAGAGCCCGGCCGGTCTGTGCGCCAAGGTCAACCGGCTGCTGTGCGAAAACATCGCCACCGGCAAGTTCGTCACGTTTCTATACGGCGTCCTCGATGGCGACGCGCGCACCTTTCAGTTCTGCAACGCCGGGCATTCCTACCCCATCCTCGCCTCTCGCGCTTCCGTCCGGACGCTGGACCAGGGCGGCGCGGTCCTCGGCGTCTTTCCCGCCTGGAGCTACGAGGACTCGACCGTCGAGCTGCGCCCCGGCGACCGCCTGCTCCTCTTCACCGACGGCATCACGGAAGCCAGCGATGCGGACGGCAAGGAATTCGACGACGCGGGCATCTCGGCATTCGCTCAAGCCAACCACACGCTTTCGGCGCGCGAGTTGAACAACCGGCTGCTGGCGCGGGTGACGGAGTTCTGCGGCGCGCAGTTTCAGGACGACGCAACGCTGCTGGTAATCGCCGCAAATTAGGGCCTGAAGGCGCGTCACCTCGCCATCTCTCAGGGGGTTAAAACCCCCTGCGCCCTTCAGAATCTTCGATTTGCAACTGTAATACTAGACAGGGTCTGAATAGATCAGACGAGCCAGGAGATTCTCGATTTGCTCCTGCTTGCCAGACCGGGGTTGAGGATTGATGCCGTTCTTGAGAGCCATTGCCTCGATTTGATCGAGCGAAACCTTGCCGCCGAGCATCGCGACAGCCTCAGGCGACTTCCAGCCCGCATAGCGCTCGGCGAGGATCGCATCGTACCGGCCGTCTTCGATCAGCTTGGCAGCCGTGAGGAATGCGCGAGCGCACAGGTCTGCGCCGCCCACATGGGCATGGATCAGGTCATCGGCGGTAAAGCTCTGACGCCGCACCTTGGCGTCAAAGTTGCACCCGCCCTTGTTGAGGCCGCCGGCCTTGATGACGTGATACATGCTCATCGTCATCGACCAAAGTTCGTTCGGAAACTGGTCGGTGTCCCAGCCCAGCAGCGCATCCCCCCGATTGATATCCAGAGATCCCAGGAATCCCAGGGCGCCCGCTGTCGAAATCTCATGCTCGAACGTATGTCCCGCCAGCATGGCGTGGTTGGCTTCGATATTGACCCTGACTTCCTTTTCGAGGCCGAAGCGCTTCAGGAATCCATACACGGTTGCGGTGTCGAAGTCGTACTGGTGCGTGGTCGGTTCCTTGGGCTTGGGCTCGATCAGGATCTGGCCGTCAAAGCCGATTTTGTGCTTGTATTCCACAACCAGAGTCAGGAACCGCCCCATCTGATCGAGTTCCTGCTTCATGTTGGTGTTCAGCAGCGTCTCGTAACCTTCGCGACCGCCCCAGAGCACATAATTCGAGCCGCCGAGCCTCTTGGTGGCATCCAGGCAGTTTTTCACCGTCGCGGCGCACCAGGCGAAGACCTCGGGATCGGGATTGGTGGATGCGCCGGCCATAAACCGCGGATGGGAGAAGAGATTCGCGGTTCCCCACAGCAGCTTGGTCGGGTACTTGCTCATCTTCTCTTCGAAATAATCCACCATGGTGTGGAAGTTCTTGAGAGTCTCGGCAAGAGTCTTCCCGCCGGGCGCGATGTCGGCATCATGGAAGCAAAAGAAGGGAAGGCCGACCACCCGGAAAAGCTCGAAGGCCGCATCGGCTTGCACCTTGGCCTGCGCAATCGGGTCGCCGGCGGCAAACCATGGGCGCTGGATGGTAGGTCCGCCAAACGGGTCGCCTCCCCGCATCGCAAGCGAGTGCCAGTAGGCGACCGAGAAGCGCAGGTGATCCTTGAGGGGCTTGCCGAGCACTACCCGGTCGGCATCGTACCAACGGTAGGCAAGGGCCTTCTCGCTTGAGGGACCCTCGTACTTTACGGTTTCAAAAGAGCTGAAGATTGTTTCGGCCATGGCGAATCTCCTATCGTTCAAGAAAATGCAGGATCGGGCCTTCGAGTTGCCCGGTTGAAAACCATCCGTCCCAGAGGAGAATGCGCCTCGATGGCAGCTTCCTAGTAAATCGCTTTTCATCGGGCGTTTTGCCGCGATCTCTCCCGGACACTCTGTTGTATCACAATGGAGGCCCGGCTGCACAGGTTGCTCCGCCGCCGTTTTGCGAGGAGGAGTGTTGGCGCCGAACGAGGGTTTGGATTCCCAGGTCCACCGCCGCGGCGGACGGGAGCTGGGGCGGCCAGTACCCGGCCTGCAATATTCTCCCGACGACTTGTGGCATCTTCGCCGTATTATTCTGGAAGCGTACTTATTCGGAAGCAGAGTACAGTCGCGCTACGTTTCCCTAGGTTCCAGCGAGGCGGGTAAAGGATGCAGATTCAGCTGCTTGACCATGCGGACAACGTACGTCGGGCAATCGCACCGGGAATCGCCCTAAAGCGAAAATCCGCCCTCGGTCAATTCATGACACCCGCTCCTGTGGCGCGATTCATGGCCTCGCTATTTACGCCCAGCGCGCTGCGCGAATGCAGACTGCTTGACGCGGGAGCAGGGGTCGGCGCACTCACGTGCGCCTTCCTTGACCGCTGGGCCGCCCTTGACGGACTCTCCTTCACCCGCGCGCACGTAGACGCCTACGAGATTGACCCAGCCCTGCGCGTCCACCTCGATCGGACCCTGGCTCGCTACACCTCGCGGCTCTCCATAAGCTATCGCGTGATTCCAGATGACTTTATCGAGGCAGCCGCAATGCGTATCCTGGCCCCACCGCAATATACCCACGCGATCATCAATCCGCCATACAAGAAGATCAATGGCCAATCGAGCCACCGCCTTATCTTGCGTCAAGTAGGCATCGAAACAGTGAATCTCTACTCGGCCTTCGTCGCCTTGGCCCTGTCCCTGATGAAGCCGGGGGGCCAGCTAGTCGCAATCATCCCCCGCAGTTTCTGCAACGGCCCTTACTATCGACCATTCCGTGAATTCCTGCTGAGCCGCGCCGCATTGCGACACCTGCATCTTTTCGCGTCACGTACCAAGGCGTTCAAGGACGACGACGTGCTTCAGGAGAATGTGATTATGCGGCTGGAGTGTGCCGGGGTTCAGAGCAACGTAACTGTCTCCAATTCCACGGACGATACCTTGGACGACGTTGTGACGCATGAACACCCCTTTGACCGGATTGTCTCGCCCGATGACCCGGACAAGTTCATCCATGTTCCGACCTCGCCTGGATACAACGCGATTGAGCTGTCCAGAGGCGTCCGCTTCACCCCAGCCGAACTCGGCATCGGTGTGTCCACTGGCCCTGTCGTCGATTTCAGATTGCTCGAATATATCCAAGAAAAGCCGGGCAAGAACACGGTGCCACTGCTTTATCCCGGCCATTTCAGCGGCGAAGGCACCCACTGGCCGAAAGAAGGAATCAAGCGCGGAAACGCCATCAAGCTCAACGGGGACACGAGAAAGTGGCTTTACCCTAACGGCTTTTACACGGTGGTTAGACGGTTTTCATCGAAGGAGGAACCACGCCGCATTATCGCGAGTGTCGTGAGGCCAGATAAATTCCCAGCCGTGAGACTCCTCGGATTTGAGAACCATCTTAATGTCTTTCACGAAGAAAAGCATGGCTTGCCGGAAGCGCTCGCTTACGGTCTGGCAGTCTTTCTCAACACCGCCGCAGTTGACGAGAATTTTCGCCGGTTTAACGGACACACCCAAGTCAACGCCACCGACCTTCGGTTGATGAAGTACCCAGATCGGAGCACCCTGATTGCAATTGGCGAATGCGCACTCAGCCAGGGGGCCATACCTCAAGCCAAATTAGACGCAATTGTTCAGGGGTTTACAGGATGAACAAGAAGACTCTGGTTAAGTCAGCACTGCAAATCCTAGCTGCTCTCGGGCTACCGAAAGGCCAGCAGAATGAGCGTTCGGCGCTTTCATTGCTTGCCTTGCTGAACCTGAAGCCAAAGAGGGATTGGCCGCAGTCCGAAAGCCCATTGATGGGCATCACCCCAATCATGGACTGGATTCGCGACAATTTCGATAAGAAATACGCACCCAATACCCGGGAGACGATACGCCGACAAACAATGCACCAATTCGTCGACGCAGGCATCGCTGTAAGCAACCCCGACAGACCAAAGCGCCCGGTCAACAGTCCCGATTGGGTTTACCAGATCGAACCACAAGCACTTGAGCTTCTGCGCAGCTTCGGCAAACCAGAATGGCAGAGCAACTTAAAGGCATACTTAGCCAAGCACCAGACATTAGCCGCCCGCTACGCTAACGAGCGCGAACAGAACCTAATCCCCGTGCAGATTGCGCCCGGGACGGAGATCAAGCTCAGCCCCGGCGAACACAGCGAACTCATCCGGGAGATCATTGAAAGCTTCGCACCGCGTTTTGTACCCGGAGCCGTCTTGATCTACGCCGGGGATACCGGTGAAAAATGGGGCTATTTCGCGGAGAGCATACTCACGAAACTCGATGTTCAGATCGAAGCCCACGGCAAGATGCCCGACGTGGTGCTACACGACGCGGAGCGCAACTGGCTGCTCCTGGTGGAGTCCGTTACAAGCCACGGCCCTGTCGACGGCAAGCGGCACAACGAATTGGCAAAGCTGTTTGCCGGCTCAACGGCGGGCCTGGTCTACGTCACTGCGTTCCCAAATCGATCCATCATGGGCCGCTACCTCGGCGAGATCGCCTGGGAGACCGAAGTGTGGGTGGCCGACGCCCCTTCGCACCTGATTCATTTCAACGGCGAGAGGTTTCTTGGCCCTTACAACGGCTAGACTTTTTAGGTTCTCCTTCTGGTTGTTTGCTTTCCCGTAGCCAGGCCCGAGCGGCGAGAACCGGTCGTGCATAAACCAAGACCGAAGTCCGCCCTCCCAAGCCATGAGATTCTCGCACGCAATTCGGGTGTTCGGCCCAACGCATAGCGCAACGGAACCCGCCGCCTGCTGGTAACCTATGCACAGGCATGAGCGACAATTTGCATCAGTTGCGTTGTTTCGGATGCGGGGCGCGGATCAAGGGCGCGGAGGCGCGGCCGGACTTCCGCTGCGCCCTGTGCGGAGACCTGTTTGAGGTGGAATACCCCGGCTGGAGTGAGCGGCGGGGCAACGACCGTCCCAACCCCGGCGCGCTGAAATGGCTGTGGCGGGAGCGGCGCTCGTCCAGCGAGGCGCTCGACCGCAGCGGCGTGTGGCGATTCCGCGAGCTGCTGCCCATTCTGGACAGCTTTGGCAGCGCGTTGACGCTCTTCGAGGGCAACACGCCGCTCTACCACCTGACGCGGGCGGCCAAGGCGCTGAGCATCGACCAGCTCTTTGCCAAGCATCAGGGAATGAATCCGACAGGATCGTTCAAAGACACGGGAATGACGGCGGCGATGAGCGTGGCCAAGGAGCGCGGCTTCGAGTGGGTGGCCTGCGCGTCGACCGGGAATACGTCGGCCTCGATGGCCGCCTACGCCGCGCGCGCCGGGCTGCGCAGCCTGGTGCTGATTCCCGACGGCAAGATCGCCTGGGGCAAGCTGTCGCAGGCCATGGACTACGGCGCGGTGACCTGCCAGTTGAAGGCGGACTTCGACGGCTGCCTGCGCCTGCTGACGCAGATTGTGAATGAGGCGCCGATCTACCTGCTGAACTCGGTCAACCCTTACCGGCTGGAGGGGCAGAAGACGCCGGCCTTCGAGATTGCCGAGGCCTTTGACTGGATTGTGCCCGACCACCTGATCGTTCCCGGCGGCAACCTGGGCAACAGTTCTGCGCTGGGCAAGGGGTTTCGCGAGCTGCACGAGCTGGGGCTGGTGGCGCGGATGCCGCGCATCTCCGTGATTCAGGCCGCGGGGGCCAATCCGCTGGTGCGCAGCCTGGCCGAGAACGATGGCACGGCGCTGGAGCCGGTGGAGGCGCACACGCGGGCGACGGCTATTCGGATCGGCAATCCGGCGTCGTGGCGCAAGGCGGCGCGGGCCATTCAGGAGACCGGCGGCTGGTGCCTGGACGTGACCGAGGCGGAGATCGCCATGGCCAAGGCCGAACTGGGCGCGGAGGGACTGGGCTGCGAACCGGCCTCGGCCGTGACCCTGGCGGGACTAAAGAAGCTGCGCGCCAAGGGAGCGGTGAATTCCGGCGAGACGGTGGTGCTGGTACTGACCGGGCACACGCTCAAGGACGCGGATTACACCATCGACTTCCATCGCGGAACGCTGCTGAACGCCGAGGAGACCGCCGGCGTGGAGGCGGAGATCGAGGCTCTGCGGCGCAATGCCAGGGTTGTGGACGCCACGCCGGCCGCGGTGCTGGCCACGCTGAAGGATAGGGTGGGATGAGCGACGGTATCACGCCAAGCACGGCAGGCTTCCGGATGCGCCTTCCCGCGACCTCGGCGAATCTCGGCTCGGGCTTCGACGCCGTGGCCGTGGCTCTGGATTTCTATCTAGAGATGGAAGCCGAGCCGGCCGCGGAGTTTTCGATTGCCGCGACTGGGCGCGACAGCGAGCGCTGCGGGCGGCTGGAGGACAATCTTGTCCTCGAAACTTACAAGGACCTGCTCCTGAGCCATGGGCGAGCGATTGTGCCTTTGGCGATTCGCATGAACAACCAGATTCCCCTGGGAATGGGCTGCGGCTCGTCGGCGGCCGGGCGGCTGGCGGCCATTGCCCTGGCTGTTCACTTTGGCCAGCTTGGCTGGAGCGGCGAGCGCATCCTGGAAGAGGCTTGCGTACTGGAGGGCCACCCGGACAACGCATCGGCGTGCTGGCTGGGCGGCTTTGTGACCGCTGCTTTTGAAGGCAGAACCGTACATGTGGCGCGGGTGACGCCGCCGGCTGAGTGGCGGGCCATCGTCGTATTGCCCACGGAGCCGCTGGCTACCAGCAAGGCACGCGCCATGCTGCCTGAATGCTACCCGCGCGAAGACGCGGTGGCCAACATTCAGTCCGTGGCCATGCTGGGACTCGCCTTTGCCCAGGGCAGGGCCGACTTGCTGCGCATCGCCATGAGGGACCGCATTCATCAGCCTTATCGTGTGCCCTTCTGCCCGCTGCTACCGCGCCTGCTGCCGCTGGCCGGGGAGCACGGCATTCTGGGCGCGGCTCTGAGCGGCGCGGGGCCATCCGTGCTGACGATCGTCGGCGGCGAGGAGAGCCTGGCGGAGGCTTCGGGGGCTATCCGTAATGCGGTGGAGGGCTTGTCGGAGCCGGAGTTGCGGATTTGCCGCTTTGTGCCCAACGGGGTAAGCCAGTCGCTTGAGCCCAGCTTCGCATGAAGACGTTGAGACGCCCGCGCACCTGTCGTTGAAGCTGTTAACTGAGGAGTAATCTTCGCGGCGTCTCTGTTGCCTTTCCAGTCAATCACCCGTTGGTTCTTCGGCTCATCCCCTGTTGGTTATCGATTTGTGTTATTACCTAAGATTGCTTGCCTTTCAGCCCGGAAAGTCCTAGATTCGCAGCGTGGGCAGTTCTGGGGGAGGGCTGCTCTAGCGCCCGTGATCCTATTAGGATCCGGGCGCTTCTTATTTCTGATGGCGCTCGATGCGATTCCAGCAAGTTTATATACCGTAAGCAGTTCTACCGATTTCTGCCAGCAACGTCCACCGCTTTGCCGCTTGCCTCCTCAGGCGCGGCTTGCGACTTTCCTCAGGGCTCCCGCATCCCATCGGGGTACGGCGTTATACTCGGAGTTGAGCGAATTCCGCGGGGAGGATCATGGCTGGAGTGGGAGTCTTTGAAGTCAGCGATGCAACGTTCGATCAGGAGGTGCTCAAGAGCGAGCAGCCGGTTCTGGTGGATTTCTGGGCCGTTTGGTGCGGTCCGTGCAAGGCCATCGCGCCCATCGTCGACGGCTTGGCGGCGGCATTTGCCGGCAAGTTGAAGGTGGCCAAGGTGAATGTAGACGAGAACGGCGCAACCCCGTCGCGCTACGGCGTTCGCGGGATTCCCTCACTCCTATTCTTCAAAGGCGGCAACGTGGTCGATCAGGTTGTCGGCTACATACCCCAGCATGAGATTGAAGAGAAGGTCAAGCGGCTGCTGGCGTGACCCGACCGCAAATACGCGGTTTGAATTGAAAAGGCCCGGCAAATCTTCCGGGCCTTTTTCGTGATATCTGCTTCTCAGTCGCTCTTTCCGGCGTTCCCTTGCGTTCCAGAGGGCAGATCCAGCGCCACCAAGGCAAAGCGCGTCTTGCCGTCCTTGGGATCATCGAAGCCCACGATGTGCTGATGCCGCTTCGATCCCGCCTTCAACAGCAGGCCATTCTTGCTCACGCCGTAGTTCCCATGGTTGATCTGGACCTTGGGGCTTTTGTCGTCCTCGCAGGTCAGCCCCTCCGAGGTCACAGCCGGGGCGCCCACCGGGGCATTTCCCTGGCAGGTGATCACGTCGCCATAGCGGCCGAGCGCCTTCTTGTAGAAGGCGGTTACCTGCTCCTCCGTGTCGGGCGTTGCATAGGAAACCGCCCGCACCCGCAACGACCATTCGCCAAAGCCCATCTGTACGTCAGCGGACTTGTCATTGTTATCGTCATTCACCTGCTGCGCGCCGGGATAGACCGGCAGCCCAAGGTCAGCGGCCGTGGTCTGGCCGGTATTGACGTGAAGGCCTCCAAAGGGAGTGTCCACCTGGACGTTCTTATCCTGGCCATTGGCGCCCTTTTCAACGTTGACCCTGCATCCCGCAAGCCCGGCAGCCAATGCCAGGCCGGCCACCAAAGCTGCCGCACCGCGAACGCTCAATCGCATCATGGCAATCGCCCTCTTGGCACCTAGTACGTCCCCATTTGATGAAAGGTTCCGGGAATCGCTCTGCGCGATGGCATCTCTAGAAGCTCTCGTGACGCGGAGCGTTGCGTTGAGCCTCGGCCTCGCGCGCCAGTACACGGCGGTTAAACTCGTGAATCACGCGCGCCACGTAGGCTTCGGTCTCACGGTAGGGCGGGATGCCGCGATACTTATCCACGGCGGCCGGTCCGGCGTTGTAGGCTGCCAGCGCCAGAGCCAGGTTATCGTGGTAACGGGTGAGCAGCGCATCCAGATAGGTCGATCCGCCGCGCACGTTCTCTTCGGGCTTGAAGCTGTCTTTCACGCCCAGCCCGGCGGCGGTAGCGGGCATCAACTGCATCAGGCCGCGAGCTCCGGCCCGGCTTACGGCGCGGGCGTTGCCGCCGCTCTCGGCCTTCACCAGGCTGCCCAGCAGGTCCACGTCCAGGTTGTGCTCATGGCCGGCCTTGCCGAGCACCTCGCCCAAATCCGCCGGGCTGAGCTTGCCGTTTGAATCGACAGCCGACTTGCGCGCCAGCGGCTCTTCCGCAGGGCTCGGAGCCGCCGGCGGGTCGGGAGCCTGCTCAACTGCGGCGATCTCATCCGGCGCCATCTCGATGTAGCTGTCCTCACTGGCGCTCAGGAAGAGCCGGACGCGGCCCTCGGCCTGGGCATGGTGGTCGCAACGCATCTCAAACCCGTTGCGCAGGGTGACAAGCTCGCCTGCCTGGGCGGCTGGGGAGGCCGTCAACCCCGCCAAAGCAGCGAAGAGAGCGAGCGAAGCACGATTTGTGAGCCGAGCCTTCAAAGACCCGCACCTCAAGGGGTGAAACACGCGCCGATCCTGTTGCAAACGCGGACGGACGAAAGCCCCAACCTTCCACTGAAACGGGGCTTCTCTCCGTCCACAAAATCCCTGAGCCATTCTGCCTGCTTCGTACCTCGACTAATATTGCGCCTTGTCAACCAGGGCGGCAACTTTCTTAACCGCCGCCTCCAGCACCACGGCCACCCCATCGTCATCGTTCGGCGGAGCCTGCTTCCAGCCCCTCACCTTCGCCATTGTACGCAACTCAGCCGCTGCATTGCCCATGATCACGCCCTGCCCGGCCCACTCCAGCATCTCCACGTCGTTCCAATTGTCGCCGATGGCCATGGTCTCGCGGCGATCCACTCCCAGCTGGGCGGCAAGCCGCTCCAACGCCCAGCCCTTCGAGACCCCCTTGGGCAGCAGGTCCAGGATGGAAAGATCGCGCCCCGGATACTCCGTGCGCATGCAGTCGCAACCTCCGCTCCACTCGCTGGCCTTGACCGCCTGCTCGGCCTCTCGCATCCTTGCCAGGTTTCCCGCCGCCATGCCCTGAATGGGGTCTTCGCCGTCCTCAAGCGCCCGCTCCAGCGGCTTGACTACCTCGATCGCGTCGCGGTTGGCCTCCACCCAAAGAGCGATCCTTCCCTGGGCCTGTTCCAGGTTTTCCACCACCAGTTCGCCGCGCCCCGGCCTGTCGAATGTGAAAACCACCGCGCCAAACGGCCTGAGCAGCCCGCACAATCCGCGCGCCACCCGCGCCTCCAGTTGGCTTCGGTAGATCGATTCGCCGCCCAGGGTTCGGATCACTGCTCCATTGGACGCAATCAGGGGCGTATCCGCTCGCAGGCCCAGGCCTTCGAGCAGGGGCGCCGCATAGGCCACGCGGCGGCCGGTGGCGATGGCCACCGCGATCCCGGCATCCTGCGCGGCCTTGAGCGCCAGCGCCGTGCGGCGGCCGATCGCCCGCCCCGTGGTCGGCAGCAGCGTTCCATCCATGTCGATTGCCACCAGCCGGAGGGGAGGGTGCATAGATACAGTTTAGCCGTCCACCGTCTCCGATCATTTTCCCGTAGGGAGAAGCGAGAATAGCCCAGGACAAGCGAAGCGCAGTCCTGGGTCCGCGTCGCATAGAATGGCCTCCGTCCCATAGGGACGGCGCGAAATCAGCCCAACAATCCTTCTGTGTCAATCGACAAGTTGCATCCCGTCAGTAGCTTCTATTCGGCGGATAGGCGGAAACTGCCCGAACCAGTAATCTAGAAGGCATGGAACGCGTATGCAGCCACTGCCACGCCGTGTTGAGCCCTGAGACCGTTGCCGACTGGTGCCCCGCGTGCGGCGGAGCACTGATCGAGCGCGAGTCGGTGCTGGTTCTCGACCAGCCCAGCGGGCCACCGCCGGAGGTGGATCATCGCGGCATCGTGCTGCCCCGGCGTCATGCGCTCGGCGGGATCATTACGCCGCAGTGAAACTCATGCCTTTGGCCAGGTACCGGTGCTTTTGTGTATGAGAACAGCCTTGAGAGGCGCATCCGGACGCTTACGGAAGCCCTCACGCTTTTGCTCGATTGCGCGTGTCCTGGCTTCTGCCTCGGCTTCGGTAGCAACATCCTCTTCGACTGCGCCTGTGAGTTGGATGAGAGGTTGGTTGGCTGCCCGCCGTTCGGCTTGGTGGCTGCGTTGCTTGCTAAGCGGTATATTCTTTCGACTTGATTTGGCGTTTTCCCCGTACACATTGCGGCGGTCGAGGTTGAGACTCGCAGCCTTCTTTTCCTGAGGCGATTTAACTTTGCTCATGACCGTTTGCTCCTGGTATTCCGTTAGGCCGGGTTCAGGGATTTGTGTCGAGGCCAACTGCCACGGCAAGGCGCGCCTGACGCTCGTCGAAGGTCCAGAAGCGCTCCGCTTTCAACTCCAGCGCACAGGCAACGTGCAGCGAGTCCAGGGTGCGGACGCCAAGAGTTGGTCCGTATAGCCGGGCGAGGTCGATGCTGGTATCCCAAAGGCGGACGGGAAGATCGATTGGAATCCAGACTCCGGTTGCGCGGTCGCGCTCGAATTGCGTCCAGGCGATCCAAGCATCGGCTGGAGAGATGGCACGGCGAAAGACATACCGGTGAATTGCGTTTGCGACTTCAGCCCGGTTCAAGAGGTTGATCCAGACCGGGGGATGCTTCGCCATGCGAAGGGCGGCTTCGGCTGAATGCGAATCGAGAACGCAGGTGGATACAAAAAAGCTTGAGTCAGCGTAAAGGCTCAAAACCGATCCTCGCGATCCTCAATCAGCATCTCCACGGCGGGGATCATGCGGTCGCCGAAGTTGCGTTTAAGGCGGGCTTCAAAGTCCGGCCACTCGACGGGGCGCGGGCGGGGCGGGGTTCGCGGCACCAAGTCGCCTAACACCTCGTTTCGCTCGCGCACTTCAACTTGGACTCCTGCCTTGAGCCAGGCTTTGACCTGGCGGGTGTCGCGAAGCTGTCGAAGGGTGATGCTTTGCATGATCTGAATGTGACACAAAATGTGGCACATTGTCAAATGGAGCACGGGTCGCGCTATTCGTATCTCAGGGCCTCAGCGGGCAGCACGCTGGCGGCGGCGGAGGAGGGATAGAGCGTGGCCAGCAGCGAGATGCCGATGGAGACCGCAGCCACAATCACCCCGTCCAGCGGGCGCGGGGCGAAGGGCAGGGTATCGATGGAGTAGACTTCGGCCGAGAGATGGATGAAGTGATAGTGGCCGCCGGCCCAGGCGGCGAGATAGCCGAGAAGCAGGCCTACGGCGGTGCCGATGAGGCTGATGAGCAGCCCCTGGAGCAGGAAGATGCGCCGCACCTGACCCGGCTCGACGCCGAAGCTCATCATCACGGCGATGTCGCGGGTCTTCTCCATCACCATCATGGTGAGCGCGATGAGAATGTTGAGCGCGGCCACGATGACGATGAGGGCAATCACGATGAAGGTGACCACCTGTTCGAGCTTGAGGGCGCGGAAGAGCTCGCGATTCTGCTCCATCCAGTTGGTGGTCATGAAGCCCCTGCCGGCGGCGCGCTCGATGGCCTGCGCAACGGCCGGAGCGCGGTCCAGGTCGTCCACCTTGAAGCTGATGACCGAGAGCAGGTCGGGCTCGCTGAAGAGCCGCTGCGCGTCCGAGAGGCGCATGAAGGCCATGGCCGCGTCGTACTGGTAGAAGCCGGAGTGGAAGATGCCGACGACGCGGAAGCGCTGGTACTTGGGCGCAAGCCCGAGCGGCGTCAGCTCGCCCTGGGGGCTGGTGACCAGCACGCTGTCACCCACCTGGGCGCCAATCTGCTCGGCCAGATCCTTGCCGAGGACCAGGGCCGGATAGGGGGCATTGATTTGACTCGTCTGCCGCTTGCTGGCCGAAGCCGCGGGATCGAGCTCGCCAGCCGAGCCGGAGGTGACGGTGTCGAGCAAGCTGCTGACCGTCCGCTCTTGGGCGGGAACAATGCCCTTGATGAGCGCGAAGCCGGCCCGCGGCCCTCGCGAAACCAGCACCTGCCCATAGATTCCAGGCGCATCGGCGACCACGTGGGGCACGGCGTGCAGTTTTGCCAGCAGCGGCTGCCAGTCGCGAATACCGTCCGCCTCCACGCGCATCAGGTCCACATGCGCGCTGGCGCCCAGCAGCCTGTCCTGGAGGTCGCGCCTCATTCCGTTGGTGATGGCCAGCGCTATGATGAGCGCAGCCACACCGGCAGCCACGCCGGCAATGGAGATGGTGGTGACCACACCCACCACGGCCTGCCGCCGCTTGGCCTTCAGGTACCGCGCCGCCAGAAAAAGTTCAAATCGCATTGCGCCTCGTGCGACCCCACCCTAGCCGCAAAGTTGCAAGCCGCAGGTCCTTCGACTCAGTGGCCGCGGCGACCTCGCTCCCTATGAACAGGATAGTTGGATGAGGCGGTTTGTAAACAAAATCAGCAAGTTCGCCACCGCTTCGCGGTGATAGCTGGTTGGCGGGTTGGCTGGTTCATTGACGGCGCAACTCGCCGCGGCGACCTCGCTCAGAATTTTAGCGGCGAGGGTGAGGCACCCAAATCTATGAGACAAGGTTGATGCTATTTCTTGGTGAACACTGTCTTGGCCACGCCCACATTGTCGTGCCGGTCGTAGACGCGAACCGTAATCAAGTGCTCGCCCGGCTTGCCTGCCGGCCCATCTGCCGGAAGACGTATTTCGTAATGTTCGCGCCTGGAGTCGGAGAGCCCGCCCACCGGCTCGATATACTTCCAGGGTCCGGCGTCCAGCGAGTACTCGGCGTGGGCGATGGGCGAAAAAGCGTCCTCGGCGTCGAAGGTTACGCGAACCGGCCTGGCGCAAGGCGCGCGCGCGCAGTCGGCCTCTCCCTCAACCGCCTTGAGCGCCGTCACCACCGGCGGGGTTGTATCCACCTCGAAGCGCTCGCTGATTTTGTAGCCAGTCAGGGCATCGCTGGGCGTATGCGAGGGCGCGTCGGAGGCCACCACCTTGATCTGGTAGCCGCCGTCGGGAATCTGCGTCGCGTCAAAGGTGTAGAACCGGTCGGTGATCTCATCCTTGAGCAGCCGCCACACGTGTTCGCCGTCCCCGCGCAGATAGAGGGCAAAGATCAGGTCGTCGCCGTTGTCGTCGTGGGCCGCCCAGCGCACGGTGATGGCGGTGCGGTCTTTGAAGGCCTGCAGTGGCGCGCTGGAGCCAGCGTCATAGGCCGCATTCTGGCTGGACGAGGGGAAGACAATGCTGATCGGCGGCGGCAGGTTGCCGGGCTGGTTCTGGGGCAGGCTTTGCGCATTGACGCGCGCCCCCGGCACCACCATCAGCTCGTCCACCACTGGGGCCGCGTTCACGGGCAGGTAGTTCACGCCCACGCCGCCCACCGTTGCTCCCGCATGCAGCACGGCCTTCCACTCAAAGAAGCGGCCTGGAGGAGAAGCTACTGCGCCATCCTTGAGCGGCTGCCAATCCGACCAGCCCCAGTCGCCGCGCCCGCGCACCGGCTGCTCCACGTTGCCGGTGCGGGTCACGAGCTCGTAGCCGGTTGAGCCGGGCTCGACCTCGACGCGCCCAAAGCGGGCCAGCGCGCCCGCATCCAGCACGTCGCTCGCGTACTCGTGCTCTTCAGCGCTGCCCAGAAAGACCAGCTTGCCGGTATTGCCGGTTCCGATGAAAATGCCGCCCATTCCTTCCGCGTCTTGCACCGAGACCAGGGTCAATCCTTGCTGCGCATCGAGATGGGCCACGTCGGCGTAGCTTCCGTCGCTGGCGATCCTGAAAACCCGCCCGCGGTTGCCGGTGAGGGCCAGCAGCCCCTCCGGGCGCGCGGCCAGCGCATAGACGATCTCATCCTTGCCGGACCAGAGCTTGCGCGGCGCCTGGCCCTCCTTAAGCGCGTAAATCTCGCTCCCCTCGGGCACCGAGACGCTGGTATTGGCCGCCTGCATCGATGCCGGCTGGACCACGGTTATAGTGACCGAGCCCACTCCCTGTACGGGCAGCGGCGGCAGCGGATTATGGCTCTTGTCGCCCACGCTGGCCGCGTAGATGGTTCCGTCGGCGGCCACTGCAACCGCCGTGATCTCGCGCTTCGGCGCCTCGAAGAGCACGTAGCCCTTGCCTTGCGCATCGATCCTGTAAACCAGCCCCGATCCGTCGGAGCCGGCAATCAGGTTGCCCTTCGCGTCCCAGGCCAAGGATCGAATATGCTCCTCGTCGCACTTAAAAAAGGCCCCCGGCTTTGCGCCGGGCTTGGCTGGATCGACGCGATAGACCGCTCCCGGCCCGCCCGTGGCGATGTACAGCCGTCCGGCCTTGTCGAAGGTCAGATCCCAGATGTAATGCGCCTTTGCATCGGCTTTTTCACTGCCCGATTTTGCGTCGCCGGCCTTGGCGCTCTCCGGCCCGGTCGTCGCCTCGTCCAGTTTGGCTGCGTCGAAGACCACCGTGGCGCTGGCCTCATCCTGCTTGGCCGTGGCGTCGGCCTTCAGCCGGTAGACCTTGCCGCTGGGAAGCGTGGCTGCGTAAAGCGCCCCGTCCGGGCCAAGCCGCACCACTTGCACGCTCAGATCTTTGGTCTCGAAGAGCGTTACCGGCTTGCCTCCCTGGTCGATGCTCAGTACCGCGGCCGGCGAGGCGGTTCCCAGGTACGCCGTGCCGGTTTTATTCACGGCCACCGACCACACGTAGGTCGAGGGCGTGGTAAACATTTCGCGCAACCCCGGTCCCTCGCGCAGATGGCCGTCGCTGGTGAGCGCAACTCCCTGCGGCGTGCCCTTCTCAAACTCCTCCAGCCGCGACTGGGTCCACAGGTGAGTGCCCTGGGCGAGAGACGGCTGGGAGGAGGCAAGGGCGGCCACGAAGACCGCGGCGAAGGCGGGGCGATTCCAAGCGGAGCGTAAGCGGCAGATTGTTCGGGCTGTGACAAACATGCTGGTGTTGAGTCTACTAAAGTTGGGCGGGCGCGGGGCGGGTTCCGCGCGGCTAGGCAGTCCGGACGAGTCAGATGAGCCGTTAGGCGAACGCGAAGGTGCTTGAAGCCCGGTCCCGATGACTTATCCTATGCCGGCGATCTGGCCAGGACGATGGGCTGATAGGAACCGCTCTCCCGCGGCATGATCCAATGAATATCCGAAAATCCAGCATCGCTCAACGCCGCTGAGAGCTCGCCACGCAGCAGGCACCGGTACTCGGATACAAAATGGTGCGCCTTCCATCCCTGCTCCGATTCGACCGTGATGTAAACGTGCAGAGTATATCTCGCCTCTTCGGACGTGCTCGCGGCCCAGTCCCATACCTGATGAACAATCCGGCGGCTGCCTGGACCACCGTAGAATACCGGCTTCTGGATTGTTGGCCTTTCAACGATGAGCGCGTCCCAGTCGCGGATGCTTGCCACAAAGAGCCCATTGGGCTTGAGCTTCCGCCGGATTGCCGCTGCCGCTTGCCGAAGCTGGCCGGCGCTCAGATGCGGCAATGCATTGTCCATGGCGATTGCGAGATCGAAGCCGCCCTCCGCAACCTCTTTGAGCGAGGTCATGTCAGAGACGCAGAACTGGATCGTCAGGCCACGCTGTAGCGCCTCCCGCTCCGCGCGACGGACCGCTGCCCCGCTCAGGTCCGATCCCACAACCTCGTGGCCCAGGTGGGCAAGGCCGATTGCCTGGGTGCCAATGCCACAGGCGCAATCCAGAATCTTCAGTGGACCTTTAACGCCCTGTGAGGTCAACAGATTGCCAAGAATCCTTGCCTGACGCTCGATGGCGCTGTCCCAATCGTCGAAGATCAGGTGATAGTAGTCGGCAAGTTCCTCGTAGAAGCCAAGCACACTTTCAGGCATTCTGCACGCCCCTCCCTTCCACCGATTCTCGATGCAAATCTCGAAAGCGGAGCCTGTTCAAGACCGAGTTGAGACAAATGTGCTGCTGTTGAGTCTACTAAAGTTGGGGTGCATCGGCCACGCGCGGATCGCCCGCTCTGGAGCCGCACTTCGCCTCGGCAGCTAGACTGAACTTCAAGGAACGCGCCAATGAAGTGGATTGCCGCAATCGCGCTGCTGGGTCTTCCCGCTGCATTTGCGCAGGTTCCGGCAAGCTCTTCGCCGCAACCCGCGCAAGTGCGCGCCCAAGCTACCGTCGTGTTTGTTCCCGCGCTGGTGCGCAACGCCCAGGGCGAGCCGGTCTTCACACCGAAGGCCGGCGACTTCCGGGTCACCGACGACGGCGTCGAGCAGCGACTTACGCTCGACGAGGAAACGGGCGGGGAGCCGCTGGCGTTGGTGGTTGCGGTGGAAACGGGCCGCGCCGGGGCGCGCAAACTCGACGCCTATCGGAATCTCAACGCTGTGATTGGCGCCGTGGTGGGCGGCGTTCCGCACCGGGTTGCGGTGGTGGGCTTCGACAGCGCTCCCAAGCTGGTTCTGGACTTCACCTCCGACTCGGATGCGGCCGGCGCCGCGCTCCGCGACCTGGAGCCGGGAGACAAGGGCGCGGCCATTCTCGATGGGCTCAAGTTCTCCGTGGATCTGCTGCGCGCTCAGCCTCACCCCTGGCGACGCGCGATCCTGCTGATTTCAGAGACCGTCGACCATGGCAGCCAGACCGAGATAGAAGATGCGCTGCGCGCCATCGGCGATACCAACACCGCCGTTTACGCCCTCGGCTTCTCTACCGCTAAGTCCGAGGCGGCGCACTACGCCGATCGAGAACTGCCGATCAAGGTGGGCGGCCCTGGGCTTGAGAACGAACACCCCAACCCGCCGCACGGATGCATGGGCAAGGATCCCGACCCAGATGCCCCAACGAACAAGGCCGTCCAGGCTTGGGGTTGCCTCACGCAGCTTGCTCCTCCGCTCGGGCTGGCCACCGTGGCGGGAATCGCTGCCGCCAATGGCCTCCAACGCAACGTGCCTGAGACGGTGGCGCAACTCACCGGCGGCGAGTATTTTCACTTTGAAGACAGCCGCGGCCTGGTGCGCGGCCTGCTCACCATCTCCAACCACGTGCCCAACCGCTACATGCTGAGCTTTCAGCCGCAGTCGCCGCATCCGGGGTTTCATTCCATCGAACTGCGGCTGCGGGAGTATCCCGGCCTCCGCGTTACCGCAAGAAGCAGTTATTGGGCGGACAGCGATACTGCTCCGACTGCGAGGCCCTGATGCGCCATAGGGCAGAATAAGAGTATGAAGCAGCTTTGGTGTTGGCGATGCCGTTGCGATGTTCCAATGCTCGACGAGGAAGAGTTTGTCGTGGTGAGTCGTCTTTACGGCGAGGCGATTCGGGGAACAAAGGAGTTTCGTGAGCGCTGGGGCATATCCTTGAAGAACGTTCCGATAGAGGAGCGATTTCGTCCTGTGCGCGAGGAGTACGAGCGTTTGACGGGGATGAAAGACTGCCATGAAAACGCCATCATGCACCACAGAATCTCGCTCTACGGACCGCCGTGCCGGCATTGCCACAAGCCGCTGAGAACTCCCAATTCCAAGCTCTGTGGCAATTGCATGGCTTCGGTAGTCAATGGATAGTCTTGAGGATCAGAATTCGCCGGTTATTGGCCTCACTCTCTGCCCCGGAACTGGATGATGCGCCGCCGATCGCGCTTCGAGGGGCGGCGTTCGGGCAGGGGCGCAAACTCCTGCATTGCCTTGCGCTCCGCGGCCAGTTTGGCCCGCGCCTCCTTGCTCGCTTCGCTCTCGCGATAGAGCGTCTGTGCCACCGCCGCCGGGCCGCGTATCTCGCTCAACAGCAGCACCTCGATCTGAAACTCGCCGCCCTCGTTCCTCACCACGAGTTGGTCGCCCACGCGCACCTCGCGCGCCGGCTTGGCCTGGTGGCCGTTGGAATGAATCCGGCCCAGGTCGCAGGCCTTCGAGGCCAGCGCCCGCGTCTTGAAGAAGCGGGCTGCCCAGAGCCATTTGTCGATGCGCACGGAGGTCATGCCTGTATTCTCCTACAGAAGATGGCGTCTTCGCAGCCTGTCGCTGATCGGGCCCTGGGAGTGGCGGAGCCGGCTCTTAGGGCGCAAGACGGGATCGGGATGCAAGGGCAAGATCCCCGGCATCCCGATTGCAGCCAGCTTCGAATTCGAGCGCAGCCCAAGAGTGCTCTTGATGGGCCGTTTCCGTTGGAACCAGCATTCCCTCAGGGGCTGAAGCCCGGTCATTGCGTGGGCATGTTGCGGCACGGCTAAGGCCGTGCCCTGACACAAGGAAATGACAATAAGCTTCGTCGAGTCCCACCCTAGCCACAAAAACAAAAGCGTGGCGAGGGTGGGGCACCCAGCTACGCGGTGATGGCGAGTTAGCGAGTTGGCAGCAGTTCATTCCAGTTGTAACTTGCGGCTTCAGCTCGGGCTGCCGCTAACGAGCTTGAAGACCGCCTAATTGGCCAGCACCGCGCGGTAACGCACCTTGTTCTTCTTCACCTTTTCGATGGCTTCGTTGGCCCTGGCCATGAGGAAGCGCTCGGTCTGGGCCTTCACGCCGTGGCGGGCGGCCACGTCCAGCATCTCCCTTATCCGGTAAGGGCTGCCGGTGGGGTTGCCGGTGATGGAGCGCAGGCCGCTGATGAGCGGAAAGGCGTGCACTGCGACCGGCGACGGTGGAACGCCCACAAAGCACAGCGTTCCGGTGGGCCGCAGCGCCTGCACGAAGGTTCCCCAGTCCTGGTCGGCGTTGACCGTGGTCAAGATGAAATCTAGACTCCCCGCCACTTCCTTCAGCGCCTTCGATTCACGGCTGTTCACGAAGCGGTGCGCGCCCAGAGCCCGCGCCTCCTCTTCCTTGCCGGCCGAGGTGGAAAAGGCCGTCACCTCCGCGCCGAAGACACGCGCAAACTGGATGGCGATATGCCCCAGTCCGCCGATGCCCACAATTCCCACTCGAGACGAGGGGTTGATGCCATGGGTGCGCAGGGGGTTATAAACCGTGATGCCGCCGCAAAGCAGCGGCGCGGCGCATTCGCTCTCCAGGGCCTCCGGAACGGGAATCACAAAGCGGGCATTGGCGCGGACGCGATCCGCATAGCCGCCATGGCGGTGAACGCAGGTGCCTTCCGCCTTGAGGCAAAGATTCTCCATTCCCTGCGAGCACCACTCGCACTCGCCGCAGGAGTTCGATTGCCAGCCGAGGCCAACGCGCTGACCCACCTCGAGCGACCGCACCTCGTCGCCCACCGCCGCGACGGAGCCCACAATCTCATGGCCGGGAATGAACGGATAATGGCTGATGCCCCAGTCATTGGAAATCAGGTGAAGATCGCTGTGGCAGATGCCACAGTGTGTGATGGCGATCTCCACCTCCCGCGGACCCAGCTTGCCGGGGTCGTAGCGATACGGCAAAAGTTCCGCTCCCGCCGCGTGTACTGCAAGTCCTTGAATTTGGGCCATGATCGTTCCGAAGTCCTCGCTTAGGGGGTCAGAGAAACCGGCGGAATCCCCAGAAAACGCCGGTCCGAAAGTTGGCGGGAGACATTCCTCCCTCGATTCAGTCTAAACTGCCGCCCGTCTCTATGCGCAGATTCAGAATCTGAAAACCGTTGAAGACCCCTCCGGCGGAAGCCTCACCCACCACCTCCGCCGACTCCCCATTCAGGTTCACATCCTGTGCCGTGCGCAGCGGCTCCAGCGCATTGGCCACTGAAAGCGGAAGGCTTGCAAGGGTTTGGCCGCCGATGCCGGCCTGGGTTTCAGGCAGCAGCAGGCTCACATAGATGCGGTCCGCGGCGTGCCGCGCCCGGTCCTGGGCCAGCACCGCATCCAGATCGGCGGGGCGGGTGGTAAGTCGGGGTTGGTCCAGAGTCCGGTCCAGCGTACCGGAGTCCGAGATCAACAGCCGGAGGTTGCCCGCGCCCAGCCTTGCCGGCAGCGCGATGGGAATGCGCACATTGCGCGCCGGCTGCTGCCAGGGGCGGATGGTTGCCTCCACTACCACCGTATCGCCGGCGTGGACAATATCGTTTGAAACCAGCCGCGCCGTCTCCAGCTCCACCTGGATGCGCCGGGGAATGGCTTCGACATGGAGATCGATTCCGCGCACCGCGCCTTGGCGCGCGCCGTTCGAGTAGAGCCGGAAGAATCGCTCGGCCACCTGGGAGGCGGCCTGCATGGGCGCGGGCATCTGATCGCCGGCCGAGATCCACAAGTCCAGCGGCGAAGGCCGGTATCCCTCCAGATCGATGCTGCCGGTCACGTGGTAGCTGGTGTCGAAGGTGCTTTCATTGGCCGCCAGCAGCGCTTCGTACAGGCAAACCATCACCGCTTGGGGGGTGACCGCAGGCAGGTCCAGTACCTCGATATCGATTCTCCGGTCGCTGCCGCCGATCTGCCCTCCGCCCGGCGAGTGGACCGCAATGTGCACGGGGATCATCCGCGCCTTGCGGCCCAGGATGCCGCGAATCGCGGCGTCTCGGTCCTCGGTAAAGGCACCGATCGGCTCGCCGGTGTTGACGATCTTGAAGGCGTTCAGCGGCGAGGCCAGCGTGGCCACCACGTCGGTCGCGGTCATGGGCAGCGAAACCGGCCCCGCCTGCAAGATGGAATGGCCGCAGGCGAGAAGCTGCTTGGCGTCGATGTAGGTTACCGTGCAGGTGGCGGCAATCTCCAGGTCGCCGCGCACTAGTTGCGCGCTCACCGCCGAGCCCGGCACGATACTGGCCAGCGCGGCTGCCGACCTCTCCGCATCAGTTTTCCCGCCCGGCGCAGAATCGGATTTGGACGAAGCGCCCATCCCTCCGGCCGCCACCGTCTCCAGGCCCGTGCCCGCCATCCGCTGCTGCCAGAGGCGAATGGCCTCCGGCCGGAAGCCGCTCATCACCAGGGGCGTCTCCATGGCCTGAATCGTCTCTTGGCCCGACTGTTGAAGAAGTTCCTGCTTGCCCTCCAGCCCCTGATCTCTGATCTCTGACCTCTGATCTCTGATCTCTGTGCTGTCGGTGGGCAGGTCGCGCACCTCCAGCATCTGCTCGATGGGGGTGATGCCGGCGATGGGGTCCTTGCTGAACTGGCCGATGCGGTAAGAGAGCGAGCCGAGCAGTCGGCTGCCAATGTACACCGGGCTGCCGCTCATCCCCGCCACCACGCCGGTGTACTCCGGCTTGGAGCCGTGGAGCTGAACCAGGATCATGTCGTGGCCGGGGCCGCGCGCCCCGCGCAGAACGCCCAGAATCTCAACCTCCATGGGCTCCGGCTTGCTCCCGGTAAATACCGTCCAGGCGGTTGCGGTCATGCCCCGGCGCACCTCGCCGAGGGGAAAGAATCCGCCACCGGAGGGTGGCGGGCCTGGCGGAGCGGCTGCGGCTTGCGCCAGCAGCAGGCTGTGGAAAGGCAGAGCCATCAGAGCCAGCGCGGCAATCTGAACGAGAGACGTAGTGCGCAGCGCCTTGGCCAGGGCGAGAATCACCGTAGCGGGGCGGATCGGGGTTTCCTTCAGGCAAGTTTCCACGTCTATAAGAGTACAGCCTTGGCAGCCTGGAGCTGTCTTCCCGTATGCTGTTGAACACAGAGGTCGCCATGTCCGCAATATCCAGGAAGAGTCCGTCCGGTTTCGCCATTCGCCGTTTGCCGCTTGCGGGTTGCTTTTTCCTTCTGGCGACCCTGGCCTTCTCGCCGCTGGTCCGCGCTCAAGCAGAGCCGCAGCCACAGCAGCAGCCCGACCAAACCGCCCCCGACGCGGGCGGTCCCGGCGCCGACTCCGGCGTCATCGCCCTGCCCAAGAAGAAGGAGCCGGCTGCGGATGTGCCGCCGCCTGCCCCGGCCGCGCCCAAGATCAAGAATCTGGAGGGGATGGGCAACGTTGCACTGCGCATTGAGGTTCCCGAGGTGACCGTGGATGTGGGCGTTCTGCTGGAGAAGACCCACCAGTTCGTGCCCGGCCTCAAGCCCGAGAACTTCCACGTCTATGAGGATGGAGTTCTGCAGAAGGTCTCCGGCTTCAAGCGCGTCGAGGCGCCCATCACGGCGCTGCTGATCTGCGAGTTTGCGGCCAACAGCTATAGCTTTATCTATGACATGCGCAATGCGGCCTTCATCTTTGCGCAGCAGTTGCGGCCCCAGGACTACGTGGCCCTGATGACCTTCGACATGCGCACCCAGATCGTGACCGACTTTACCCAAGACAAGCGCCAGCTCCTGGAAGCCATCAACTCGCTTATCATCCCCGGCTTCAGCGAAACCAACGTCTTCGATGCGCTCTACGAGGGAATCGACCGGCTGGAGCGCATCGAGGGGCGCAAGTACATCATTCTCATCGCTTCCGGGCACGATTCGATGTCCAAGCTCACCCTGGACAAGATCCTGAAGAAGGTCAAGGCCACGCAGGACGTGACCATCTTTACCGTCTCAACCGGCGGGGCCATGCGGGCGATGACCGAAGGGCGCGGCGGCATGATGGGCGGCATGCGCGACATGACCTACCTGCAGGCCGACAACGAGATGAGAACCTTTGCGTCGCTCACCGGCGGCGCCAGCTATTTTCCACGGTTCACCGGTGAGATGCCCGACATATTTCAACAGATCAACCAGAACATCCGGGCAAAATACGAACTGGTCTACCGCCCCACCAACGCCAAGCTGGACGGCACCTATCGCAAGCTGCGCGTCGAGCTGGTAGACGATGAAGGCCAGCCCCTGCGCATACAGGACGAGAAGCACAAGCCGCTCAAGTTCGACATCATTGCCCGCGATGGCTACCGCGCCAAGCAGGAAGTCGAGTAGCCTGAACCGCGCCAGAACCTCCGGATCCGCCGTAAAATGCACGACGGCTGGCGTCTGCCCGAGGGGCTCCCGCCAGCTGTCGTCTCGATCGCCCCGGAACGCCGCCGCGCTAACCGACGAGGTGGAGAACGATCAGAACGTCCCGAACGTAGTACACGATGACGACCAACGTGGCCGCCGCAGTGAGCCAAAAGAATGTCCGCTGCACGGGTTCCAGCTTGGCGACCTTTGCCGCGATGGCCGCCTGCTCAATCTTCACGTTATCGAAGGAATCGTCGAGAATGATCTGGTCGTCCTCGTCGCGGGTCAATCTCCCGCCATAAATCTTTAGACAGATCACCAGCAAAACCAGAACACCCCAGACCGACCACATTACCGGAACAAATCCCGTCATACTCCACCTCCAATGAACCATCTGGTCCCAGATACCGGCGAGTCCGTAACGGAATCGCGGTCTCGTGAGTAGAGGGGCCGTACGGTTGACTATCATAGACCCGAACAAAGACGAGTGTCGTGATATGAATCACACGCATTCCTCCATAATCAGGCTTGCCTTTCAGCCCCCCAGTTCAACTTGCGCCACCGGCCCCGGCAAAACCGGGAACATAGCTAAGGTAGGAGATAGCATCTCTGGGCGTGCGCTGACATCCCGCAAATGGGTGAGCCTGTGCTGCGACTTTCCGGTCTGCACCCGCATCCAATGGGATGAAGCCGAGATTGGGGCTTGTGTCGTGGCCCCCGGCAAAGTACAGTTACGGATAACGGCTCGCATCTTACCCCCAGGGAGACATCATGGCCACAGCAACCGCGGCACCCGCACAAGAAACCGAAAAGAAAGCGCCCCTTCAACTGACCCCTCAGGCCATTGCCAAGGTCCGCGAGATCATGGCCACCCAGGATCCACTTCCCGCGGGACTGCGCATCGGCGTGATGGGAGGCGGCTGCTCCGGGTTCCAATACTCCATGGCCTTCGAGAACCAGAGCGGCATGATGGACAAGGTCTTCAAATTCGAGGACTTGCAGGTCTTTGTGGACGCCACGTCGCTGATGTACCTGAACGGCTGCACCGTCGATTACGTCGAGACCCTCGAAGCCGCCGGCTTCAAGTTCGACAATCCCCAGGTGAAGAGCACCTGCGGCTGCGGCTCCTCGTTCAGCGTTTGACCGCCGCGCGCTTCGACTTGCTCAGATCGGCTTGATTAGCTGTTGACAAAAGGCCCGTCCCAGTTGCTGGGATGGGCCTTTCAACTTCCGGGCGTCGATTTCCGGCTTTCACCCAGTCACGGGAGAGACGGCCGCATTACCGCGGTTGCTCATCTCGCGGCGATTTTCAGTTTGCCGTCAATTGCAGAGTCTGCGTGTTGTTGTATCCCAGATCGGTGACCTGGACGCTGCCCGGCATGATGGCCCCCACCTTGTAGCGATGATCGACAATTTCGCCGGTCTTGGCCATGAAGATGTCTTCCCCATGAACGAAGAAGGCCTTGAGCGACTTGTCCTTGGCCTGGGCATAGCCGAAGTACTTCAGATCGATGGCCGGAGGACGGGGCGGCTCACTCGCCGCCAGCGCCGTGGTCACACTGGGTTCGCTGTTCCGCGGGCTCTTGACGAGAGGTTCAATGAACACTGGCGCGGATTCGGCGGAGAAGATGTTCCTGCCCGTTCCCTCGTACTCCACCTCCTCGCTCTGGGCCAGTTTATCGAAGTGCAGCGTGGGATCGAGGCCGGTGTTGGTGAGCTTCTGCGCATCGCCCGCCGGTTGGTCCTGTCCATTCCCGCTGACGGACGCGGACTGCGTTCCAGCTGCCGGATGAACGTTCACGGATGGAGATGAGGTTTGAGCCGGAATGGGCCGGGGGGGGGTGGGTGAACCCCGGAACGAGCTGAAGAGTTCCCATCCGCCGATCACCGCAATCACCGCGAAGAGCGCGATGACCAGATAGACCTGACGCTTGTTCTCCGTTCCCAGGCGAAGGGCCATGGCTACTCGCCCTCCCTTCCGCCGCTGGAGGATTTGGCGGGTGCCGGCGCCGCTTCTCCAGCTTCCGGAGTCGGCGGCAATCCGCTGGCCGCGGCATCGGCCGGCCGCAGCCAGGTGGAGACTCGGAGGCGCACGTTCACCATGCCGCCCTGCTGGCCGGTCAGAGACATGGCCCGGATCACAAAAAAGGTCCGGTCGCGCTCCAGGCTGTTCACGAAGCGCATGATCTGCGGGTAGGAGCCGCTGATGCCGGCGTCCATCGAGATTTCAGTCAGATCGGAGCCGGTGGGGCCTTGCGAGTATTGGACCCTGGACAGCCGCACTCCCGACTCGACTTGAAGGTCGCCGATGCGGCCCGCGATCGAGGAGTAGTTGGGCGGGATGCGCTTGGAGTAGAAAGCCTGCATCTGCGAGCGAGACTCTTCCACGCGCTTGTCGAGGCCGCGCAGGGGGGCGGTTTGCAGGTCCAGAGCCTTCAACTCCACCTGCTTGCCGGCCAAGGCGTCGCTGGAGCGGCCATTCATCGCTGCCCAATCCAGCCCCAGCCGCACCGCCAATCCGATGGCCAGCACCAACAGCACGGCAAATCCGGCATAGTGCCAGGTGAGTGGAGAGGTCAGGCGCTCGCGCCAGGTGGTGGACGCACGGTTGCTCATTGCGGGCCTCCTGGCGGTGGATAGAGCGAGGGGTTGGGCTTGGGCTGCGACGGGCCGGTATAAGGCGGACGCCCTGGCCCAGGAACCCTGTCCGGGCTCAAACCCTGGCCCATGCGCGGCAGCGGGATCGGCACGGGTCCGGCAAGCGGGTGGGCCGCGCGCTGTGCGGTCTGGCCGCCGAGTTCTTCACGACCCGGAGCCGGCTTCTTTGCCGCTTTGCGTTCGCCGGGCAAGGCCGGGTTGTACTCGGCCAGCAAATCGAAGTCCACGCGGTTCGAGGCGCTCACCGGCTCCAGCCGCTGACCGGGCCCTCCGGTCGACTCCGCGTTCTCGCCCACGATGCGGGGGAAAAGAAAGCGCTTCGAATGCTCCAGGTTCCTCACCAGCTCTACGGCGCGGTCGCGGGGACCATTTACGCGCAGGTGCAGGGTGATGTGGCCGTCCTTGGCGCGCGCCGGCTCGATGGTCGAAACCTGCACTCCGCCCGGCAGCACGGTTTCAAGATCCTCCATGGCCAGCGTCCAACTGAAGGCCTTCTCATCGAAAAGCCGATTGAGCGTACCCACATGGTCCAGCAACTGGGCGTTGGCCGGCTGGGCCATCAGGTCCCGGTAGCCTTGCCGCTCTTGGGTGATGGCGGCAATCTGGCCGTCGAGCGAGTGATCCCGCGCGCGAGCTTCCTCGGCCTTCCGGTCGAAGGCGTGAAGGCCCAATCCCAGCCCGATGGAAACCAAGGCGAGCGCGCCCATGGCGATGCGCAAACGCTTGATGGCCGGTCCCAGATCGGCGAAGGGGCGGCTGGCCAGATTGAGCGAGATCCGCATTATCTTGCCCCCGCCTGCCTGCCATGGAGGGCTTGCGCGCCTCGGAGGGCGAGCGCGCCAACCACGCCGGCAACGTTTGCGTCTCCGAGCGCGGTCACAGCGCCGGTCTCAGGCCGCGGCGCCAAATCGACCACCGTCAGCTCGGGGTCGTCGAGCCACAATGCGAAGGCATCCACGCCGCTGTAATTTACCCCATCGAACCGCGTTCCGTAGTTGCCGGCGTATAGGAGCTGCTGGGGGCTGACGCCCAATTTGTCCTCAAAATACGCTGAGGCCACGGCGATGCCGCGCTGCACCTCCTGCAAGCGCAGGTTGGGGTCGGCAGGCAGGTCGAGCGTGCGGTAAAGCAGGAGATCCTGCCCATTGGCGATGCAAGTGGTCAGCGCGTGGGAGCTGAGATTGGCGATCAGCGCGGCCTGCATGGGATCGACCGCTTCCAAGGCGGAAAGGCTCGACGGCAGCACAGCACCCGGCTCGTAGCCCGCGGCCCGGACTGCGCCTTCATATTCGGCCAGCACCGGCCCTGGCATCACGGCTGCCAAAACCTTGCACTCGTCCTTGTTTTCCACCAGCATCTGATAGCTCAGTCCGGCGTGTTCCACGTCGAAGGGAACCATCTTGCGCAGGCGGAAGCGCAGCACCGGGAAGGCCTCGGCAGCCTTGGAGGGAAGGGAATCGAAATCCAGTACGAAGACCCGCACCGACGTATCCGGCACCACTATCGTCACGGATCGGGTGCGCGGCGAGAGCTGCCCCAGCGTGGAGCGAATCGCGGCCGCCACAGCCTCCGGCGCCCTCAAGTTCGCATCGCCGATTCCTGGCGTCACCGCCCCCGCGGGCAGCGCCTGAAAGGCGTAGATCGGCTCTTGCCCCGGTCCCGTTAGCGCCGCCGCCAGCACCCCCTCGGGTGAAACCTCCACCGCCGCCGGCGGACGCGCGCCGGGCTGGAAACCCGTCTTGCCCAGTATTGAATTCATCAGCGCGAAGCCTCGATAAAGGTAACCTTGTTGATCTCCTTCAGCGTCGTAATCCCGCGGCGAACGCGCTCCAGCGCCGACTCGCGCAGAAAGGTCATCCCCTCCTGCCGGGCCAGTTTGCGCACCTCCGAAGTGGGTCTCTTCTCCAGAATCACTTCGCGGATGGGGTCGGTCAAGTCAAGCAGCTCATGGATCGCCGTGCGGCCCCGATAGCCCGTTCCCCCGCACTCCATGCACCCGGCGCCCTCGCGGAATCCGAAGCCGCGCCATTCGGCCGGCTCCATGCCGCAGGCGAGCAGAACGTCGTCGTCGTATGAGACCGTCCGCGAGCAGTATTCGCAGTTGGTTCTCACCAGCCGCTGGGCCAGAATGCAGTTCAGCGCCGAGACAAAGTTGTAAACCTCTACCCCCATGTTCACGAACCGTCCCAGAACGTCCACCACGTTGTTGGCGTGAACCGTAGTGAATACCAGATGACCGGTCAGCGCCGAGTTGATGGCAATCTGCGCCGTCTCGTTGTCGCGAATCTCGCCCACCAGAATCTTGTCAGGATCGTGGCGCAGAATCGATCGCAGCCCGCGCGCAAAGGTAAGCCCCTTCTTCTCGTTTACCGGAATCTGCGTAATGCCGCGAATCTGGTACTCCACCGGATCCTCGATGGTGATGATCTTGTCCTCGTCGCTCTTGATCTCGTTCAGCGCGGCATACAGCGTGGTCGTCTTGCCCGATCCCGTCGGCCCAGTCACCAGCACCATCCCGTACGGCTCGCGAATGTAGCGCCGGAACCGCTTCAGATCTTCTTCGGCAAAGCCCACCACGTCCAGCGTCAAATGCTTGAACTTCTCGCTCATCGACTCCTTGTCGAGCACGCGCAGCACGGCGTTTTCGCCGTGAATCGTGGGCATGATGGAGACGCGAAAGTCGATCAGCCGGCCCTTGTAGCGCACCCGGAAGCGTCCATCCTGCGGCACCCTCCGCTCGGCGATATCCAGCTCGCTCATGATCTTGATGCGGCTGAGAATGGTCGAGTGGTGCTCGCGCGCGATAGGCGCCATCGCCGCCTGCAAGACCCCGTCGATGCGGTACTTCACTACCACCGAGTCGTCGTTGGTCTCGATGTGAATATCCGAGGCTCGCCGCTCCAGCGCCGTGAAGATGGTGGTATCTACCAGCCGGATAATGGGGCTGATGTCCTCCTCGCTGGTGAGCTTTTCGATGGAGATATTCTCGTCGGAGCTGTCCTCGCCGGTCAGCACATCGAAGGTCAGTCCCTCGCTGGCCTCGTCCAGTACCCGCTGCGACTGCTCGGTCTTCTTCAGCAGGTCGGTGATCTGCGAGAGCGTCGCCACTCGCGCCACGATCCGGTGGCCCAACAGCCCGGCAATCTCATCCAGCACCATCAGCCGCGACGGGTCGCTGACCGCAATCACAAGCGACTCCTCATCCTGCTGCTCGATAGGCACAAAGTTGTAGCGGAACATCAGCTCCACCGGCACCGTACGCAGCAGGTCGTGCTGGATCTTGAAGTTTTTCAGGTCAACGAACTCGGCGTGATAGCGCCGCGCCAGCGCCTCGGCCTGCGCGCGCTCGTCCTGGCCCGTAGGCAGCGGAAGCGTGAAGAGTGCTGTGTCGGCCATGCCCGGTTACCCCTGTGCCCCGCCGGTCTGTCCCAGCGAGAAGATGGGCAGATAAAGCGAGATGAGAATGAAGACCACAACCACGCCCATGACGATAAGAATCGCGGGCTCGATGAGCGCCAGGGAGGCGGTCAGCGCCGTCCCCACGTCCTCCTCGAAGAACTCGGCCACCGAGTTGAGCATCTGCGGCAACGCGCCCGTCTGTTCGCCCACGGTAATCATCTCCGCGGCCAGGTCGGGAAAGACCTTGGTCTGGATCAGCGCCTCGGCCAGGCTCTTGCCCTCGCGCACCGTCACGATCGACTCAGTCACCGCCTTCGAAACCCGCCGCGACGAGATCGATCTCGCCGCCGTCTCCAGCGAGGGCACCAGCGGCAATCCCCCCGTCAGCAGCGTCGACAGCGTGCGCGAAAACAGCGCCACCTGATACTTGAGCCAGATCTTGCCGAAGACCGGCGTGCGAATCCTGAACGCATCCAGAAAATCCTGCCCCCGATCGGTGCTCGAAAAGCGGTAGACGCCAAAGCCCGCGCCCAGCGCCACCAGCACAATCCACAGCAGATTGTGATTCAGCCATTTGCCGAAGCCCAGCAGCGCCATCGTCATGGCCGGCAGCTTGGAGCCGAGCTGGTCGTACAACTCGGCAAACTGCGGCACCACGTAGGTGAACATGAACATCACCAGCAGCGTCACCAGCGTCAGCAGTACGCAGGGATAAATCAGCGAAGTGATCAGTTTCTTGCGGAATGTCAACGAGATTCGCTGGAAGCTCACATAGCGCTCCAGTACCTCCAGCAGATTGCCCGAACGTTCCCCGGCCAGCAGCGTGGTGGTGAACATCGCCGGAAAACCGCTCTGTGCCTCGAAGGCCGACGAAAGCGCTTCGCCGGTCTTTACGCGCGCCGATACGTCGTCCAATTGCGCCGCAAAGTGGGCATTCTTCTGGTTCTTGGCCAGCATCTGCAAGCTGCCGAGAATCGGCAATCCGGCCCGGATCAGCGTCAAAAACTGCTGGTTGAAGATGAGAAACGGCTCCAGCTTCACCTTGCGCCGCTTCAGGCCGGCAAACCCCGACCGCGCCCGCACGCTGAAGACGTGATAGCCCGCATGAGCGAAGCGCGCCCGCAACTCCTCCGCCGTGGCCGCCGTCTGCACCTGCTCCTGCACACGCCCACGCTCATCGGCCAACTTGATGACGAACTCTGCCATGCCTCAGCTCGCCGGCGGTCTCGACCGGCCTCTCTCTCTCGGGGAGTTTTCTCAGAATTCAGGTTACCAGCTTGAGCCGCCCGCCTTCGCAACGGTCCGCCCCGATGAGTAGACGCGCAAGCAGCGGCCGGCGCTCAGAGCGGGAGAAACTTGCCGTCCGCGAGAGGAATCAGACGGCGCGACAAGGCTTCAACCCCGAGATAAATGCCGCAAGACTGAGGCAGGCCGCAGCTCCGAGTTGTGCATTCCTCGTCAGCTCTTCAAGAACATGAGGCACTTTTCTTGCGCGGCTCGCAATACGAGCGGAAGGTCTACGCATTCAAAGCGACCCCGCGACTTTCCCCGCGGGATTGCCAACTCAGAAAGAGGGGAATCGAACTCATGAACTTCATACGTACAGCGCTGCTGGCTCTCTGCCTGACCGCGCTTGGCAGCCTGACAGTCCTGGCACAGGGGGGGGCGAGTACCGCTTACGGCGATTGGTCGCTCAAATCCAACTCCGGCTTCTGGAACGCGGCATTTGGAGTAATGTCGCTTTATTCCAACACCAGCGGTAGCCAGAATTCGGCCTTTGGCTTTGGGGCGCTCGCCGCCAATACCACGAACAGCAACCAATCCGCTTTCGGGTTCCAAGCCCTGAGCTCGAACACTACCGGTCGCGATAACTCGGCCTTCGGGGCCAACACGCTCGGCCTTAACACCGCCGGCTATGAAAACTCCGCCTTCGGCTACGGCTCGCTCTATGTCAACACCGAGGGCAACTACAACACGGCCATGGGCAATTTTACTCTCAACGCGAATACCTCAGGCAATTTGAACACGGCCCTCGGTTACGCGTCGCTGTATTTCAACACCACGGGCTTAGACAACATCGGCCTGGGGCCCTGGGCACTCTTTGATAACCAGAACGGAAACGACAACCTCGCTGTCGGCATCTCGTCGCTGTACTCGAACAAAGTGGGAAGCTATAACACCGCTTTCGGCGAGAGCGCGCTGGGCAGCAACGAGGCGGGGAGCTACAATATCGGGCTCGGGTATTACGCCGGCTTCAACAACCCGTCCGCGGCAAGCAACAATATCGATATTGGGAACATGGGATCAAGCAGCGATGTCGGGATAGTTCGCATAGGCACCGCGGGCAAACAGCAGTTCTTCTTTGTCTCCGGCGTCTTTGGCGTCGCCAGCCAGCTGGGAAACGCTACCAATGTGATGATCGACAGCAACGGCCAGCTCTGCGTCAAGAACTCCTCGATCCGCTTCAAGGAGGATGTTCACGATATGGCCGGCGCCAGCAGCGGCATCTTCCGCCTGCGCCCGGTCACCTATCGCTACAAGCAGGCTTACGCCGACGGCTCCAAGCCGATCGACTACGGCTTGATCGCCGAGGAGGTAGAGCAGGTCTATCCCGACCTGGTGTCACGCAACTCCGACGGCCAGATTCAGACCGTGCAGTACGACAAACTCGTTCCCATGCTGCTCAATGAGGTGCAGAAGCAGCAGTCAACCATTGAGAAGCTGGAAAACCGGCTATCGGCTCTAGAGGCGGTGGCGCCTGCGGCCAGCGCAACTTCTACGCTGCCGGCCGAATAGGAGTGGTCCTGTGCTGTCGAGGTGGAAAGAAGTGAACGGCAATCGGGGCGGGCGGATTGGAAGGGGACGTTTTGTATCCGCTTTGAGGGTCGCAATCCTCGGCAGGCGGAAGGCCAAGATCCCCAAGAGGCAACTTGTGCATGGACACGTGCTGCCCCAGGCCTCATCCTTGAGGCCTGGGGCTTCCGCCGGCTGCGCGCCCCACCCCCCATCGCGCGGCCGAACCCACCCCTGCTCTCCGCCGCGAGGCTGCGGCTTGAGGCTGCAGGAGCGAGGGCGCGAAACTCAGGCGGCGGATCCCGGCATTTGCTTGATCCGAGCATGAGCCGGAGCCATGGACTGGCCATTCGAGGAGACCGGCCGGAGCCTGAAGGAGTTGTTTCCCGCTGGAATCATCGCCAGAGGGATCGGGGATCGATCGGGCCTGCTGTGGAGATGCTTGGATTCCAGCCATGCGCAGAGCCGGGGATCGTGAATCTCAGGCTGGTCCCGCCAAAAGTCGGGCTCCAACCCACACTGAATCTGGAGATGGTCCAGATGCAACTCGACGACCGAAACGTGGCTTGAGAAATAACGGCGGACATTGGAAACGCCAACGTGCAGTCCAGTCAACCCGTGACCCCTGGAATGTGTCTTGACAACCATCGGAACCTCCTGCCGACTGCGGATAAGGTATGACGAAAGAGCCAAGTTAAAGAGAACCGCGCGCCGGCCGGGGAAGCAGCCGTACAGGTTCCTGATGTGAGACTTGCAGTCGTGAACGTTCGCTGAGGGAAAATGGTGGTCTAGTTCTTGGGTCTAGCCATGGAGAAGCGAGAATCTCTCGTCTCACGCGGTGGACACTTCGTTCGCAAGCGAGGGGGGCGAGAAAATTCCAGTCCGATTCTCATCTTCCCCACGAATAGTCCGGCGTGTATGTTCACTATTGCACACTTTTCCATAGGTCAGACCGCAAATCGTCAATTAATTGCCCACTAAAGTACTGAATGGACCGGACGCCTCATCCTTGCCGCGCGCGGTCGTGCCTCACTTTTTGGGATGTGGAAAGTTGGCATGAAAAACGCTCGGCAGATGGGAGTCGATCAGATACTTGGCCTCATCGCTGTCAACCGGGTCGAAATCGATATACGGCGGAATCTGGCCGGGCATCCCGGAAATGAACCGAGTGCGGAAATAATAGATCTTTCCTTGCTCCGCCGTGAAATGGAGGAGCGCCACCAAAGACCCAAGGGAGGAGCTCGACTGCACGTTTGCGCATGCATGGCGCTCGCCGGGCTTCACAGACAATGCGAGGTAGGAATTCTGTTTATATGCTCCGACCCATGCACCGTCGAGCCCGATCTTGAGTGTGTAATGCTGGTGGTCGCCCCCGGCGGCGTCACCCCAAAAGCCGCTGTCCTGGATGAAGTAAACCAGCGCGCTTCCCGGCCCGGGCTGAGTCAGCGGGTTCTGGGAAGGGAGTTCCTGAGCGTCCGCCACGTCGAAGGTGACGTTCTTTGGGCCGCAGGCCGCGGGAAGTGAGCCGTAGGGGTTTTGGGCCAATGCGGATGCGGCAAAGAGCACCGCGCAAACTAGCAGAATGGCTTTGTACGTGGCAAAGGCGAGTTTGGCATGATTCATCTTCGTTCTCCTTCGGTTTCAAGCTTCTATCCATTAGAGGGGCGGCGAGCGGACTGGTTAGGTCAAGCTGAAAGAAAGAGACCGGGATGGGCATTCGACCCACCCCGCTCAGGCGGCTGCCGCCATTCTCCGCCCGGGGGAAGGTTACGCGTAGATGCCGCGCTGCTTGATGGTGAAAGCCACGCGGTCGATGGCCAGCATGTAGGCGGCGATGCGGTTGTTCACATTGTGGGCATCGGCGTAGCGCACCACGTCGTCAAAGCTGTCGCGCAGGATGGTCTCCAGTTGCTCGTTGACAATGGCTTCCTTCCAGAAGTAGCCCTGGCGGTCCTGCACCCATTCAAAGTAACTGGCGGTAACGCCGCCGGCGTTGGCCAGGATGTCGGGCACGACGAAGATGCGCTTCTCGGCCAGGATCTCATCGGCCACTGCGGTGGTGGGTCCGTTGGCGCCCTCGACGACGATGCGCGCCTTGATGCGATCGGCGTTGCGGCTGGTAATCACGTTCTCGGTGGCCGCGGGGATGAGAATCTCGCAGTCCTCGATCAGCAGCTCATCGCTGGGGATGGCATCGGCGCCGCGAAAGCCCAGGGTGGTGCCGTTGCGATACTTGTACTCGATCAACTGGTGAATGTCGATGCCGCTGGAGTTCGCCAGGCCGCCATCCATCTCGGCGATGCCCACGATCTTGTAACCGCGCTCCATCATCAGGCGGGCGGCGTTGGAGCCCACGTTGCCGAATCCCTGAATCACCACCCGGCAGCCGTCGATCTGCATGTTCAGATAGCGCAGGCTCTCGTCGCAGGCCAGCATGACGCCGCGCCCCGTAGCCTCCAGCCGGCCGCGCGACCCGCCGATGTTCAGCGGCTTGCCGGTGACCACGCTGGTGACGGTGTGACCCATGTGCATGGAGTAGGTGTCCATGATCCAGGCCATGGTCTGCTCGTTGGTGTTCATGTCGGGCGCCAGAACGTCCTTCTCCGGCCCGATGAAGTCGATGATCTCGGCGGTGTAGCGGCGGGTCATGCGTTCCAGTTCGCCCTGGCTCATCTGCTTGGGGTCGCAGATGACGCCACCCTTGGCCCCGCCGAACGGGATATTGACCACCGCGCACTTCCAGGTCATCCAACTGGCCAGCGCCCGCACCTCGTCCAGAGTGACGTCGGGCGAGTAACGCACGCCGCCCTTGCCGGGACCGCGGGCGATGGAATGCTGCACCCGGAAGCCGGTGAACTTCTCCACCTTGCCGTTATCCATGGTGACGGGGAAGTGCACGATGATCTCGCGCACTGGAGTGCTGAGCATCTTCCACAAGCCGGGATCGAGGTTCAGTTTGCGCGCCGCAAATTCGAAGCGCGCGCTCTGCGCCTCCCAGGGGTTGATCTCGTGGTCCAGAGTGACATTGGGGATTTTACCTGCCATGCACCTCTCCCATTCCGTTGGCATGCTTCGCGTCGATCTTCGCGGAAACGCATCCCTTCACAAATAATAGACGAAGCGGCGTTTTCTCCGTCTGGCGGAGCGCCGCCTTTGCGGACCGGCTCGGCTTCGCCGCAGCCGCGCTGTTTTGCCGGTGGACGCATTTTTTCTTGACGCTCAACGGCGCCAGTCGGGTACAATTGCCGCGATCCGGTTTTCAGCCTAAAGTTCGCAGCCAACCCTTGGAAAGGACCGCACCCATGCGCACGCTCTTGGGTAAGTTGGGGGGCAATTGTAGGGCCATTCCTCCGCGCCGTTCCGCTTTTCTTGTTGATTTCCGCCGCCTTCTGCCAGGCGCAAGTCGGCTGCTCCCCACCGGCCTCCGTTACCGTCACCCCTGACACCTGGTACGCGGGAACAATCAACTACGCCACAATCACGACTCCCAACTTCAATGTCGACAACATTGGGGCTTATTGCGCTAGCGTAGACCTTACGACAACGAGCGGAGCAGAGGTGCCCTTAGTCCTGTGGGACAACCTGAACGGCGGCCCAGGATGGGAAAGCATCGGTGTGGAGCCCGCGGCCAGCGTCCCGACGGAGGCCGCCCTCTTCGTGCTGGAATATATCTGCGATCCAGACGTCGGTATACCCTGTCCCGCCGGCACTGGCGCAGACGACATCGTTTGGAAGGTCACCGTCCCGATTCAGATTATCGGCTGCCCTGCTCCAACCATCGCCTCGGTAACTCCCAGCGGGTGGTGGGCTGGACAACAGCAGGATATCACCATCACCGGGAACTGCTTTATGACCTCATCGGACTCCGGCGGTCCGTCGCAAGTGACGGTGACGGACGGCGCCGGCGCAGTTACGCTGAGCAACGTGAACGTGGTCAGTTCCACCCAGATCACGGCCACCGTGAAGGTAACCAAGAAAGCGCCGGCTGAGACCGTCACATTGACGGTCGCCAACCCCGCCGGCGGCAGCGGCGGGCCGCAGTCCGTCAAGGCAAGCCCCGCTCCCGTTGTCCTGCCCGTGCCCGTAATCAAATGGAAGGACAAGGAGATCAGCGGCGACAAGGCAAAGAACCAATCCGTTATAGTTGGCCAGCCGGTCGAGCTGACCACGACTCCGGCCACGCTCCCCGGCGGCTTCACCATCAGCAAAAGCACGTGGGATATCGACGGGACGACAATCAAGCAATACCACGAGAGCGACGACGTAGGATTTTCAGTGGACCCGACTGACCTCCAGTCCCCAAATACAAGTTTTTATTGGCTCTATCTGGGTGACCCGCTCAATGTCACCTACGAGTACTGCGCGACGGATCCAAGCGGCAGTCAGATATGCACTTCGCCGCAAGCCAAGGCCACTTTCAAGGCAACAAAACCGAGTATCTCGTTGACAGCGACCGAACCCTATGGCGAGGACAAGGTGAACGAACTCGCTGTCTGCGGCCAGAAGGCCAAGGAAGCCGTCATGTACGACACGCTCACATGGAATGGTCCCGCGCCTTACTCCTGCGGGCCGTATCTGGTGGAACTCGATCAGGCCTATCCGTTTCCTGGCGTGAATGCCGATGCACCGTCAGTCGCCTACGATGCACCGGCCATGGGGCTCCCCAGCAAATACACTTCTGCGAAAAGAGATTTCGACGCCATCATGTATTTGCTATGGAAGCCAGATCAGCTTTCGTCGACAGCTACGGCATCCATTCCGCTTCCGATTGGGTACCAGGAATGGCAATTCGTAGCCACGACGGATCAGAAGCAACCAATCGGAAGCGGGAAGTGGGAGAAGCCGGACACAACCGCTCACGGAGACAATGGCGGATATCAGGCATCGCAAGCTGGGGACAACGATCAGTACGGATACCCTTCTTGGAACGGTGTCTCTGACATTTCATCCTGCAACGAGTAATAGGAGCTGGATATGCTGAAAAGGAATCTACAAACCACGCTTTTGATCGGTATGCTAACCTTTGCGTTCCATGCGTTGAGCGCTCAAGACTTGCCGTACACACCGCATCCAGATGACACCTACCCCACTTTTTCGTTGACGGTGAGTTCTAAGGCCTCCGAATTTCGCGTCGGATCGCCGGTGAGGATCACGATCACCCAGACCAACCTGACCAACCATGTGATTGACAGCACTTCAACGTGGACGGGAATTGACATCTCCTACCATTACGAAGCTACAGACGAAGATGGGAAACCCGCGGAGGAAAAGCCAAGAGGCGTTGGAGGGCGAGATGTCCATCCGAGCAATATCCTTCCGGGAGGGAGCGTTGATCGTTCAATTCTGATAGACAGGATCTTCAAGTTCGACCGCCCTGGCAAATATGTCATTCGGGTCTCTCGTCAAGAGCCCGATTTAACCGACGAAAAAGGCGAACCGCTCGTCGTGTGGTCCAACCCCATCACGATTAACATCATTGGATAGCCATTTCTTCGTTTCGCCCCGGATGCGCCAGCCGCCTCCGGGGCGAAATCTCAGTTTGCCGGGGTGAGACGATGAAGGTCTATCGAGCGGTCTTCCGGAGTCGCCTTTCGGCCGTCGCTACTGTTCTCGCCGGCCTTCTAGTCATTTTGGCGCCCGCCTCGCGCAGCCAGGACGCGGAGAAGCCCGAAAACTCCTCGTGTCTTCCCGGCCAGGGGTGCGACTGGCTCACTCCGGAAGCGGAGAGGCTCCAGGCCCTGGCCGCAAACGATAAATCCCCTACCTTCTCGCTCACCGTGAGCCCAGGCACGCGTAACAAGATTGTCTCCGAGTATCGCGTAGGCTCGGATATGTGGATCACGATCATCCAAACCAACCTGACCAAACACGACATTTACTGCTCATTGTGGTCAGAGGACTACGAAGCGGTCGATGAAGACGGGAAACCTGTTGAGAAGCGTCATCGGGGCGCGGAGAGAGACACCTATGACTGCGGAATAGGGGCAGGAGGGAATAGTGTACCGAACGAGATCCTCATCAATCGCGTCTTCAAACTCGACCGGCCCGGCAAATATGTCATTCGCGTGTCGCGTCAGGAACCCTTCGTGAAGGACGAAAAGGGCGAATCTCCCATCGTGTGGTCCAATCCCATCACCATAACCATCATTGGATAGCCATTGCTTCATTCCGCCCCGGATGCGCCAGCCGCCTTCGGGGCGGAGTCGTCTTCTCCAGGAACGTACGCCGCGGGCTCGCCGCGCGGCCAGCAATTACACTAGGTCTGTGAAAACCCCACCGCATTCCGTCCAGCCCAGCCGCAAGGAGTTTCTCGCGCTCGCTCGTGAGCACACGCTTATCCCCGTCTGCCGCACGCTGGCGGCGGACCTGGAGACGCCGGTCTCGGCATTCCTGCGCGCAGCCTGGCCGGAGCGCGAGTGCTTCCTGCTGGAGTCGGTGGAGGGCGGCGAGAAGCTGGGCCGTTATACCTTCATCGGTCTCCAGCCGTTCAAGCGGATTGTGGCGCGGGGGCGCGAAATCACCATCACCGAAGGCAAGAAGGTGGTCCAGACGGAGGACGACATCTTTGCCGTGCTGCGGCGGGCGCTGAGCGGCCATAAGCCGGCGCGGCTGCCGGGGCTACCGCCGTTTACCGCCGGGGCGGTGGGGTTCTTCGCCTATGACGCGGTGCGCCAGATCGAGCGGCTGCCGGAGCTGGCCAAGGACGAGTTGGGCGTTCCCGACGCCTGCCTGCTGTTTTTCGACGAGGTGCTGGGCTTCGACCACGTGCGCAAGGAGATTTGGCTCCTGGCGACCGCCGACGTGACGCGCGGCAAGCCCGCCGATGCCTACGACAAGGCTGTTGCGCGCCTGGACAAGCTGGAAGCGCGCCTGGCCCAGCCGCTGCCCAAGCTGGCTGCGCGGCCGGCCAAAGGCAAGTTGAAGGTGGAACGCCGCACCGCGAAGAAGGATTTTCTGGCTGCCGTCGCTCGCACCAAGAAGTACATCGCGGCCGGCGATATCTTTCAGGCAGTGCTGTCGCAGCGGCTGGACGTGGAGCCGGACGCGGACAGCTTCCAGGTCTATCGGGCGCTGCGCACCGTCAACCCCAGCCCCTATATGTTCTTCCTGCGCTTCTCGCCGGAAGGGCCGCTGGGCGGGCTGCATGACGAGCCGAAGCACTCGTCCAAAAAGTTAAAAGCGCCGGCCCAGACCCTGGAGCTGGCCGGATCTTCGCCGGAGCTGCTGGTGCGCGTCCACCAAGGCAAGGTGGAGTACCGGCCCATCGCCGGAACCCGACCGCGCGGCGCGACGGAGAAGGAAGACCAGGCGCTGGCGGAGGAGATGCTCCACGACGAAAAGGAGCGCGCCGAGCACGTGATGCTGGTGGACCTGGGGCGCAACGACGTGGGCCGGGTGAGCCAGTTCGGCAGCGTGAAGGTGGACCGGCTGATGTTCGTCGAGCGCTACTCGCACGTGATGCACATTGTTAGCTCGATCGAGGGCCGACTCAAACCCGAACTGACCGCCATCGATGCACTGCGCGCCTGCTTCCCCGCCGGCACGCTCAGCGGCGCGCCCAAGGTGCGGGCCATGGAGATCATCGAAGAACTGGAGCCGGCGCGGCGTGGAACCTACGGCGGCGCGGTGCTCTACGCGGATTATTCCGGCAACCTGGACTCCTGCATCGCCATCCGCTCCATGCTGGCCATCGGTGGCAAGGGCTACGTGCAGGCCGGCGCTGGCATTGTGGCCGACTCGGTGCCCGAGCTGGAGCACCAGGAGTCGCTCAACAAAGCGCAGGCGGTGATCCGGGCGATCGAGCGGGCGCGGGAGATGTGAGAGGCAGGGAACAGGGATCAGGGAACATGAAATGCTCCGGCCGGACACATTGTGGGAGAAAGCAATTCCCGATCCCAGATTTATGTTTCTACTACCATTATCCGAGCCATCTGCGCTGCGTTCGCGCCCGTTATACTGTCTACGACTATGAGTTCTGCCCAGAACCCCGACCCACCCAAAGCCGACCCCGCAATCTATCCAAAGATGCGCGCAAATGCGCTGACAATGCGCGATCCCAATCTTGCCGGTGACGCCGTAGCCGTCGTTTTGATGGATTGGTATGTCGGCAACGGAACAGCGAGTGTGCTTGCCGCTTCCGATGGAACTGCCAGCCTCTACTTAAGTAGTGGCGGCGGCTTCATTGGCGGCGGCCAAAGATATCCACAGCTTCGCGAGGCCGCCCAGCAAGCTGTTCATCTTGCAACGAAGTTGATTTCGCAATTCGCCGCAACGGAAGCGACCGATCTTCCGCCCAACGGAGAAGTCTATTTCTATGTCGCGACAAGCAGCGGAGTGCGTCGTGCTGTTGCGAAAGAAGCCAACCTGAGAAATGGCAGCGATCCGCTGCTTGCTCTTGGCAACACGATGCAGCACATTGTCACCCTGTATCGGCTGACGACTTCGCGGCCTCCCGCCTCACACTGAACGCGCCCCATCACTTTGGAATGGATTCGGCTTGCCCACGGGCGGGCTGAAAATCGTCTCATTCGTCGCGGCTCGACCCTCGGCGGCACAGCTTCACTCCGCGCCAAAGATGCGGCGGAAGAAACGGCCGATACCGCCAAAGAAGCCGGGCTTCTTCTTGGGTGGCGGCTTGGCTGCATGCGGATTTGCGGCGGCACTGGCCGATGGCGCCGCTTCCGCGGCGGGCTGAGGCGCGTGGTCCGCGCTTTTGTAGACCAGCGGCTCGAGCACCTGCGGTGCGGCAGCGCTTTGGTTGGCTGGGCCGGGGGCGGGAGCGGGCAGCGGCGCGAGGCCCTCGCTCTGGGCGAGCGGAAACTCGTTGCCCTGCGGCGCGACAGGCGGAGGGCAGCCGCAGGGTTCCTTCTCCTGGTCAACCACTTCGTGCAGGCTGCCGTGCTGGAACATGACGCGCTGGCCGGGCAGCACGCGATACGCGCCGCCGTCGAAGACGCTGGACACGAGCACGTAGGGCGCGTTCACGCCCGCATTATCTACGCAGGTATCGCCCTGCTGGCCCAGGCGTACCTTGACCTCGGCCGCGCCGGGACCGGAAATGAGGATGCGGAAGTCCGGGGTGAGCAGAATGTCGGAGTTGCGGCCGGAGGCGAAGCTGGCCTCGACTGCGCCGTGATCCATGGCCATCAGCAGGCCGGGAATCTCACCGGCGGGAACGCTCGCGTCGGCGGCCAGCTTGACGGTAGTGGAGGCGCAGACGCGCAGCACGCCGCGATGGGGCAGAACGACTTCGGTCGTCTCCGCGCCCGATGTGACGGCTCCGCTGGCGACGATGATCGCCTTGCCCTGAGAGACTTCGAGCGCGCCGGTAACAGTGGCTGCCCGGTCGGGATTCTTGCTGTCTAAAGGGACGATGGCGATGGGGCCGGCATCCGCCGCGGGGGGCTGAGGCGCGGCCGGGGCCTGGGCGCAAAGAATAGGCGCCGCCAGGAATGCTGTCGCGAACAGCCGACGAGTGCGGGTTGATAGCAAGGATTTCATGGAAAGAGAGTTCCCCAAGAGCATACCTCAGGGGCTAAAGCCCACGCCGATTTTGCTGCATTGATGTATGGGCTAAAGCCCGTACCCTTCACCGGATTGGGCTTTTCAGCCGGCTGCAAAAAAACCGTTAAGTTTGTTCGGATCGAGGCAGAAATCGGGACTTGCATTGCAGCTACATCCCCAGGAAGTTGCGGATCATTTGGTGGCCGCCTTCGGTCAAGACGCTCTCGGGATGGAACTGCACGCCCTCGATGGGCAGGCTGCGATGGCGCAGGCCCATGATCACCGAGCCGTCTCCGTTGCTGCCCGGCGTGCGTGCGGTGACCATCAGTTCGGCGGGCAGCGAATCCTCTTCGACAATCAGCGAGTGGTAGCGGGTGCAGGTGAGCGGGGTGGCCAGCCCGGCGAAGATGCCCTTGCCGTCGTGCTCCACCGGGCTGGTCTTGCCGTGCATGAGTTGCCGCGCGCGCACCACGCGGCCGCCAAAGGCCTCGCCGATGGCCTGGTGGCCCAGGCACACGCCGAGAATGGGCGCTTTCCCCGCCATGTGGCGGATGAGCGGGACCAGGATGCCGGCCTCGCCCGGTGTGCAGGGGCCGGGCGAGAGCACAATGCGGTCGGGGCGCAGCGCCTCGACCTGCTCCACCGTCAGCTCGTCGTTGCGATAGACCTCGACCTCCGCGCCCAGTTCGCCCAGGTATTGGACGAGGTTGTAGGTGAACGAATCGTAGTTGTCGAGGACAAAGACCATGGTGAACTCCAGTGTAGCGCGCGACGGCCCTGAACGACTCTGGCTGGGGAATAGCGCTTCGGCAGCCACCGTAGAATGGAGAGGAATGCTCTCCCTGCAAAATGCCGGCAAGCGGTTTGGGCCGCGGGTGCTGTTTCTGGACGTCAACTGGCTCATCCGGGCGCGGGAGAAGACGGCGCTCGTGGGAGCCAACGGCGCCGGCAAGTCGACCATCATGAAGGTGCTCGCCGGGCTGGAGACCCTCGACTACGGCCAGATGCAGCAGACCCGGGGCATGAGCATCGGCTACCTGCCGCAGGAGGGACTGCGGCTGGCCGGGCGCAGCGTCTTCGAGGAGTGCCTCACCGTCTTCGACGAGCTGCGCGAGATGGAGCGCGAGATCGAACGGCTGGCCGGCCAACTGGCCGTGCTCGACCACGCCGGCTCCGAGTACGAGTCCGCGGCGGAACGCTTTTCCATGCTCCAGGAGCGATTTCACGCGCTCGACGGCTACGCGCTCGATGCGCAGGTCGGCGGCGTACTCACCGGCCTGGGCTTCGGCAAGGAGGATTGGGCGCGGCAGACCGATGAGTTCAGCGGCGGCTGGCAGATGCGCATCGCGCTGGCCAAGCTGCTGCTGGCCAAGCCCAACCTGCTGCTGCTGGACGAGCCCACGAATCACCTGGACCTTGAAACTCGCAACTGGCTCGAAGACTATCTGCGGAGTTATCCCTTCGGCTATATCCTAATCTCCCACGACCGATACTTTCTCGATGTTACGATCGACCGCACTGTAGAGATATGGAACAAGCGCCTCACGATCTATCAGGGTAACTACACCAAGTATCTCAGCCAGAAGGACGAGCGGCGCGCGCAGTTGCAGGCTGCTTACCGCAACCAGCGCGACCAGATCGAGCATCTGGAAGCTTTCATCAGCCGCTTCCGCTATCAGGCGACCAAAGCGAAGCAGGTGCAAAGCCGCATCAAAGAGCTGGAAAAGATAGAGCGTATCGAGATACCCGAGGAAGAGCCGGTCATTCACTTCAAGTTTCCTCAGCCGCCGCCCTCGGGGCGCATGGTGGCCCAGGCCGAGGAACTGGCGAAGAGTTATGGCGCAAAGCAGGTGCTGAGCCGGGTGGGCTTCACCATCGAGCGCGGCGACCGCGTGGCCCTGGTGGGCGTGAACGGCGCGGGCAAGTCAACGCTCATCAAGCTGCTGACCGGCGAGGAAACGCCCACGGCCGGCTCGGTGCGCCTGGGCCACAACGTGGTCTGCGAGTACTTTGCGCAGGACCAGTACAAGGCGCTCAACGGCGACGCGCGCATGCTGGACGACATCAGCCGCGCGGCAGTCAGGGTTCCCGAGCTGGCGCTGCGCTCGCTGCTGGGCTGCTTTCTCTTCAGCGGCGACGACGTCTTCAAGCCTCTTGGGGTGCTCAGCGGCGGCGAGCGTAACCGCTACGCGCTGGCCCGGATTCTGGTCTCACCGTCGAACTTTCTGCTGCTCGACGAGCCCACCAACCATTTGGACATGCGCGCCAAGGACGTGCTCCTGGAGGCGCTGGCGGCCTTTAGCGGCACGGTGATCTTTGTCTCGCACGATCGCTACTTCATCGACCGGCTGGCCACGCGCGTGCTCGAAGTGGAGGGCGGGACGGTGACCAGCCACGAGGGCAACTACGAAGACTATCTGCGCCGCAAGGAGGCGCTGGCGGCCGCTACTCAACAGGTCTGTCATCCTGAGCGCAGCGAAGGACCTGCGGTTCGGGTGGCGTTTCCATCGACATCAAATCCCGGTCTCGTCACAACCATTCCCAGCCCCGAAAACACCGCAACACAGGACCGCCCACGCCGCCTGAATCCCATCCGGCAGAAGCAGATGGAAGAGCGGTGCGCGTTTCTGGAGGAAGAGACGCCGCGCATCGAGGCCGCCATCGCCCACACCGAGGAGCAGTTGGGCGTCTACGTCTCCGCTGCAGAGACGCAGCGGCTCAGCGAACTTGCCGAGGATCTTCGCAGCCAGCTGACCGCCCTGACCGCCGAGTGGGAAGAGCTGATGCTGCAGTTGGAAGGCGCCTGATTCAGCCGTGGGCTGGGTGGAATGCGATTTCATCTGTCCATTGTGCTTGCCGGGAGGGAAATCATCTGCATCCCCTGGCACCCGCGGTGGGACCAGTGGCGTTCGGCTCGGTGAACGAAAGCTGGCGGTCTCCCACCCTTCGCCAGAAAAAAGGCGAAGGATGGGGCACCCGGCAGCTTGAAGGCGCTTGATTCAGCCGTGGCCCGCCGGCAAGGGCGAGAGAGGCGCGGATATTCGGTGATTTCCTACCGAAAAGCGTTGTTCTTCGGCTTAAGACCAGCTCAAAAGGGGCTGAAATCCGCCGGTTTTGTTTACCGATCGGTTAACGGGGTGAATTCATCACATACTGATTCATAGCGGCTTACAAGCAATCGCGGGTCGAAGAGAGGGCCTTCCGAAGGGGGAGGGGGTGGGGGGTACGCGGGGGGGTACGGACCGGGCACATCCCTGACAGATTGAACCCGGAGATGTCCGGCACCGGGGGACTCGCGCCATGGGCGGGGTGGAATGCGATCTCATCCTTCCATTGTGCGCGCCGGGAGGGAAATGATCTGCATCCCCTGCCACCTGCGGTGGGACCAGTGGCGTTCGGCGCGGGGAACGAACGCTGGCGGTTTCCCACCCTTCGCCAGAAAAAAGGCGAAGGATGGGGCACCCGGCACAACGTCACCGCAATCGCAAAGACGAACAACGCGGAAAGCATGATTCTGGGTTGCTTGAGCATAAACTCTCCTTTGTTTGACTGTTCGGGGTTGGGTCGTAAGGCTCGGCGGGCAACGCGACTCCCCGTAAAGCCTCGTGGAAAAGGGCAAAAAGGGAGACGCTAGAAAGAGGTCACACCTCTAGTTGCAGGTCAACAGCAATTGTGTCTTGCGAGCGAGAATTCATATTTGCTCTTTCTCGGTGCTTTCAAAACGCACAACGAAATCTGCGCCAGGATTGGCGGGTGGCACAGGTCCGGACTTTCGGACCTGGGAACGGCCAACTACGCAACCTTGATAATGAGTTCCTTTCCCAGCACATGGAGGGCTTCGGCGATGCGGTCCACCTTGGTGGCATGGGACAAAGTGGTCAGCCGGTTGACCTCTTGCTTGCTGGTCTTCAGGCGCTTGGCCAACTCCGCCGGGCGCACATCCTGGCGAATCATCTCATTGAGCAGAGCGCACTTGAGCGAGAGGCTGGCGGGTAATGGGATGAGGTATTCCCCCTTCCGTGGAGGGGTAGGAATGGGACTCTGGCGGCGCTCGTCGAGGTAGTGCTCCAGAGCCAACTCCAATGCCTCTGCCGCGTACTTGAGAGCGTCTTCCAGCGTTTCCCCATCGGTGATTGCCTCTGGCACGTCGCGGAAGGTCACGGTATATCCGCCCTCCTCCGGGAGGCAGGGCGTCAACTTTGCGGCGTATTGCAGCATCACTTTTCTCCCTTCAGGCCAAGTTGCTTCTTGATGTTTTCGACAGTGCCGACGGGCATCTCTGTGCGGTGCGCGGGCATCACGGTGGTCTTGCCGTTCAGAGTGACGTACATGTGGGAACCTTTGCCCCGCGAGCGGTCGAACTTGGCGCCCTTGCTCTTCAACCACCGTTGGAACTCGGCGCTGTTCATTTATGAATAGTACACAAAAATGTTTACCGCGTCAAGCACCTGCGGTGCGGCAGCCGCCTTCGGCTCGGAGAACGAACGGGGACGTTTTCCCACTCCTCGCAAAGAACGCGAAGGATGGGGCACCCGGCCTTTGTTCTGACGCGGGGATGGGAAGGTAGAAGCCTTATGCGAGCGAAGCGAGCGTCCGCCCGAGCGGCCAGCTCACCAGCCGCGGGTTTGGAGTTGGTCCTTCTCTTCGATGGCGGCGGCGGCAAGGCCCTTCATGGTTCCGGTTACCTGCTCGCTGACCTCGGCCAGAATCTTGGGGTCGCTGAAGTGGGTGGTGGCGGCCACGATGGCGCGGGCGCGGCTGACGGCCTCCTCGCGCTCTTCGGGGTTGCGGGGAGTGCCCACTTCGTCCTTTGCGCAAAGGCCGACCTCGGCATCCGACTCGGTCCAATTCTCGACCTCGAGCGGCGTGGCGCGCTCCTTCATGAAGATTCCCGAGCCGACAAAGACGGCCTCCGCGCCCAGTTGCATCATCAGCGCGGCGTCGGCGGGGGTGGCGATGCCGCCGGCGGAGAAGTTGGGCACCGGCAGCTTGCCGGAGCGGGCGACCATGCGCACCAGCTCGTAGGGGGCCTGATGCTCCTTGGCGGCGGCGTAAAGCTCCTGCTCGGATAGGACGGTGAGGGCGCGCATCTCGCGCGTGATCTGGCGCATGTGGCGGACGGCGTGAACCACGTCGCCGGTGCCCGCCTCGCCCTTGGTGCGGATCATGGCCGCACCCTCGGCGATGCGGCGGAGAGCCTCGCCCAGGTTGCGCGCGCCGCAGACAAAAGGCGTGGTGAAGGCGTGCTTGTCGATGTGATGGGCCTCGTCGGCGGGGGTGAGAACCTCGCTCTCGTCGATGAAGTCCACGCCCAGCTCCTGAAGGATCTGCGCCTCGGCGAAGTGGCCGATGCGGGCCTTGGCCATGACCGGGATGGAGACGGCCTGGATGATCTGCTTGATGAGGCTGGGGCGGGCCATGCGGGCCACGCCGCCCTCAGCGCGGATCATGGCCGGCACGCGCTCCAGCGCCATGACCGAGGTGGCGCCGGCCTGCTCGGCAATGAGGGCCTGCTCAACGCTCATCACATCCATGATGACGCCGCCCTTGAGCATCTCCGCCAGGCCTACCTTGAGGCGCAGGCTGGTTGCTGCAAAGCTCTTGTTTTCCTTTTCTTCCGCCATAGTCTTGGACCTCGATTCGGGACCGCATCCGGGCTCGCCGCGAGCCGGCAAATCCACGCTTGTCTGTTCCTTTCAGTGTAGCAGCGATGAGTGTGGCGGGTTTGACCGGGAAGCAGGCGGGATTGGTGCATGTCTGAGTCCTTTCCAATCCTTTTGTCCCGCTTCTGGTCACCTTTCTGCTTGCTTTATAAGCGCATGGCTACTGCTCAACCACCGCTGGCGCCGGCAGGCAAGCTGCCCCAGGAGGCCGGGAGACCGGGCGCGGCGGAGATGGCCGCCGAACTGGCGCTGGTGCCTTCGGCCCAGCAGGGCGAGGAGGGCGGTCTCATTGGGCGCGGGGGGCCGGCGGCGCGGCTGCCGGTGGAGCTGGATGTGTCGGTTCCGGTGCGGGAGTTTCGGGTGCGCAATCTACTGGCTCTCGAAGCCGGGCAGGTGATCGAGACGCAGTGGGTTCAGGGTTCGGATATGCCGCTTGCCGCCGGCGATGTGCAACTGGCCTGGAGCGAGTTCGAGGTCGTCGATTCGCAGTTGGCGGTGCGGGTAACCCGGCTGGCCTGAAGAAGCAGGGAATAGGGAATAGGGAATAGGGAGCAGGGGAGAGGCCGGGAGATGAAGCAGGACGGGGACGCAAGAGCGGGATCGACGATGACGCCGGGGGCCGGGCTGGCCGGATGGCTGCTGGACAGGCTGCGCGGCTCGCGCCGGCCGCGACCGCAGCTGGAGCTTGTGGAGCGCATTGCGCTGGCTCCGCGGCAGTCGCTGGCCCTGATCGAGGCGGAGGGCAGGCGTTTTCTGGTGGCCACCTCGCCGGAGGGCGCGCCGGCGTTCTATCCGCTGGACGGCGAGTTGCGGCCGGTAAATCCGCGAGCTTCGGGCGGGCCGGTGCGTTCGCCAATGTATCCGGTGGCGCGTCCGGCGGCGGACAAAGGCGCACGGCCGGCCGTCAGCGCGAGGATTTCATGGTAGCCCTGTGGACCGCCGCGAGCCTGGCAACAAGTGCGCCCGCGCCTCTGCTGCCGGATCTCAGCCAGCGCCTCCACTCCGCGGATTCGACGCCCTGGACGATTCTCTTCGTTCTCACGCTGATCACTCTGGTGCCCGCGATCCTGATGGCCATGACGCCGATGGTGCGCCTGCTGGTGGTCTTCCACTTTCTGCGCCAGGCGCTGGGCACGCAGACCGCGCCTTCGAACCCCACGCTGATGGGGCTGGCGCTGATGATGACCTGGTTCCTGATGACCCCGGTGCTCAACCAGGTGGACCGGGAGGCGGTGGAGCCCTACCGCGCCGGGCAGATGACGGGCTGGGAGGCCATCGACCGGGGCGCCCAGCCGGTGAAGCACTTCCTGCTTCGCTACGCGCGTGAGAAGGACCTGGCGCTATTCACCGCGGCGGGCCAGATTCCGCGCCCCGACAAAGCCGACGACCTGCCCATGCGGGTGGTGGTTCCGGCCTACATTCTTTCCGAGTTGAAGGCCGGATTCTCGATCGGCGCGGTGCTGTTTCTGCCCTTTCTGCTGATCGACATGGTGACCGCCTCGATCACCACCTCGATCGGCATGTTTCAACTGCCGCCGGTAGTGATCTCGACGCCGCTGAAGATTCTGCTGTTTGTGATGGTGGATGGCTGGAACCTGCTGGCCAACTCGCTGTTGAAGAGCTTTTGACCTTTTGTTGAAGTGACGGTGAAAGGAGCCCCGATGACGCCCGACCTGGTTGCCGAACTGCTGCGCCAACTGATGAAGGAGGCCATGATACTGGCCGCGCCGCTGTTGATCGCGACAGTTGTGCTGAGCTTCGTTCTCAGCCTGATTCAGACCCTGACCAGCCTGCAGGAGCAGTCGCTGACCAGCGTCCCGCGGCTGGCGGCGATTGCCGCGATTCTGCTGGCCGGAATGCCGTGGTTTCTGAGCCGGATGGCGGCCTATACGCGGCTGCTGCTGGTGGATTTGCACCGCTACCTGGGCTAAGAGAAAGAGGACGGCCATGCCGGAGTGGACGAGCTTTCTGAGCGCGATGACGCTGGTGCTGGTGCGGGTGAGCGGAATGGTGGCCTTTGCCCCCTTCTTTTCGTCCACCGCGCTCACCCTGCGCACCAGGGCAGTCTTCGTGGGGGCCCTGGCGTACCTGCTCGCTCCATTAGTAGCCACGCTTCCGCACGCCCAGATCAGCCTCGGCTTCTCGGCAATCCTCGGCGAGCTGGCCGTGGGGCTGGTCTACGGGCTGACCCTCACGCTGCTGAATGAGATGCTGCTCTTCGCTGGGCAGATCGCCGGCGTGCAGTTCAGCTTCTCGATGGTCAATCTGCTCGACCCCACGTCGCCGATCGAAACGCCGCTGATGGGCGATCTGTTCCAACTGATGGGCACCCTGGTGCTGATTGGGGCGGGCCTGGACCGGATCCTTCTGGCTTCCATGGCGCGCAGCTTCCGCGTAGCGCCTCTGGGCTGCTACGCGCTCGCCCCGGCGACCGCGCTGGGGATTGTGCGCGCCGCCAGCGGCGTCTTTCTGGCCGCGCTGGAGCTGGCCGCGCCGGTGCTGGCGGCAACCATGCTGGTGGAGGTGGCGGTGGCTCTGCTGGGCAAGCTCAGTCCGCAGTTGCCGGTGATGAACCTGACCGTGCCCCTGAAAACCCTGACCGGCTTTGCTCTGCTGGCCGGCACCCTGGCGCTGTGGCCGCGCTTTATCGAGGCGCGCTTCGCGGGCCTGCTCGACCTGGCGGAGCGGATGATCGCCTCTCCGGGCGCTGGAGCGGCTCCAGGGTGGGGAGGGTAGCCCATGCCCGGCGAGCGCACCGAACAGGCCACGCAGCACCGCCGCGAGGAGGCTCGCAAGGAAGGCGATGTGCTGCACAGCCGCGAACTGTCGGCCGCGGCCGGAACCCTGGCGGGCGTGATTGTGCTGGGATTGCTGGGCACCAGGGTTCTTGTCGCCTGGCGCGCCGCCTATGCCGGCTTTCTCTCTCTGGGGGCGGCGGCCCGCTGGGAACCGGCCGAGATCGAGCCCACGCTCTATGCCCTGCGCCGGCTGACGCTCACCGTTCTAGGGCCGCCGGGCGCGGTGATGGCGGCGGTGGCCGCGGCCTCGCTGGGGGTGGGAGTCATGCAAACCGGCGGCATCAACTTCTATGCCGGGTCGATCGGCTTCAAGCCGGACCGCATCAATCCGGTCTCGAACCTCAAGAACCTTTTCTCGCTGCGCGCCGCGGCCCGGCTGGCGAAGTCGCTTCTTCCCGCCGGTCTACTGGGGGTCTTCGCCGTGCAGCGCATCGAGCGGCAGTTGACCGTGCCGGCCTTCTCGACCGCCCGCCTGGAGCTGCTGGGCGGCGACGTTTACGGCCTCCTGCTGGCCGCCGCCTGGCTGCTCTTCGGCTGGTCGGCCATCGACTACCTGGTGGAGTGGCAGAGCCGCGAGTCCAGGCTGAAGATGAGCCGCCAGGACATGCGCGATGAGATGAAGCAGACCGAGGGCAATCCGCAGATCCGCGGGCGCATACGCAACCTGCAGCGGCAGATGCGCCGCCGCCGGGTGAAGGCCGACGTCTCGAAGGCCGCCGTGGTGCTGACCAACCCCACCCATTATGCCGTGGCCCTTGGCTTCGACTTCGCCACCATGGAGGCTCCCAAGCTGGTGGCCAAGGGGCGCAACCTGCTGGCCGAGGAGATCAAGGCAGAGGCGCGCTGGGCCGGCGTGCCGATCATCGAGAACCCGCCCCTGGCCCGTTCTCTCTATCGCTCGGTCGAGGTCGGGCAGCCGATTCCCGTCGATCTCTACGCCGCGGTAGCCGCCATTCTGGCCTATCTCTATCGTCAGCGGGTGGAGGCCGAGTTGCGCGAGCGCCGCGCTCGCGAGACCGCTGCCCGGGCCCGGGCTCAGGCCCAGGCAGCCAGCCAGCCCGGAGGCCCGTTCTCCGGCGCCTCACCCTTTGCGGGAGGTCTGCAATGAGCACCGCCGTACTGGGCACGGGCATGATGCCCCATCCGACCATCCTCGAGCGGCTGCGCGAGTACGTGCTGCCGCTGGGGACGATCAGCGTGATCTTCGTCATGCTGGTGCCGCTGCCGGCCGCGGGCCTGGACATCCTGCTGGCACTCTCGATGGTTGCCTCGATCGTCGTCTTCCTGTCGGCGGTTCAGATTCGCCGGGCCATCGAGTTGAGCGTCTTTCCCACCCTGCTGCTGCTGCTGACCCTCTTCCGGCTGGCTTTGAATATCGCTTCCAGCCGCCGCATCCTGCTGCACGGCTCGGAGGGCACAGCGGCCGCCGGCAAGGTGATCGAAGCCTTCGGCCAGTTCGTGGTGGGCGGCAACTACGTGGTCGGATTCGTGCTTTTCCTGGCCCTGATCGCCATTCAGTTCCTGGTGGTTTCACACGGAGCGGTGCGCACCGCCGAGGTTACCGCGCGATTCACCCTGGATGCTCTGCCGGGCAAGCAGATGGCCATCGACGCCGACATGAACGCCGGGCTGATCGACGAGGCCGAGGCCCGGCGGCGCCGTCAGGCGATCGCCCGCGAAGCCGAGTTCTACGGCGCCATGGACGGCGCGGCGCGCTTCAATCAGCGCGACTCGCTTGCCACCATTCTGATCACCGCCATCAACATCGTTGCCGGGCTGCTGATCGGAACCCTGCAGCAAGGCATCGAACTCTCAGAGGCCGCGCACACCTATACGGTGCTGACGGTAGGAGATGGGCTGGTCACCTTGATTCCCTCGCTGCTGGTCTCGGTGGCCGGCGGCATCACCCTGACCAGAGCCAATTCCGCGGGACTGCTGGGGAGCGAAATCCGCCAGCAGCTTCTGGGCAAGCCGACCACCCTTTACCTGGCCGCCCTGGTCTCGGCGGCCATGTGCCTGATTCCGGGGCTGCCCAAGCTGGCGTTCCTCTCCGTGGCGGCGGCTCTCTTCTGGGGCGGCCGTCACGTCTCCGCGCGGCCCGTCGCGGTTCCGCAGCCGGAGCTGGGAACGGGCGAGAAAAAGAAGGCCGAACAGGCGCAGGGATCGGATCTGGCCGCTCTGCTGCGCCTGGAAGAGCTGACCCTGGAGATCGGCTTCCAACTGATTCCGCTGGTGGACGAAAAGCAGGGCGGGCAACTGCTCAGCCGGGTCCGCTCCCTGCGCCGGCACCTCTCCGCGGAGATGGGTTTTTTGGTGCCGCCGGTGCACATCTCGGACAATCTGCGCCTGCGGCCGCGCGAGTACCTGTTCAGCCTGCGCGGCCTGGAGATCGGCCGCTGGCAGACCGAGGGGCCGCTGTTGCTGGCCGTCTCCGGCGACGCAGGGCGGCGTCCGCTGGCCGGCAAGGAGGCGCGGGAGCCGGCCTTCGGGGTTCCGGCCATCTGGATCGCCCCCGCGCTCGAAGACCAGGCCATCGCCTCCGGCTACTCGGTGGTCGACGCGGTGACGGTGATTACTACCCACCTGGGCGAACTGATCCGCCGCCACGCCTGGGAGCTGCTGGGCCGGGCGGAGACCAAGCGGCTGATGGACTCGCTCAATGAGAGTCATCCCAAGCTCTTGGAGGAGCTGGTGCCCAAGCTGCTGACCCTGGGCGAGGTGGGCCGGGTTCTCGAGCAACTGCTCCGCGAGCGGGTTTCGATCCGCGACCTGGGAGCGATTCTCGAGGCCCTGCTGGAAACCGCGCCGGTGAACAAGAACGTGGTGGCGCTGGTGGAAGCCGCGCGCCAGGCTCTGGGACGGCGGCTCATCCGGCCGCTGCTGGACAACGAGGGCCAACTGCCGGTGCTGCTGCTCGACCCCGCCCTCGAAGAGGAGATTCTGGTCACCCTCGCGCCGGAGACCGGCCAGCGCCTGCTGGCCGCCCAAGCCACCTCGGGAACCCCGTTGGTCCGGCGTCTAGCCGATTCTGTGAGGCAGCTTATAGGAGCCGCCTCGGCCGCGGCTCTTCCCGTGCTGCTAGTACCAAGTCCGGCGCGTTATCACGTCAAGCGCTGGTTGGAGCCGGTTTTGCCCCGCCTTGCGGTCATCGCCGCCGGCGAGATTCCTCCCGAGATCCGTTTGCGCCCGGTGGGAACGGTGCGGTGAGGTTTCCGAAGAACAGGGACGAGGGAATAGGGCCTAGGGTTGGCGATTGATTGAGGGGGACGGCAATGGGGATCGAAACGGCAGCCACGGCGGGGAACCAAGCCGCTATGCGCCGGGGCGCGGCAGGGGGCGGGTATCCTCCGGTCTCGGCCGCATCCCCCATGCTCACCGCCGAGCAGGAGCGGGTGCTGCTCGAGCACTTGCCGATCGTGCGCTTCCTGGCCCGGCGCATTCACGAGCGGCTGCCCCAGCATGTGGACATCGAAGACCTGGTTTCGGCCGGCGTGGTGGGGCTGATGGACGCCTTCGCCAAGTTCGATCCGGACAAGAAGGTGCAGTTCCGCAGCTATGCGCAGTTTCGCATCCGGGGAGCGATTCTGGACAGCCTGAGAACCCTGGACTGGAGTCCGCGGGAGCTGCGCCGCAAGGGCCGCGCGGTCGAGGAGGCTATACGCGTGCTGACGGCCAGGATGGGCCACGGGCCGGGGGAGCCCGAGGTGGCCGCGGAGATGGAATTGGGCCTGGAGGAGTACCAGCAGTTGCTCGGCGATCTCAAAGGCCTGGAGATCGGCACCCTGCACATGGAGCGGAACGAGGACTCAGGCGAAGAGGAACTGGCCTATGTGCCCAGCCGCTCCGAGGAGGATCCGCTCTTCTGCTGCCTGCGGGGCGAGCTCGAAGACCGGCTGGCGGACGGCATCGCCCATCTGCCCGACCGGGAGCGGCTGGTGATGACCCTCTACTACTACGAGGAGATGACGATGCGCGAGATCGGCCTGGCGCTGGGAGTGGTGGAGTCGCGAGTCTCCCAGGTGCATGCCTCGGCCGTGTTGCACCTGCGGGTGGCGCTCAAGGATCTGGCGGCGCGCGGGGTCTTCGACCGTTCCGGCGCTCGAAAACTGCCGGATCGGCCGAGACGCTGAGAGGTTCACGCCCGGGCCGGAATGAACGCCGGGCGGGTTGGGCGGGGCCGGGCAAGGGATAGGCCCGAAGGGGAATCGATGAAACGCGCAAGATGCGGAGGGAGTTCCGGATGATGGAGAAGACGCTCAAGCAGAATGAGATCGACGCCCTCTTCGAGGCCGCCCGAAGCTCTGCTCCGGACGCTTCGCGGCCCGAGTCGCGGGCTAAGGTCGCACCCTACAACTTCTCCTCGGCCGGGCAGATCTCGAACGAGCAATTGCGCGCCATCAGCATGTTGAACGACCTGTTCGCCCGCAATCTGACCCACAATCTGGCGGCCTGGCTGCGCTCTCGCTTTCAAGTCAACCTGGTCTCGGCCGAGCAGATACAGTTCAACGAGTTTCTGCTCCGCATCCCGGAGATCAGCTATGTGGCCTCGGTGCGGCTGGAGCCTCTGGGAGCGCTCTCGGTGCTGCAACTGGATCTGGCGCTGGCTCCGCCGGTGATCGATCTTCTGCTTGGCGGCGAGGGGCGGGACGGCCCGTTGCGGGAGCTGACCGACATCGAGGAATCCATTTTGGGTTCGGTGGTGGAGATTATCTGCCGCGAGCTGACCGCGGCCTGGCAGCCTGTGGGCCTGAGCTTCAACTTCGAGCGCCGCCAGATGCAGACCCAAGTGGCCCGCATCATGTCGGTTACCGAAAAGACGCTCTGCCTGAGTTTTGAGATTCGCATGCCGCACAGTTCGGGGCTGCTCAACCTGGCATTCCCCGCCGTGGTGGCCAATACGATTCTTCGCCGCCTGACCTCGGATTGGGGACGCAGCCGCCGCCACGCCGGAGAGACGCGAGCGCGAATGGAGGCCTCGGCGCGGCGGATTCGCTTCGGTGGTTCCATGCAACTGCCTACCCTGCGCCTGGCGGCAAGCGCGATCGAAAGCATGGAGCCGGGAAAGATTCTGCGCCTGGATCTGCCCGCTAACACGCTGCCCGTGTGGCAAGTAGGGGGGCAGACGCTTTCTGAGGCGCAACCCATCCGCCACGGCGTGCATCGCGGGGCGCGCATCGAGCGCCGGATCGGCGAGGCCGTCCAATGAAAACCTACCTCGAGTGCTGGATTGGCGCGGCCTCGGCCTTGTTCTCACAGGCCCTGGCTGGGGAGCCGGAGCTGGTTGAGGCGCTGCCCAAGCCGCTCGTGGCGGACGCTTTCGGTTTTGCCGCCACCCTGAGCGGCGACGAGCAAGGGCGCTTCGCGGTGGTTCTCGACGGCACGATTCTGGAGTCGCCGCTGGTAGGCGAGGGGATGGACCAGAGAGCCGGCTGGGGTGAGCTGTTAAAAGAGGTTGCCGATGCCGCGGCCGGGGAACTGCTGGTCAAGACGGGCAGAAAATGCCACGTCGAGAGCTTCGAGCCTACCTCCGGGGAGAACAAGGTCTCCTGCGCCTTCCAATTGAAATCCGGTGACCGCGCCTGGACGATTCTGGTTCGGGACGAAGTGCGGCCCCCCAAGCCGGCGGCAAAGCCGGAGGCGGACTCGGCGGCGGCGCCCGCGCAGAACTCGCCCGCGGCTGGGAGCCCAGCGCCAGTCTTGAGCCCAGGGATCGAGCTGCTTCTCGATGTCGAGCTGGAGGCCACGCTGCGCTTTGGCTGCCGGGAGATGCCGCTGGGCGAACTCCTCGATCTGGGACCGGGGGATGTGGTGCAGCTGGACCGCCATGTAACCGATCCCGTGGACCTGATTGTGGGCGACAAGATCGTGGCTCGCGGCGAGGTGGTGCTGGTGAACGGCAACTTCGGCCTGCGGGTTACCGAGGTGGCCGCGCCCAAGAAGCGGCTGGAGAGCATACGATGCCTGTTCTAAACGGATGGCCGGCCGGGGAAGCGCGCGCTGCGCCGCGCCAGGCATCGATCGAGGAACGCCTGGCCCAGGGACGCTCGCCCGGCATGGCCGCGGCCAACCACCCCGGTGGCAAGCTCGGGGGAGTGCGACCGGGATTCTTTCAAACCTGCGCCAATCCCGGCTGCCGGTCGGGCTGGCTGCATCTGTGGCGCAGCCGCACGACGCCGGTATTTGAAGGCGGCTGGAGCTGCTCGGCGGCATGCACGGAAGCGCGCATCGCCGCGGCGGTCTGGCGCGAGCAGGACGGCAGGGGCAGCGCCGAGCAGAGCCATCGCCATCGCGTTCCGCTGGGCCTGTTGATGCTGGAGCAGGGCTGGATTACCTCCGGCCAGTTGCGCCTGGCGCTCGACGCGCAGAAAGGGGCCGGAGCCGGGCGGCTGGGCCACTGGCTGGTGCAACGGCAGGGGGTCAGCGAGCAGTTGGTGACCAGAGCGCTGGGCCTGCAATGGAGCTGCCCGGTGCTGCCCATGGAGTTTCACGACGGCGAAGCGCTGACCGCCCTGTTGCCAAGGCTGTTCGTGGACGCCTTTGGGGCGCTGCCGTTGCGCGTGGCAGCGGGAAGGCTTCTCTACCTCGGTTTTGAGGAGCGGCTCGATCCAGTTTTGGCTTTGGCCATCGAGCGCATGACGGGGTTGCGGGTGGAAAGCGGCCTGGTGCAGGGATCGCAGTTCCGCTCGGCGCATGCGCGCATGTTGAGCGCCAGATTTCCGCCCGTGGAGCTGATCGAGGCGGGCTCGGAGCCGGCTGTGGTCAAGGCGCTCTCCAAGGCGATCGAAAGGGCGCAGCCAGCCGAGTCGCGCCTGGTGAGGGCTCACGACTGCCTGTGGCTCAGGATGTGGCCGCGCCCCCAGGCCGAACCGCTGCCCCAAGCCGATTCGGTTCAGGACCTGATCTGCTCAATCGGGGCGCACTAAGTCAACCCCACGCTGAAGCGCGGGGCTAACATGTCGCCACGGCGACCGCCTACGGCGCAGGCGACGGGCTGCTACGGGCATGAAACGCTCCTGCACAGGCCCCTTTGAGGGGCCATCAACCATAAAGCCACCGGCTCTGCCGGAGGTACTTATTCGGCAAGCTCGGATCGCGCGTGGCGTGTATACTCCTTTCGAGGGCTTCCCCAGCCTTCGATTCAGATGTCCATCTCGATGGGACGCCGCGCCAATCCCCCTGGCGGCCGCCGCCCTCCCCAACCGGGCCCCAAACGCCATGGAGGCTAATCCTTGTACACAGTTCCGTCTGTTGCTCCCGTTGCGCCCAGTGTTATGACGATTCCGCGCGGAACAAGCATCTCGCCGCTAACCAGCCGGCTCATCGCCGCGGCTCTTCTGGCGCTGCTGGCGGCGCTTCTCTTCACTTCCGCGCGCCAGGAGTCCCAGGTCTTCGACGAATCCGACCACCTGTACGCGGGCTACGAGTACTGGAAGCACGCCGACTTCGGCACCAATCCCGAGCACCCGCCGCTGGTGAAGATGCTGGCGACCATTCCTCTGCTTTCCATGGGTCTCAAGGAGCCGCCGCCGTTCCCGGCGCCGTTCTTCAAGATAGGAGACTTCGTCAACGGAGCCCAATTCCTTTACGGCGGCGGCGATGCCGACGGTCTTCTGATGCGCGGCCGCGCTGTTGTAGCTTTGTTCAGCCTTGCCCTGGCGGTGCTCGTCTATCTGGCCGCCGGCGAAGTCTTCGGTCCGCTGGCCGGATTGCTGGCGCTGGGCTTGTTCGTCTTCGAGCCCGTAATGCTTTCGAATGGCGCTCTGGTCACCACCGATATGCCGCTCGCCTGTCTCTTCTTTGCGGCCACTTATGCCTTTTATCGCTTTCTCAAGAAGCCCACTCTTTGGCGCCTGGCGCTGTGCGCGGCGGTCGCGGCCCTGACCATGGCCGCCAAGCACTCAGGCGCGCTGGTGCTGCCCACGCTGGTGCTGCTGGGCCTGGCCGACTACCTCGCGCACCGGATCACCTTCGGCCTTCTTCCCGAGGAGGGCAACCGCCTACGCACCCTGAACCTGTTTCAACTGGCCGGCGCGCTGGCGGCTATCGGGCTGGTGAGCTATGCGTTTCTTTGGACGGTATATGGCTTTCGCTACGCGGCCCGGCCCGGTCAACTGGTGTTGATCCCGGCGCTGGCCGATTACGCAACGCAACTCAGCCCAGCGAAGCAAGGCGTAATCCTGTTCTTCGCTCGCCATCATCTTTTTCCGGAGGCTTACCTCTACGGCTGGACCGATATTCTGCAGATATCCGGAACCCGCGCGACCTATATCTTTGGCCACCTCTACCCCGACGGACAGTGGTTCTTCTTTCCCGGCGTCTTCGTCGTCAAGAGCACGCTCGCGCTTATGATTCTTCTCGTACTGGTGCCATTCGCCGGGGTCTTTGGCCGGCGGCGCGAGTTTCTATTCTTCACCATTCCCGTCGTCTTCTTCATGGCCGTCTCCGTCGGGTCAAGGCTGAGTTTGGGCGTTCGCCACATTCTTCCCGTCTACCCGTTCTGCCTGGTTCTTGCCGGAGCGGCGGCTGCCGTGCCGGCTGCGCGATCCATGGCAGGGAGGGTCGCAATCGGCGCTCTCCTGGCCTTCACAGTCGTCTCCTCGCTGCACTCCTTTCCAGACTTTCTGGCCTATTCCAACGAGGCTTTCGGCGGGCCGGCAAACACCTGGCGCGTGCTGACCGACTCCAACGACGACTGGGGCCAGGGGCTGAAGTGGACCAAGACCTATATGGATCGGCACCCCGACGGAGATTGCTGGTTCGACTACTCCGACCCCTTGATCGACCCGGCCTACTACGGCATTCACTGCAAGCCGCTGCCCTCGGCCATGGGATTGCTCTTCGGCATGAACCGGGCTTCGGTGCCCACCACGATCAGCGGCACGGTTTACATCAGCGCGATGGAAGCCTCGGGGCTGATGTGGGGTCCGGACTCGCTCAACCCGTATAGAAGCATCGTTGATCGCCGGCCGGACGCGGAGATCGGCAACGTCATTCTGGTCTATCGCGGCGACTTCGACGTTACCCAGCTTGCGGCGCTGAGCGCGGCCGGGAATGCCGTCAGTTTGATGCGCATGCGTCGCATGCCCGAAGCCCTCGCTGCCGCGCAAGCCGCCGTCCAACTGGCGCCCAATAACGCTCAGGCCAATGCCGCGCTGGGCTGGGCTCTGTTGGCTTCCGGCCGCGGAGCGGAAGGGCAGCAGACCCTTGCCACTGCCCTTCATCTTGCGCAGACGGATCATCCGGAGTACCAGAAGTATCTGATTTATATGCTTGCGGCGCAGAGCAGCAGCGGTGGCGCCGCGCATTGAGGCGAATAAGGAGCGGCGATTCGGTTGTGGAGATCGCAACTTCGGATTGCCGCTTCTTCGATCACGACCTGGCTGTGGATTATTGATTGGGTTCTCGGTGGGATGTTTCCGTCAGAGACCACCACCGAACCCAAACTCAGTATTCGATCTTGTCGGTCGAAGCCATCCACGCCGCGAAGCTCTCCCAGGCTTCATCGCCGAGCATTTGCGTGGCGGGCAGCAAGCGGGCGCCCTGGTTCTGGCGAAACTCCTCGTAGAGGAATGCGTCGCCGAAGCCGGCGCGGGCCGCATCGGCGGCGCTGGCGCCGAAGTAGATGGCCTCGATCCGCGCCCAGTAGGCAGCAGCCAGGCACATGGGGCAGGGCTGGCAACTGGAGTAGAGTTCGCAGCCGGCCAGCGTGAACGTGCCCAGCGCCTTGGCGGCGGCGCGGATGGCGTTCACTTCGCCGTGCGCGGTGGGATCGTTGGTCGCGGTCACCGTGTTCGCCGCCTCGGCGACGATTTGGCCGTCGCGGACAACCAGAGCGGCAAACGGGCCGCCCGCGCCGGTGAGCACGTTCCGAGTGGCCAACTGAATGGCGCGGCGCATGAACTCCGGATTGGGTGCGGCGGGCATCGGTTCCAGTATATGCAGCTTCATGGTTCCAGCACGAGGGAAGGTTCAAGGTTCCTAACTATCTGCAACTCTGGCGCTCTTCTACAATCGAGTAGAGATGCCTCACTTCTCCGGCTTGCATTCCTTGATTGATTGGCATTGGCTTTGGCTCACCGTGGCTGCCTTCCTGGCAGGGGTGCTCAACGCCGTGGCCGGAGGCGGCTCGTTCCTCTCCTTTCCAGCCTTGCTGAGCATGAGGATGCTGCCCGTCCAGGCCAATGCCACCAATACGGTGGCTCTGTGGCCCGGCCAGCTTACCTCCATTGCCGCCTATCGCGACGACATTCGCAAGAACCTCCGTCTGGCCTTGCCCATGGGTCTTGCCGGCCTGCTCGGCGGAACGACCGGCGCGGTGGTTCTGCTGAACACTCCGCAGATGACCTTCTTGCGCCTGGTACCCTGGCTGCTGCTCGGAGCCGCTTCGATCTTTGCTCTCTGCGGCCCGGTCTCGCGCCGGCTGGAACGGTTCAAACTGGCCCGCCGAAAGGGCGCTGTCGCCGGCGCCCCCCGTCGGCCGCGCCGTCTTCTTGTCTTTCTCTCCACTGTTGCGGTCTGCTTTTACATCGGTTACTTTGGCGCGGGCGCAGGCTTTCTGCTCATCACCCTGCTCTCGCTTTTCGGCTACCGGGACCTGCATGAGATCAACGCGCTGAAGGTGGTTTCCACCACCCTGGCTAACGGCGTCGCCTTCGTGATTTTCGTGGTCGACGGCCAGGTGGTCTGGCGCTACTGCCTGCCGGCCATGGCCGTCTGCGCCGTCGGCGGTTACGCCTCGGCCCGCTTTGCCCGCCTGGTTCCCCAGCCAGTGCTCCGCGGCATCGTCGTCTTCATCGGCCTTTCCATGGCTGCATGGTTCTTCTGGAGAAACCCCTAGAAAATGGCCTACTGCCAATCTGCCCCCGCACTGGGCGCGCGATTCACAGAGTTTTCTTTTCCGCGCACGGTCACTTTCCGCCCAGGGATGCGACACTAATCAGTGCAAAGGAGAAAACCGGATATGCGTCTTATTCTCACTCTAATCACAGGAGCAATGTTAACCATGGCAGCATTTGGACAGACAGACGACACATTCCGCAAAACTTACGACGCCTACATTGCCGGGTTGAAGGCCAAGGATTTCCAGGCGATCGTGAAACTGAGGACCGCGGACCAGCAAAAGGAATTGACAGAAGGCGTGCCGCCGGGGCGAGATGCCGCTTACCACGCCGCGTTTTTCGAGCAGTCGCTCCAGGTAATGCCGGTTTCGTATGAGGTCCGGTTCGTCAAACTGGCAAAGGATGGCAGCCATGCTCGGATGGTGGTGGTGGGCATGGTTCCCGTGCCGGTCGAAGCGCAGAAGGAAGCGAATTTGCCGCCCGAACAGAAGGTTCGAGTTACGGTTGCGTTTGCCAAGGAAGGCGGCGCCTGGAAGATGGGCGAATTCACGTTTGGCTCCGAAGCCGAAGACAGCGCCAGGCCCAAGGATCTGAAGATGGGGCAGCGCGGCGACTACAGCGGCGCAGCCAACACCGATATTGGCGGCGAGATTCAGCGCGTTGAGAAGCAGGCCGCCGGAACGGTCTACGTGATCCGTGTCGTCGACGAAGAGGATGCCGTCTTCGTGCCCGCGGCCCATGTCTCGGCGGATTTCGTGGTCGGAGCCATTGTCTCCTTCCACGCCGCGAAGCACGAGAAGGACCCGCTGAAGTATTGGGCGGAATCGGCTGCATTGGTCGAGTAGCAGGCCGGAAAGCTACGGGCCTGAACTGGCGAACGGGGTGCGTTCACTCAAGCCGGCGACTATAGCAAAACCAGATGACTATACCCCGAAATCGCTGGGTCAGATCGACGCGACTTCCAGGGAGCGGCGAGCCTGCACGAAACTCGCCAGGGCGCACCAACTCGGTTTCGCTCTAGAATGGAACCATGAGCCACGAAGGCATTCGCTTTGCCGCCAGGGACGGGGAAGCTCGCGAAGCCGAGGAAAACCGTCCGCTGCCCCGCATCGCCGTAACGCCGGAGAAGGTCCGCGTGCTGCTGACCGAGGGCAGGGGGCTGGAGATCGACTGGGCAGACGGCCACAAGAGCGCCTGGAGCTTCGCCTGGCTGCGCGAGGCTTGCCCCTGCGCAACCTGCGTGGAGGAGCGGGCCCAGGAAGGCCGCAAGCCCGGCCAGCCCAAACCACGGCCCGCCGCTGTCCTGCCCATGTACGCTCCGCCGCCCAAGCCAGCGAGCGCCCACGCCGTTGGCCGCTACGCCATTCAATTCAACTGGCTCGACGGCCACTCCGGCGGCATCTACTCCTGGGAATACCTTCGCCGCGTCTGCCAGTGCGGCGAATGCGCGTTCGCCGGCGCGGAGACCACCGGCACACCCAACTGAGGCCTGTTCCCAGCACCAGGACGGTGGGCGCGGGAGGCAATTCTCCCCAGTTCGAGGAGCGATGAGCGACGCCAGCCGAGGCGCCCTGCGAGATGCCTTTGCCGCCGAAGCGGGAACCAACTTGAGAGGGATGCGGCGAGGGATCGCGTGGCATCCGGACCGGGTCGGAAACGGCGCGCTTCTCCATGGAGTTACCGTTGTTACGCAAAGCTGTGGGATTGTCAACGATCTTCATAGATGGCAATTGAAGATGGGCGTGCGCCAAGCGAAGCGCGATCCGTGAGATGGTGAGGACATTTTCTTCGGGCTCTGAATTTTCTCCTTGACAAATCCGGGGGGATGGGGCTAGTGTTCGTTCGATATCCAAACAATATGCTGCTCGAACCTGAAACATGACTCAACCTTGGAGGCTCCAAATGAAGTCACGCAGAATCGTGCGACCCATTCTTGGGTCTATCTTTGCCCTTATCCTGCTCGGTTTTTCGCATACAATCCTCGGCCAAGCAGTGACCGCAACGCTGCTGGGGACGGTGACAGACTCCACCGGCGCAACCGTCGCCAATGCCAAGGTTACGGCAACCGCGGCGGGAACGGGCGCGCTGCACCTGTCGGTAACCAATGAAAGCGGCAACTTCACCTTCCCCGACCTGCAACCCGGCCCTTACTCCGTGACGGTCGAGGCCAAAGGTTTCAAGAAAGCAACCCAGGAAAACATCGACCTTGCCAGCAACTCCTCCACCCGCGTCGATCTCACTCTCGTACCCGGCAATGCTTCGGAAACGGTTATCGTAACCACCGCGCCTCCCGCGCTGCAGACGGACCGCGCCGACATCAGCACCAAGATCGAGTCGGAAGCCCTGGTGGATATGGCTTTGGGCACCAACCGAAACTTCCAGTCGCTTCTCAACGTGGTTCCCGGCCTGGCGCCCCAGGTCTATCAGCACTCGCAGTTCTTCAACGCGGCGAGTTCTCTGCAGACTGAAGCCAACGGCCTTCCGCGCGAAGGCAACCTCTACCAGATCGAGGGCATCGACGACGATGAGCGCACCGGTCTTCTCCAGATCATCATTCCTCCGGCAGAGGCCATCGCGTCGGTCGATATCTCCACCAATAACTTCGAGGCGGAACTTGGCCGCGCCACCGGCGCCGTCACCAACGTCACTCTCAAGTCCGGCACCAACAGCGTGCATGGTTCGGCCTTCGAGTTCATTCAGAACAACGACCTGAATGCCCGCTCCTACTTTTCGACTATTCCTCTGGGCCATCTGTCTTACAACTACTTCGGCGGCGCCATCGGCGGCCCTATCAAGAAGGACAAGCTGTTCTACTTCGGCGACTATCTTCGCACGACGGATCACGAGGCCATTACCAGCACATTCACGATCCCGGATGCCCGCTACTACACGGTCGATCCTACGGGGACCTTCGTGGACCTGAGCGGCGCAATGAGCGGCGGGAAAGGCCAGATCTACGACCCGAGCACCGGCGATGGAAGGACTGTCGCCGCGGGAGGAACGCCGCGCACACCCTTCCCGAGCAACCATATTCCCATTGGCAGGATCAATTCCGTTTCGCTTGCCATTCTGCAAGGGATAAACGCCGCGGCAGCAAAGTACGGGTCTTTGAATTCGACCAAGCCCATGAGCGCCCCCACCAACAATTACTCCACAAATCTTCCTTTCACCAAGACCACCGACAGCTTTGACACCAAGATCGATTACACCCCCACGGAAAAGAACCATTTGAGCGGCCGCTTCAGCTTTCAGCGTGTCGTCACCTTCCAGCAGGCTGCATTTGGAGCCATGTTCGGCGGACCCGCGGGAAGCGGCTTTGAAGGCACGGGCGATCAGAAATCGTACAGCACGGGCGCGAACTACGATCATGTCTTTTCGCCCACGTTCTTCACAGAAGCCCGTGTTGGCGTTGCCCACCTGAGGAACAACGCGCAAACCAACGACTACGGCACCAGCGATGCAACCACCATCGGCATCCCCGGCGTAAATATCTCCGGAGAGCCGTTCACCAGCGGGCAGGCAGCGATCTCCTTCAGCGATGTCTTTTCCAGCCCGCTGATGGGCTACTCCGCATCCGAGCCTTGGATCAGGGGCGAGGCTAACATCGACTTCGTCAACAATTGGACCAAGATCGAGGGCAACCATACCTTGAAGGCCGGCATCGATCTTCGCCGGGTGCGCGACGACCTTCTGCAGGACCAGACCTTCAGCCCCCGCGGCGCATTCACCTTCAGTCAGCCTCAGACATCGGATGCGGCGCAACCGGTGGGGATGAACATCGCCAACGATATCGCCAGCTTCCTGCTGGATCAGCCGAGCCTGGTGGGACGCGATCTCAACACGTTCTTCCCCTGCTACCGGCAGTGGTGGTTCTTTGCTTATGTCAGCGATAAGTGGCAAGTTACCCCCAAGATGACCGTCGATCTGGGCGTGCGCTGGGACTTTTATCCCCCCGCAACCCCGAAGATTGCGGGCGGATTCTCCAACTACGACCCGATCAACAACACCCTGGTTCTGGCCGGATTGTCCGCCAATCCCTCCAACCTGAGCATGACGGTGAAATACAAGAACTTCGCTCCGCGCACCGGAATCTCTTATCGGCTGCGCAACGATACAGTGCTCCGCGGAGGCTTCGGCATCAGCTACACGCCCTTCCCGGATAACACCTACGCGTACGATTTTCCCATCCGCGCCAACAACAGTTACAGCCCGGTGGGAGCTTCCGCCTATACGCCGGCAGTACTTGGCGACGGCAAGACAGTGGCCACCTTCCAGGCAGGCTTCCCGGCGCCGGTTCCGGTTACGATTCCAAGCAACGGAATCATCCAGGCCAATACCTCTCAACTCATCAGCCAGGTGTACAACGTCATTGGCACTATCACACCGTGGGGAAGCTATTCCACGGATTATAGGAATCCTTACGCCGAGTCTTGGAACGTAGCCGTAGAGCAGGCGTTCCGCGGCAATCTCTCGCTGCAGGTGGCCTATGTGGCCAACCATGGCGTGCGGATCGATACCAGCCAAAACATTAACCTGCCCAGCACCTATGGCGGCGGCTCGGCCTCGGATCCTGAGGATACCGTTGCCTATACTGGCGGCGCAACAGGACGCACCGCGGGAACTTATGTTTCCTTCATGGGCTTCTCTTCCAACTACGATTCGCTGCAAGCCCAGCTCACAAAGCGCATCTCTTACGGCCTCACCTTCACTTCCGCGTTCACATGGGGCAAGGGCTTGAACTACATGAACGACGACGATGGGGGCGGTGGAGCGAACAGCGGTCTCCAGTTCTTCATCAACCAGCGCCACAACTATGGCCCAACCGACTTCGACCGCAAGACCAACTTCGAGCAGACCTTTACCTACGACCTGCCCGCCGGCCACGGCCACGCGCTTTTCAGTTCTGGAGTAGCGGACGCCGTTCTGGGAGGCTGGAAGCTCGGAGGATTGATCTCAGTCGTCTCCGGCATGCCATTCACCGTCCAGGCGAGCACCACGCCGCTCAACACCCCAGGAACCGCGTTGACTGCAACCCTGACGGGGAGTTTTCAAGCTCTCCACGGCATCGGAACCACCTCGCCCTGGTTTAATACCTCGGTCTTTTCGCAACCCACCGGCTGCACCGGTCAATCGCCATGCACCGCCCCGGTTCTCGGCAATACCGGCAGAAACCAGTTCCGCGGCCCTGGCTATATTCAGGACAACGCTTCTCTTTTCAAGAAGTTTACCCTTTACCGCGAAACGGCGCTGGAATTCCGCATCGACGCCTTCCAGTTAAGCAATACGCCGCAATTCGGCCAGCCGGGCAACACGACCACGTCCTCAACCTTCGGCGAAGTCACAAGCACCCTTGGCAGCGGCCAGGGCAGCGTGAACGGCGTCGGGGGCGGACGCACTCTGCAGGGATCGCTCAAGTTCTCGTTCTAAGGCCATCCCGGTTAACTACTGCTTCACTGGCCGGTCGCCGCACGCCACGGTGACCGGCCATTTAACATAAGCACATCGGTTTCGCCGGGATTGGCCGGGCATCGCGAGCCAAGAGAAGCAGCAACGCAGGCGATCGCTCCAAATTTGATTGTATAGAGGGAGGCAGACAGTGGTTACTCGACGCGAATTTCTCGATACGCTTGCCGCCGGAGCGGCAGGCTTGGCTATTGGATCGACCGCCAAGAGCTATGGCCAGATACTGGGCTCCAACGATCGCCTCAACTTTGCGGTGATCGGCCTGAATGGCCGAGGCTCTGCTCATCTGGCCTCCATCAAGGCCAACAAGGACACCGCCCGCGTTTCGCATATTTGCGACGTGGATGGCGCGATCCTGAAGAAGGTTGCCGGCGACGCCGAGCGCGAGCTGGGTTACGCTCCCGCGGCAGAGAAGGACTTTCGCCGCATCCTCCAGTTGAAGGAGGTGGATGCTATCACCATCGCCACCCCCGACCACTGGCACGCGCCAATGGCCATTGCCGGAGTGCAGGCGGGCAAGCACGTCTACGTGGAGAAGCCATGCAGCCACAATCCCGCCGAGGGGGCGCTGCTGGTGGAGGTTCAGCAGAAGTATGGAAAGCTCGTGCAGATGGGCACGCAGCGGCGCTCGAACCCGCTCGTTATCGAGGCCGTTGACAAGATTCGCAATGGGCTGATCGGCACGCCTTACTACTCGAAAGGCTGGTACAGCAACACGAGAAAGTCGATCGGGATCGGCAAGGAAGCGCCTGTGCCGCCGCAGCTCGACTGGGATCTGTGGCAGGGACCCGCGCCGCGGAGTCCGTACCGAGACAATGTTCATCCCTATAACTGGCACTGGTTCAGAACCTGGGGAACCGGCGAGAGCCTGAACAACGGCAGCCATGAAATCGATGTTTGCCGCTGGGCGCTGGGCATCGATTATCCGCAACGGGTAACTTCCTCCGGCGGGAGATACCACTTCAAAGACGACTGGCAGTTTTACGACACCATGGTGACCAGCTTCGACTACGGCGACAAGTTGATTTCGTGGGAAGGAAAGTGCTGCTCCGGGATGCAATACTACGGGCGCGACCGCGGCTCGACGATCATGGGAACCAGCGGGTCTATGCTCATCGATGCGGGCGGCTATGAGGTCTACGATCTGAAGGGGAAAAAGACCGGCGAAACCAAAGCCGGAACTGCAAACTCATCCTCCGATCTGCAGGGGCGCGACGGCATGACGGACTTGCACTTCGCCAATTTCATCGCGGCAATCCGCAAGGGAGAGAAACTCAACGATCCCGTCGCCGTCGGCAACGTCGCCGTCACTATGCTTCACCTTTCAAACATCGCCTGGGAGGTGAATCGGGAACTTGCGGTCGACCCAACGAATGGAAAGATACTGAACGATCCGGAAGCCATGAAGATGTGGGGCCGAGAGTATGAGGCCGGCTGGGCGCCGCATCTATAGACGAAACTAGAGGCTCGCTCGATGAGAAGATTCGCCGCGCCTGTAACCGCCGCCGGGAGCACCCAAGGAGTTTGCGACTCATGAAGCAATCCTTTTCACGCCGTAACTTCGTTCAATCGGGCGCGCTGGTTGCCGCGGCGTGCGCAGCGTCGAGCGCGGTTCCCGCGCTGGCCGAGCCTCGGGCCGCGGCGGGAAAGTTGTCGCCGATTCGTCTGGGGCTGGCCAGTTACACGTTTCGCAATTTCAACCGCGCGCAATTGATCGTCTTTATGAAGCAACTCAATATCGCCGGGCTGAATGCGAAGGATGTGAAAGATCACCTGCCTATGGACCCCGCCGAAGAGGCCAAGGCCTTGGAGGACTATGCGGCGGCCGGCATCAAACTCTACGCGGCAGGAGCTGTTTACTTTCGCAAGGACGAAGACGACGACATTCGGAGCAAGTTCGAGTATTGCAAGCGGGCCGGAATTCCCGTGATCGTCGCGGGCGACCCAACGCCCGAGACCCTGCCCCGCATGGAAAGGTTCGTGAAAGAATACGACATTCGCATCGCGCTTCACAACCATGGGCCGGAGGACAAGTTATGGCCTTCGCCGCTGGATGTTCTGAAGTCGATCGAGAAGATGGACCCACGCATTGGATGCTGCATCGACGTGGGCCACACGGTGCGCGCCGGCACGGACGCCGTTGAAGCGATCCGCAAAGTGGGAGCGCGCCTTTTCAACGTTCACATGAAGGATCTGACGGATTTCCATAGCAAGGAGAGTCAAGTCGCCGTGGGAGACGGCCTGATGCCGGTTCGCGAGATGTTCGAAGCCCTCATCGCCATCCAGTACCAGGGGTTTGTCGATCTCGAATACGAGGTTCATAGCGACGATCCGATGCCCGGAGTTATCGCCAGCTTTGCTTACATGCGGGGAGTCCTGGCAGGCATGGGATTTGCAAGCCATGGTTGAGTTGCCCGAATGCCATGCCGCGAAAGCGATGGGCCCGCGTATGGCGAAGGGGCTTTCTTGCCGGCGCGGCAATTCCCGGCCGGGGATGTATACTGGTGGTCTGACCTCTCTGGTGGTCATACCACGGCACCGCTCAGCGAAAGGCTAGCACATGTTAATGCATAAAGACCGTTTGTTTCCCGCCGAAGCCGGCACACGCAAGATTGCCAGGGCGCTCTATGCGCATGTGAAGGGATTACCCATCGTCAGCCCGCACGGGCATACGAAGGCGGCGTGGTTTGCAAAGAACGAGCCTTTTCCCGATCCCGCAAAGCTCTTCGTGCAGCCCGATCACTACGTATTTCGCATGCTCTTGAGCCAGGGTATCTCCATGGCGGATCTGGAGATCGGCGAGCCGGAGATGAAGGATCCGCGCAAGGTCTGGCACATCTTTGCCAGCCATTACTATTTGTTTCGCGGGACGCCCACCCGCATGTGGCTGGATTTTGCTTTTCAGGAGCTATTTGGACTGCAGGAGCGGCTGTCGGCGAAGACCGCCGACCTCTACTTCGATACCATCGCCGAGAAGCTGCGGACGCCGGAGTTTCTGCCCCGCGCTCTGTACGACCGCTTCAATATTGAGGTGCTGGCGACCACCGATTCTCCCTTCGACTCCCTGGACGATCTCAAGGCCATTCGCGAATCGGGCTGGAAGGCGAGGATCATTCCCAATTTCCGTCCCGACCCGGTGGTCGATGCGGAGTTCAAGGGATTCGCGGAAAACATCGCTCTCATGGGAGCGCAGACCGGGGAAGACACAGCGACCTGGGCGGGCTATCTGAACGCGCTGCGCAAGGAGCGCGCCCGCTTCCGCGAACTCGGCTGCACGGCCACCGACCACGGGCATCCGACCGCGCAAACCGCCGACCTGCCCGTAGCCAAGGCCGCGGAACTCTACCGCCAGGTGCTTGGCGGCAAGGCCGATCTGGCCACGCAGGAGCTGTTCCGAGCACAGATGCTGACCGAGATGGCGCAGATGAGCCTTGAAGATGGGCTGGTGATGCAGATTCATCCTGGGGCGGTGCGCAACCACAACCCCAAGGTCTATGAGCGCTACGGCCGCGACGTGGGCTGCGACATCCCCAGGGCGACCAATTACGTGGACGCGCTGCGCCCCTTGCTCAACCGGTTCGGCAACGAGCGTAACCTGACCATCATTCTCTTCACGCTGGACGAATCGACTTACAGCCGCGAGCTGGCTCCGCTCGCGGGGCACTATCCGTGCTTGCGCCTCGGCCCGCCGTGGTGGTTTCACGATAGCCCCGAGGGAATGATGCGCTTCCGCGAACAGGCGACGGAGACAGCGGGCTTCTATAATACAGCGGGGTTCAACGACGACACGCGCGCCTTCCTTTCGATCCCGGCGCGGCACGACGTGGCGAGGCGCATCGACTGCGCCTTCCTGGCCCGGCTCGTGGCCGAGCACCGGCTGGACGAGGACGAGGCCTTCGAGGTGGCGCATGAACTAACCTATGGATTGGTGAAGAAAGCGTACAAGCTATAAGGAGCGGAGCATGGCGGGAAGTACGAATCTGGAAACTTTGGGCGGAAGCGGCTCATCCACCGGCGTGAAGATAGGGAATGTGCGCTGGACCATCTGCGCTATGCTCTTCGCCGCCACCACGATTAACTACATGGACCGGCAGGTTCTGGCGCTTCTCAAGCCCACTCTCATGCAGAGTGTTGCCAATCATGGCATCGGCCTGACTGAAGAGAGCTACGGGACCGTCGTGGCATTCTTTACACTTTTCTATGCGCTCGGCCAGCTCGGCGCGGGGCGCTTTGTCGACAAGATCGGAACGCGCATCGGCTTCATGGTGATCATGGCCGTCTGGAGCATCTCTGCCATGAGCCACGCGCTGGTCAACTCGGTGCTCCAGCTCGGCATCGCGCGGTCTTTCCTGGGAATTGGTGAATCCGGCAACTTCCCCGCCGCCAACAAGACCAATGCCGAATGGTTCCCGCAGAAAGAGCGCTCATTCTCTTTCGGCATCTTCAACTGCGGCGCCAATGTGGGCGTGATCCTGGCCACGCTGCTCGTGCCCATCGCAGTCAACAGCTTTGGCTGGCACTCCGCCTTTCTGATCACCGGGTTTTTCTCGGCGTCGTGGATCCTCGTGTGGTTCCTAAAGTACCGCAAGCCCACCGAACATCCCACGCTCTCCGCCGCCGAACTTGCTTACATCAACCAGGATCCCCCCGAAACGCCCGGTCCATCCACGCCATGGATCAAGTTGTTCGGAATCCCCCAGACCTGGGCGTATGCCATTCCCAAATTCTTGACCGATCCCATCTGGTGGTTCTATCTCTACTGGCTTCCGGGTTACTTCTACGCCAAGTTCAACCTGAGCCTGGTAGGCCTGGGATTGCCGATCCTGATCGTTTACAACGCCTCGGCCATCGGCAGCATCTACGGAGGCTATCTGCCAGCGTCCTTCATCCGCATGGGGTTTTCAGCAGCGCGCGCGCGGTTGGCGGCCATGCTTCTTTGCGCTTGCCTCGTCGTTCCGGTGTTTTTCATCAACTACCTGCATGCGGACAACTTCGGAAAATGGGCTGCTATCGGGCTGCTTAGCCTTGCGGCCGCGGCGCACCAGGGCTGGTCGTGCAACCTCTTCACCACGGCTTCGGACATGTTCCCGCGCAGCGCCGTGGGTTCGGCTACCGGTATCGGCACCATGGCCGGAGCGGTCGGCGGCTTCCTCTTTGCGAAGTTTATCGGTCACATCCTGCAACTGACGAGCGGTGACTATTCGATTCTCTTCATTATCGCCGCCAGCGCTTATCTCATCTCGCTGCTTATCAACGTCCTGCTCGCTCCCGGACTGAAAAGGGTGGGGTTAACCGCATGAGTCTTTACTGCGCAACGGGAAGCGCCGATACCGATCTAACTCCCCGGCAACTGAACGATCTGCTTGTAGAGGGCCTGGCCAAGCTCGGTCTGCGCAACAAGGTGCTTGCCGTGCCGCCCGATCAAACCCGCGAACACTCTCACGCCGGCGAACTGACCCGCTATGCGTGGCACTATTACGGCGACCGTCTCAAGGCGGTTCTGCCCGCGCTCGGCACGCATACCGCCATGCGGCCGGACCAGATCGCCCATATGTTCGGCGATATGCCCCAGGATATCTTCCGCGTTCATAACTGGCGCACCGACATCGAGACGCTGGGCGAGGTTCCGGCCGAGTTCATCCGCGAGCAATCGGAAGGGAAGCTGAGTTATGCGTGGCCGGCGCAGGTCAACAGGCTCATTTCGCAGGGCGGCTTCGATCTTATCCTCTCCATCGGCCAGGTCGTGCCTCATGAAGTGATCGGCATGGCCAATTACACCAAGAACATTCTGGTGGGCACGGGAGGCCGCGAGGGCATCAATCGCAGCCATTACCTGGGCGCCGTCTACGGCATGGAGCGCATCATGGGCCGCGCGGCGAATCCCGTGCGCAGCGTGCTGAGTTATGCCTCGGACCACTTTCTGCGCCACCTGCCTATCGTCTATGTTCAAACGGTGGTCGGACGGCGCGCGGACGGCTGGCTGGCCGTACGCGGCCTTTACATCGGCGACGACATCGAGTGTTTCAATCTGGCCGCTAAACTTAGTCTTAAGGTGAACTTCGAGATGCTCGACGAGCAGATCGGGAAGGCCGTGGTCTATCTCGATCCGAGCGAGTTTCACTCCACCTGGCTGGGCAACAAGGCCATTTATCGCACGCGCATGGCGCTGGCCGACGATGCGGAGTTGATTGTGCTGGCTCCGGGCGTGAAGGAATTCGGCGAAGACAAGACCATCGACAGCCTGATTCGCAAGTACGGCTATCGCGGAACCCCGGCCACGCTGGAGGCGGTGAATGCCCATGAGGATCTGGCCGGCGATCTGAGCGCCGCCGCGCATCTTATTCATGGCTCATCGGAGGGGCGCTTCAAGATTACCTGGTGCCCCGGCCACCTTACTCAGGAAGAGGTGGAAGGCGTGGGGTTCAATTATGGCGATTTGAACGAGATGCTGGCTCGCTACGATCCTGAGAAGTTAAGCCATGGTTATAACATAATCGGCGGAGAAGAGGTGTTTTTCATCGCCAATCCCGGCTTGGGGCTGTGGGCGCACCGCAGCCGGCTGTAAGTGCGCACTGGATTAACTGACTTAATTCGAATAAGGGGTGTAACTTGGATAAGACAACAAGCGTTGGAAGTGGACAGAAGCCGGAGAATGCGCCGCCAGCCTGCTTCGATCTGGCGGAACTGACGAGGATGTACGACTTCACCGGGAAGACCGTGGCGATAACCGGCGGCGCCGGCGTTCTGGGCGGAGAAATTGCCGGCGCACTTGCCGGATGCGGCGCAGCGGTCGCCATTTTGGACGTGAATGCGGAGGCCGGCAAGGCGCTGATCGAGAGGCTGGGAGAGCGCGGCAAGCAGCTCACGTTCTTCAAGTGCGATGTGTTGAATCGCGAGAGCATCGGCCAAACAGCGCAGGAGGTGGTGAGCCATTTCGGCAAGCTGGATTGCCTGATCAACGGCGCCGGAGGCAATAAGCCCCAGGCCACAACCAGCGCAGAATTGAAGTTCTTCGATCTTCCCACCGACGCCGTGCGCTGGGTCTTCGACCTGAATGTTCTGGGCACGATTCTGCCCTCGCAGGCATTCGGCAAGGTCATGGCGGAGCAGGGCTACGGCGTGATTTTGAATATCTCGTCGATGAACTCATTCCGCCCGCTGACTCGCATCCCGGCTTACTCGGCGGCCAAGGCCGCGGTCAGCAACTTCACACAGTGGCTAGCCGTGCACATGGCTCAGGAATACACGCCGAAGATTCGCGTGAATGCCGTCGCGCCCGGCTTTTTTCTCACCAATCAGAACCGCTTTCTAATGCTCGACAAGGAGACTGGCGACTGGACCGCGCGCGGCAAGACCATCGTCGGGCACACGCCGATGGGGCGGCTGGGCGAATCCAAAGATCTCTTTGGCTGCGTGCTGTGGCTGCTCTCGCCGGCTTCAGAGTTTGTGACCGGCGTGGTAATTCCGGTTGACGGCGGTTTCTCCGCATTCAGCGGCGTGTAGGCGCTGAGTTGAAGTATCCTAGAAAGTTCGTCGCATAAGTCGGGCGACGAAAACGCAGGTTCTTCGACTGCGGTCGCCGTGGCGACCTTCGCTCAGGATGACAAGGATTTGCATGCAACCTTGGACTCAGGAAACTAGCTAGATTCTTTCGAAATGGAGAATGTATGTCAGATGCAACGTGCGATATCGGCCTGATCGGCCTTGCTGTCATGGGACAGAATCTTGTCCTCAACATGAACGACCACGGCTTCAAGGTCGCCGTATTCAACCGCACCGTGTCCAAGGTGGACGACTTTCTGGCCAACGAGGCGAAGGGGACCCAGGTCGTGGGGGCCCACTCGGTGGAGGAGATGGCCGGGCTGCTCAAGCGGCCGCGGCGCATCATGCTGATGGTCAAGGCGGGCGACACCGTGGACCAGATGATCGATCATGTGTTGCCGTTCCTGGAAGCGGGCGACATCGTCATCGACGGCGGTAACTCGCTGTTCACCGACTCCACCCGGCGCACGAAATACTTAGCCGGCAAGGGCATTCTGTTCATCGGCACGGGCGTCTCAGGCGGCGAAGAAGGCGCGCGCTTCGGCCCCTCGATCATGCCCGGAGGCAATCCGGCCGCGTGGCCGCACGTGAAGGATATCTTCCAGGCCATTGCTGCCAAGGTCGAAGACGGAACCCCCTGCTGCGACTGGGTGGGCGAAGACGGCGCTGGCCACTACGTAAAGATGGTGCACAACGGCATCGAGTATGGCGATATGCAACTGATCTGCGAGGCCTACGACCTGCTGCAGCGCGGCCTCGGGCTAACCGCCGATGAGCTGCACGAGGTCTTCGCGGAATGGAACAAGGGCGAGCTGGACAGTTACCTGATCGAGATATCGAGCCATATCTTTGCCAAGAAGGACGAAGACGGCCAGCCGCTTGTCGACAAGATTCTGGACACCGCAGGCCAGAAGGGCACGGGCAAGTGGACGGTGTTTAGCGCGCTCGACCTGGGTCAGCCGGTAACTCTGATCGGCGAATCGGTCTTCGCGCGCTGCCTGTCGGCGCTGAAGGCGGAGCGCGTCGAGGCGTCGAAGATACTTGAAGGGCCGGCGGCCAGGATCGCCGGCGGCGACCGCGCAGAATTCATCGAAAATGTGCGCCGCGCGCTCTACTGCTCCAAGATCGTCTCTTACGCGCAGGGTTACATGCTGCTGAGGGCCGCGGCCAAGGAATACGGCTGGAACCTGAACATGGGCGGCATCGCGCTGATGTGGCGCGGCGGATGCATCATTCGCAGCCGCTTTCTGGGCAAGATCAAAGAGGCCTTCGACAAGGACAAGGGGATCGAGAATCTCCTCCTCGACAGCTTCTTTTTCGGAGCGCTCAACCAGTATCAGGCTTCGTGGCGCAAGGCGCTGGTTCACGCCGTCCAAATGGGCGTGCCTACCCCGGCGTTCTCCACCGCCCTGGCGTTCTTCGACGGCTACCGGACAGCGCGGCTGCCCGCCAATCTGCTGCAGGCTCAACGCGACTATTTCGGCGCACACACCTATGAGCGCACCGACAAGACGCGCGGCGAGTTCTTCCACACCAACTGGACCGGTCATGGGGGCCGGGTTTCGTCCTCGACTTATACGGTCTAGGGAACCTCTGAAAAACTCTTTGATCCTTATGGTTTCTGAGTGAAGCTGTATTTGGAAGGGGATCACAGATGCAGCAGTTGACCTTGGCTCGGCAGGCGGAGTTTCAGCGGTACACGA
>Ga0187863_10000039_pt1 | contig 110402 bp, 100 predicted proteins | sample June2016WEW_11_1_FD_132975 | JGI IMG/M metagenome (GOLD analysis project Ga0187863, IMG submission 132975) | Peatland microbial communities from SPRUCE experiment site at the Marcell Experimental Forest, Minnesota, USA - June2016WEW_11_10 | ecosystem: Environmental > Terrestrial > Soil >...
AAGCCGGTGGACGGTCCGGCGCGCTGTACGTCGAAGATCACGCCCGGAACCGCGGCAAAGTAACCGTAACCCGCATATTCGGCCATCAACGAGATGCCCGGGCCGGAGGTCGAGGTCATCGCGCGCGAGCCGGCCCATCCCGCACCAAAAACAATCCCGGCAGCGGCAAGCTCGTCTTCGGCTTGCACGATCGCGACGCTCCGTTCGCCGGTCTCTTTGTCGATGCGATAGCGATCGCAGTATTGAATGAAGTATTCACAGAGCGACGACGACGGCGTGATCGGATACCACGCGGCGACCGTGCAGCCGCCCATGACGCAGCCCAGCGCCGCGGCGCGGTTGCCTTCCATGAACATTAAACCGTCGGTCTTTCCGGTCATCGGCACCAAGCGCCAGGGGTCGTGCTTCTCAAGATGCTGCTGCGCATACTCCAGACCGACGCGCACCGCCGCGAGGTTGAGCTCGACGGCCGATGCCTTGCTGCGAAACTGCGTGCGCAGGCTATCTTCGATCGTCGCGAGGGGAATCTCGAGCAGCTGCGCGAGCACGCCGACGTAGATCATGTTCATGAGGTATTTGCGAAGGTCGCCTTTGTCGGCGAAGTGCTCCTTCGCCAGCGCCGCAAACGGCACGGGGTAGTAGATCAGATCTTCGCGCAGCGTATCGCCCTTCACCGGATAGCTCTCTTCGTGGACGACCGCCCCGCCCGACTTGACGCCGGCAACGTCTTGTTGCCACGTCGCCGCGTTGAGCGCGAGGAGCACGTCGAAGTCGCGGGCGCGGCACTGATAGCCGAGCGCGCTGACGCGCACGTCGAACCACGTCGGGAGACCCTCGATATTCGAGGGAAAAACGTTCTTCGGAGCGACCGGAATACCGAGGCGCGCGATGGCGTTGGTCAGCACGAGATTGGAGGATTGGCTCCCCGAGCCGTTGACCGTCGCCACGCGAATCGTGAAATCGTTGACGTTACGCGCGGGCATAAAGATGAAGTTATCCGTTGTGACGACTCGGCCTTCTCCGGGCCGGACAAGCCTCATGGATGGAGCCGGCCACCGAAGGCCGAAGGTTGTCACGATGCTTGCGCTCGCTCATATCGTTCTGCACGCCGGCTTTTGCGGCGCCATCGCGCGAGCGCCGGCGGGCACCAGCATCGCGCTGCGCGTCCGTCTGGCCGACCGAATCGGCCGGGTGCAGGTCGACAAGGCCTACAGCTTCGAGCGCGGCGACGATCAGGAGGCGATCGTCGAGTTCGACAGCGCCTTCGGACTCTATCGGCTCGATCTCACGGTTCCCAAGTACCACTGCTCGGCAACTGATTACGCTTACTTCATCGCAGGGCAGGATCGCAGCATAAGCGAGAAGCTGAGCGACGCGCCGGCCCCGGCACCTCCGACACCGCTGCTGCTCTCCGGCACGGCGCCGCAGTCCTTCCTCTACGTGCAACCGACCTTCGTCATCTTCGACAAGAGCGCGGTGGCCTGTGGCAAGCCGCTTCCGCAACCGTTGCCGACGCACGTCGTGGTGGAAAACGACCAGGACTCGTATTACGCGTGGCTCTATTCCGACGCTTCCGGCGATACCCCGCAACAACTCACGCTGCGTCTGCGAACCCCGACGCATCAGTATCATTACGTGCGAATACCGATGCAGGTTCCGGTTCCCTGGGCCGGCTGGCCGCAAACCATTATCCTCAACGTCACCGAGGATATGGTCGACGGTCTCGCCGGCGATCAAGTCAATACGCTGCTCTGCCCGAAGTTCTGGAAAACGTCGGCCGGCTAGGAGCCCGTCTTCTAGTAGTCGCGCTTCGTAACCTGAGCCGAAAAAGGAAAGGGCCCGGCGTCTCCGCCGGGCCCTTCGACTTCGCTCAGGACTGCGCTCGCCTTGCGAGCTTGCCGCTAAGGAAGTTTTGCTACATCATGTCGTAGCCGCCCATGCCGCCGCCGGGCGCGCCCGCCGTCTCCTTCTTAGGCTCGGGCTTATCGGCGATGAGGGTTTCGGTCGTCAGAATCAGCGCACCGATCGATGCTGCGTTCTGTAACGCTGCGCGCGTCACTTTGAGCGGCTCGACGATGCCCGCGGTGAACATGTCCACGATCTCGCCGGTCATTGCGTCGAAACCGAACGGCGCGCTCTTGATGCGGACCGCATTCACCTGAACCGAACCTTCAAATCCCGCATTGTCGGCGATTTGACGGGCCGGCTCTTCGAGGGCCTTGCGAATGATGCTGATGCCGATCTTCTCGTCGGCCCACGTCGAAGCGTGACCGTTTGCCTTCGGCGGCTCGTAACGATCGATGGCTTTGATCGCGTGAATCAGTGAGGCGCCGCCGCCGGGGATCATGCCTTCCTGCACGGCCGCGCGGGTCGCGCTCAGGGCATCCTCGATGCGGTGCTTCTTTTCTTTAAGCTCGGTTTCGGTTGCCGCGCCGACCTGAATGACCGCGACGCCGCCCGAGAGCTTCGCAAGACGCTCTTGCAGCTTCTCGCGGTCGAAGTCCGAATCGGTCTCCTCGATCTGCTTTTTGATCATCTCGATGCGGCCCTTGATGGCATCGGGCTTGCCGTTGCCGTCGACGATCGTCGTCTCTTCCTTGGTAACCGTGACGCGCTTGGCCTGGCCGAGCTGGTCGGGTGTCACCTTGTCGAGTTTGAGTCCGAGCTCTTCGGAGATCACCGTGGCGCCCGTGAGCGTGGCAATATCCTTGAGCATCTCCTTGCGGCGGTCGCCGAAGCCCGGCGCCTTGACCGCAACGGACGTGAACGTGCCGCGCAGCTTGTTCACTACTAGCGTCGCGAGCGCTTCACCCTCGACGTCTTCGGAAATGATGAGCAGCGGCTTCTGTACCTGAACGACCTTCTCGAGCAACGGCAAAATGTCGGCGATCGCCGAGATCTTCCGTTCCGTTACGAGAATGTACGGATTGTCGAGCACGGCTTCCATGCGCTCGGAGTCGGTAACCATGTACGGCGAGATGTAGCCCTTGTCGAACTGCATGCCGTCTTTGGTCTCGACTTCGGTCTTGAGCGTCCTCGACTCCTCAACCGTGATGACGCCGTCCTTGCCGACCTTCTCCATCGCATCGGCGATGAACTCGCCGATTTCGGGGTCGTTGGCCGAGATCGACGCTACTTGCGCGATCTTATCTTTCGTGTCGACGTCTTTCTTGAACGACTCCATCTCGCCGACCGCGATCTCGACGGCCTTTTCGATGCCGTGCTTGATCAGCAGCGGATTGCTGCCTGCGGTTACGTTGCGGAGGCCTTCGCGAATGATCGCTTGCGCGAGCACGGTCGCGGTCGTCGTGCCGTCGCCGGCAATGTCGTTGGTCTTCGACGCGACTTCTTTGACGAGCTGCGCCCCCATGTTTTCGAACACGTCGGGCAGCTCGATTTCCTTGGCAATGGTTACGCCGTCGTTAGTAATCGTCGGCGAACCGAATTTCTTGTCGAGCACGACGTTGCGACCCTTGGGGCCGAGCGTCACCTTCACGGCATCGGCGAGGATGTTCGCACCGCGCTCGAGCGCGCGGCGCGCGCTTTCATCGAATACGAGTTGCTTTGCAGACATTTAAAAAATTGAACTCCTTAGACGCCGACCGGCACTTTGTGGACGATGGCGAGAATGTCTTTTTCAGGAATGATGAGGTACTCGGTGCCGTCGATCTTGACTTCGCTTCCCGAGTATTTACGGTAGAACACGCGATCGCCGACCTTGACCTGCATCTCGACCTTCGTGCCCTTATCGGTCACGCGGCCGGTTCCGACGGCACGGATCATGCCCTCTTGGGGCTTTTCCTTGGCTGTGTCGGGAAGAAAGACGCCGCCGGTCGTCTTGTCGTCTTGCTCTACATGTTCGATAACGACGTTATCGAACAGGGGCTTGAGATTCACGGAAACCTCCAGGTGGTTGAATTCGCATACAATACAAGTTAGCACTCTCAGCGCAAGAGCGCTAGCCGTGCTATCCTAGCAGACTCTCGGGGAGAGTGCAAGCACCTTTGGTAGGTGAAAAAGCGGGCAGGCCCTCGCCGTTATAGCACGAGGTGCAGCGGCGACCAGAAGAGCAGGTAGGCTTGCACGAGCGCGACTCCCGCGAAGAAGATGACGACCCATGGCGGCTTCACCCAGCACCGCCATTCCCGCACCCCTTGGGCATAGGCGACGAGATAGAGCACGACCGCGGCCGTCGAGAGCACGAGAACCGCGTACCGCCCGAAGAGCAACGCCAAGAAGGCCGCCTTACAGAAGGTGAAGGCGTAGCCTTCGAGCTCTTTACCCCGCTGGAGCTTGCTCGAGCTGTCCACGACGCACCATTCCTTTCATCGCCCGCTCGCGTACTTTTGGAAAGAGCCGCGCCGCGCAGAAGGGCATCCGCACCGGATCGTTGCCCGCGCCGGCGACGTGCACGCAGCATTGTTCGAGCCGTTCGGTAATCAGGGTATCGGCATCCATGAAGTGCTTGATCGTGACGCGCTTCACGCGCTCGCCAACGAAACGCGCCGTAGCTCCCCGTCCGAAGGCAAGCTTGAACAGTTCGGCGCCCCCGCCGAATCCGCAGGCGGCGCAGAGCGTCTTCAGATGTGCGGCCAGCTCGGGACGCGAGAGCGTCATCGTCTCCGACATCACGTTGGTCAGCGCGTTACGCACCTGCTCGAGCGCTTCGCTGAAGGCGATTTGGTTGCCGAAGATGCTCAAGTTGTCGCGCAGCGTCTTCTCTCCTAGGATCGCCGGCATTCCCACGAATCTCCCGTCTTTGCCGCGCAAGAAATAGCCGATCGAGCAGCAGTCAGGGTGACTGCAGGGCAACGCGATGAGGTCGCGAGCGCGCACGCCGTTGGAGGACTGCGCCTCGAGCCGCCCGAGCACGCCGGTCGTAGTAACGCGCGCCATCGGATCGACCACGGGAGCGCGGCCTGAGGCGAAGAGCGGTTGGAACATGACGCCGCCCACGTACGGCGTTGCGAAGGCGGTGTCGAGGACTTCGCCGATTTGGTCGGCGTTTTGCGGAACGACCGTCATTACCAGCGTCGTAAAGACGCGCGCCGAGCTCAGCTTTGAGATGACGCGCGCTTTGGTTTCGCGCAGGTCTACCCCGCGCAACGTCCGATGCGTCGCCTCGCGCTGGCCGTCGTACTGCAAATAGACTTCCAGCCGATCGCGCAGGCCCGCGATAAACTCGAGCAGCGCATCTTCGTTGGCCAGGCGGACGCCGTTGGTGTTGAGCAGGATCCGCGTGATCGGCATCTCGCAAAGACGCTCGATCAACTCGCGAATCTGCGGATGCACCGTCGGCTCGCCGCCCGAGAGCATGACGACGTCGAGCCGGCCGCCTTCGCGTTCGAGCGCGGTCTCAACCGCGCGTACGGCCTCCTCCACGGGAAGGTACGCCGAGAGCTCCGGACTCGAGCTGGTATAGCAAGCCGGACAGGTCAGATTGCATTGTGTCGTGAGGTCGAGCAGGTAGATGCACGAATGCTGGAGATGCGCCGGACCCAAACCGTACTCGTAACCCATCGGAACGGGAAAGATCTCATTCGTGTCGGGATTGACGATCTTCGTCGGCACGCGCCACTGCTGCAAGTAGCGCCAGAGCGCCGCATCCTCTTCGTAGAGCGACCAGACCTCGCCGTGGCCGCGCCTGCACCATCTGCGCAAATAAACGCCGCCATCGCGCTCGACGAGATGCCCGTCGCAAATGTCGGTCGGATACTCGGGGTCGAAATCGGCGTTCTCCGCAAAGCAGCGCGGACAGACCGCGCGGACGCTCTTGAGGATCGTGTAATCGTAAACGGGCAGTGTCACGGTCTTAGTGCATCGATCCCAGGCCGCCCACCAGCGTGTTGCAGAGCGCCGTAACGCCTAAGAATGACGCAGCGCCGCCGGTCGTCAACCCGCTCGCGAAGTCTAGGCGGACCCGAATCAATCGAATCGCCAAGATTCCGAACAAAACTCCTAGCGCGTAAACGCCGGCGAAAGCGTACACCGGGTTTACCGAGAATCGCGCGAGAGCGCCGACCAACCCCAGCGTAACGGCCAGTTTCGCGACACCGCCAAGGATAATCCCGACGAAGAGACCCCCGATGAACGCGCCAGTTGAGGGGGAGTTCGTTGCCAATGCTACGTCGTTTCGGCTCGGGCGAAATAAACCGAGAGAGACAAAGCTAACTCATCCTTGCGACCGTGACGATAAGGCGAAGAGATCGCAGATTGAGAATAGTCCGAGCGTCACGCTTAGAAACGCAATGATGAAAACGCGAAGCGGTAGAGACAGCCGCGCTCGGACGGCGACGATCAGGCCGGCGAATGCGAGCAGCGTAAGGAAGAGGAAATACCCCGTCGCTCCCCACGACACGTAGAACTCGGGCGTATACCCTGCCGGCCGTCCGACATTGCCGAGAAGCCCTAGGCCGGCGAGCGATAGCACCCACCATACGGGCAGCGCGGCGACAACGCCGACAAGGACCATCAGGACCAGCGCACCGGTGCTCGACCCACCCGCGACGGCCCTTCGCGCCTCGCCGCAGTTCGGGCAATAGAGAGCCTCGCCGGGCAGACCGGTTCCGCATTTGGGGCATCGCTCGCCAGCGCCTAGCGGCACGCCGCGATGATCTGGGATTTCATTTCGCGCGGCGCCATTAACTTTGCGAGCTTCCAAGCGAAGATCCCGGCGCCCACGCAGCACGCCCATTGCGCGAGCGTCATGCCGGCTGCAGCCGCGTTGTCGCGGAAAAACTCGACGACGAACCGGTCGGCGCAGAACAGCAGCCCACCCAAGTAAAAGAGCCCATTCTCCGCCAGGATCTGCCGCCGCTCGACGATCAGCAAAACGGCGAAGCACACGGCGGCCGCAACGCTCAAATAGAGTTGCGCGGGATGGCGCCAAGCGCCGTGATCGTGCACGGCCCACGCAACGCCGGCCGCCTTTCCGTAACAGCAGCCGCCGACGAAGCAGGCGATTCGGCCGATCGCTTCACCCGCGGGAATCGCGAGCGCGAAGAGATCGCCGGTAGGCCGTGTTATGCCCAATCTTCGTTTCATCCAGATGACGGCGAGCCACCCGCCGGCAATGCCGCCTTCGATCGTTTTGCCGGGAAGGCCGGTAGCCAGCAGCTGGACGAGATTTGCTCCGGCCAAGCCGCCGATCAGGCCGGCGGCCATGACGCGGGCGATGCCGTCGGTCGCCATCCCGCGCCGCTTTGCCACCTGCCAAAAGACGAAGGCCGCCAGCGCGTACGCAACCAGATAAATCGGCGCGGCGAGTAACCAGCGAACGCGCGGATCGAACTCGTCCATCCGCGTTCACCTTCTTCCAGCCTCCTCTTGCGCCTGCGTCGGCCCTTTACCGGGAGGGCCTACGCTTTTTCCGTAATGGACCACCAAGCATGATCGGAAGATTGCGCATCTCGCTCCCGGCGCTGCGCCACAACGGCGACGTCCTTCGGCGGCTGGTCGGGCCGCAACGCGCGGCCTTCGTCGTCAAGGGCAACGCCTACGGGCACGGCCTGGTGGAGACGGCCCGGGCAATCGAGCCGCTCGCGACGCGGCTGTGCGTCTACTGCGTCGAGGAAGGCTTGGCGCTTCGCGCGGCGGGAATCGCGGCGCCGATACTGGTGTTGGGACCGGTGCCGCCGGAGGCACTTGACGAAGCGCTGGACGCGAACCTGGAGCTTGCCGTTTGGAATGTCGCCGCGTTTGCACGGCGGGTCGCCGCCGCGGCAAGCAAACGCCGAACCCGCGCCTCCGTTCACCTGAAGGTGAACACCGACCTCAATCGGCTCGGGGTCGAGCCCGACGAATTGAGCGGCGCCGTCGAGAGGCTCGGCGGCGCTACGGAAATCGCGTTAGCCGGGATCTTCTCGCATCTTGCCGCCGCTGAGGAGATCGACTCGCCCTACACGATGCACCAGCTCGGGGCCTTCGAACGCGCGCTCCTTGGAGTCAAACCGCTGCTCGACCGCAGCGGGCTCGCGCCGATTCGACATATTGCCGCGTCGGCGGCCGCCATGTTGTGGCCGCAAACGCACTTGGACATGGCCCGCTTCGGCATCGCGCTGTACGGATTGATGCCGTCGCCGCAAACGAGCGCTGCGATGAAAGAGAAGCCGCTCGGCCTGCGCCCTGCGCTCTCGTACGTCTCCGAACTCATCGTCGTTCGCACGGTGGCCGCCGGTGCTTCGGTCGGTTACGGCGGAAGCTTTCACGCCCCGCGCGACATGCGCATCGGGGTCGTTCCGGCCGGTTATGCCGACGGCGTGCCGCGCGCGTTGTCGAATCGCGGCGCGTTCGTCGTGGACGGCGCGCTCTGCCCCATCGTCGGCCGAGTGGCTATGAACATGACGCAAATCGATCTATCGAAAGCGCCGAACGCGCACGTTGGATCTTTGGTGACGCTTATCGGCCGTGACGGCGAGAGCGCCGTTACCGCCGACGACTGGGCCGCATGGTCCGATACGATCAACTATGAGATCGTAACGCGCCTCCCCAGCGATCTCCCTCGCGATTACATTGAATGAGGGGAGCGCTAAGCTACGGTAGCGATTGCGGCGGGTAAGTCGAGCGTTCCGTTGTAGAGCGCGCTGCCGACGATGCAAGAGTCGACCGCCGGCGGAACTGAGCTTTTCAACAGCGCTAAGTCGTCGATATTGCGCGCACCTCCGCTCGCCGTAACCTTGACCGCGGCAGCGTTGGCAACCGCGGAGAGCGCGTCGATGTCGTAGCCCTCGCCCATGCCGTCACGGCGGATCTCGGTAAAGATGATTCGCGAAACACCCCATTGCGCGACGCGGCGCACGAGCGCATCGCGATCGACCGGGGTGCGCTCCTGCCAGCCGTGAGTGGCGACTTGCGTGCCGCGGGCGTCGATGCCGGCGATGACTTTACCCGGAAAGCGGTTGATTATATGACGCGAGAGCCGTTCGTCTTCGACCAGCAGCGTCCCGAGAATAATCTCGCAAGCGCCCGCCGCAAAGGCGCGTTCCGCATGCGTAACGGTGCGCAATCCGCCGCCGGTCTGCACGGGAACTTCCACGGCCTTGCAGATCCGTTCCACCGCAGCAAGGTTCTCGCCGGAGCCAAAGGCGCCGTCGAGGTCGATCACGTGTAAGCGGCGCGCCCCTTGCGCCACAAAAGCGCTCGCGCGCTCGACGGGATCGCCGTCATACTCGGTTTCGGTCGTCGGATCGCCCTGCCTCATGCGAACGCACTTGCCGTTGCGTAAGTCGATCGCGGGCACGACCAGCACGTGCGGCGTTAGCCCCGTACGCCGTTTGCGGCCCGCTTCTCTATCGGCACGTACGGGCCCGCAACCGGCCCGTCGTACGCCGCTTGCGGGCGGATGAGACGGTTGTCGGCGAGCTGCTCGAGAATGTGTCCGGTCCAACCGGCGATGCGTCCGCAGGCGAAAAGGCACGTAAACTCGTCGCCGGGGATTCCGAGATCGGCCAGCACCGGTGCCGTATAGAAATCCACATTGGCGTAAATGGTGTTGCCCGGTTTTTTCTCTTGTAAGACTTTGCGGCTGGCCTCTTCGACGGCGTGCGCCGTTTCATAAAGACGGTCGCGACCGGCGTAGGTCGAAAGCTCCCTGGCCATCGCCTCGAGATGTTTTGCGCGCGGATCCCGAACCTTATACTCGCGGTGCCCCATTCCCATAATGCGTTGTCCGCGTGCGAGGATATCTCGAACGAAGGGCTCGGCGTTTTCCGGTGTCTTCACGTCGGTGAGCGTACGGAAGGCGGCCGTGGCAGCTCCGCCGTGCAGATCGCCTTGCAGCGTCGCAAGCGCCGCAGTTACGGAGCCGTACATGTCGGCGCGCGTCGACGCCGCGACTCGTGCCGCAAATGTCGAGGCGTTGAACGAATGGTCGGCCAACAAGACGAAATAGGTATCGAGCGCATCTTCCTCGATCGCGTGGGGCGACTTGCCCGTACGCATGTAGAGAAAGTTTCCGGCTTGCGAGAGATCGGAGCGCGGTGCGATGGGATCGAGGCCGCGACGAATCCGGTCCCAGGCAGCGACGATCGTCGGCATCTTTGCGATCAGTTCGATCGCCGTGTGCACGTCGGAAAGATGTTCTCCTTGAGCGTTCACCGGCGAAAAAAGTCCGAGACCGCTGACGATCGTGCGCAGGACCTCCATCGGCCATGCCGTTTTCGGAACGTTTTGCATCGCATTGACCAGTGGCTCGGGAAGCGCGCGGCCGGAGCCGAGCTCGCGTTTCAACTCGTCGAGCTGGTGGCGGTTGGGAAGCTGGCCGTAGAGCAGAAGGTGGACGATCTCTTCGAACGTGGCATTGGGCGCAAGATCGTCGATGTCGTAGCCGCGGTACGTTAAGCGGCCGATCGCACCTTCAACATTACTAAGCTCGGTAGACCCGACGACGACGCCTTCGAGACCCCGATCGACAACGGTTGGCAAGGAATCCTCCAAAGAGTGGTAAGGTACACAACGTCTTTCGACGGCTGCAAAGTTTCGACTTTCCCAGAAAGGCGCCTCGTCTCACAAGGCATCGGTGCCCTGGCTGGTTGAAAAGCGCTGCTATGGACGCACTCGACCTCACGCAGCGCCCGCCTCGCAGTCCCCGCGAACTCTTGCCCGGCCTGGATCTCCTGATGGCTGCGAGGACCGTCGACAAGATAAGAGCGACGCTGCCGGGCGGCAACCTCGGTCAGTATCAAATCACCGGTTTCAGCTCGAGCCTTCTCAATAGGCTCGGAATCGTGGAAGGATTGCTGCGCGAAGCGATCGCAAAGGCGGGCTCAGACCGAGAGGTCGCCGATTGGATTGCACTGCATAGCGATCCGGCAAGCTACGCAGAGATAAACGCATCGCTCGAACGGCCGACGGTCGGCGAACGGCTCGACGATCCCGAGTTCGTACGGCGCTATCCAGTGACCCGCCGGCTGGCGCCGGAGTCGTCGCGACTCGATTTGCTGATCGCCGACGATGAAGAGGCCTTCCAATAATTTACGATCGCATGCGTTTGCTTACTTCGGTGCTTTGTGCAACCCTCGCTTGCAGGCTGCTCTGCGGCTGCGCCGGCAATCTCTCGGTTCCAGCGGCGCGGGTCGTGCAACTCGGCCACGGACCGGCGCGCGCAACGAGAGCGGACCCAATGAACGGAATTTACGTTTCGCAGTTCTATGGAAGCGAGATCTTAGGTTACCGATCCTCGAACAAGGCGCGTCGGGAGCCGTTCTGCAGAATCCGTGCGGGCATGAACGTCAACGACGTTGCGGTTGATGGCCAAGGCAACCTAATCGATCCCGACGGCGCAAGCAAATACGTCGTCGTTTTCAAGGGTCCGGAAATGTGTGGAAAGAGGCTCGGAGCCTTCCACGACTCGTACGGACAGCCGTCGGACGCGGCGAGTCAGGATGCGGCGAGAGGAAAGATCGCGGTTGGAAACATCCGCGACCACGGCAGCTCGGCCGGCAGCCTCTCGATCTGCACGCTGCGAGCCGGCTGTACGAGCAACCTGACCAACCCGAAGCTCAACGCAGCCGGCGGAGTCGCAATGTCGAACGGCGGCGACTGCTGGGTCGATGCAAAGCGCACTCCCGCCGGTGGTGCAGCCCTAATCTACTTCAAAGGCTGCGCGGGCCAGGGCGAAGCCGCCAGCGGTTTCAAGAGCAAGTCCTACGGTGGAATCGATATCGACAACCAGGGCAACCTCGTGATCATCGACCAGGCGGCATTAACGGTCTCGATCTACCGCGGGTGTAATCCCGGCTGCACTCTCGCCGGCGGCCCTTTTCCGCTGAAAGCCAAAAGCTTTTTCGGCAAGCTCAACGCCGCGAACACCGACTTCGTAGCCGTCGATCAAACCGACGGCGCGGTCGACTTCTACTCCTACAGTACCAAGGCAATCAAGTTCGAGTACTCCTTCAAAAACGGTCTGCAGATCGAGCTAGCTCCCCAGGGCATCGCTCAAAATCCCCGCTCTGCGCAGTAGCGCGGAAAAGAACGGGATTATAAAGGGTTCGCAAGCCCGCGCGGGCAACGTCGAAGGTCCCATTTCCCGATCTACTTGCCAAGGAGACTTATCGCATGCGTTTGTTTACTTCGGCGCTCTGCACGGTGGTCGCGATCGGCCTCATCAGCGGTTGCGCCGGCAATGTGTCGCCCTCCAATAGCTCGATCCCCAGTGCCGGCTCGGCATCGCGCCCGATCAGCGTGTACGACGATTTCACGCCACTGCGCGCAATCTCGGTTCTTCACGAGATCGTTCCGGAGGCAAAGAAGAAGCCGCCGACCACCGGAATCTACGTCTCGGAGTTCGGTGAGACCGAGCTCTTGGGTTACGCTGCGGACAACAAAGCCAATAAGGGTCCGATCTGCACCGTTGAAGGCGTTTCAAGCGTCAACGGCGTTGCGGTCGACCTCAAGGGCAATCTGATCGATCCCGATGGCGGAAGCGGATATGTCATCGTCTACCAAGGTCCGGATATGTGCCCGAAAAAGCAACTCGGCCTGATCTCCGACACCTACGGACAGCCCTCCGACGCGTCGACGCCCGACGGCGCGACCGACACGATCGCCGTCGGCAACATCGTCGATAAGGGCTCCGCGCCTGGAAGCCTGTCCCTCTGCTCCCTCAAAGCCGGCACTTGTACGACGAACCTCACCAACGGCTCCATCTACCACTCGGGCGGCGTGGCGATGTCGCCCAGCGGCAACTGTTGGGTGGACGCGAAGACGAGCTCCAGCGGCGGCGCGGCGCTGGTTTATTTCAAGGGCTGCGCGGGCGGCGGGGTCCTGGCCAAGGGCTTTAAGCAGACGTACTACGGTGGAATCGACATCGACAACAAGGGGCAATTAGTCATCAACGACCTCGATGGCGAAGACACCTACATCTACAGCGGTTGCGATCCCACCTGTAAAGTCGTCGGCGGGCCTTTCATGCTCAAAGGCGAAAGCTTCTTCGGCAAACTCAATGCGGCAAACACCGACTTCGCTGCGGTCGACCGGACTAACGGTGCGGTCGACATCTACTCCTACAACGGTAAGTCGATCAAGTACGAATACAGCTTTACCAAAGGGATCACGCTCAGCTCGAGCATCGTTCCCGAAGGAGTCGCACAACTTCCGCGTTCCAAGGAATAGCGGTGGAATAGCGACCGTGTCGCAGTGAATCCGGCGGGCTCGCTTCGGCGAGCCCGCTTTTAATTCTTACGCCACGGCGTCGCGAAGTTGCGCGCGCGCCAGCGCGTAGTTGACGAGCCGTTCGATCAACGCGTCGAAGCCGATTCCGACGGCGGCGCAGGCATCGGGCAGCAGGCTCGCCGGGGTTAAGCCAGGGAGCGAGTTGATCTCCAACAGATAGGGGCGGTTGTCCGAACGAATGATGAAGTCGCTACGAGAGTAATCCCGTAAACCCAACAGCCGGTGCGCCGAGAGGCCCAGCATCTGCAAGCGCGCCGCCAAATCTTCGTCAATCTTCGCGGGAACGACGTGCGTGCTGCCGCCAGGCGCATATTTTGCGTCGTAGCTGTAAAACCCGTCGCGGTTGGCAACGATCTCGACGATCGGCAACGCCTCTTCGCCCAGAACGGCGCACGTGAACTCGCGCCCCTCGACGTACTCTTCGGCGAGTATCTGCGCGTACGACTTCGAGGCCTCGAGCATCGCATTGGTCCACTCTTCGTGCGTCCGCACGATCGCGACCCCATTCGACGAGCCTTCGTAGCGCGGTTTGATCACCAGCGGCAGGTCGAGCGACCCCGGCAAGAGCGGCAGCGTTCCGCCAGCCAGATCGAACAAATCCCAAACGGGGGTCGGCAGCCCTTCGGCCGCAAGCAACTTCTTGGTCAGGTGTTTGTCCATCGAAAGCGCCGCCGCTTCCAACCCGCTGCCGGTGTACGGAATCGACAGATACTCGAGCAGCGCCTGAACGTGCCCGTCTTCGCCGCCGGGGCCGTGCAGCGCGATGAAGACGGCGTCGGGCTTGTATTGGTGCAGCGCCTCGATGAAGCGCTCGTCGTAGTCGAGCGATCGCGCCTCGTAGCCCAGCGTTTGCAACGCGCGCAGGACTTCGGAACCCGACCGGATCGAGATCTCGCGTTCGCCGCTGCTGCCGCCCATCACCACAGCAACCCTGGCCCTGGACCCGCCGTTACGTTGCATCGATAAAGACTCCAACCAGATGCACTTCCAAAAGCAGCTCGATGCCGCAGCGATCGAGCACCGCACCTCGGATTCGTGCGAGCAGCGTGGCGACGTCGCGTGCCGTCGCACCGCCAACGTTGTTAATAAAGTTTGCGTGCAGCGACGAGACTTCCGCGCCGCCCTCCCGCCACCCCTTAGCGCCGACGGATTCGATGAGCACGGCGGCCTTTCCACCGTCGGGGTTGCGAAAGCACGATCCGGCGTTGGGAAGCGCAATTGGTTGAGTCGCCTTGCGCCGCACTAGCCGCGTCTGCATCTCCTGGCGCACGTCGCGCGAGTCCGCGCAAGGAAACGCGAGCGTCACTGCGGACACGACGACGTCGCGCTCCAGCGTCGAATGGCGGTATAAATAGCGTACGCTCACGCGGTGAGGCTCCGGCCGGCTCGGCGACTGAACCCAAACGTCACGGACGAAATCGCCGATTTCACGATCGGTGCCGGCATTCATGCGCAGCGATCCACCGACTGTTCCGGGAATGCCCGCCAGCGAACCGATCCCGGCGGCGCCGGCCGAGGCCGCCTTCGCGGTGACCAAAGCCATGCCGGCCGAACCGCCCGCTTCCACGACGACGTTGCCGTTTTCGGGGTGCACCTCGGCCGCCGCGAAGTCGCCGGCCAACCGGATAACGATGCCGCGAACTCCACCGTCGCCGACGAGCACGTTGCTGCCGCCGCCGACAACCCACCACGGCAGCTTGCGCCGCAAGCACAGGCGCATCAGGTCCGCGAGCTGCGCTTGCGTTTGCGTAGTCACGAAGGCGTCGGCCGGTCCGCCGATCTTCCATGAGGTATACGGCGCAAGCGGCTCGTCAAATCGCGCTGCGTCGCCGAAGATCGCTCGCAACGCTTCTCGATCTAACGGCTCGAGGAGGCTCTGCAACGCTTGCTGCGTGGTGAGGCTCATCCGCGGGCCGCTGCGGCAAGACGTCCGGCCACGTCGGTGATGTTTCCGGCCCCGAGCATCAGGACCAGAGCGCCGGCCGGCGCCTCGGCCAGAATGCGAGCCTCGAGGTCGTCGACGGACGCCACATAGCTCACGCGCGTGCCGTTGGTCGCGAGTGAGTCGCCGATGGAGCGTTCGCTCACGCCGGGAATCGCCGGCTCCGACGCCGCGTAGATCGGTGTGAGGTAAACGCTGTCGGCGCCGCGCAGCGAGTCGGCAAACTCCGCGGCCAGAAACGCCGTGCGCGTATAGCGATGCGGTTGAAAAGCCACGACCAGCGTGCCGCGATGGTAGTGGCGCGCCGCCTCAATCGTGGCGCGAACGGCGGTGGGGTGATGCGCGTAATCGTCGACGATCGTCACTCGATCGTTGGAGAGCAAGATATCGAAACGGCGGCGAACGCCCCGAAAGGCTTTCAGCGACGCGGCGATTGAGGCGAACGGCAAGTCGAGCGCGCATCCCACCGCCAACGCAGCAAGAGCGTTCTGAACGTTCATCGCTCCGGGCACTCGCAACTCGACGGTGCCGACCCTGGCGTCGCCGTCGAACACGTCGAACGTCGAGCCGAAATCCTCAAAGCGTACGTTGGCCGCTCGAATGCGTGCGGTCGCGGCCAAGCCGCAGGTTACGAGACGGGCGCGAAGCTCGTGACACGTTAGAGAAGCCGCGAGTGCGTTGTCGACGCCGACGATTGCGAGGCCGTCGTCGGGCAACTTCGCCAGAAACTCGCCGAAGGCTCGCACCAGGCCCGGAAGCTCGTCGTCGCTGGTCAGATGATCGTTTTCGACGTTGGTAACGATTGCGATGTTCGGTTCCAGCAAGGCAAAAGAGCCGTCAGATTCATCGGCCTCCGTCACGAACCATGGCGAAGTTCCGTCGTAGCCGTTGGTTTCCAGCGACACGTCGAGGCCGCCCAGCGAGAGGCCGGCATCGATCCCACCGCCGCGCAGGACGGCGTGCGTCATCGCGGTCGTGGTCGTCTTTCCGTGCGTTCCGCAGACGGCGATGCCGCGCCGCCCGGAGAGCAAACGCGCGAGCATCTCGCCACGGTGTAAGACCGGTGTTCCGGCGCGCACGGCGGCGACGTACTCCGGATTGCCACGATCGATCGCCGAGCTGACGACCACGACGTCGGCTCCGCGGACGTTACCAGCTTCGTGGCCGATCGTGACGCGGACGCCCTCGGCCCGCAGCTGTTCGATCAGCGGCGTTACGGCAACGTCCGAACCGGTAACCTCGACGTTGCGCGCTCGCAAAATTCGAGCGATCGCACTCATGCCGATGCCGCCGACGCCTACGAAGTGGTACGTCACCCCAGCCCCTTCCTCAAACCAACGCATCGATCCGCGCAAGAATCTGCGCTAACGGATCGTTTTGAGCGAGCTTACGAGCGTTGGACGCCAGTGAAGCCAGGCGCTGCGGTGCCGTCGCCTCGGCCAGCACGGCCGGCAAAGCTCCGGATGCAAGCTGCTGATCGGTCACTACGAGCGCCGCGCCGGCGGCTTCAAAGCGCGCGGCATTGGCCCGTTGGTGCGCCTCGGTTGCAAATGGATACGGCACCAAAACCGCCGGCTTGCCGAGCGCCGCCAGCTCCCCGAGCGTCGACGCTCCGGCTCGCGCGACGACCAAGTCCGCGACGGCGTAGGCGTCGCCCATCTCGTCGAGATAAGGCCGCAGCACGAACGGCGCCGTTCCGGCCTCTTTCGCCGCGCACACGGCAGCGCAAACTTTCTCGTACTCGGCCGCGCCCGTGAGCGCAAGCACCTGCCATTCCGCTGGGAGCGCGTTGTCATGCAATGCCCCAACCAGCGCGTCGTTGATCGCGCGCGCCCCCTGACTGCCACCGATCGCCAGAAGCACCGGTTTGGCGGGGTTGAGGCCCAAACGCAAGGCGGCCGTTTCGCGCGACGGCAAGCTTCGTAGCGAAGAACGAACGGGAACGCCCGTCGGCCGGCATTTAGCGCGCAAGCGTTGCGAAAAACCACCGCACTCGCCCCAAATCTCGTCGACGATCGGCGCGAGCAAACGAGTCGTTAAGCCCGGCGCGAGATTAGGTTCGAGCAAGACGATCGGTGCGCGCGAGAGGCCGACAAGCTTCCTGATGCGTGCGGCCAGCGCAACCGGAAAGCAGACGTAACCGCCCGTTGCGACGACGAGATCGGGACGCGCCGAGGCTAAGAGCGCGAGGCTTTGGAGCGTTCCTTTGACGTTACGCGCGGCGGCGAGAAGAAGATCGAAAGATAGCCGCCGCGGCAGCGCGTGAGCGGAGACCGTGTGCAGCGGATAACCGGCCTTCGGCACGATCGTCGTTTCGAGCCGGTCGGCGCTGCCGATGAAGGCGATCGTCGCGTGCGAGCGCAGCGCATCGGCAATCGCGATCGCCGGATAGAGGTGGCCTCCGGTACCGCCACCGGCAAAAACGACGGTCACAGGGTCGCGTGGGCTCTGCGATGGCGACCCACATTGGCAATCAGTGCAACGGCAATGAGATTGACGACTAGCGAGCTTCCACCGAACGAGATGAATGGCAATGGAACGCCGGTTACCGGCCACGACGACGAAACGACCCCGATGTTCACGAAGGCTTGAATCGTGATCATCGCGCCGCATCCGATCGCGAGAAAGAAGCCAAAGCGGTCGGGTGCGGCCAAAGCGATCTTGATGGCGCGGTACGCGAGCGTCACGAAGAGCGCGACAACCACCAGCGTACCGATGAGGCCGAGCTCTTCGCCGAGCACCGAGAAGATGAAGTCGGTGTACTGTTCGGGCAAATAGAAGAACTTCGCGCGCGACGCGCCCAGCCCCACGCCGAAGATTCCTCCGCTGCCCAGCGCCAGCAGTGACTGTACGATGTGAAAGCCGGTGTTGAGCGGATCCTTCCACGGATCGACGAAGGCAAAGACGCGCGCGCGCCGGTATGGGCTCGCCAGAACGGTAAAGACGGCGAACGGAACCGTCGTTAGTGCGATTGCGGCCAGATGAACCAGGCGCGCTCCGGCCGCAAAGAAGAGCGCAAACGCCGTAAAGAATAACAGGCTTGCGGTGCCCATATCCGGCTCCTTGAGCACGAGCACCGCCATGATTGCGACCGGAACGCAGAGCGGAAAGAGCCCGCGCCCAAGCGAGGTAATCCGTTCGCCGCGCGACGACAAGACCGCCGACAGGTAGATGACCAGCGCGAGTTTGGAGAACTCCGACGGTTCGAAACTAAACCTCGCGGTGCCGATCCAGCGGCGTCCGCCGTTCACGCCCAGCCCGACGTGCGGCACGAAGACCATCGCCAGCGCAACGATCGCGCCGAATAAGAGGTACGGCGCTGCGCGGCGCAGATGCTGATACTCGAGCCGGTAACAAAGATACGCGCCGCCCAGCCCGACCGCGAGCCAAATCAACTGCCGCTTGAGATAGTAGGCGACGTCACCATGCTCGGCATACGCCGTAGCGCTCGACGCCGAGAAAACCATAACCAGGCCAATGGCGACCAGCGCGGCGACCGTAGTGAAGAGCCACACGTCGAGCGGCGCCGCGACGTACGAACGCAGTCGGGTCTTGCGTTCCGCATCGCGAGCTCGAAGCGCGGCAGCGTTATGCACCCGCCGGCTCCCGTTGCGACGTGACCGCCGCGCTAAACTGCTCGCCGCGATCCTCGGCCGAGGTAAACATGTCGAAGGACGCGCAGCCTGGCGAGAGCAAGACGACGTCGCCGGGTGCGGCCAGCTCGCGCGCGCGCCTCACGGCCTCTTCCATGGAGAAGGCTTCGACGACGGCGACCTCGCCGGCCGCGCGCCGAATTTCGCCGGCCGATTCGCCAATTACGACCAGCGCCTTGACGTGTTGCGCGATCGCCGATCCGAGCTCGCCGAATTCAATGCCTTTCGAGCGGCCGCCCGCAATGAGCACGATCGGCCGATCGTAGCTGCGCAGCGCCGCGACCACCGAGGTAGGGATCGTCGATTTCGAATCGTCGACGTAGATCACGCCGTCGATCTCGGCAACCGTCTCGAGACGGTGCGGCATCGGCGCAAACGACCGTACAGCCCCTCTGAGCGAGGCCGGGTCGCAGCCGACGGCCAGCGCCGCGAGCAGGGCTGCCATAACGTTCTCTACGTTATGCTCGCCCTGCAGTGGGATTTCGCTGCACGGCAAGAGCGGGATGGGCCGTGGATCGCCGGTGACCGGCGCGTAGGTTATCACGCCGTCGCGCAAGTACATCGTGGCTCGCTCGCTCCCGTTGCGTGTGAACCAGAGCTGGCGTGCTTGGACGCGAGCGTTGCCGTGGCGCCACGCGAGGGCTTCGATTCGCGGGTCGTCAAGATTGCCGACGAACCAATCGCTCATGGACTGATTGGCGCAGATGCGATACTTGGCTTCGGCATACTCGTCCATCGAAGGGTACCGGTCGAGATGGTCCGGCGCGATGTTGAGTAAAACGGCAACGCGCGGTTTGAACGCGCGAATCGTTTCGAGCTGAAACGACGAGACCTCGGCGACGACCCAGTCGCCGGACGTCGCCCCGGCTATCTCCTTGATGAGCGGATTGCCGATGTTCCCGCCAACTCGAGCGGGCAGACCGCAGCCGCGAAGCAGATGCCCGATGAGCGCCGTCGTGGTCGACTTTCCCTTGGTACCGGTGACGGCAACGATCGGCGCCTTGCAAAGGCGATAGGCCAGCTCGATCTCTCCCATGACCGGCACGTTCGCTCGGTGGATGGCGCGAACGACCGGGGAGATCGGTGGAACGCCGGGCGAGAGCACCGCCCAGGAAATCGTTTGAAGGATGCCGTCAAGCGCGCCCGGCTCCACGAAGCGCGCGCCAAACGACTCCGCCGCTGCGATCGCTTCGCCCAACGCTTCCGCGGGCTTTTCGTCCGTCGCATAGAGGCGGACGTTGTGGTGAGCGAGGACTTCCAAGCTCGCTAATCCGCTACGGCCCAAGCCTATGACGAGTATCGCATCGCCGGCGTGAAGTTCAAGCGTATCGGTCATCGCACGATGGTCCATCCTAGCAGCGAACAGACGAACGATGCAAGCCAAAAGCGGGCAGTGACTTTGGTTTCCGGCCATCCGCCCAACTCAAAATGATGATGCAGCGGGCTCATGCGCAGGATGCGCTTGCCTCGCGTCGCTTTGAAATAGGAGACTTGAACGATCACCGAAAGCGCTTCGGCGACGAAGACGCCGCCCACGACGACGAGCAACAGCATCTCGCCGCTTAGAATCGCCACGCCGCCGAGAAGGGCACCCAGCGCCAGCGAACCGGTATCGCCCATGAAGAGCTGCGCCGGATGGCGATTGAAGATCAGGAACCCGGCGCAAGCGCCGGCACCGACTGCTGCACCTATTGCCGCCGCCGGCACGTTGCACTGCGCGGCGATGAGCCCGAAAACAATCAGCGGGGGAATGACGCTCCCCGTGGCAAGACCATCGAGGCCGTCGGTGAGATTGACCGCGTGAATCGTGCCGGTAATCGCGAGAATTCCCAGCAGCAGCCAGAGCCAATGCGGCGCGATCAGCGCGAACGTTCCGGCATGGAAGAGAGTGTCGGTAGGAAACGGCGCCGAGCCGGCGTCGATCGCGCGCAGGAAGACCACCGCCACCAGCGCCGTTGCCAGAAACTTCGTGCGCGCTCGCAAGCCGCGCCTGGAGCCGCCGCGCACCGTGATGACGTCATCGATGGCGCCGATTACCGCGCAGCACACGACCAGAGCGACCAGTTCGGGTAAAAGCGCCTCGCGGCCGGCCACCAGCGTTCCTAGCAACACGGCGACAAAAACGAGGCCGCCCATCGTCGGCGTCCCCGTCTTGACCTGATGCGTTTGCGGCGCGTCTTCGTACGCGTGCTGCCGAAGGCCGAGGCGACCGGCTAGCAATAGCAGCGCCAGACCGGCCGGGACGGCGATCACGAAGCCAAAGAGCACCCAGGGCAAGAGCGTGGGGGCGTTCATCCGTGCGCGCGGCCCGTCTCGCGGTTAAGCAGGGGATTATCGCCGGAGCCACGCCACTTGAGCACCACGATCGGAGTCTGTTCGTCGCTGTTGCCGTGTGGATTGTCGAGCAGTGCAGCTTCGACGCAGGGCACGCAGACGTTGCCGGACGCGCCGAGAATCTTCGCTTTCTCCAGGTCGTTGGCGTCGACGACGGCGCAATCGATGCCGGTGCGCCGCTCGAAGTCTCGCGCGAATGCGTCGGGGTCGCGTGGAGCAAAGACGATAGCGCGTTCGTAGGGCGGCATCGTGCCGGTGTAGCCGTCGACGGCCGCAATCGCCTCGCCCATCAGCTCGTAAAAGACGCCGCGGCGGCCGGCGAGCCGGCCGAGCAGATGGACCAACGTAGCGTAAACCGCTCTCGGATATCCAACTCGATCGATGACGAGCTGCATGGACTCCGGCTGACTGATCGTCGCCATCGGCCCTGCGTAACGGCAGAGCAGATACGCCAGTTTCGACGGCCGCACGCGCTCGGCAACGACGAACTCGCCTTGTGCGATCGCAAGCGCCGTCTCCGAAACCGCGACGACGTCGCCGGTTCTCGCGATGCCGCGCACAGCCTCCGAAACCAGCGCGACGAGATCGTCGCCCGGCCGCACCAAGCGCGTGCGCACCGGAATGGCCCGCAATCCTTCGGGCGTTTCCGGGCGCAGCACCGCCAGCGTCGATACCGTGAGGCTCATGCGTGCAACTCCTCAACGATCTCCTCCAGCTTGTACTTGCGCGAGCCCTTCAGAAGAATCACGTCGTCGCCCGTTGCGTGCTCGCGAAGCCAGGCAGCGGCATGCGAGTTGTCCCGAACCGGGACGATCTGCGACGCATCGAGACCGGCGCGCCGTGCGCCGCGGGCAAGCGCAGCGGCGAAATCTCCGCTGACGAGCAGCACGTCGACGGTGCTCGCGGCGTGCGCGCCGACGCGCTCGTGCAGGCTCTGAGACTCGTCGCCGAGTTCTGCCATGCTCGCGAGCACGGCGATTCGACGTGAGGCGGTTTCGCCCGCGAAGGCGTTGAGTGCCGCAATCATTCCGCTCGCATTGGCATTATAAGCATCGTAAATGACGCGCGGGCCGCCCTCAATGGCGATGCTATCGTACCGGCCTTGCGGGAGATGCAGTGCGGGAATCGCGGGAATCAGGCGCTCGAGCGAAACGCCGAGCTGGAGCGCGCCGGCGATTGCCGCCGCAAGATTGGCGCGATTGTGCAGGCCCGGCACGTGCGCGTGAATCTCGTACTTCGAGCCGGTGCCGCGGTCCCGCGCGAGCAGGCAGCGTTCGCCGACCAACGCCGTAAGCGGGTCGAATGACGAGCTCAACTCCGGCGCCGGTTCTTTCGCCACGGCGGCGAACCACCGGGGCGGCTGCGTCAGCGTCGTCGCACGGGCTATCGAAACCTCGTCGCCCGCGTTGAGAACAGCCGACGCGCCCTTCGAGAAGAGCGCCCACTTCGTCTCGGCCAAACGCTCGCGCGATCCCATGATTTCGACGTGCGCTTCGCCTATGTTGGTCAGGATTCCGACGTGCGGGCGAGCGATTTCGACTAAGATCGCAACGTCGCCGTAGCTGCGCGCGCCCATCTCTGCGATCACGATGTCATGCGCCTCGTTCGAAGCATTGAGCAGCAGTTTGCTCACGCCGATCTCGTTATTCTCATTGCCGGGCGCTGCAAGCACGCGGTCCCCGAACTGTGTCCGGCAGAGTTGGGCGAGGAAAGCCTTCGTGGTCGTCTTTCCCGTGCTGCCGGTAATCGCGACGACGCGTCCGTGAAAGAGCTCGCGGGCAACGCGCGCAAACTCCAAGTACGCGTCGTTCGTGCGATCGACGAGCATCGCGGGGACGCCGGCGACCCGAGCGGATGGACGGTCGAGCACGAGTAGCGCGGCGCCGCGCCCAACGGCTTGCGCGGCAAAATCGTGACCGTCGAAACGCTCGCCGTGCAAGGCCACGAACGTGTCACCCGGTTCGATCATTCGGCTGTCGGTGCTAACGCGCAGGGAATCCGGCGCGGCATCACCCTCGAAGAGTGTGGCGTTCGACGCGGCGACCGCGCGATCGAGCGGGAGCCTCATCGGGGACTCCCCAGCAGCGCGAGCGCCGAACGCGCGACGGCCGCGTCGTCGAACGCAAGCGTTTGCTCGCCGACGATTTGATAGGCCTCGTGGCCCTTGCCGGCAACGAGCACGACGTCACCGGGTCGCGCTTCTGCGATCGCGCGCTCGATCGCGAGGCGGCGATCCAGCTCCACGACGTGGCGCGCGCCGTTTGGGATGCCGGCGAGCATATCGTCGACGATCGCGCGCGGTTTTTCGCTGCGCGGATTATCGCTGGTCAGATAGAGCCGGTCGGCCAGTCGCGCCGCAACGGCCCCCATATCGGCACGCTTTCCGCGATCGCGATCGCCACCGCAGCCGAAGACGATCGCAATCGCACCCGCAGTCGTTTCGCGCAGCGCCCGCAGCGCATTCTCGAGCGCGTCCGGCGTGTGCGCGTAGTCCACTACGACGTCGATTCCCATGCCCCCGACGCGCTCCATCCTCCCAGGCACGCGCTGCAGCGTCGCCAATCCCCGCGCGACGGTGGCATCGCCGATCCCCAAGAGTTGCGCGATGCCGATTGCGGCTAGCGCGTTCCAAACGTTGAAGCGCCCGGGCAGGTGCAGCTCGTAGGCTTGCCCGTTGGCGGTAAAGCGGCTGCCGGCCGGCTCGAGTACGATGTCGCGGGCCGCGAGATTCGCGGCGCACTCATTTCCGTACGTAACGACCCGGCGCCCCGCGCGCTCGAGCTCGAGAGCCCATTGCCGGCCGTACGCATCGTCGACGTTGAGCACGCCGGCTTGCGTCAACTCGAAAAGATGGCGCTTCGCAGCGGCATAAGCGCTCTGCGATTCGTGAAAGTCGAGATGATCGCGCGTGACGTTGGTCATAGCCGCTACCTTGAAACGAACGTCCTCCACGCGCTCGAGCGCCAATGCGTGCGAACTAACCTCGACGGCTACCGCTCGCGCGCCATCTTCCCGCATGGCCGCCAGCACCGCGTGCAGCTCGGGCGGCAGTGGCGTCGTGTTGCCCAGTTGCCAGCGCCGCGAAGCGAGCTCGGCACCGACGGTACCGATGACGCCGCACGGTATCGCAGCGGCATTGAGAATTGCCGCAACCATTCGCGTCGTCGTCGTCTTGCCGTTGGTTCCGGTGACGCCGATCACGTCGAGCTGTCGCGAGGGGTCGCCGTAGAATGCCGCCGAAAGAATGGAGAGCGCTCGCTTCGAATCCGCGACCCGAATGACCGTCGCGCCCGCCCGCTCCGCAACCTGCGCGCTCTCCTCGACGACGATGGCTGAGGCTCCGCGTTCGATCGCTTGCGCGGCGTAGAGATGGCCATCGGTGTGACTGCCGCGCAGGGCTACGAAGAGCGCACCCGGCGAGACGGAACGCGAATCTATTTCGATGGCGGTGACGAGTTGCGTGTGGTTGCCGGTGACTTTGGCCTCCGGCAGGCGATCGAGCAGCGCCGTCAGTGCGATTTGGGGCTCAGCGGCCATTGCGCGCAACGGTGCCGCCGGGCAAGACGCCGGCGTGCAGCATGGCCGCGCGCGCGATCTGTGCGAATGCCGGGGCGGCAACGACGCTGCCGTAGTACGAACCGATCGGTCGTTCGACCTTCACGTAGATGACGTAGCGTGCGCGCGAAACGGGGACCATGCCGATAAAGGAAGCGGCATAGTAGCCCGATAGATACCGTCCGTCAACAACCATCGATGCCGTTCCGGTCTTTCCCGCGGTGGCGTAGCCCGCGACCTGCGCGGTCGGGTCGCCGGTGCCGCGCAGCACGACGCTTCGCAAAAAGCCGCGCAACTCCGCGGCGGTCCGCCGCGAGAAGAGGCGGCGAACGACTTTCGGCCCCGTGCGCTGTACGAGGTTTCCTTGCTGATCGTAAATAGCGCTGACGATTCGCGGCTGCATGAGTAATCCGCCATTCGCGATCGCGCAGTAATACCGAGCCATGGCAAGCGGCGTTACGGAGACCCCTTGGCCGAAGGCCATCGTCGCCAGCGAGGAGCCGCTCCACTGATCGAGCGGCGGGACGATACCCGGATTCTCTCCCGGCAAGCCGACGCCGGTAGGCGTCCCGAAGCCGGCCTTACGCTCCATGGCGTAAAATGTTTTGCCGCCGATGGAGAGCCCGACTTCTGCGGCCCCGACGTTGTGCGAGTATGCGACGATTTGCTCGAGCGTCTCGCTGCTGCCGGTCCCTGCCATGAAACCGTCTTCCGCATTGTGAATCGTTCGACCGCCCACTTCGAGGGTGTCGTGAGCGGGAAAGCGCGACGCCAACCCGACCTTACCCGAGTCGAGCGCGGCGGCTGCGGTGACCAGCTTGTAGGTCGAGCCCGGCTCGTAGGCATCCATAACGGCGCGGTCGCGACGCGCGTCTTCTCCATAGATCCAAAACCGGTTCGGATCGAAGTTGGGCGCGTTTGCCAGCGCAAGAATTTCGCCGGTCCACGGATCCATGACGATCGCCGTTCCGTCGAGCGCATGATAGGTACGCACTTGTTCCTGCAAAGCTTGCTCGGCGGCAAACTGCAGGTACGGATCGATGGTGAGCTCGACGTTTGATCCCGGCTGCGCCGCCGACACGATTCGTTCTCGACCGAAGGGAATCGGCCGCCCGAACTCGTCCGCTTCCAGCGTTACGCGCCCAGAGTGCCCTCGCAACACGTCGTCGTACGCATACTCAACGCCGTCGAGCCCGTTCTCGTCGGTGCCGACGAAACCCAAGACGGTCGAGGCTAAGCGTCCGGCCGTATCGACCCGCAGCCCCGTCTCTTCTTCCTTTAGATCGACACCGAGCAGGCCCAAGGCTCGAACCCGCGAGGCCAAATCGTGCGGCACCTTGCGCGCAATCCAGACGAACCACATATGCCGGTCGTGCATCGCCGCGGTGACAGCCGGATCGAGCTTGCCGAAGATGCCTTGCAGCTTCGCAATGGCGGCCGCCGGGTCGACGATCTCGCGGGGTACCGCGTAGACGCTTTCGGAAGGAAGCGAACGGACTAGGACGTTGCCGTAACGATCGAGGATGCTACCGCGCCGCGCGAAAACCTCGACGGTGTCGGAGCGCTGCGCCAGCGCTTCCTTTGCATAGAGCGGCCCCTTGAGGGCTTGAACGTCGCACAGGCGCCACGCTAGGAAGAGCGCGATAAGCATGCATGCATAAAAAGAGATTCGAGCGCGCATCGGAGCGACGCGCGTGAACGTTCGACGATGCATTTGCGGCTGTTGCTTAGGGGCGCGCGGCTACTGCCGGCACCAAGAACCCGGCGAGTGACGAGAGCAATGGGAAGTGCGACCCGGCTCGGGCCACCCGAGGCTCTTCCTCACGCACGACTGCGAATCGCTGCGGTTGGCGCATGCCCAAACGTGCGGCCAACTCGGCAAGCCGATCGTCTGAGCGCAACGCGGCGATTTGGTCGTCGAGGCGCATCGTCTCTTCCTGCAGAGCCTCGCGCTGTGCCGCCGCTCGCGCCACTGCGTAGCTAAGCCCCGTCAGGCTCGACGTCAGCACGACGTATCCCATCAACAAAGCGAGGACGCAGAGTAGCGACGCGAACACGCGCACTAGCGTCGTGTAGCGCGCGCGCGACGCGCGAACTTTTCGAGCCGCGGTTGCGGCACGAACGGTGCGGGGATTCTCGATGCGCGAGCTTCGTTCGAAAGACTGAGACGCAATCACTTAATCGGCTCCCTTGCGCTGCGCGGCGCGAAGTTTGGCACTACGGGAACGGCGGTTTTCGGCGAGTTCGCGCCGATCGGGACGAATGGGTCTCTTTGTAAGAACCTCGAGTCGCTCGTCGTCACGGAAACTTCGCTTCACAATTCGATCCTCGAGTGAATGAAAGCTGATTGCGACCACGCGCCCACCCGTGCGCAGCCGCGCAACTGCCTGCGACAAGCCATCGCGCAAAGCGCCCAGCTCGTCGTTGACGGCGATGCGCAACGCCTGAAAGACGCGCGTTGCCGGATGGATGCGTTCTCGTTTTCCTGGGCGTTGCACGATGCCCGAGATAAGCGCGGCGAACTCCGACGTCGTGTTGGGCAGGCCGCTGCCGGCGCGCCGCGTGACGATCGCGCGAGCGATCCGCCGGGCCGACCGCTCTTCTCCGAATGCAAAGAAAATCTCAGCCAGCTCCCGTTCGCTCGCGGTCGAGAGGACGTCGTAGGCGCTGGACCCGAGGCTAGGATCCATCCGCATGTCGAGAACCGCCGGCTTGCCCAAAGAGAAGCCGCGCTCCGCATCGTCAAGCTGCATCGACGAGACTCCCAGATCGAAGAGAACGCCGTCGAGCAATGGGATCTCGCAGCGGTCGAGGATGCGGCCGAGATCGCGAAAGTTCGCGTGTACGAAGGTCAATCGCGGGTCGGCAAGCCGTTGCGCAACCGCGGTCGCACGCGGGTCGGCGTCCAGTGCGATCAGGCGTCCGTCTCCAAGCCGCTCCAAGATCGCCGCAGCGTGGCCCCCCGCCCCGAAGGTTGCGTCGACGTAAACTCCGTTTGGAAGAATCTCTAGGTATCCGAGTGCCGTCCCCAGCAGCACGGGAACGTGGCTCAGCATGCCGGCACCACATTCTACAGCCCTAGCTCGCCCATGAAGTCGGGCATGTCGCCGTCGGGCGGCTGCTGGAAGGCGTAGCGCTCCTTCGCCCAGATTTCGATGCGCGTCAGCAAGCCGACCGAGACCACCTGGCGTTCGATGCCGGCGTACGCGCGAAGCAGTGCGGGAACGACGACCCGGCCTTGATTGTCGCACCCGACCTCCTCGGTGTGCGCGAAGAGGTAGCGCACCGAACGGCGATAGCGGTCGTCTTTACGCGGCACCGCTTCGAGCCGTTCGCAAAACTGGACCCACGTTGCGCTGGGATAGAGCGCCAGACACGGGTCCGGGGGCGCGATGGTCAGCACGAACTGGGCTCCCAAGCGCTCGCGAAAGCGCGCGGGGACGATTAGCCGGCCCTTTTCGTCAAGGGCGTGTTGCTCCGAGCCCGCAAAACGGGGAAGTCCAGCCTGCAAATGCTCCTCCGAAACGCACCACTAGGCACTACTTCCCACCACTATACGCCCCACGATTCCCTTAAGCAAGGTTGACGCTCCGGCGAATGTTTTACTCGAACGTTTGTTCGAACAGTTCGATCCTGCGGTTCGATGCCGCAAATTTGATCAGAGCCCGGTAAAGAAACAGGCTCTGAGAGGTCGACTCTGCCGCGTGCGGCGATGCGGGCTAGGAGTCTGTCAGACTTGGGCCTTTTCCGATTCGGCGCCGAACTTGTTCGAAGACGAGGCGCGAAGAGGGAGCGAAGCCGTAGCTTCGTGACCGATGAGCCACCACGGATCATTCGGGCAAAGGGCGGTCCGAAGACGGAAATGCGCCTAAGTCCGACAGGCTGCTGATAGGCCTTCGGGTCGCTTACGACCTTACGTTCGCGACGTCCACCGTTGCAATGCCGAGCTTTTTGCCGTTAAAGTCCCTGTCGATGAAGTTCACGGTGCAGTGGCCCTTGCCCGTGCCCGCGGTAATGGTCCACAAATCGCCGGATCCCGCAACCGAGACGATGTCTTTGGTCGTGCAATGGTTGTCCCGAACCGCGAAGTGGCTGTGCCTTGGCCCCCTTGTCTTGACCGTCGCGGACGTCTTCGAGGCCGTGAGCCTGACCGCGCAAGGGCGGACGGAGACGCCGTTGTCCGGTGGGCACTTCATCCTCTGCGCGATTGGCGCGCCCGCCGGCTGAAGCTGCTGCTGCTGCGAAAACGCGCTCGGGAGAGCGCCGGCGCAACCGGCGAGCATTGTAGCGATGGCGAGCGTTGCGACCGATGCGATAAAGCGAGTGAAACTGGCCATATAGAATTCTTGCTCCTTATAGGCGAGTTGGCGCTCTTACAATGCAAAAACACAGCTCCTGCTAAACAATAAGACTCCATTATGAAGCCTTGGCAGTGCCGCGCTCGAAGAAATATGCCCGTAGAGTGCTCGCGCGAATTCGCGCACGAATCTCGCTAAACGATAAAGAAGTTGACGGCGGCGACATCGTTCTCTGCGCTACCAAGGACGCGATCGCCGAGCATCGAGCTTGCACCCCGATGCAGGGCAAGCCCCGCCCGGGAGAGCTCCGCCCGGCCTTCGCGCGCCACAAGGCGGCGGCCGTTCCCGCGATAAGCTCAGCCAACTTCAAGGCTTCGAAGCTATGATCGCGGGCATACCGGAGCCGGTTATTTCCAATCGGCAGAGCGTTGAATTTGTCTGTGAAAGTTGATGGATATGGAGTGGATTACGGTGGCTTGCTCGTTCTCTTCCCGGCGGCCGGGCTGCCAGGCCTGACTGCGCGGTGAGAAGAAAGCCGACGGTGCGATGACTCGTCTTTTCGGAATCTGCAGCCTCATGGGACTGCTCTGCGCGTGTAGCGGGGGCTACCTACCGTACGCCTCCCACTCGATGGATCCGGCGAGCCTCAATTCGCTCGTGAGCAACGCCTCCCAGGCCAACGGGGTCCCGCCGGGGCTGGTGCGGGCGGTCGTCATGGCAGAATCGGGAGGAAACCCGTCCGCCGTCAGTATCGCCGGGGCACAGGGCCTCATGCAGTTGATGCCCGGCACCGCGGCCGGCTGCGGCATCGCCGATCCGTTCGACGCCACGCAGAACGTCACGTGCGGCACGAGCTACCTTCGCTCGCTGTTAAACCGGTATCACGACAACGTTACGTTAGCCGTCGCGGCCTATAATGCCGGGCCGGGAGCCGTGGATCGCTATCATGGCGTCCCTCCCTATGCCGAAACGCGAGCGTACGTCGTGCGCGTGCTCAACGCGTACCGCAACTATTAACCGTCGGGACACCGGCGCGAACGGCAAACCCGGCTTTTCTCGATGACCACACTCACTCACCACCAGCCGCTCCCCCGCGTCGGGTTCGCGTTCTTACGGCTGCCGATTCTCGACAGCTACCTATTGAAAGAGATGCTGGGCCCGTTCTTCTTTGCGCTCGGCGCGTTCTTGCTGTTTTGGGCGCTCAACATCTTCTTTCTTGCCGCCGATTACATCATCAATCAGCACGCACCGTTCTTTTTGGTGCTGCGTTTCGTGGTGTTTCGCATCCCGCAAGCCACCCCGATGGCGTTCCCGTTTGCATCGCTTTTTGCCGCGCTCTTGGCAATGGGGCGGGTCATGGGCGACAACGAGGTAACGGCGATGCGTACCGCCGGCATTTCGGTCATGCGAATCGCACTAGCTCCGCTGCTCTTCGGGCTCATGATGTTTCTGCTTTCCTACTCCATCAACGAGTGGGTCGCGCCGGCATCGGTCGAACTCTCGACGCGGACGTTTTACCAGATCATCTATCATACGGACGCGCTCCCCGTCGAGCCGCAGTTTTTTCGTAAGGATCCCGACACCGGGAACACGTTCTACGTAGGCCAGGTCGCACTGGACAACAAGACGATGCTCGACGTGCAGATCTTCAAGCCCGCAAAATACGGCCCCTGGAACGAAACGCTTCAGGCGAAGTCGGCCGTCGTGCAAGGCAGCATCCTCAACTTGCACGAGGTGATCGACACGCGCTACAACGACGACGGATTTCTCACCAACCAGCAGCGCGTAAAGAGCATCTCGATCGGACTGCCGCTTGGTGAGACGGCTTCGCAGTTCGTCAGCCAGGTCAATAACGATCCCTGGACGATGAGCAGCAAGTCGCTACGCACGCAAGTAAACGCGCTTCAGTCCCAGGGCATCGGCGGTACCGCGATGGGAAACTTGCAGATCAATCTTGCCGACAAGCTGTCGTGGCCCTTCGCCTGCATCATCGGGGTCTTGCTCGCCGTTCCTTTGGCGTTGCGTTTCGGTAAGCGCGGGCGTACGCTCGGCATCACCCTTTCGATTATCGCGTTTTTCGGCTACTACCTCATGGTCTCGGCGGCTTCGGCGTTTGGCCGCAACGGGGCGCTCAATCCATTCCTCGCGGCCTGGTTACCGAACGTCATCGTGGGCGTCGCGGGCGCGGTTCTGCTCTGGCTGGAAGAGCGCTGACGACGTGCCTGCGCGGGTGCTGAGACGTCGCGGCTTAACCGCCGCAGCGCTGCTGGCTGCCTACGTTATTGGTCTCTTCCCGGTCTGGGCACAGGCCGCGAACGGGCAGGATCAACAACAGCTTGCGCTGCTGCTCTTCAATACGCAAAGCTGCGCCCAGCATTATGCCGACAGTGGCGTGACCGTGGCGCAAGCCACTGCGACTCCCGCACCGCCGGCCACTCCCGGGCCCCCCAACGTACCGCCGGGCGTGAGCAACGGCACCTACACGCTCAATCCAACCCCGCATCCGTTCCCCGGCCAAACGCCGTCCGTCACCCCGCCGCCGATTCCGTCGGGGACGCCCAACCCGTTGGGATCGATGGCGCCGATCTTTCTGGTGCGTGGCGGTGAAACGCCCCCTCCGATTCCGCCCGCGGGACAAGCGACGCCGGCGCCAACTCCGGAACCCACCGGAGCCCCGACGCTCTCGCCCGGCTACATTGCGGTAATTTCCGATTCGTGGACCGGCAACCGCGCGCGCGGCAAACCGAGCGACGCGATCGGCAACGTGCACATCTATTATGCCGACGAAGAGATCGTCGGAGAGCGAGCGCACTTCGACGGCGTTCGAACGATGATCATCACCGGCCATCCGTTTATCGTCAACCACGAGCATAACTCCATCCTGGACGCCGACGTCATCATTTTCGACACCGTCGAACAGACGGCGAAGCTCGTCGACGGTAAAGGGGCCAGCGACGAAGGGCTGGAGCGCGGCCTGGTTCATTTTGCGGCAAACGACCTGTACACGAGTCCCGATGGAACGGCCCACGGCGACAAGCCATACGTCACGACGTGTGAGAACCCGCGCGGCGGCTACCATATCACGGGCAAGAACATGGACGTCTATCCCGGCGATAAGATCGTCATCCACAACGCGGTGCTCTGGCTCGGAGCGGCGGCCATCTTCTATCTTCCCTTACTGATAATTCCGCTGCGAAGCGTCAGCAGCAACCCGGGTCACGCGCATTGGTTTCCGGAGGTCGGCTACAATTCATACGAGGGCGCCTGGATCAAGATCCAGATTCCGTTCGGCAAAGATCAGTACTATTACGGCTACTACATCGTCAACTATTTCACCAACGAGGGCCTGGGACTCGGGTACGTCGGCTTCTATTCCAGCAAACGAGGCCGCCGCAGCGTTAGCCTAAACCTTTACACGCTCAACAATCGCCAGCAAGGGGGAACGCAGACGAATTTCGCTCTGGCAGAGCAAGAGAATATTTCACAGCACCTCAAGAGCAACTTTCAATTTTCGTATCAATCGAACTACGGGCCGCTCGTGAGCATCCCTCCAAATGAGACGATCGCCGAATCCATCTCGCACCAAACGACTCAAACGTCGCAAAACTACAGCTTCAGCCACAGCTCCGTGGGCGGCCAATCCAGCAGCGATAGCTTTACGGTCACCGACACGCGCCAGTTCAACGAGAATCTGAACCAGACGACCACCTTCGACGAGAGCGACAGCAACGCGAGCTTTGGCGGGACGAATTCGTTCAGCAATCAGTCGGAGTTCGACTACCTGCTGCAGTACACGACTTCGGGCGCGGATTATCAAATGGAGTTCGACAAACTCTACGGCCTCGAGACCGCCGGCATCGACAAAATCCCGGAGTTCGAAGTCCGGCCCTCCAACTTCTTCGAACACTTTTTCATCCCGCTATCCGCCGACCTAACCGTCGGCGAATATAGCCAGCCCTCCGGCGAGGGCCAGCCCGAGAGCCTCGCAACGTGGCGCGGCGACGCGAACTTGGTCGTCGGCCCCGCCGAGGAAAAGGTTTTGGGAAGCGATTTTCAAGGCACCGTCACGATCGACCAGTACGCCTACGGCACCGGCGACCTCAAGGCTGCCGTGGAGCAAGACTTCAGCTTGACGACGCCGATCAACTCGCACATCGTCAACACCGCGACCTATAACGAAGCCAACTATAACGGGCCGGCCCTCGTGCCGTTTCAATATCTCGACCAGCAACCGACGATGAACACCAAGAACGCACAAGACCTGATCCGTCTCTTCAACGACGACGTCTATGCGTTTTCGGTGGGCTGGTCGTCGAACTTTGACGGCATGGCTCAGCCGTTGAGCTATCAGCTCTCCGCTCGGCCGTCGCCCCGCTCGGTGGTGCTGCTCAGCGGCTCGTTCATTCCCGGTCCGAATCAAGGTTTCGAGACGACGAACCTCCAGCTCTCGACACCGTTCGGCCGCGATGCATCGCTGCAGTTCGTCACCAATCTCAATTGGAAAGGCCCGGGCGAGATGATCGCCGACAAGATCATCTATTACACTCGGACGATCGGCAACTGTTATCAGCTACTGGTGCTCTACAACGAGTCCCAAGCGGCGATCAACGTCGGCTTGAACCTGCTCGCATTCCCGACGCAAACGGCCGTCTTCCAAATCGGCAGCCCGCAGCAAGTAGTGCCGACCACCTTTAACTTCTAGGGTGGCGAGGCGTTAAAGAAGAGAATCGTCGCGTGCTAGGAAGCGGAGATTTAGTCCATCCTGAGCGCAGTCGAAGGACGCTTTCTAGGGTTCGTCGCATGGGGGGTGGCCGCAGGCGCAGGCATCCGATTCCAGGCTCGATTCGGTCGCCTCTTGGCAGAAGTCGCTGCAAAAGACTTCGCCGGTTCCAACCGGCGAGCTTACCGTGCAGTTGCAGATGTCGTAGCTGCACTCGACGCCCAGCTCACGCATTTAGCTACAAGCTCCTAGGGACACGGCGTGGCTCTGACCGGGTTATTCGAAATTTCGATGCTTACGATTTGGGCCGCCGGATCCGAAGGCGTGTAGAGTCCGAAGTAGGTGTTGTCAAAAGGCTCCGTCATGCAGAGCTTCGGCGAGATGAACTGCGGGTCGACGGGACCGCCCGCTCCCATCGAATCGAGGAAGTACCACTGGCCTTGGCTGGCCTCCGTGACGAACGCGTTGAAGGTCCAGATATTGTTCGGGCTGGCGCTCGGCGAGGGCGAAGGGGATGCGACGCCTTTAAAGATGGCCTTTTGAGCGATCATCGAGAACTCCGTCCCTTGCCCGTTGCTGTCCGGATTATAGGTGAGCTGGCCTGGCGTGGTTCCAAGCTTAAGCCAAGCTGGGGGAATGTGAGGATTTTGATTTCGAACGAACTCCACCGCCTCGGCATACGAGGTCCCGGCGGTGCCCAACGCAACCAAGGCGAACGAATAGCCCGCCCAATTCGTTTGCACGGTGTCGGTCGACGGCGTCACTCCGGTTCCCGACGTATTGAAGACGATCATGTATTGATAGTTCGTAAAGTTGAAGGGAGATTGGACGTCATAGTGTATCGCTATGTATCCCGGAGGCGCGCCGCCGGGCCCCAAACCCGGAGGATTTGGCGTAACCTGACGACCGCACGCCACAACGATGAACGCCATTACTAGCACGACTACAAAACCGAAACTCAATCTGCGAATCATGGTCTCCTCGCTGTCCTTGCGCGACGCAGGCCTTGCCGTGTGCGCGGCCGTTCTTTTGGCGGCGGCATTTCCAAAGATTGGGGCAGCCTGGCTCGTCCCGTTCGGAACGGCAATCACGTTCTGGCTTTGGCAAGGAGCTTCCTGGAAGCGCGCGGCGCTTCTCGGTTGGTTAATCGGGTTCATTTTTTTTGCGATCGACTTCGCGTGGGTCGGACATACGGTCGGAAGCTACATCGGCGCTTTCGGACCGTTTCTCGCATTCGGCCCCGCGTTGATCGAAGCGCCTTTCATCGCGTTAGCCGGCGCACTCGGCGCGATTGCCTATGCTCGCATGCGCCCCGGCATAGCGCCGCTCGCCGCCGCCGCGGCGTTTACGATCTGCGAGTGGCTGCGATCGATCGGCGTTCTCGCCGCACCGTTCGATCAGCTCGGTTACACCCAAGCGGATACGCCGCTACGAGCGATCGCCGCCTATGCGGGAACCTACGGCATCACGTTCGTCCTGTGCGCGCTTGGAGCGTACGTCGCGGATTCGATCCATCGCAAAACGTGGCGGCCTCTGCTCGCAGCGATCGCGTCGACGGCCGTTCTCACCCTTGGCGCATGGGCATTTTGGCCCGCGCGTGCGCTCGCGCCTCCAACGATTCCGGTCGTCGCGGTGCAAGCCAACATTCCGCAGTCGTTCAAATGGAACGCGCTCGCGCTGGCGGTTCGCCGTTATACGGCGATGACGCTTGCCTCGGCTCGCGTACATCCGCGACTAATCGTGTGGCCGGAGACGGCGATCCCGACGGCCGTCGACCTCGACCCGTATCTGCTAGACCAGTTTTCAGACCTTGCACACCGGCTTGGAAGCACGATTGTCGCCGGCGGCATCGATTCTAGCGGCCGCCGAGTTTATAACGCGCTTTATATTTTCTCACCTGACGGTAGTTCCAAGATTTATAAGAAGCGCCAACTCGTCGCGTTTGCCGAATGGTTTCCGGGCCGAGCCTTCCTCTCGTGGTTACCCTACATCGGCGTGCTCAACGGCGGTCTCACGCCGGGAGGAACGGACGGCGTCTATTCCACCAGCGCGCTGCCCATCGCGCCGCTCATCTGCTGGGAGTCGGCTTTTGCCGATCTGGCCCACGCCCAACTGCAGCGCAACGCCCAAATTCTCGTCGTGAGCACCGACGACGCCTGGTTCGGAACCACGTCCGGGCCATACATGCACGCGCAAATCGCACAACTCCGGGCCGTCGAAAGCGGCGCCTACGTCGTGCGCGCTGCAGCCACCGGCATCAGCGGAATCATCGCGCCGGACGGACGGTGGCAAGCACGCAGCCGCCTCGAGCAACAAACGACCGTTGCCGGCAGGGTTGGCCGGCGAGTTCCGACACTGTTCGCTCGCATCGGTCCGACCCGCGTCGCGCTGGCCTTGATCGCCTTGTACGGGCTGCTCTTCTTCGTTCCGCGAGTACGGGCGGACTAGCGCGCCCGTGCGCATCAGCAAAATCTGGCGCAAGCGGCTGCTTATCGGAGGCGGCGCACTTCTCTTCGTTTACGTCGTGGTCGAGATCGTGCTGGCTGGAAGAGGCGTGCCGCCGCTTCCGCCCGGTCAGTTGCCGATCGAGCTCCGGGGCGGTCACGTGCTTAACAATCACATTACGACGAAATCGTGGAGCTTCGATTACGACCACGCGCGCCTTTCACCCGACGGCCTGAGCGGCAGCGTCGACGGGGTGCGCAATGGAGTGGTCTTTAGAAAGGGGAAGCCCTACCTGCGAATTTCGGCAAAGCACATTCAAGTGAACATCTCGACGCTCGATTTCACCGCCGTGGGAAAGGTGCACATCGAACGGATCAACGACCCCGAAAAGCGCTCGTTCGACACCGACCTAGTGACGTGGACAAACGACGCCAAGGTCTTGCGCATGGCGCATCCGAGCTACGTTCGTTCCGGTGGCCAGACGCTCGTCATCACGAATATCACCGTCAATTTTGACGACCAGAGCATTCATCTCGGCAAGGTCAGCGGGGGAGTCGAACTCCACCGCTGACTCGCGGCGAGGGAACCTAGTCCTTATCGCCGAGCTTTTTCTTTGCCTCGGCGATCAGTTTCTTGACCTTCTGTCCGCCTTTATGACCGATCTCTTCGTAAAAATCCGAGCCGTATTTTTCCTTGACGACCTTGCCGCCCTTTTGGCCGATCGTCTCGTAGAACTCGACGCCGTGACGATCGCGCGTGGCCTTTCCGCCCTTGCGGCCGATGTCCTCATAGAACGTCGAACCATAACGGTCGCGCACGGTGTCGCCGCCCTTTTTTCCAGCCTCGCGCACGGACATTTCGCGCTTTGGCGCGCTGCTTTTTTCAGCCATAGCTCGTCACTGCCGAACGGTTAAGCGTTAGGATGCCGTCGCCTTTCGTTTGGGACGCTGGCCACCCTTTTGGCCGATCACCTCGTAGAACGAGGGGCCATATTTGCTTTTGGTGGCTTCCCCGCCCTTACGGCCGATCTCTTCATAAAACTCCGAGCCGTACTTCGCTTTAACGCGTTCGCCGCCGCGGCGGCCCGCCTCGCGGACGCTCATGCCGCCCGACTGTCCCAAATCCTGTGCCATGTAAATCAATCCTCTCTTGGTCTAGCAATATACTCCTTTCCCATACAAGCGCTCGGCAAACTCGGGATTTGCTGAGAATTTGGCGTCCGAAGGCGAATTTGGCTAAAACGCGTTAGTGAAGTGCGTCGTAGACCGCGCGAGTGCGCTCGCGTAGATGCTCAAGGTCACCGTCGTTCTCGATCACGAAGTCGGCACGCCGGCGCGCGACGTCGGGATCGACCTGAGCGTCCATTCGCGCCCGAACTCGCCCCTCGTCGCTGCGGTCGCGCTCGAGGACGCGAGCGATCCGCGCTTCGAGCGGAGCGACGACCACGACGGACTTATCCACAAGGCGATCGTAGCCGGTTTCAAACAGCAACGGCACGACGTGGACGATCGGCTGCCGCGCTCCGGCATGCCGTTCGCGTTCCAGCGCAAGGCGGCGAATGTGCGGATGCAGCAACGCGTTGAGCCGGTCGCGCGCGACGGCGTCGTTGAAGACGATGTCGGCGAGCGCGGCCCGGTCCAAAACGCCGTTTCGTACGACTTGCGGCCAGATTCGGGCGACGGCTAAGAGTCCGTCGCTTTGCGGAGCTACCACCTCACGCGCAACGGCATCGGTATCAACGACGAAAGCGCCGAGTTCGCGCAGGATCGCAGCGACCGCGCTCTTCCCCGCTCCGATGCCGCCGGTTAGACCAACGCGCACGGTGTGACGCTACTGCTCGGGCAACGACTCCGGGGGCGCCGTCGCAGGCGTTTCGATTTCGCCGATCTCTTCCTCGACCGCGTACTTTTCGATCTCCTCGAGCGGTACGTCGGCGACGTGCTGGATAGAGGCCGTAATGCGGCGCGTTGCGTGATTGATCGACACGAGCGTCACCTCGACTTCCTGACCGGCGACGAACTGAGCCGATGCGTCGAACTCGCCTTTGGGTACCATGGCGAGAATCCCGGGAATCACTTCGACCAGCATGTAGTTGGGCGTGACCTTGACGATCGCCGCCGCCAGTTTGTTGGTTTCGTACAGGCGATCGGCATACTGATCCCATGGATCGGGCAAAGCGTGCTTGAGCGACAGACTAACCTTCTTCGCTTCCGGATCGAACTTCATGATCTCGACCTGCACGACGTCGCCGATCTTCACGACCTCGGACGGGTGCTTGATTCGCGAGTACGAGAGCTCGCTGTTGTGAATCAGTCCGTCGATGCCGCCGAGGTCGACGAATGCGCCGAAATCGGCAAGACGCACCACGACTCCCGAGCGAATTTGTCCGACCTCGAGCGTGTCGAGAAGCTCCTGCTTTTTCGCTTGCAACTCTTCTTCTAAAACTAGTCGCTGTGAGAGGACGACCCGATGGCGCTTGTGATCGAGGTCGATCACTTTCAGCCGGAGGTGCTGATTGACCAGCTCGTCGAGGTTTCCGACGGGCTGGCGGCGGATCTGCGAGGCCGGGACGAATCCGCGCATCCCCAGATCGACCAACACGCCGCCTTTGACGACCTGCGTGACGGTGGCTTCGATGACTTCGTCGCGATTGTGCGCCTCAATGACCTTCTCCCACGTTTTGAGCGCGCGGGCTCGGCGCTCGGAGAGAAAGAGCGTTCCGTCCATCTCGTCGATGCGGTGGACCATCACTTCGATGGTATCGCCGACCTTGAGGAGTTTGGAATCGATGGCGAGCGACAACTCGCGGAAAGGAAGTACGCCTTCAGACTTTCCGCCGACGTCGACCAGCACTTCATCCTTGTCACGCTGGACGATCGTACCGGTGAGAACTTGGCCCTCGTCGAGAACCTTGAGCGATTCTTCGTAAAGGCGCTGCTCGAGCGCCAATTGATCTTCTTCTTCAGTAATGGGAGCGACGTGCGTTGTTGAGATTTGAATATTCCTACCTTCGTAATTTTTTTATCGTTGACATCTCCGGCACCACCACGTTCCGCGCTGCGCAACTACGGTGCGCACGATCCGGCTTGTGCGGCACCGCGAGCAAAGCTCGCCGCGCCTGCCGTAAACCGAAAGGTCGTTTTGAAAACCGCCCTTTAGGCCTTCGGCGTCCACATAATCGTCGACGCTCGTTCCGCGCTTGGTGATGGCGCGTCGCAAAACGTTAACGATGGCGTCATGTAAGCGGCAGGCCGCCGCTCTTGTCAACGCCCCCGCCGGCCGGTTCGGACGGATCCGAGCCTCCCAGAGGGCCTCGCAGGCATAAATGTTGCCGATGCCGGCGATGCGCCGCTGATCGAGCAAGAACGCCTTGATCGACCTCGTCCGCCCCGCCAGCATACCGATAAAGGCCTCTGGTGTAAAGCCGTTGGAGAGCGGTTCCACGCCGAGGTCCTGGTCCCAAGCTTCTCCGGCCTCAACCAGGCGCATTCGGCCGAACGTCCGTACGTCGGCGAAATGCAGCCGAGCGCCGTCCACGAAGCGCAAAATGACGTGCGACCGCGGGTACTCCGGGCCCTCGCGCGAGGTCACGACGAGCCGGCCCGTCATTCGGAGACTGACGACGAGGGACCGGCCCGAGTCGAGCTCGACCACCGCGTATTTACCGCGACGGCGAGTCGCAACGATGCGGCTTCCCGCTAAGGCCCGCGCAAACTCCACGCCGCTCGGTGCCACGACCATGCGAGCGAGTCTCACGTCGGCCGCCGCGATCGTCTTGCCGACGACGGAACGGCGCAGGCCGCGCACGATCGTTTCGACCTCGGGCAACTCGGGCATCCTTCGACTGCGCTCAGGACGGACGCTATTGCGGTGGCGGAGCGCCGCGCAGGTCGAGTTTGACGCCGGCGACGATTCCGTCGGCCGAGGCTTCTCCCGCCGCCAGCTCGATCACGTACTTCGCTTGCGCTCCTTCTCGAGGGATTTGCTCATCCGGCAGCGTCGGCGCAACAACCGCCACGTTGCTAAAGACGCGTCGTACCGTACCGTCGGCGGCGATGAATATCATGTCCAGCGGCACCAGCGTATCTTTCATCCAAAAATCGACGTTTTCGTCGCGTTCGAAAACGAAGAGCATCCCTGCGTGCGGCGAGACGACGCGCCGATCCATCAGGCCATGCTCCCGCTCGCTTTCCGTCCGCGCGACATCGAGCGTCAGGTCTGCTTTGGGGGCATGGACGACGATCGTCGCGAGCGCGGATGCCAGCATGGTCGTAAGCACGGCTCCCTTAAACATGCTCGAACCTTTCTTGGTTTATCGCCTCGACGTCGTACCAGTTTCGCCCCGCTTTGAGGGTCACTTCCAGCGGCACCGATAGTTCCACGGCGTTCTCCATGTGCAAACGAACGAGATCGGCCGTCTCGCTCAATTGGGTCGCCCGCACCTCGAAGATGAGTTCGTCGTGAATCTGCAGCAGCATCGCGGCGTCGAGTTCGGAGTCTTGCAAAGCACGGTCGATTCGCACCATCGCCAGCTTCATGAGATCCGCCGCACTGCCTTGCAGCGGCGCGTTCGTCGCTTCCCGCTCGGCCGCGGCGCGCAACATGTAGTTGCCAGACGTCAACCCGGGCATGTAACGCCGCCGGCCCGCGATGGTCGAGACGTAGCCGTTGCGCCGTCCCTCTTCGATCGTGCGGTCGATATACGCGCGGACGTCCGGAAAGCGCGCGAAGTACGCCGTCGTAATTTCTTTGGCTTCGGCGCGGCCGATCTCGAGGCGCTGCGCCAGTCCAAAATCCGACATCCCGTAGAAGAGCCCGAAGTTGACGCTTTTTGCCATCCTGCGTTGATTGGGATCGACCGGCACGCCGGGCGTGATGCCGAAGATTTGGCGCGCCGTAAAGTCGTGAATGTCTTGCGACTGAGCAAAGGCCTGCCGCATCGCTTCGTCGCCGGAAAGATGCGCCATCAAACGAAGCTCGATCTGGCTGTAGTCCGCGGCGAGCAAAACGTAGGCGTCGCTTTTGGCTACGAAGGCCCGGCGAATCCGGCGTCCGAGCTCGCCGCGCACCGGAATGTTTTGCAGGTTCGGGTTGGTGGAAGAGAGGCGCCCCGTCGCCGTCGCGGTTTGATTGAACTCCGTGCGCAAGCGCCCGTCCTTGGGATCGACGAGTTGCGGAATCACGTCGACGTACGTGTTCTTGAGTTTGGTCACTTCGCGCCATTCCAAGACCAGGGCGCAGATGGGATAATCCCGCGCCAACCCTTGGAGCACCTCAACGCCGGTCGCCCATCCCGTCTTCGTCTTTTTACCGCCGGGAATGTTGAGCTTTCCGAAGAGAATCTTGCCGAGCTGCTGCGGCGATCCGATGTTAAACTCTTCGCCGGCGAAATCGAGTATGTGCTTGCGTAACTGCTCGGCGGCGGTGTCGACCCGGTCACCGATGATGCGCAGTTCGTCGGTATCGATGGCGACGCCGGCCGCTTCCATCCGCGCCAGCACCGGTGCCAGCGGCACTTCCAGCTCTTCGTAAAGCTGCAACTGCCCCCGCTGCTCGAGCTCCGTTCGCGTCTTTGCGATCAGCCGCAGCGTCGCGTCGGCAGCCGCGGCGGGATCGCTGGGCAATCCCAAGCCCAAGAACCGCGACGCAGCATCTTCGAGGTCGGCAAAGCCGCGCGCGGGATCGAGCAAGTGCGCGGCGATCATTGCGTCATCGCTAAACCGCGCGCCGCCGATTCCGGCGGAATGAAGAACGTGAAGCAGCTTCTTGACGTCATAGCCGCCCGTGCGCGCAGAACCATCGAAGATCGCCCGGATCGCGGGTCGCACCTTTTCGTGGGCGAGCGCGCTCTCGGAAAAGGCAATGCCTTCGCCTTCGCGCGCCGTCGCTCCAATCGCGTCGCCGAGCTGCGCAAACACGATTTGCCCGGCGCCACCCAGCGAGAGCAACTCGCTCGCGAGCTGCGCGAACTCCGGCGGGTCGACCGATGGAACGAAGCTTCGGTAGTTGCCGGTGACCTTCGCAGTCGTCTCGAGCAGCGGCAGATCGTTCGGCGGCTTGAGCCTTGCCAGCAGCGTCTTGAATTCGAGGTCACTGTAGAGGCGATAGAGTTCGTGGCCAGCCGGCGCGCTATAACGGCTCTCTTCCCAGTCGATGCTCAACGGCAAATCGCGGCGGACGATCGAGACGGCTCGGCAGAGGCAGGCCTGCTGCCCGTACTCTTCGATCAAACGTTCCAACTTCGGATTGCCCGCAAGAGCCGGATTCGATACCAGCGCATCGAGCGAGCCGGCTGCCTGGAGAAGTTTGCTCGCCGTCTTTTCGCCGACGCCGGGAATTCCGGGAAGGTTATCCGACGGATCCCCTTTGAGGCCACGGTAATCGGGCAGCTGCGTGGGTTCAAGCCCAAAGCGTTCGCGAACGGCGAGCGGATCGTAGCGCCCCAGCTCGGTAATGCCGCGCTTGGTCACAAGCACAGTGACGCGGTCGTCAACGATCTGCAACAAATCGAGATCGCCGGTGACCACGATCGTTTGCTCGCCGGCCTCTTGCGCTTGGCGCGCGAGCGTCGCGATGACGTCATCGGCCTCCTGATCTTCGATTTCAACCACCGGAATGCGATAGGTTGCCAAGACTTGGCGCACGAGTGCGAACTGCGAGCGCAGCTCGTCGGGCATCGCGCGGCGCTGCGCTTTATACTGCGCAAAAAGCGCGACGCGTTCCATCGGCATGCCCTTATCGAAGGCCGCGAGCAGGTGCGTCGGCTTCTCGTCGGCGATAAGTTTGTTGAGCATCATCGTAAAGCCGTAGACGGCATTGATCGGCGTCCCGGCGCTGGTCGTCAATCCCGGGAGCGCAAAAAATGCGCGATAGACTAAACCGTACGTGTCGAGCAGCATCAGCGCCACGTTCAGCGAACCTCGACGATCGACGAGCCGGCGCTCACGCTGCCGTCGTCGGAGATATCGAGCGCGGTGAGCAAGTAACGCCCGCCTTGCGCCGGCAACTCGACCGCGACTCCGTCGGCGCCGCCGCGCGCGACCTTCCAAGAGACGGTCTCGGTCTGCGCTTGCGGCAGCGATTCATCCGGCGGCTGTTGCGTCCGCCGAACGAAACCGAGAATCTGAGCGTGGTTGCCGGTCGAATCGACCGACGGATGCCACGTGACGGCTTCCGCCGCGCTGCTTTGAGTCGTCGTCAGACCAATCGCCAAGAGTGCCGGAGCCGAGGAAAAAAGCGCACTTCCCGACGGAGTCCCGCGGCTGATTCGCACGACAAACGTGCCACGGCCTTCGCTCCCTTCCTCAAACGCAACCCGCGCGTCTTCGCCGGGTGCAAAATGTTCGCTTCGCACCGATAGGCTCGACAGATGCGGACGTCCCGGCGCGGAGAGTGGCAACGGAACGGTACTCCACTCGATGGCGCCGTCGCGCACGAACGCGGCACCGACACTTAACTCCCCGGCCGCGTTGGCGGCGCGCACCTTCGCGGCCGCATGGCCACCGCTCGTTCCGGCGACGCTGTACTGCAAACCAAGAGCGCTTTCGAAAGTGATCAGCGCATCGCCCTGCGACCCGGGCGCATCCGCACCGACCGCGACCTCCTCTCCCGCGCGATACGAGCCGGCGCCGACGGAGATCCTCACGTTCGGGCTTCGCCCGTCCGTGGTTGGCGTTGAGGCTTGCGGGTCGATCTGCACCCCGGCCGCATCCGTGGCGCGGCCACCGTGGTCCGTCGACGCGAAGATTAAGTTGGTTCCCAACTCCGGCGACGTAAAGCTTCCGCGCGCGTGGCCGTCGGCGTCGAGCGTGATTTGTTGCTGTTGAGTCGAACTTCCGTGTACCAGCGCGACGCTCACTCTGGCGTTTGCAAGCGGTTTTCCATCGAGCGTCTCTCCATAGAGGTCGAAGTTCAGCGGCGTGCCCAAACTCTGTTCGGCTCGGTCGACGTCCAAACGAATCGCCGCCTGCGCCGTCGGCACGATGACCCGCGTATCGGCGGTGGCTCCGTCCGATTCGACGTGCACGCCGTAGGTCGAGCCAAGGTCGTCGAGCGGTCGCGGAACGCCCACCGTCGCGTTGCCGCTGCCGTCGACGCGAACAGTTTCGGCCAGCCACTGCGTCGTCGCCCACGGCGCAGCTTCGGGCGAATATCCGAGGTAAACGTGCGGCGACCTGACGACGGTTACACGCACGGAAACACCGCCGCGCGAGGCGTGCACCAGCAACGGCACGTCCTCACGAAAATCGCACGTCGTGCCGCAGACCGCGTTCACGTCGAGCGACAGGTCGCCGGCGTTCGAATCGACGTGCACCGTGGCCCCGCCAGCCCCGCCGTCTACTTGCGCCAGCACGGTGTAATCGCCGGCCGAAGCACCGGCCGGAATGGTGAGGGCCGTCGAGAATGCCCCCGCCTCGTCAATCGGTACGTGCCGCGCGGCGATCGTTCTTCCGCCATCACGCAACGAAACGAGCGCGGTTCCGCTGCCGGCCCGCAAAACGCCGTTGGCGCGCGTCCGCGCGAAACCGGCGACGCGAACGACTCCGCCGGCGTGCACGACCGCCGAATCGGTTCGCACACCGACGAGCGTTGCGGGAAACGGTGGCTGCGGCAAGAGGCTCAAGAATGCATAGCTGTCGCCCCACTGCGCCAGCGCAAAGACCGGACGAGACGGCCGATTCCAGCGCACCACCCCGTTGCCATCGGTCAGGGCGACAACAAAAGAGTTATTGACGACCAGCTCCACGCGCATCCGCGACACCGGCATGCCCGTCCCGAGATCCATGCCATAAAAAAGAAAGCCGCTCGGCGTCTCTTTGGAGATGAGACCGACTCGCGAGCGATTGATCCATACCTGTTCCCCGACGTCGCCTCGACGCGCTTCGACGACGAAGAAACCCTCCCGCGTTCCAAGCGGCAGGTTCACCTGGTTCGACGCAAACTGATAACCGCCCGGCGGCGTAAAACTGAACGAGAGTATCGGATGGCGCCGAGCCGTATCGATTGCACGCGGATTAAAATTCGAGCCCGCGGTCAGGACGTCCGCGGGGTTGACCGCATAGATCGAAAAGGCGACTGTGGCACTTGAATAGGTATCCAGCCGAACCGTGGCTGTCTTCCACGGGTCGCTCGAGTCGCCGGCAAAGAGTTGGAAATACGAATCGAGGCGATGCAAATCGACGATCGGCCGCTCGGCTTGCGCGGCGGAGAGGTTGAGCGCGAAGGCGAGCAGAGCAATGGCTACCAGACGAGCGCCCATCATTCGTCTGCGCTGCTTCGGCAGGTTGAAGCGCGAGGCCCGCGTAAAGCGGAGCATCGTGGACGAACAGGCGGCGGGAGAGCGACCCACCTCGACGCGGTGCCGTTTCTGCGGCTTTGAAGAAGGCGCGGACGAAGCGAGAACCGTGCGCGAAAAGCCGCACCTTCAAGTGGTCGTTGCCTGCGGTTCGTGCGGACACCCCTTCGCGGTGCTCTCACGCAACTAATCGTGAAGTCGCTAAGCTGGAGTACGGTAGCGCTCGCGGTAATCCTAAGCGCCGCCGGCTTCTCGTCCGTCGCAGCGGCCCCGACTCCGCCGCCGCGGCATTACACGCTTCCCACGGTTCCCTTGCACACGGAAGCCATCGTTGAGGTGAACAAAAAAGGCCAGGTCGTGCGAATTAAGTCGACCAAGACGTGCAAGGTAGCGTCGTTCAACATTCAAACGTTCGGGAACGCCTTGCAGATGTGGATTCGGCGCCCCGACGGCACCGCCGAGGTCGGGCTTTACAGCGTTTCGTACGACTACGATCCCAAGACGCATGGCGTCACGCGGAAGATTGCATTGGTTTCGGCCGGCGGCAACTGGGGCAACGACGAAGGCGCCGCCAACGTCATGATCGAGAACGCCAGAAAGTCAGCGCAAGAAGAGAAACAACACGAGGAAGAGCAGAACGCGAAGCTGCCTTCGCTCAACCAGATACGCGGCGCTTCGCCGAGCCCCAAACCCGAGCCGCAGATCACCCTTCCACCCGCTTGAAGTTCCTGACGTACCGATCGGATGACGGCCGGTTTCGTCCGGGCGTTCTCGAAGGCGACATGATTCGCGCGATCGCCACGCCGACGCTGCGCGAGTACGTCGAGCTGGCACCGCACGAGCGCATCGCCTGGCATACCGCCGACGAGCTGGTCGCGCTGCAAAGCGTTACGTTCGACGCGCCCGTTCGTCCGTCGCGCAACGTTTTTTGCGTGGGGCGCAACTATCTCGAGCACGCGAAGGAAGGCGCGCGGGCCGCCGGGCGCGAGCTGCGGCTGCCTGACGTTCCGACGTTCTTCACCAAAGCTCCCACGGCAATCGCGGCTCCTGGAACCGCCTTGCGCCTCCAGGCACGAGTTTCGCGAGAGTATGATTTTGAGGCCGAGCTCGCCGTCGTAATCGGAGCCGAGTGCAAGGACGTTCCGGAGGACCAGGCGCTCCACGTCGTCTTCGGGTACACCGCGCTCAACGACGTAACCGCCCGCGACTTGCAGCGCGAGCACGGTCAGTGGTTCAAGGGCAAGAGTCTGGATTCGACCTGTCCGATCGGGCCCTGGATCGTCACTCCCGATGAAGTGGGCGATCCCCAAGCGCTCGCAATTACCTTTCATCGCAACGGCGTGGAGAAGCAGAACAGCAATACCGGCAAGATGATTTTCTCGGTCGCGCGCGTGATCGCCGAGCTGTCGAAGGGCCTGACGCTTCTGCCGGGCGACATCATCGCCACGGGCACCCCCGAAGGCGTCGGCTTCGCACGCAATCCGCCCGAGTTTCTCGCCGACGGCGACGTTCTCGACGTCTGGATTGAGAAGATCGGACATCTCGAGAATATGGTGACCATCGCATAATCGCGCCGCGGTGCGAAGGGCGCCGTCGCGTCGGGGCCGTATGAGAGGACCCGACCAATGATTATTGCCGTTCCTCGCGAGGCTGCCGTAAAGGAGCGCAGGGTGGCGCTCGTGCCCGAAACGGTCTCGCGATTCGCTAAATCGGGTGTGGGCGTTAGCGTGCAGCGCGGAGCCGGCGACGCCGCCGCATTTCCGGACGAACTCTATGTCGCCGCCGGCGCGAGCCTAGCAGAGGACGAGCGGTCTTTGGCCACCGCGGCGGACGTCCTGGTTACCGTCGGCCGCCCGAGCGACGGCGCACTCGCGAGCCTGCGCGAAGGCAGCGTCGTCGTGGGCTTTCTCAATCCCCTCGGCGATCCGGCGTTTACACAGCGGCTGGCAGCGGCGAAACTCACCGCCGTTGCGATGGAGATGATTCCGCGCATCACGCGCGCGCAATCGATGGACGCGCTCTCCTCCCAAAGCAACATCGCCGGTTATAAGGCCGTGCTGCTCGCCGCCACCACGCTGCCGAAGTTCTTTCCGATGCTCACGACGGCCGCCGGAACGATTCCACCGGCAAAAGTGCTGGTGCTGGGTGCCGGCGTCGCCGGACTCCAAGCGATCGCTACCGCGCGCCGCCTCGGTGCAGTGGTCAGCGGCTACGACGTGCGCGCCGTCGTCAAGGAACAAGTCATGTCGCTCGGTGCGCACTTTCTCGAGTTCGATCTCGGAGTCGACGCGCAGACCGCGGGCGGCTACGCCAAGGAACTCTCGGCAGAAGAACAGGAGCGCCAGCGCCAGTGGATGGCCGAGCAGATCGGCGCCAACGACGTGGTAGTAACGACCGCGCTCGTTCCGGGCCGCAAAGCGCCGGTCCTCATCACGGCGGCAGCGGTCGCTGCGATGAAACCGGGAAGCGTCATCGTTGATATCGCCGCCGAGGCCGGCGGCAACTGCGAGCTGACCGTCGCGGATCAAATCGTCACGACGCCCAACGGCGTCACGATCGTCGGCACGACGAACTTGCCGAGCACGATGCCGGCCGACGCGAGCCGGCTCTACTCGCGCAACGTCCACGCGCTCCTCTCGCCGTGGATCAAAGGCGGCGTGCTGGCAATCGACATGAACGATGACGTTGCCAAAGGCGCGGTTATCGCACGCGACGGCAGCCTCTTGCTTGGAGGAAGCCAATCCTGAACGAACTCGCAACTCTCGTCGGCCCTCTTACCGTGCTTCTGCTCGCGGTTTTCGTGGGATTCGAAGTGATTTCCAAGGTGCCGACGACGCTGCACACGCCCCTGATGTCGGCCACCAATGCGATCCACGGAATCGTCCTCGCCGGAGCGATCGTCATCGTTGCGGCGCTGGCCGGCGTTACGCACGGCCCGCTGCTCACTACGCTGGCGGTGGCCGCGGTAACGCTGGGAGCGATCAACGTCTTCGGCGGCTTTGCGGTAACCGAGCGAATGTTGCAAATGTTCCGCCGCAAGGGTGACGGCAAATGAGCGTCGCGGTCGACTTCGCCGATCTCATCGCCATCGCGCTCTTCATCTACGGTCTGCACGAGTTGAACTCCCCGGCGACGGCGCGGCGCGGCAATCGCCTCGCGATGGGGGGAATGGCGATCGCGCTGGTCGGGATCATCGTTCAAACGGGCGGTGCCGGTTGGCCGTCGGTCGTTATCGGGATTGCGATCGGTGGAGTGGTTGGAATCTACGCGGCACTCAAAGTAAAGATGACCGCGATGCCGCAGATGGTCGCGCTCTACAACGGCGCAGGCGGTGGCGCCGCGGCATTAATCTCGACGGTCAGATACTTCACAGCGGCTCCGGCCGCGAACATCGATGCGATCGTCGCCGTGTCGCTCGTACTCTCCGCAATCATCGGTGCGATCAGTTTCTCGGGCTCGATTATCGCGTTTCTCAAGCTGCAGGAAGTCATGACCGGCCGCCCCGTCACGTATCCGGGGCAGCAAATCGTCAACGGGATCGTTCTGATCGCGATTCTGGGCCTCGGAATCTGGTTCGTCGCGACACTGGGAGTGCTGCCCAACTGGGCCTTCCCAATACTTCTGCTGGCCGCGCTGCTCCTCGGCGTCTTCTTCACCTTGCCGATCGGCGGCGCCGACATGCCCGTCGTAATTTCTTTGCTCAACTCGTTCACCGGCGTGGCCGTCGCGATTACCGGTTTCGAAATCAACTCGACGCTGCTGATCATCTGCGGCGCGCTGGTCGGAGCAAGCGGCACAATCCTGACGGTCGCGATGAGCCGCGCGATGAACCGGCCGCTGACCAACGTGCTCTTCGGCGCGTTCGGCTCGGCCGGCGGATCGGAGCCCGCTGCCGGCAGCGGCGGCCCGCAGCAGATCCGAGCGACGAGCGCCGACGACGTCGCGGTGATGCTGGCCTACGCTTCCAAGGTCATCTTCGTGCCGGGATACGGCATGGCGGTCGCACAAGCGCAACACAGCGTTAAGGCGCTGGCCGATCAACTCGAGAAACGCGGCGTTAAAGTGCTGTACGCGATCCATCCGGTCGCGGGCCGCATGCCGGGACACATGAACGTCCTGCTGGCTGAGGCCAACGTACCCTACAATCAGCTGCTCGACATGGAGGACGTCAACACGGAGTTTCCGACCGCCGACGTTGCGCTCGTGATCGGGGCGAACGACGTGACCAATCCGGCCGCGCGTACGGTGACGAGTTCTCCGATCTATGGCATGCCGATTCTCGACGTCGATAAGGCCAACAACGTCGTCGTGCTCAAGCGGTCGATGCGTTCGGGCTTCGCCGGTATCGAAAACCCGCTCTACGAGCTGCCCAACACCTCGATGCTCTTCGGCGACGCCAAGGCTTCCGTCGACGCGCTGACCGCGGCCGTCAAGGCGCTATAGCTACGGACCCTCACTCAGCTTCCAGAGATACGCATTCCACGTCGGCAGGAACGCATTGGGGTGGAATCCGCGCAGCCGCGAGCGATATGCGTACACGTAATCAGCGTTGAACAGGTAGACGATCGGAGCTTGCTGCGCGACGATCGTCGCGATCTCGCGATAGAGGCGCTTGCGGACCGATTCGTCCGTTTGCGCCAGCGCCCGGTCTTCGAGCCGGCCGACGCGAGCGTCGCACCAGCGCATGTAGTTCGACGGCGCGCCGCAGCGCAGAACCGAAGAGTCGTCCGGATCGGCGCCCATCGTCCACGGCACGTAGGCGAGATCGAAGTTGCCGGTTGCGAGCACGCCGGTTCGCGGCAGAAAGAGCTGGGCGTTACTGACCGACTTCACCGCGACGTCGATGCCGCGTTCGCGCAGTTGAGCCTGAACCGCCGTCGCGACGCGCACGCCGGTCGTCGACTCGGGAAACTGGACGTAGACGAGCCGTAAAAGACTTCCGTTGCGGCGACGCATGCCGTCGGAGCCGCGGCGCCAGCCCGCTGCGTCGAAGAGGCGGTCGGCGCGTGCCGGATCGTAGCCCGGCTCGCGCACCGTGGGATCGAACGCCCAGGAAAACCGCGGCTGGATCATGTCGGTCACGGGATAGATGCCCAGCGTAATCTTTTTTGAGATTTCGCCGCGGTCGATCGACATCGCAATCGCGCGTCGCACTGCGGGATCGTCGAGCGGCGCGTGCTGGGTATTGAACGCGAGTCCAGCCACGACGGCGGTCGGCACGGTGACGAAACGCAAGTGCGCGTCGCCGCGCACAACGGCGAGTTGCGCAGGCGCGAGGAGATTCCAATCCAGCTCGCCCGACTGCAGCAAGAGCAGATTGGTCGAGGGGTCGGGAATGGTTCGAATCGCAAGCGTCGCGACCGCCGGCTTACCGCGCCAGTAACGCGGATTGGCGATATAGCGCAACCCTTCGCCGCGCCTCCACGACTCAAAGCGATAGGGGCCGTCGCCCACGCTGGGTTCCGCATTGAAAGCGGCTCGCTCCAACGGTGACTGCGCTGCCAAGACGTGCGCCGGCAGAACGAACTGCGGTGAGATTCCGTACGAGAAGTACGTCGTTGCGGCCGGCGCCCAAGGCCGGCGCAGATGAAAAACGACGATATGGGGTCCTGGCGCGAACGCTCGGTCGATGAGATCGTAGCCTTCGTGCGAACGCACGGGATTGCGCGGATCGAGGATGGCCTTCAAGGTAAACAGGACGTCCGCGGACGTAACCGGCCGGCCGTCGCTCCACGTGACGCCGCCCCGCAGCCGATACGAAATCGTCCGGCCGTCGGCTGAGATCCCGCCGTTGACCCGGGTCGGAACGACCTCCAAGAGCGCCGGAACGGGGCGTCCGGCCGGATCGCGGTCGATAAACGGCTCGAAGGCCAATCGCGCCGCTTGAAGCTCCACTGAAGCGGCGTCGGGCGTTAAAAAGAGCGGATTGAGGTTTTGCGGATCGGCGGCCAGGTCGAAACGAACCGTGCTGCGGGAAGCCTGGGACGGCGGGGTGCATCCCGCGCTCCAGGGGAGCACCGCCAGCCACAAAGCTATAGTGGCCACGCGGCGGGTTGCGCCGAATGGATTCCTGGTGGTATGCTTGAGGCTCCGATAATTATTCGGGACTTCGGACCTCTTAACAACTATGATTTCAAACATTGAAGGGCTCGACGAGCTCGACCTGCGGATCCTCGACGCGTTGCAGCGCAACGCGCGTTCGACCTTTAGTCAGCTCGGGACATTGGTCGGCCTCAAGCCGCCCGCGGTCCACGACCGGGTGAAGCGGCTCGAGCAGCGCGGCTATATCCGGGGCTACGGAGCAAAGCTCGACCCCGCACGGCTCGGAATCCATCTTACCGCCTTCATTAGCTGTTACACCTCGCCGGACTGCGCCTACGACGAGTTTACGCGCACGCTCAGCGAGATGCCGGAGGTCTGCGAAGTGCATTCCGTCGCCGGCGAAGAGAGCTTCGTCTGTAAGGTCGCAACGCGTTCGACGCAGCATCTCGACGACTTGCTCGCGCGGCTCAAAGCGACGCCCGGCATGGCGCGCACGCGGACCACGATCGTCCTGGGAATGCCGTTCGACCGCGGCGGCGTGACGGTGCAGCTGCGATGACCGCTCCGTCGACGGCGCCCTGTCATCCACTGGGAGTTCATCGCGTGCTCGAGCCGGCCGGGGCGATGCCCCAAGACGCCTGGAGGCTCGACAACACGCCGCAGGCGGGTGAGAACGAAATTCTCTGTGACGTCGAGGTGCTCAACATCGACTCGGCTTCGTTCAAGCAAATTGCGCAAGCATGTGGCTTCGATCCCAGTCGCATCGGCGACCACGTGACCGAGAACGTTCGCACGCGCGGCAAGCAACACAATTCCGTCACCGGCAGTGGCGGAATGTTCGTCGGACGCGTTTTGCAAATCGGCGAGGCGCTGCACGGCACCGTCGATCTGCGCCCCGGAGATCGGATTGCATCGCTGGTTTCGCTGACGCTGACGCCGCTGCAAATCGACGCCATCACCGGCGTGGATGTCGCGACGGCTCGAATTTGGATTCGCGGCAAAGCGATACTCTTTGCTAGCGGGCTCTGGACGCGCTTGCCGGAGGACTTCGACGAGGAGGTGGCGCTCTGCGTGCTGGACGTCGCGGGGGCTCCCGCGCAAGTGCGGCGCCTCTGCTCCTTCGGGCAAACGGTGCTCGTCGTCGGCGCGGACGGCAAGAGCGGTTTGCTGGCGTGCGCGCAAGCCAAGGCCTGCGTCGGAGCCGGCGGCTGCGTCATCGGCATCGTTCCCTCCGCGGATACTCCGGGGGCCCGTCTGCTGGTCCGTGAAGGATTGGTCGACGAACTGGTCGTCACCGACGCGCGCGACGCCGTTGCATCGAGCCGGCAGGTAGAGCTCGCCGCGCCGCAGCTGGCCGATCTCGTCATCAACTGCGTGAACGTTCCGGGAACCGAGCTGTGCTCGATTCTCTGCGCCCGCGACGGCGGAACCGTCTATTTCTTTTCGATGTCGACATCGTTCACGGCCGCCGCATTAGGCGCCGAAGGCGTCGGCCGTGACGTCACGATGATCATCGGCAACGGCTATACCAAGGGTCACGCACAAATCGCCCTGCAGACGCTGCGCGATCGTCCCAAACTGCACGCACATTTCAACCAGATCTACGCAAGGAAACCTCGATGACCCAAACGTTTACGCTCGCGCCGCACGTCAAACCGCCCGTGCCGCCAGAACAGTTCGAGTACAAGGAGCTGAAGCAAGGCGAGTTTTGGCGCCACATTCCGGCCTACGCTGAGGTTGGCGAAGCGACGTTCCTCGACCACTTGTGGCAGCAGCGCCAGTCGGTGAAGACCGCTGAAGAGCTGCTCGAGACGATTCGCGGCGTCTGCACGCCCGAGTTCTACGAAGATGCCGAAGAGGGCTTTCGCCAGGCTCCGATGGCGGTGCGCGTCTCTCCTTACGCCATCGCGCTCATCGATTGGAGCGATCCGATCGACGACCCCATTCGCCGGCAGTTCATCCCGCTGGCCTCGGCGCTACTGCCCGACCATCCGCGTTTGACCCTCGATTCGCTTCACGAACAGCAAGACTCGCCGCTCCCGGGACTGGTCCACCGGTACGTCGATAAGGCGCTCTTTCTGCCGCTGGCCGTCTGCCCGGTCTATTGCCGTTTCTGCACGCGCAGCTATGCGATCGGCCCCGACACCGAAAACGTCGACAAGATCACGCTGGCTCAGACGCCCAAGCAGTGGCAGGAGGCCTTCGCGTATATTGCAAGCCGTCCGGAGCTGGAAGATATCGTGATTTCCGGCGGCGACGTCTACCAGCTTGCGCCCAAGAACATCGAGCTGATCGGTAACGCGCTGCTCGACATTCCGCATCTGCGCCGGCTGCGCTTTGCAACCAAAGGCCCGGCGATCATGCCGATGAAGCTGATCACCCACACGGAGTGGCTCGACGCCCTGACCTCCATCGTGGAGCGCGGGCGAAAGCTCGGCAAGGAAGTCGTTCTACACACGCACTTCAACGCTCCCGAAGAGATCACGTGGATTACCGAGAAGGCGATGCGCCTGCTCTTCGAGCGCGGGATATTTACTAGGAATCAATCCGTGCTGATTCGCGGCGTCAACGACACGCGCGAACGGATGCAGTTACTGACCAAGCGGCTCGGCCACATCAACGTGCACCCGTACTACGTCTACATGCACGACATGGTCAAAGGGGTCGAGGAGCTGCGCACCACGATCGCGACCGCGGTCGACACCGAGAAGTTCGTGCGCGGAAGCACTGCCGGATTCAATACGCCGACGTTCGTTTGCGACGCCCCGGGCGGCGGCGGCAAACGCGACGTCCACTCGTACGAGTATTACGATCGCGACAACGGTATTGCGGTCTATGCGGCGCCGAGCGTCAAGCCCGGTAAGGCCTTCCTCTACTTCGACCCGGTCGATCAGCTCGGCCCGCAAGCTCAAGCTCGTTGGACCGTTCCCGATCTTGCCGACCAGATGATTCGCGAAGCAATCGACAACGCGGGTCTCGAAAACGATCAGCTCGTTCTAGCCTGAGGGGTCCTCAGCCGAATCCGGCATCTGGTCACGGGGCTGTTGGGCGAAAGGCTTGACGCTGCTACCGCGAACCCGTTGAGCATGTCGGATCAGGCAGACGGCGGGGTAGCCCCAAACGCCTACCCTGGCCCCTACAAAGCACGTTTTCCACCGGGCTGCGTCGTGCAAGTTGCCGATGAGGATGCGCTGCGCCACTTCAAAGCAACCTGGAAGTACCATCATCCGCTTGACGAGTCGCAACTTCAGTTCGCCGGCTTGATAACGGCCGTTTGCGGAATCGGTTACTACCATGGTGGCGACGTGCTCTACCAGCTCCGCGATACGCGCGGCTATACCTGGCACGAGGATTGCCTGCGGATACCAGGTGAGGTGCAGTCTACGGCGCAAGAGATGGGCACCTGCCGCGACCTGGACCTCGTAAAGATAGAAGAGCCAGGAACGAATTGCCTACGGCTGCTGATTGCTGAGCTTACACCCGGCGTGAGGTCGGACATACCGCAGTCGCCGGTTGAAGGTGCTCGTCTCAACGAGCGCGGCAGTAGGGACCGTTTATTCGAGGTCACGTGGTCGCGCTATGTCGCTTACAACGTCCTGAACGAAAGCTACGCTGGTTGGGATGAGTCGGAGGAGTTCCAAGGAACGTCGTTCCGGCTCTACTCTAAATCGCACTATCTGGACTTCCTCAAAACCGCCGAGAACGTTCAGAATCTCGCACCGGCGCACAGGCATTGGCGCATAGTATGCGTCAAGCACATAATCGACGTTGCATCAGAGGAAGAACCGAACGTCGCTCGTTACGGTAAGGCGTAAAGCAGTGAGGTGGTAGCGCTATGTCCTCGCGACGGCTCGCATTGGAATGGGACCGGCCGGACGAAGCGTGACCAGCGGAGCGGTTTGGACGCGTGCTCCCGGTTCGAGCTCAAAGCGGTAGCGGCGCAGCAACGTTTCCAAGACGATCGTCGTCTCTCGCAGCGCAAACTCATCGCCAATGCAACGGCGCGCCCCGCCGCCGAACGGTATGTAAGCGAAGGGCGCCGGTTCGCCTTCCAGCCATCGATCGGGTTCGAACGCATCAGGATTCCTGAAGTATTTTGGCTTACGGTGCAGCAGCAGCGGCACCATGAAAACCGTCGTTCCCGCCGGAATGTGGCTGCCGTCGCTCAAAGTCACGTCGCGCAACGCCTCACGGCCGATGATCCAGGCGGGTGGATATAGCCGCAGAACCTCTTTGACCACGCGCTCGAGATAATCGCGGTCGCCGTCGCGCGCGGCAAACGCGGCGCGCCGGTCGACTTCGTCGTTCTGCGAGAGGAGAAAGAGCGACCACGTCAAGGTGTTCGCGGTCGTCTCGTGCCCTGCCATGAAGAGCGTCATGATCTCGTCGCGAATCTGTTCGTCTGATTGCCCTTCGACGGAGTTTGCCGCTAGGAGCATCGATAGGGCGTCGGTGCGGTCGCGGGGATCCGCGCGGCGGCGCGCGATGAGGCCGTAGACGATCTCGTCGAGCATCGCGCGCGCGCGCCAAAAACGTCGCGTGCTGGGCAACGGTAGGCGCGTAAGGAACGCGCCGGCGGGCGTAAGCATCTTTGGAAACTCGTTCATCATCAGCCGCAGCGCCTCGCGAACCAGCCTCGCCGATTCGCTTTCGTCACTTCCAAACAGCGTCTCGGTGGCGATGCGCAACGTCAACTCGGTCATCGCGGCGTGGGCATCGAAGGCTTCGTTCGGCGTAATCCGCTCGACGAACTCGGCTGCGTCGCGCTCCATGACGCGCGCGTACTCCGCGATGCGCTCGCGATGAAAGGCCGGCTGCACGATGCGGCGCATCTGCCGGTGCAGCGGCTCTTCGCTCGTGAGCAATCCGTCGCCGAGCAGCAGGCGCAAGACTCGAGTCCCTAGCGATTTCGAAAACGCGTGCTGCTGCGTGACGAGGATATCCTTGACGAGCGCGGGCGCGTTCACGAACACGTACGAACGCCACGGAAGCGAAAAAGCCAATACGTCCCCGTAGCGTTGGGTCATCTCTGCCAAGAAATCCGGGAAACGGCGAAAAGGAACGGGCAAGAGGCGTTGCAACGTCGTCCATCGGCCTGGCCCTGGAATTCGAGCGTTCATTTCTCGCCGGCGGCCCGGTAGGCGGTCACGTCGCCGAAACGGCAGACCACGCGATACTCGCCGCGCGCGACTTCCGAGGCAATCGCGGGGCGCATACGGAGCTGGAACGCGGTACCGGGGAAATCGTCGGCGTAAACGAGATAGTCGACGCCTTTCGTCAGGTCGATGGTCGCCCGCGGCCGCTGCGCCGCCACGGCAGAGAACCACTCGTCGTACGTTGCAACCGACGCGTTCTCCGGAACGCAGTCGAACGCGCGGCGCGCGTCGGCAAGATCGTGATAGTACGGATGCAGATAATGCAGCGGATGCATCGGGTCGAACGCAATCAAGAAGACGATACAGAGCACGGCCGAAGCCGTCGTCCAACCCTTTGCGACGCGCAGGCTGGTCTTGCGCGCCTGCACGACGACTCCCATGATCGTCGCAACGAGCAGCCACGGTATCCACAGCGCCACGTAGTGGTCGCCCATGCGCCAAACGTAGCCGGAGTTCGCGAGTAGCACGACGGCGCCGCCCGGTAGCGCGAGTGCTGCCCACCAGGAGAATAGCGGCAAGAAGGCCAGCGGGACCAGCCCCTCAAGCACGTAGGTAAGGCGCCCCAGGGTGAAAATTGAACCCGCGAACTCGCGCGGATGCGTAAACGGCGAGAGCACCAGCGCGAGCGGACCATTCGCAAATGAGTACACGTAGAAGTGACTCGGACCCCAGCCGCCAAAGCGCAACGCGAGAACGGAATAATACGCCGCGAGCACGGCCGCCGCGCCGCAGGCCAGTCCGGCACCGGCGATTGCCGTAGCCATCGGCTCGAGCGGGCGCCGGTCAAGAAGACCGAGCCCCGAAGCTGCGGGCCGTAACCCGATCGCGACCAAGACGAGGCCGAAGAACACCAGCGTCAGCGCGGCATCTTCGCGCAACCCGACCGCAACGATCGCGCAGGCCGCAAACCAGAGCCACTTGGTGCGGTCGGCTGCAACGAAAAGGCCCAAAACCAGCGGCGTAAAGAGCCCGAGCTCGTGAAACTCGTCAAAGCCGAGCGCCAGCAGCGGCGGGTAGAGCAGCGTGAGGAATCCCAGCCGTTCGGCGAGTTTGGGTCCGGCATATGGGCGGGCGAGTGCGGTGACCAGCGGCGCGCACGCAACGGTCGCGGCGGCTTGCACGAGTTGCAAGGGCAGCGCGCTGCGCGTCAGTCCAACGAAGGGCCAGAGCAACCCGAGCGAAGGCGAGAAATGATAGCGGAGATGCGTGCCGTTCTCCACGCCGTTTCGCATTCCGTTGAACGCATCGGCAACGATTTGCGCGAAGGTGCCGGTATCGGAGCCGTAAGTCCAAAGCTTCGCTCGCACGCACGCGAGCGCGACCAGAACGGCGAACTCGATCCCGGCCCAAAACCAAACTCTCACGAGCAGGCACGCCGCGGCCGATTGACCAACCGCGCAGGACGGTGAAGAATATTTGCGTCTTTTGCGGATCCCGCCTCGGCAACGATCCGGCCTACGCGGCGCTCGCGGCCGCGACGGCGCAGGCCATCGTGCGAGCCGGATACGGCGTGGTTTACGGCGGGGGCAGCGTCGGTTTGATGAGCATCGTTGCCGATGAGGCGTTGGCGTGCGGCGGCGAAGTGATCGGTGTCATACCTTCGGCGCTGGCCGTCAGCGAGATCGCGCACCCAGGCTTGACGAAGCTGCACGTAGTGTCGACGATGCACGAGCGCAAGGCGTTGATGAACGACTTCAGCGACGCCTTCCTCGCACTGCCGGGCGGCTACGGCACGATGGACGAGTTCTGCGAAGTGCTGAGTTGGCGGCAGTTGTGCATTCACGACAAGCCCATCGGGCTGCTTAACTACCGTGGTTACTACGATGCATTGCTGGCCCTATTCGACTCGATGCTCGCCGAGGGCTTCCTCACCACGCAAACGCGCCGGCTGTTCGTGGACGCTTCCGAAATCGACGAGCTCTTGAGGGTAATGCTTTAGCTCGGTTCGGCGAGCGCGGTTGCGACGATCCGTTCCTGCTCGGCCGCATGCTGGCCGGCGTAGCCTTCGCTGGGGCTTGCACGATAGCCGCGCCCGATGTACTCGATATCGAATCCATCGCGCTTACCTTCGAGGAGGCGGCGGCGCACGAAGGCTCGCGCGCCCATGTTTTTCGGCTCTTCTTGCACCCAAACGATCTTCTTGAGCTTTCGATAGCTCGCGATGATGCGGTTGATTTCACCGACGGGCAACGGCGCCAACAGCTCGATGCGCGCGATTGCGGTGCGACGCAACGCGTCGTACGCCGGCTGCGCGACGAGATCGTAGTAGATCTTCCCACTGCAGAGAATCAGCCGCTCGATCTGCTCGCGATCGAGTTTTCGCGGATCGTCGAGCACCGGCGCGAAGCTCCCGATGGCCATCTCGTCGAGCCGGCCGGCGGCGATGTCGGCGCGGAGCAACGACTTCGGCGTCATCACGACCAACGGCACCGCGATCGGCGAGCGGGCCTGCATGCGCAAGAGATGATAGTAGTTGCTTGCAACCGACGGCTCAGCAACTCGCAAGTTTCCTTCCGCGACGAGTTGCAAGAAGCGCTCGGGACGCGCGCTGGAGTGCTCCGGGCCGGCACCTTCGTAGCCGTGCGGCAGCAGCAGCGTCAAGCGTGAGGTTTGGCCCCATTTGGCCTGCCCGGCAGCGATGAACTGATCGACGATGATCTCCGCGCCGTTGAAGAAGTCGCCGTACTGCGCCTCCCACAACACCAGCGCGTCGGGCTGCTGCGCCGAGTACCCGTACTCGAAACCCATGCAGGCGTATTCCGAGAGCGGGCTGTTTCGAATTTCGAAGGAGGCCTGTTCTGGGGCGAGATGCTGCAGGGGTATCCAGACGGACTCCTCGGATTTTTTGGAGCCCGCCGGCTCGGTCGAAGGGTGAAAGACGGCGTGACGATGGCTGAACGTTCCCCGCTCGGTGTCTTGGCCCGTAAGGCGAATCGGCGTCCCGGCGAGGAGCAGGGAGGCAAAGGCGAGCGATTCGGCCGTTCCCCAGTCGACGGTTCCACTCTCCTCGATGGTTTTTTTGCGCCGCTCGAACTGGTTGCGCAGCTTGCGGTTAAGCGCGAATCCCACGGGTACCGCGGTCAGCGCGTCGCTCCAAGCGATCAGCTGACGGCGATCGGTCACCGGCAAGAGCGTACCGTCGAAAGTATTGCTTCCGGACATCTTTCGACCGCTGGTGTGCGACGGCGTCATACCTCGCACGGCGCGGCGAACCTCTTGCAGGTGCTGTGTCGCCGCGTCTTCCATTTCGCGCGCTCGATCGGCCGCGATAACGCCCTGATTGACGAGCTTATTGGCAAACAGCTCGCGCACCGTCGGATGATTCTTGATCCGCTCGACCATGTCGGGCTGCGTGTACGCCGGCTCGTCTTGTTCGTTATGGCCGAAGCGCCGGTAGCCGATCAGATCGATGAGCGCGTCGCGACCGAACGCCCGGCGAAAATCTACGGCAAGGTGGACGGCCGCGATGCACGCGTTGACGTCGTCGGCGTTGACGTGCACGATCGGGACGTCGAAGCCTTTGGCTAAATCCGAAGCGTATCGCGTCGAGCGAGCGTCGTCCGGGTCGGTCGTAAAACCGATTTGATTGTTTGCAATCAGATGGATCGTGCCGCCGGTATCGTAGCCCGGCAACGATTGCAAGTTGAAGACTTCGGCAACGATGCCTTGACCGGTAAACGCGGCATCGCCATGGATGAGAATCGGCACGGCCCGTTTGCGGTCGAACGACGGGACGCCGTGCGAGTGGTCGGTCTGCAGCGCGCGTGCGCTGCCTTCAACGACCGGATCGACCGCCTCGAGATGGCTCGGATTATGCGCCAGTGTAACGTTGATGCTCTTCCCGCGCGAGGTTGCGAACGTTCCGGTGGCGCCGTGATGATACTTGACGTCTCCCATCACGTCGTCGTCCCCAACCGTTCCCCGATACTGTGCCGCTTCGAAGTCGGTCATCACCTCTTCGTACGGCATGTTCACGACGTGAGCGATCACGTTGAGCCGCCCGCGGTGCGCCATGCCGAGGACTGCGTCGGCGACACCATCCTCCGCCAGCATGTCTAGCATCTCTTCGAGCATCGGCACCATCACGTCGAGGCCTTCGCCCGAGAAGGTCTTCTGACCGAGGAACGTCTTGCGCACGTAGCGATCGAAGGCTTCGACGCGCGTTAGGCGCTCGAGCAGCTCGATCTGGCGTTGCGGCGACTGCTCGAACTTGTTTCGTCCCGATTCGATGTAATCGCGCAGCCAAACGCGTTGCGTTGCGTCGGAGATGTGCTCGATCTCGTAGGCAATCGTCGAGCTGTAGGTTTCCCGCAGACGGGGCAAGACGTCGGCCAGCGTATTGCCGGGGACCTTGACGTGCAGCACGCTGGCGGGAATCGCGCTCTGGAGCGCGGGCGTCAAACCGTAGGTCTGCGGCTGAAGCGACGGGTCGCCGACGGGCTCGGTCCCGAGCGGATCGAGATTTGCGGCAAGATGACCGTAGAGACGGTAAGCGGAGACGATCGCCATGCCGGCCGCCGCCGCACGCAACATCTCGTCGGAGGGGCGCGCCGTCGCCAGCCCGGCCGGCGCGTATGGAAGTTGGGCGACCGGCGCCGCCTGCAATCCGAGCGACGAGAAGACCGTTTCGTAAAAGCCGCCGGCGCCTTGCAGCAGTTCGTCGACGCTGCGCAGATACTCACCCGATTGCGCGCCTTGAATGACCCGGTGATCGTAGGTGCTGGTGATTTGCATCACTTTCGATACGCCGAGAAGGCGAAGCGATTGTTCGTTGGCGTTTGCAAAGCCGCCGGGATAGCCGATTGCGCCGGTGGCGATGATCGCGCCTTGTCCGGGCATCAAGCGCGGTACCGACGCCACGGTTCCGATGCCACCCGGATTGGTTAACGTGAAGGAGGCGCCGGCGATGTCGTCGGCGCCGAGCTTATTCTCGCGCGCTCTTGCAACGAGTTCCTCGTACGTCGTCCGAAAGGCGGCAAAATCCAGTTCGCCGGCGTTGCGGATGACGGGCACGATCAAGAAGCGCGCGCCGTCCTTGCGCTCGCTGTCGACGGCAAGTCCGAGGTGAATGCCCGGCTCGACCCGCACGGGCGCGCCGTTCTCGTCTCGCCGAAACGAATACGTGATGAACTGATGGTCACGCGCCGCTCGAACGAGCGCATAGCCGATGAGGTGCGTGAACGAGACCTTCTCCGTACGTCCGGCCGCTTTGATCGCGCCCGCCAGTTCTTTGCGGCGAGCGTCGAGCACGTCGACCCCGAGGGTTCGAAAACTCGTGGCCGTCGGGATCGAGAGACTCTGCTCCATGTAGCCGGTCAGCGCAGCGGCTGGACCGCGTAACGGCGTCGTTTTCGTGCCGGGCGGCAGCGCCGGGAGCGGCGTCACTGCCGCGGCCGGACGGCGGCGCGCTTGCGATGCTTGCTCGACGACGTCGGAGCGCAGAATCAAGCCGTTCGGGCCCGACCCTCGAACGAGTTTGAGATCGACGTCGAGCTGCCGCGCGATGCGTCGCGCCGGTTGGTCGGCTACAGTTTCGCCCGCGGGCGCGGCGGGAGCGCTCGGGGGAGACGCCGGCTTTGGAGCCGGTGTGCCGTTGCCCGCGCTTGGCTCGCGAGCGGCTGCCCCGTTCCCCTGCGACGTGTCGATCTGGGCCAGAACCGCACCAACCAAGGCCGTCTCGCCTTCGCGCACCGCAATCTGGGTCACGACTCCCGAGACGGTGGCCGGAACCTCGACGTCAACTTTGTCGGTCGTCACCTCGACGAGGGGATCGCCTTCGGCAACGAAGTCGCCGACTTGCTTGCGCCATTCGACGATCGAGCCTTCGGTAACGGACTCGCCCATTTCGGGAAGCGTTACGCTGACCAGGGTGCCTTCCAAAACAGGGTTCATTTTATCTTTTCCGGCGCCGGGGGCCTATGTTAGAAGTACTTCGCCGGCAAGGCACCCGTTACGACCGAAGCGTTCTTGGCAAAGCGCGGGCGCGCGTGGCTCAGGACGAATGCGGCCACGTCGTAGGACTCGGAAAGGGAGAGCGAGCCCGGCGCGTTCTGCGGCATGTTATAGCGAATGAAGCCGGTCATCCGGTCGGCGTGCGCCATGCCGGCGCCGCCGTTGAACGAGTGCGCCCCCCACAAAGGGGGAAATCCCGCGGCACTGATACCGCTTCCATTGGCTTGGTGGCAAATCGAGCACTTGCTTGCGTAGATCTTGGCACCGTCGCCCACGTTCGCGGCAACCTTTGGTAGAGGCACGATATAGCGATCGTCTTGCGGTTGTTTGGCGCCGACCGGCACCCCGCGTGAGAGCCACGCGATGTAGGCGACGATTGCAATCATCGCCTTGCTGGAATAGGCGGGTGCCTTGCCATTCATGCTGTACAAGAAGCACTCCGCGATGCGATCTTGCAGTGCGATCACGCGGTGCGCGCGCTTGTTCCATTGTGGAAAGCGGCCATAGAGGCCGATGAAGCTGCCGCCGCGCGGCTGCGTGCCGGCTGCGATGTGGCAGGCCCCGCAGGACATTTGGGCGCGCACGTACGGCTTCATCAAGCGCGGCGTATCGAGGATAATCGCGTGTCCGTAGGCGATGGCCTCACCGACCGGTCCTGCCGGAAGCGTTTTTGGATCGTACGCGGCCGTAGCCGGTTGCGTCGTGACCGTTTGCGCCGGGGCGCCGGAACACGCGGCTAGAACGACCGTGGCGGCGAAAAATGTCGCGCGTATCCGGACCAACATTCAGAGAACCAACGTCAAGTACGTGTACCCGTACGTTGCCTGCAGAACGGCGATGGCTGCCACCATGGACGGTACGACGACGGCACGCGGAATTAGATGAGTCAAGATGTCGTCGGCCACCTCCGCGGCGCTCATCGAGGCAGGCGCAAAGCCTCTGCTAACGATCGCGCGAGCCTGCTCTTCGACCGCAGTGTGGCAAGTCAGGACGATCAGGCCCCGCTGCTGCAGCATCTCGATCGAGGCGTCCTGGTACATCCCCGCGGCGTCGTCGGGATCGGCCCGGCGATCGACTGGTGCGCGCCGCCCGAGAAAGACGTTTGAAACGATGGGCGCGCCCGCGGTATCGCTCAGCTTGAAAAACTCTCCGAGGCGATAGCTGCTCCAAACGGGGTCGGCATACGCGTAGACTGCCGACGGACCGTGGCCTGCAAGCGCGACCGCGATCGAGCCTGCGGGGTAGCCAAAACCAAACTGAAGGCCGTTCAAGGCATTCTTCACGTTAACGAGCATGCTCGGCCGAAACGCGACGGCCTGGACGACCTGACGAATCTCGGCCGGGCGCCCAACGGCCCTTGCGAACGCCGCGGCATCGAAATCGGAACGGCGCTCGACCAAGTGCGCGCCGCCGGGAACGACGGTGGCCGCGGTTGCCGATGCCGCGAGAAAGTCCTTGCGATTCATCGCATCATCTCTCCGTCAACTCTTTTCGACTCCCTGCAAACCGAGGTCCGGCGCGTTCGCCTAGCCAAATGAAAGAGTCGATGGCGAGCCTCACTGCAGTTGCCGTAGCGCTCTTCCTCTTCGGAGGCGTTATCGGAGCCGCGATCGGATGGTTGGCGGCGCGGGCGGAGAACGCGGGGCTTCGCGCGATGCTCGAGCAAACGCAGCACTCCGGCGAGAAGGCGATCGAAGCGCTCTTGGAGCGCGCGAAGAACGAACTGCGTGAAGCGACGGCGCTGCGCGCCAGCGAACGCGTCGGCGAGCTCGTCTCGCCGGTCACGCAAAAGCTGGGTGAGTTCGACCGGCTCATCGCCGATTTAGAGGCGACGCGCCAACGCGACGCGGGCAGCCTGCGAGAACAGATCGACCAGCTCCTGGGCCGGACCGACAAGCTAGAGACGGCGACCTCACACTTGAGCACGCAGACCTCGACGCTGGTCACGGCGCTACGCAACCCGGCCTCGCGCGGCAAATGGGGCGAAATGCAGCTGCGCAACGTCGTTGAGAAAGCGGGCATGCTGGCGTACTGCGATTTCTCCGAACAACAGACGGTGGCGCTCGAGGAAGCGCGCGTCCGTCCCGACATGACGGTAAACCTCCCGGGCGAGCGCTGCGTCTTCGTCGATGCGAAAGCGCCGACCGATTCGATGCAAGCCGCGCTCGAAGCCTCCGACGACGAGACGAGAAAGGCGCTGGTAAAGAAGCACGCTCGAGCTTTGCGCGATCACGTCGACGCGCTCGCGCGCCGCGGCTATCAGACGGCGAAAGGCTCCGCGGACTACGTCGTAATGTTCGTCGCCGGCGAAGCCTTCGTCAGTACGGCCTGCAGCGAAGACCCGGCCTTGATCGAGTACGCGCTCGACAAAGGGGTCCTCATTACCGGACCGTTGACGCTCATCAGCCTACTGCGCACCTTCGCGATGGGTTGGCAAGCGCTACGGCAAGAAGAGAACGCCAAGCGCATCGCGATGATCGGCCGCGTGCTCTACGAGCGCGCGCTAAAGTTCTCCGAGCATCTCGCCGAGGTGCGCAAACACCTCGAGCGTTCCGTCAACGCGTTCAACGGCGCGGTCGGCTCTTACGAAACAAAGCTACTTCCGCAGGGGCGCAAACTAAAGGATGAGGCGTCACTCCTGGGCGAGGATCTCTCCGAGCTTCCGCCGATCGACGTCGTGCCGCGCGACGTGACCGCGCTCGATACTTCGGGCACGACCAAGCGTCTGCCCCGCTCGCAGCAGCTCTTCGTAAATGATGATGCCGTCTAGCGGCCTCTATGGCGACGGCGTCGCGTCCGGGGCGTGATCCGCAGTCCAAGCCTTGAGGGCATTCAAGGTGTTCTCCACGTGTAACGACGGATCGAGGCTGGTGTACGTGTAGACGACCGTTCTGTCGGGAGCGATCACGTACGAAGTGCGATTAGCGTATTGCGGGTTCTGGGCGAGAACGGCGTCGTAGGCTTTCATGACCGTTCCGTTGGTATCAGCCGCGACGGCGAACTTGCTGCGGCACTCGCTAACGGAAAACTTCTGCAGCTTGTCGAGTGGATCGTGTGAAACGCCGATGACCGTCGCGCCGAGCGCCTTGTACTGATCGATGGCGTCCGCAAACTCGTGCGCCTCGATCGTGCAGCCCTTCGTGAACGCCGCCGGATAGAAGTAGACGACGACCGGCCCCTTCTTCAGCGCGTCCGCCAGGTTGAAGGTAAAGGCGTTTCCCCCTTGACTTGCCTGGAGCGTAAAATCGGGTGCCTTCGTCCCGATCGAGAGCGCCGCCGACGCGGGAAGTGGAGATATCGTGAATGCGACCACCGCCGCCGCCAGATACCGTCGAATCATCATCGAGGAGCCTCCTCTCTCCGGCGACGATACTCCTTCGACCTCAGACTCTCGGCAAGCAAAGCGGGGATCGGTGACGCGGTCGGATCCTTCGCCGCACGCTTCGCCGGAGGGATACCGTGAGGCACCAGCCGCCCGAGGAGCGAGTGGGGTTCGGGAGTGGCTACTTCGGCCGGAAATCCCAAGTCTTCAGCTGCTTCCGGGCCGTCCCGTAGTTGCCGAGTTGGTAGACGGATGCTCCTACGAGGAAAAAGGTAAACGTATCGAAAGGCTCGGCGAGCATGGCGTCCAGGTAGTCCTTGGTAGCTACGCCAACGGAAACGTGCGGCATAAAGTTCTTACCCGAGTGTTCCGGGACGAATGCTGTTATGTAGTCGATCAGCCCGGGAACGATCTCCGGCTCGCCCGGCACCGTGAAGAAAGCGTCGTTCGTCGCGGTTTTGACCGTAAACGGTGCTACCACATCGAGAATATCGTGCTGCATTTTCGCCCACGCATCGGTCGGCTCGACGACGATCCCGGCGAGACCTGTTCCATTTGCGGGGAGATAATAATACTTGTAGGCTTTTAGTTGCCAATCGGCCGGGCCGGCTTTCGTGATGACTTTCCCGACGGTATCGTAGATTTCGTCGAGGTTATCCGCCCGGACGAACTGTTGCACGGTCGTAAGATGGGGCCGGTGGGACGCATCCAACGAGTAGCCTTGGGGGAACACTCCGAGCAGCCGCGCGTTGACCGCCTGCGCTCGTGCGGTCATCGTGGCGTCCGGCTCCATCAGAATGTCGATGGCCACGATCGAATGTGACATGGGATATCCTCTCTGCTTACCGCTGTCGGTATCGCGGCTCGGGCGCCGAAGTTTTATTGGTTCTCTTTGATCAACTCCTGGACATCGATACCGCGCTTGATCGGGTATAGGAGGCTCCACACGACTTTCAGGTTAGTCTGCGGCGTCGTGATCGGCCGCGAGACGTACGTGTAGTAGAGCATGCTGAGCGACATCAGCTGATCGCCGAGCTTAAACGTTCTGGCAACGCCGCCGCCCAGCGGAACCGCCCACTTGTTCTGGGTTGCCGTCCAGTTTGCAGTAATGATCGGCGCTGTCGAAATCGCCCAACCACCCTTCAGGTTAAAGTTGAAGAAGGGCTGGAAAAGTGCGGCGTTGATATTTGGACGGTTGACCTGGCCTGCGAACGACCAGAGCTGCGATGCGAGGATGCCGGCGACGATATTCCCCGGCATAATCAGGCCGACGACGTTTGGCCCCGCGGCCCACTTACCCGCTCCAAGCGTACCCGGCGAAGCGCTCGGGACTTGGAAAATTGGCCCCACTCCCCAGATCAGAGCACCCGGCTTGGTCTTGGGAGCGAAGAAGAACTGCTCTTGGATGTCGCTGAGACCGAAGGTCGAGCCGCATCCATATTGCGACGCGCATACCGGCGGGGGCGCAAACGAAGGCTGATTGATGATGGGGATGATCGTCCGCGCTATTAGGGTCATGTCTTTGCTTAGCATGAACGGCACGACGGGCTGAATGTTTAGGTTGTATTGGAAACGTGTGTATGGACCGACACCATAGTTAAAGTTATTTTGGAACGGAATGATCGCAATGTTGCCAACTGGGTTTTGCGACGTTTTGATAATCGCTTCCTGAAGCGCGGCCTGTTGCGCGGGCGTCAAGTTGCTCAAATTCGGCCCCGCTTCGGATGGAGGTGCCGCGGGCGCTGCGGGAGCCGGCTCTGGCGAAGCTTGAGGGGAGGCTTGCGGCGCGGGGGATGGCGATGGTTCGGGCATGCTTTGAGCGAGGGCCCCGATCGGAAGCAACGCTGTTACGAATAACAAAGCAACCTTCAACCATAAATGCTCACTATTTGCTTGCGTCAAAATGTGCTCTCTTTCAAACAAGGCAGTCTCTGTTCGAAATCAGAGAAATCATGGGATCAACTCGCGCGCTCAGCGATCATTACAGCGTCCGGCTCTATCAGAATGCCGATGGCCACAATGGAGTAGGGCATACGGTGTCCTTCCTGCTTGCAGCGATCGGTAAGAGGCAGAGAGTTGCGGCTCCGCCCCATTCCCTGAAATGTTATTTGTCGACTAATATAGCACGGCCGGAATCGCTGGGCCATCCTGAAAACGCAAACTAAAGCCCGTCGATTGTGACGTTTGAATCACGAGAAGGTCGAAGGCTGAGCGATATTACTCGAGGGCCGACTAAGGGGACTGCTGCATCGATTGCAACTGCAACCTTATCGGGTTTAGGTCCACCGTGACGAGGCCGGTCTGTGGCCGATCGTAGTCTATGACCATGCTTATCACGACGACGGAGGCAACCACGAAGATCGCGCTCAAGATCGCCGGCCGCGACGCGTCGCGCGCGAAACGCAGACCGGTTGCCAACGTTCCTAGCGTCACAAGTGCGAGCATGAGCACGACCGTCGCCGTAGGCACGTGACCCCTGAGCGCTTGTCGCTGCTCGGTCGAAACGTCAATCGTATCGTTGAGCGTTTGCATCAACAGCGAAAGCCCCAAGTTGTTTTGGTGCGCGCGCAACGCGGACGACGCAATCGACCACAGCGCCGCCTGATCGCGGACGCTCTGAGCGATCGCATTTCGAACCAGCACGGGATCGCCGAGGCTTTTATAGGCCTCCAGCCTCGCGGCGGTATAGTCGGTTAATATCCGGCGAAACCGCCTGGCCGCAGTCGCCTGGAGCTGATCTGCCCGAAGCCACGTCGTCCCGATAGCATTAGCCTCGTTGACGACGAGCGCACGCCGCCCGTCGAATCGCGCCGACGCCTGTGCGAACGATAAGCCGACGATGAAAGCCGCCAAAGTCAGGAGGCCTGCGTGCGTGGTATTCCAGGCATCGTCTTTCACGAGCGCGTGGGATACGAGCGACCTCGCGAAACGATACGGTAACTCGATCGAAAGGCCAAGCACGACCAACATCACCGCTGGAAGCAGCCACGGGCTCGAAAAGAAAATAAACTGCGTCATTCCTGGAACCTTCGACTACAGTGTGGTCGTCCCAGGGGGGAATCTCCGCGGGCCGCGGCGTGAGCTTGGTCCGTTACGAAGGGGTCCTGCAAGCAATCAAATAGCTGGTTGCCGGCTAAAGGCAATCTGCGATCGCATGCGGCCAAAGTGTTCGAGCCGTTCATGGGCGCAACCGCTCTTTAGAACGGGGATGCTCGCCTAAGCCCACGAAACAGGCATATACTTGCTTTGCCCGCGCGGGCCGCAATTTGGCCGCGCACACACAGAGGAGATCCTTTTTTGAAACGTCTTGCTACTTCACTAATTTGCGGCGCCGCAATTGCGGCGCTCTCGGTCGCACCGGCGCTGGCCGCTCCGCCGAACCTCACTGGAACCTGGGTCGTCCAGCAAACCGGGGCCAACGGCACCACGAGTGGGACCATCACCATGACCCAGTCGGGAATGGGCATCGTCGGCCAGAATGCGAAGACCGGAAACGGATACACCGGTACGTTCGTCGACGACACCAAGATCAACGGAAAATGGCACGGCCCGGGCGGCGCCGGCTGGCTGACGATCTACGTCACGCCGAACGGTCACAGCTTCAACGGCACGTGGGGCTACAACGGGCGGGCTGCCAACGGCTCGTTTATCGGTAACAAGGTTCTGCCGCCGTCGCCGATTACCGCCGCCGGAAAATGGAATCTTGCCGGTGCCGGCAACGCCGGCGGTTTCATCGGGCCGATGAGCTGCAAGGAATCCGGCGTAACGGTGGTCTGCCACGTGGGCGCGGTCATCGTGATCAACGGTAAGTTCCGGACCAAGGACAAGGTCAGAGCCACGTGGGTCGGTCCGGCCGGTTCGGGCTGGTTCTCGTTCTGGTTCAACGGCGACAACAACAGCTTTAATGCCGTGTGGGGCAACGGAGCGGACACGACGCCGGCCGTGGGCCGCGTCGTCGGACAGCGCGTCCTCCAGTAGAGGCTCCAAAACTCCAAGACGCGACAATGGCGAGCGCGATCGTGCGCTCGCCATTGTTAACCAGAGCGATTCTTAGAGGTTGAAGGTATATCCGAAGAGCGGGCCGCTCATGTTGAACTTTTGAACGGCCACGTTGGGCGCAAACCCAAAGTAGTTCAGAGTCCGATACGTCAAAAGCAGCGTTTGGCCGTGATTGAACGCGTACCCGGCCCCGGTCATGCCCTCCCACGTCTGATTGTTCACGCCGGTACTCGTTCCATAATCGATGTAGTACGGCACGAAAATATGGCCGTCCCCGAAAAACGCTTTCCCCCGAAGCCCAGTGATGACGTCGTTCGTGACCGTCGAGGCGAGAACGGTGCCGTTTGTTGCGAAGGTTCCGCGCCTGCCCGTGACCGAGGCATCGTAGCCCAAGGTCAGATTTATCGGCGTCTCACGCAGGCCCATGAAGATGCTCAAATCGGCGTCGTGGCCCCGTGCCACAGTGTAGCCTGCGGCGCCCTCCCAAATCCGCGACGCAATCCGAGCCGACGTACCGAGATTGACCCGAAGTTGACGCCTGCCCAACGGCCCGCTGATCACCGCGGATTGACCGGCGTTGGCGGTGGCATTCGCGTAGATGTAGTCCCCGAAGACATCCCAGTTGCCTTGGCGTACGTCGAGCGCCCCCATCACGGCCGAGTTAAGCTTCGAGACATAATCGCTCGGCGTGCTCTGAAAGTTAATCACTCCAGTTTGCCCCGCACGAAACCGCACGTTTGGAACGTTGTATTGGAGCGTTCCGTGCAGCGTGGGAAGCCATACATAGGGCGCTAGCGTTATATGCCACTGCCCGTCGTACTGCCGGTCCATAAGCGTCGGACTCGCTGCCGGAGCGGGGGTCGGCGCGGTCGTATCCTGCGCCAAAACGACAGACGTCGCACCTGCGAAGGCAGCCGTCAATAGAAAAACAGACGAAGCGAAGCGCTTCGCAGAAGTTAAAGCATTCATCGCGCTCGATTCTACCGGGGAGCGCCGGTAGCGTCTATCCCAAAGACGCAAAACCGCTGCTCGCCCTGCCGATTGCGTTAATCGGACAGCAACGCTTCGTCTCCGGCGCTATCATGGGCCATGACCGTCAGCGCGCCGAATCGGTACACGGCCCGGATCGAGGAGTCCATCAGCATCGCCGAGGACGTTCCTTATGAACGGCTCTCGGCCGGTATTCTAGAGTTCATCGTGCGCGCCGCGATGGCGCGATCCGGTGACGAAAGCGAGTGGGAGCATGAAGAACTGCGCCGGCGGGGATTAGGCGGCATCCAGATTTTCCACAACGGAAAGGCCCTTTGGACCGATCGCGATGCTTTTGAGGCCGAACTGGCAGAAGCTGGCCGCTCGAGCTGCGCTGACCGTTTCAATGCAACCAACGAACTCGATCCGGCTTTTATCGAGCAGCTGGACCGAGATCTACGGCGGCGGTGGCGGCTCGCCGGCTACGACGTTCCAAGCCTAACTGAGGGTATGAAGCCGCTTTTTTCCGAACTCGAGTCGGACGCAAAGGACCGCGTTGCGTTTGCTCGCCAGGCCTATGCCAACGAAATCCTCGCCGCTGCCTGCCACGACCTTTAGGAGATGCGCAGCGTTTCCGACGGCGACTCTCCGAACATCTCCCGGTAGTCGGCGGTGAAATGTCCCATGTGCCAAAAGCCCCACGCGGTCGCCACGTCGATGACGCGAGTTCGCGTCAGGTGCGGACGCTGAAGGGCTTGCCGAACCCCGCTGAGTCGCTCTCGCTTGAAATACGCCATGGGGCTGAAACCCGTGACCGCTTGGAAGGCGTTGATTAGCGAACGCAGGCGCAAACCTGAAACTTCGCTCAAATCCACGAGCGTCACGGTTTTGTCCAGATGTTCGCGCATGTAGGTTTCGCAGATTCGCACCGCGGCAACGCGGCGGTTCAGCGACGGGGACCGCTCCACGGCCGCACCGTTGCGGCCGGTGAGAGCGTCGGCCAGCAGCGGAAGCAGATCGCGCTCGACCATCGCGCGCGCCGCAGTGGGTCGCAAAAAACCGGATGCTCGCGTGGAGTCGCGTGACAGCCATTGCAGATATTCCCGAAGCCGCTTTGCACAAACATCGTTGTGTTCGAGCAAAGCGCCGCCTGCGTTCTCCCTCAATATTCGCGCGTCGGGCGAGTCTGGGAACTCGCGCACAAGCCGGCGCGCGTCGGTCGTCACGGAAAGGAACGCCGACGGCCCTACTGTGCTAAGCCAAATGGACGCCCCGGAGGCGGCTACGTGGCCCTCACCCACGCCGGTTCCGAACCAACGAGCGCACGTCGAGCCGCTCGCGAGAATCCCAATTACAGACGTGTTGGGCTTGAGATGGGCCTCGAGCTTGAATCCGAGATTTGAGCTATGCCAACCAACCCGCACTGTATCAAGCCTCACCACGCGATGCTCGGACTCGAACGAGCCCGGCTCCATCTGCGTCCACGTGACGGACTCGGGCACCAAGGCCCCTTTCTTGCCGCCTGGCATACCCTAGAATCCTACCGCCGGCGCGGGAAATTGATGGGAAGAGACCCGACGTTCCACCTCTTAGGTCGCGCCCTCGCCCAGCTCGGCGACGTCTTTGCCCAAGAAATAATTAAGCAACGTTCTGATGGCCGCGATTGCCGCGAGCTTTCCGATGTCTTGCCACGTTGGCGCGACGACGCTACGAATGATGTCGGCGGCCAGCTCGAGCTCGAGCCCCAACAAGAGCCAAGTAGCAAAACGCGCCCAAATCCTTTTGCGTTCCTTAAGAGTTGCGCCGTGAAACAGGGATAAAAGCGATTGGTAGACGGCCTTACTCGCGCCAAGAACGATGAAGAAAACGGCCGCGATCTCTATCAGGCGCGCGGCGATTCCAGCGATGACCGTAAACGCCTCATTAAATGCTATCAGTTTTTTGCCTCGACTGCGGCCATACTCGCCCCGCGAACGCTCGCCCTGCAGCCAATCGAAGGAATTCTTGCCAAGCCTCCGAGAGAAGTAGCATCCATGCAGTTGCGCCGGGTCCCCTTTTCGCCGCGTCGGCCTGGCGTTTGCCCTCGTGCCCGCTCGGAGCCGCGCGCAGAGCTGAAGTGGACGTTGCCCCGATAGCGGCGAACAAGACTTTAAGGATGAGTACGGATTGATGCAGACCTGGGCGCACGGACTGCCCGACGGAGTCTTCTTTACGCGTTTAGCGATCGCCACCGCTCTCGGTTTGGCGATCGGATTCGAGCGGCAGTGGCGGCAACGGACCGCGGGTTTGCACACGATGACCCTCGTTGCAGTCGGCGCGGCATTGTTCTGCGCCATGCCCGGACTCGGCGGAAAGGTTGCGGACCCATGGCGCGTGGCCGCGCAAGTCGTCACCGGTGTCGGCTTCCTCGCCGGCGGCGTTATTTTGCGGCAAGGACTCGACGTGCGGGGACTGACCACGGCCGCCACGCTTTGGGCGACGGCCGCCGTCGGCGCCCTTGTCGGCAGCGGCTTCGAATTGCAGGGGGCGGTCGGCGCGGGCGTCGTCGTTGCCGTCAACGCCGTCTGTCAACCGCTGGCGGATGCCATTTCGCGCATTCCCCGCCCGGCGTCGGAGAACTTCGTAACCGCGTACGTCCTGCGCGTGACGTGCGCCGTAACCGAGGAAAGGCCCGTACGCGAATGCATTTTTGGTTGGGTCGGGAAAACATCGCTTACACTGGTCGAGCTCAACACGTCTGCGCCAAGCGGTGGTTCCGTCGGCGTCGTCGCGAACTTGAACAGGCCCGGGCGCGACAATGGCGTCTCCGAGAGAATGCGTAGCGAGATCGCCGCTCTTCCCGGCGTGACGTCGGCTAGCACGGAATCTTCCGAGCATGTCGTATGAAATCGTCCGCGTCAATCGCGCGGTGGGGCGGAACGCTTGGAGTTCTGCTGCTGACCACCGTCGTTTTAGCGTTTCCACGTCGCTACGAACTCGGACCGCCTTGGGAAGAGACGATCTTTATCATCGCGCTGCTGGTCGTCGTTCTGATATCGGTGACGAGCAATCTCGTCAACGCTCCCGGACGGATGAGCAATGCAGCGATCCTAACGGTAGTCGCCCTCATGTCGGCGTACAATGCGCTGGCGCTCGGTCAGCTCGTCGTCTTCTTGGTCTTTCCGGACGCTAATCGGTCCGAGATCGAGGCGCCTCGCCTTCTCGCTTCAGCAGTTTCGATCTGGCTCACCAACGTGCTTACTTTTGCGCTTTTCTACTGGGAGATCGACGGCGGAGGGCCTGAGCGTCGCTTGCGCGACCCGGCGGGTAGCCGCGATCTTGCGTTTCCCGGCGACCTAAGGACGCCGCGTTACGCGGAGTATCTTTTTCTGGCGTTCAATACGGCGACCGCATTTAGCCCGACCGATACGATGCCGCTGACCACGCGCGCGCGCATGATGATGATGGCGGAGTCGGCCGTTTCATTGACGGCGCTGGCGATCATCGCCGCGCGGGCCATCAATATCATGCATTAGGAACCTCTGAAGAAGTCCACTCTCGCTTCCAATCTTGCGTTTACGGGATAGAACGGAACCCTCGAACCAAGTATGCTATTTGCACGATCGAAGCCGACGGCTTCGATATTTTCATCTTCCGAGCTAGCAAGCAAGCGCAACCGAGAAAGGCTTCGACAAATGCCCGCCAAGAAACCGAATATCCTCATACTCTGGGGCGACGACGTCGGCATCTGGAACATCAGCAAGTTCAGCAACGGCATGATGGGATACCGGACCCCCAACATCGACCGGGTCGCCAACGAAGGTGCCCTCTTCACCGACTACTACTCGCAGCAGAGCTGCACCGCCGGCCGCGCCTGCTTCATCACCGGCCAGAACCCGATTCGTACCGGCCTCACGAAGGTGGGCATGCCTGGCGCCACCGTCGGCCTGCAACCCGAAGACCCGACGATCGCCGAGCTATTAAAGCCGCAAGGTTATGCAACGGGCCAGTTCGGCAAGAACCATCTGGGCGACCGGAACGAGTTCTTACCGACCGTGCACGGGTTCGATGAGTTCTTCGGCAACTTGTATCACCTTAACGCCGAGGAAGAACCCGAGTTGCCCGACTATCCCAAGGATCCGCGCTTTTTGGCGCAGTTTGGGCCGCGCGGCGTGCTGCACTGTAAGGCGACCGATACCGATGACGCGACCGTCGACCCGCGCTGGGGACGCGTCGGAAAACAGACGATTAAAGATACCGGTCCGCTCACCAAGAAGCGCATGGAGACCGTCGACGAGGAAATCACCGCTCGCGCGCTTGCGTGGATGGAGGAGCAGGCCAAGGCCGACAAGCCCTTCTTCCTCTGGTACAACTCGACGGCCATGCACTTCCGGACGCACGTTGCGGAGAAGAATATCGGCAAGAGCGGCCAAGATCCGTACAGCGATCGGATGGTGGTGCATGACGAGCAGATCGGCATGATGCTCGCCAAGCTCGACGAGCTGGGCATCGCCGACAACACGATCGTGATGTACTCAACCGACAATGGCCCGGAGAACGACACGTGGCCTGACGGCGCCAATACGCCGTTCCGCGGGCAGAAGGACTCCAACTGGGAAGGCGGCTGGCGCGTGCCGTGCTTTATCCGCTGGCCGGGCACGATCAAACCCGGTTCGGTCTACAATGGCATCGTCTCCCACATCGACATGTTCCCGACGCTGCTCGCCGCAGCCGGGAATCCTGACGTCACGCAGCAGTTGCTCGACGGGTGCACGGTGGGCGACAAGAAGTTCCACGTCCACCTCGACGGCTACAATCAGATCCCGTATTTCTCTGGCCAAGTGGCCGAGAGCCCGCGACAGGCGATCATGTACTTCAGCGATGATGGCGACGCGATCGCGGTGCGGGTCGGTGACTGGAAGTTCAATCTGGCAGTGCAGCGCGCGAATACGATGGAGCAGTGGGCAGAGCCGTTCGTGAAGCTCCGGGTTCCGCACATCGTGAGCCTCCGCCGCGACCCCTTCGAAAGGGCCGACTTCAACTCGAACACCTACTTCGACTGGATGGTCGATCACATACCACAGATGTACATGATGCAAGCGGTTGTAGCGTCGGAGATCGATAACTTCATCAAGTTCCCGCCACGGCAAAAACCGGCGTCATTCAACCTGGACTCCGTGATGGAACAGGTGAAAACGCCGCACGGCTAGGCCCGTCCCATGAGCCTTTCCATACCGGGTTGAATAGACTCGGTATGGAAGGCTCCATCGCGGCGCAGGTAGCGGACTTCTACGAATGCCATCCCTACCCGCCGCCGGTCGACGATTTGATTGGGTACGGCCGCTCCTGGGACGACCGTCGCCGGCGAGCCGAGTCGCATCTCTTTTGGCCGGCCGAGCCCTATCGGGACGACCGGAGCATCCTCATCGCCGGCTGCGGCACCACGCAGGCCGCTCACTACGCGTTACGCTGGCCTCGAGCGCAGGTGATCGGCATCGACGTCAGCGCTGCGAGCATCGCATTCACGGAACGGTTGAAACAAAAATACGCACTGGATAACCTCGAAGTGCGTCAACTGTCCGTCGAGCGGGCCGCCGAACTCGGTCGGTCGTTCGAATACGTGATCTCGACCGGCGTGCTGCACCACTTGCCCGACCCCGACGCTGGTCTACAGGCTTTGCGCGACGTGCTCGCCCCGAATGGCGCCATGCACGTGATGGTGTACGCGCCGTACGGCCGGGCGGGTGTTTACATGCTACAGGATTACTGCCGGCGCCTTGGCATCGGTCACATGGATGTCGAAATTCGCGACCTCGCCGCGAGCCTCAAAGCGCTACCACCGGACCATCCCCTCGCGCCGCTGCGGCGCAACTCGCCTGACTTCGCGAGCAACGCCGGCGTTGCAGATGCGCTGCTCCATCCTGCGGACCGGTCCTACTCCGTCCCGCAGCTGATGGACTTTCTCGAACGTGCCGGGTTGTCGTTCGTGCGCTGGCTGCGCCAAGCGCCATACCTTCCATGGTGCGGCGCACTTGCGTCCGCACCGCATCATTCCAAGCTGATCGAGCTAACGCCCGAAGCGCAATATGCCGCTATCGAACTTTTCCGAGGAACGATGGTCCGTCACAGCGTCATCGCTTTTAGGAAAGAGCGACCCACTAAAAATGCCTCCGTCGATTTCGACGCCGATGCCTGGCTGCGCTACGTCCCCGTTCGCCTGCACGGCACAATCGTCGTGCGGGACCGGCTGCCGCAAGGGGCGGCGGCAGTCCTGATCAATCGAAATCACACCTATACGGACCTTTATCTGCCGATCGACGCACGGGAAGAAGAGTTGCTCGCCGCCATCGACGGAGAACGCACGATCGCTGAGATCTTCGGCCGGCGGGGCGATTTGGATATCGCGCGCGCCTTCTTTCAGCAACTCTGGCGATGGGATCAAATCGTGCTCGATACTTCTGCAGCCGTCGTGCAGTCCTGATGCAAAACGGCTGGTTTACGTGGGACGCAAGTTGGACGTGGGGCATCGCGCTCATTGCGTGCACCGTCGCGCTGCACGTGAGCTGCGTCGTGCTCGCCGCCTTAGGATTGCGCAAGCTTCGAATCGCGCAGACGGGCGGAAAACACCCTCTCCTCGATTCGACGGCGGGCGCAATCATCGTGATCGTCGCGATCGCATGGCTATTGGCCATCGCTCACGCCTTCGAGTGCTCGATTTGGGCGATCGCATACCTTCATCTTGGCGCGGTCGAAAACCCGGCGGACGCGATGCTGTATTCGATCGATTCGCTGACGACTCGAGGCACGTCAGGCTTGGTTTTGCAGCATCACTGGCTCATGATGGGTGCGATCGAGTCCATCGATGGGTTGCTGCTCTTCGGGATCAGCACGGCGTTCTTGTTCCACGTCACGCGAGGTTGGCTGCCGGACCTAACGGCGCGGCCTTCTTAGGCGTTGCGAATGGTCACTACCAGGAAGGCCACGCACGACGCGCTCACGACGATCGTTACAGCCCAGCCGGCGCACGCGAGCCAACCTTGGATCCGATTCTCGCCCATAACGGCGCGGTTTTGCGCTATTGCAACGAGGAAACATAGCGTCAGCGGCGTCGCCAAACCGCCGGCCACCGACGCCCAGTAGAGAAGCCCGATTGGGGAGAATCCCGCGAATGCAAAGGCGGCCGATACTCCCAGCGATCCAAGGAGAACTCCGTAAAAGATCCGCGCTTTGCCGATCGGCACGTCGAGGCTCCCGCGCCAACCGAACGTCTGCGTCACTACGTATGCGCTCGTCCCTGCGAGAACCGGAACCGCAATGACGGCCGAGACGAGCAATCCAATCGCGAACAGCATCGTGGCCGAGCCGCCGGCCAACGGCGCAAGCGCGGCGGCGGCATCGGTCGCAGTTTGAATGGGTGCATGAGTTTTGCCCAACGTCGCCGCCGTCGCTACGAGAATGAATAAGAAACAGATCCCGGGCGCCAACGCTCCCCAGGCGGCATCGGCCTTCATCGCACGCGCTTCCGACGGTAGCGTCCCGCGTTCCGACACCTCGATCGACTCCCAATAGTAGACGTAGCTCGTCAGCGTGGTTCCCAGCAGTGCGAGTGCTCCGGTCGCGACCGGAACCGTGAAAACAAAATGTGGAATCGCAAGCGAGCGCGCAAGCGCGCCCCAATCGGGCTTTGCGAGCACGGCGCTTATCCCGTAGCAAATGAAGATCAAAGGGAGAAACGAGAGAAAACGCTCGACGTGCAGATAAGATCTCGACACGAGAAGCCACGCGACCGCGCCTGCAAACGGGAGCACGAAGTAATCTCGCGATATGCCGGTGAGAAGCTTCAGCGATTCGGCTCCGGCCTCGAGGTCTGCGCTCAGCGTCATGATGTTGACTGCCAAGACGGCGACGAGCGCCAGCACCGCCCACGTCAGACCGTAGTGTCGCCGGATCGCGCCTTGGATACTCGTCGGAGATATCGCGCCGATTGCAGCGGCGATGCTCTGGACGACCGCGATCATCGGCAGCAGCAGCAACACCAACCAGGAAAGAGCGTATCCGGTAACCGCACCAACGACGGCGAGGCTCGCCACCGTCGTCGGATCGGCGTCGGAGGCAGCTGAGACGAGACCGGGCCCAAAACCGACCGCTCTGCGAGTCATGAGACTCTACTTTCTTATTCACGCAGGCAAGGCATCCCCTAGGGGACGGCGTAACATTCGCGCTATGGCAAGCACAATTACGGCACGCGAGTTCAAGCTTCTGCTCAAGCCGGGGCGTTTCCAAACCAAACGCTCCGTCCTCGAGTTCAACAATCAACTGTCAAAAATAGCCGATGATCTCGGGGCCGAGTACGAGGGGTTCGATCGCGTTGATTCCGAGCTTCGCGAAGTGCGGTTCTTCGATACGCCCGATGCGGTGTTCCGCAAGAACCATGTCATTCTCCGGCTTCGACGTGACCGGTCGAGTGGCTGGCCTGACGAAACGTGGGAGGTGACGTTTAAACGGCGCTCTCCCGACTTCAGGGAGTCGGCTGATTTCGACGTGACGTCGTCGATGAAGGACCTAACGGTCAAGATGAAGTTCAAGGAGGAGATCATTCGGGGCGACGCTCCGCGTACGATAAAGAGCATCTTTTCGAATAACTATATTGCCTACTACCCCGTTGAAAACTTTGAACTGCCCATGTCGCGGATTATCGAAATCTTCCCCGGTCTCAAAGCACTCGATCTCGACCCGGCTCAAAACGTCAAAGCGGTGAATAATGCGCGGGTGCTGGAGATTGGGGCTCGGCTAGGAATCTTTACGTTCGGAAAAAACGCGGTTGCCCACGCCGATCTTGCGGTCTGGACCCGCCCCGCTACCGACAAAATGGACGTGCTGGTTGCGGAGTTTGGCTGGTCGTACCACATGCGCGGCGAGGCCGCCAAAGAGCAGAAAGCTCACGAAGCCGCCGATAATTTTTTCAAGGAAATCCAGGCGCCTCTCGAAGACGAGCTCTTCGACGGCACCACCAAGACGGCGCTCATCTACGGCTACGCAGAGGTCTGAGCGGCTTTGCGAAATGGAAGCGGGCGCCAAAAGGCGCCCGCTTCTGGAGCGAAGGTATTTACGCGCCGGCGGCGTGCGCGGCCGCAGCCTTTGCGATCTGGGCTTTGACCTCTTCCAGGTTGAACGAGGCACCCTTCTGCATGGGTGGGAAGTCGATCGCGGTTTCGGCCATCTTCCCCACGACCTCTTGCACGAGCACGAACCGCCAGAACTGGTACACGAAGAAATGGTAATAGTTCAGTGAACCGCTCATGCCGGTTCGTTCGAAGGGATCGAGCCGCAGGTTGACGAGGATCGGCCAGTCGACCTTCACGGTCCCGCCAAGCCAGCCATTGGGCTGATCGACAAAGCGGTATTTGTAGTCGTTGACGCGCACCGCGCCAAGCGTGCCTTCAGCGAAATAGAAGATCTCGTGCCGGTTGGACGGACCTTTTCCGGTAATGAGATCCATCTGATTGTAGCCGTCGAGGTGCACTTTGTAGGTCCGATCGCCGAGCTGCTTTCCGTTTTTGAGATCGTCGGCGATATTCGGATTTCCCGCTGCCGCGACGAACGTCGGGAACCAATCCAGACCCGAGAAGATTCCGTTCTCAACCTTGCCCGCGGGAACTTTCCCCGGCCAGCGCACGATGCAGGGCGAGCGGAATCCGCCTTCGAGGACCGTTCCCTTGCCGCCCGCGAAAGGCGTCTGCCCGCCATCCGGCCACGTGAAGTTCTCGGTGCCATTGTCGGTCGTAAACATGACGATGGTGTTCTCGTCGAGGCCATCGTCCTTGAGCTTCTTCATGACGGTGCCGACGATGTCGTCGAGCTGCGCCATTCCGGCTTCCGATTCCGACCAGCCGTTTTCCGACGTGCGCATGCCTTGGTACTTGGGGGAAAGATGGGTTACGACGTGCATGCGCGTCGGGTTGAGCCAAACGAAGAAGGGTTTGTTGGTCGCTTTCGCTTTGTCGATGAACTTTACGGCGTGGTCGAGGATCTCGTCGTCGACGGTTCTCATCCGATCCGGATAGAGCGTCCCCGCGTCCTCGATCCGCTGCTTGCCTACTTTGCCCCATCGCGGATCGACCGTCGCGTCGTCGGTGTCGGTTGCCCAGCAATGCAGCATGTTGCGCGGGCCGATCTTATCTTTGAGCGCTTGCGGATAGTTGGGATGTGCCGGGTCTTCCATGGCATCGAGATGGTAGAGATAGCCGAAGAACTCGTCGAAGCCGTGAAGCGTCGGCAGGTACTCGTTTAAGTCGCCGAGGTGGTTCTTTCCGAACTGGCCCGTGGCGTATCCCATCGCTCGCAGGGCCGTAGCGATGGTCGGCGCTTCGGCCGGCATTCCCACCTTGGCACCTGCCTGACCGACGGTCGTCAAGCCCGTGCGAATCGGCAGCTCACCCGTGATGAAGTTCGCGCGGCCGGCAGTGCAGCTGGCCTCCGCGTAGTAATCGGTGAATCGCATTCCTTCGGCGGCCAGACGATCGAGATTCGGCGTTCGGCTCGCCATGATTCCCTGATGATAGGCACCGATGTTAAACCAGCCGATATCGTCGGCCATGATGGTGACGATGTTGGGTGGACCTTGAGCAGGCATAGCCGGCTCCTTTCTCGCAAGCGCGAGCGAAAAGTTGATGGTTTATTTCCAAACCAGCGGAGTCGATAGGTCAGACCAGGTTCGCGACCCCAAGCGGGCTTTCTTTGGCCTCCCGTCACAATTTATCGAGCTATCTTATGCCCCATTAAGAGAGGCAAGGCGAGTCTAGCCCAGGCCGCGAAGCACGTTTCTTTCCAGCTGAGGAGGCGCGCTGATGGCCCCGGAAAAGATCGCGGCGACCGTGATGTTGGTCTCGATGATGCTAGGCGCCGGGCTCGAGATCAACGTCGAGCATTTGGTAGCTGCGCTGAAGAACTACGGCTTGCTCGCTCGCGCTCTCATTGCAAACCTCATCGTCGTTCCCATTTTCGGCGTACTGCTCGCTCGTGCGTTCCACCTCGATGCGTATATCGCGATCGGATTTGTGCTGATGGCCCTCGCACCCGGCGTTCCATTCTTGGTTCGCGCTGCAGGGCGCACGCCGGGTGGTAGTCTCGGATTTGCGGCCATGCTCGCATTCGTCATGCCGGCACTGTCAATTATCACGATTCCCTTGAGCGCTCGTTTCATCTTTGCGTCCGGGCTTATCGCTCCGGTGGCGACTGCAGGAAACATTCCATTCGGACGGATCATCGTTACGCTCGTCGGCTTCCAACTCGTGCCGCTGGTCGTCGGGCTGCTCATAGCCGACCGCGCTCCGAAGCTCGCGGCGAAACTGCGGCGCCCGCTCACGCTCCTGTTTGTTGTCGCGGTCGTGGCGTTGATGGTGATTCTCGGACCAACACTAGTAAGGGCCGTTGCTTCCGTTTACGGATCGCGGGGTATGTGGGCGATACTCGTTCTCGTGCTGCTTTCGGTCGGAACCGGCTGGATTCTCGGCGGCCCCCAGGCCCAGCACCGGAGAACGCTTAGCATTGCTACCATGCTTCGGAATATTGGCACATGTGCGGTCGTTGCGACGGCGGCCTTCCCTGGTACGCTGGTCGCTCCAACGGTGCTGACGTATTTCCTCATCCAGTTTCTCGTTAGCATCGTCTTCCGCGTCTACTTCCACCGAGCGGCCGCGCAGAGCGCCGCAGCGTAAGGAGCATGGCATGACACCCCTGATTCTTTCGAAGTTCGGATTCTGGACGCTCGGCACGCTCGATTACATCTCGCTGATGGCGGCGACCACAAACGCGTTTAACGGCGCGCTGCTCGCGCGGCGGCCTGATCACTACAAGCATTTTACCGTGGCCGGCGTCATAATTCTGGCCTATGCCGGCGGCATCGGCGGAGGCATCGTACGCGACGTTCTGGTGAACAAAGTTCCCGCGCCCCTCGAAAATCCTTGGTACATAGTCGTGTGCCTTGTAGCCGCATCACTTGCGCTCGTCATCGAATACTATAGCGAGCTGCGGTTTAAGGACGGCCTCTTCCAATTCATGACGGCCTTCTCGCTGCCGTGGTATGCGATCGTCGGCGCTCAAGCCGCATTGGCCGCGCATTTGGGATATGCGGCGGCCGTCGTTATCGGCATAATCGCCACCACCGCCGGACGCTGGATCATCGACATCGCCTGTAACGTGATTCCCAAACAGCTCGTCCGCGGCGAGTTCTTCGTAGCGGCTGCCGGGCTGACCGGGATCACCTACGTCGCATGCGACCAGGCATTTGGGTTGCCCGTCCTGGCGTCGACGGCGATCGCATTCGTCGTTGGCTTTGGATTCCGTTTGCTCTCGCAGTTCCTTGGCTGGGAAGAGTGGGAGCCGTGGGAACCAGCGGGGCTTGACGCCGGAGAAAAGACGCGCAAGACACTCGGTGAAGGCCTTGAGGCAGAACTCGGCGGATCCGCATCGCAACGCAAAGCGCCATAGGCCTTAAGAGTATGCCGGAGATTTAGCCCGTCCGTTCAGCGAACGGGAAGCTCGAGCATGCGAATGAGGCCGAAAATCAAAACTCCAAAGCCCACCACGACGATGATGATATGGCTCGGAAAGCGGAACTTGGTGCTGATGCCGGCGAGGAATGACACCGCGGCAAAGATCACGGTTAGGCGAACGTACGTGTCGCCCCGTTCGTTGGCAGCCGTGGCTTTTTCGAAGTTCGCCGCCGCAAGCGCGTTTAATCGGGCCGCATCTTTGCCGGTGCTCAAGCTGTATTGCGGCATCGCGAACGGCGAAGCCGGCGCCGCCGCATTCGTCCGCGGCTTCGTCGCCAGCCACGCGTCCACCGCGCGCTTCATCTCGGGCCGGAATCGCCGATAGATGAACTCCTCTTCGTCGATTCGTCCCGCTGCGATCGCACCGACGTACTGCAGAAACATGCCGACGTCGATGACTTCAAGGGTATTGAAACGGCCGGATTCAACGGCGGCGGCCACGCGTTGGGCGGCGGATGCGTTGTACTGTCTCGATTCGAGAGCGGTCCATCGGGCCGCCTCGTACCCGCACCACGCCGTCAGCACGGTGGCGGCCGAAATGAGAACCACTGAAGCGAAGTCGACCCAAACATCGAATTCGGACTCCCTTTTTCGGATGGCCATGGCCAGGCTTTCGCTGCCGGCTCCCAAAACGGCCTTCGACCCAATGCCTTCCTGGGATAATCGACGATCGCCCGCAAACGATAGCAATTCAGAATGAACCCGATCGGATCTGGTTTGATCACGTTCGCGTGCCTGTTCGGCGGAGCACTGCTCGGCATGCGTCTTCGAGTCGCTCTGCCGGAGCATCACATGAGCGATGACTCCCGGCATCTTCTGCAGACCGGTCTCGGCATCATCGGCACCATGGCCGGGCTCGTTCTCGGGTTACTGGTCGCCTCGGCCACGAGTTCGTACAATGCGCAACGCAACGAGGTCGACGACGTCTCTTCCAAGGTCGTCCTGCTCGATCGCGTGCTGGCGCATTACGGCCCGGAGACCGGCGCTCCGCGCCGCGTGCTGCGCCAAACGGTCCAGCGCGCGTTGAGTCAGATCTGGCCGCAAGAAAGATCGAGCGGCACTGGCGTGAGACCGTCGGCCGGCGCAGAGGTGCTCTTGGACGAGATCGGCGGGCTCTCACCCAAAACCGATGTTCAGAATGCGCTCAAACCGCAGGCCATGGGCCTATTAATGAATCTCGCGCAGACCCGTTGGCTGATGTACGAGCAGGCCGACACGTCGGTCTCGGTACCGCTCTTGGTCTTGCTGGTCTTCTGGTTTACGATCACGTTTATCGGGTTTGGCCTGTTCGCACCCTGGAACGCGACGACCGTCGTTGCGTTGGCCCTTTGCGCGATGGCCGTTTCGGGCGCGGTCATCGTGATGCTCGAAATGTACACGCCCTTTCAAGGATTCATGCAGATCTCAAGCGCCCCGTTACGCGAGGCGTTAGCTCATCTCAGCCGCTAGGGAGCGTCCGAACGATGAATAAAGAAAGTTCAACCGCAACGCCGCTTGTGAATCACCGCGAGTTCAAGCTGCTGCTCAAGCCGGAGAAGTTTCCCACCCGGCGCGCGCTTCTGGAGTTCAACGAAATGCTGGAGGACATTGCGTCGAAGCTCGGCTTCCACTACGAGCCCGTCGAGTCAATCGACTCCCAGCTTCGGATCGTACAGTTCTACGATACGAAGAATGAGGATCTTCGGCGCAACAAGTTGATCTTTCGCGTTCGGCAAATCCGCCAGGGCTGCTGGCCCGACGACAGCTGGGAGCTAACGTTTAAATGCCGGGCGGAGGGCTACGACAAGGCAGCCGCATTCGACACGAACACGACGTTTACCAAGCTGCAAAAGAAGAAGTTCAAGGAAGAGCTGATCCGCGGGGAAACGCCCGGCACGATGCACAGCATCTACTCGAACAACGTGATCGTGGAATATCCGGGAATCGACGTCGGGAGTTTTCCCCTCTCCCGGTTGATGGAGGCCTTGCCGCACCTCCAAACGCTCGGATTGGATCCGAACGAGACTCTATCGGTCGTCGCCGGGGCGAGGGTCTTCGAAATTCAAGCGACGCTGGGAAATTTCTCCTTCGGCCACGGCGTGACGGCGCACGCGACGCTGGCGCTGTGGGCGCGGCCGGTTCCGGATCGTTTCGAACCACTCGTAGCGGAGTTTGGGTACTCGACGCGCGTGCTGGGGACCCCTAAAGAAGAGAAAGCCCAGGCCGCCGCCGACGATTTCTTCAAGGGCCTTCAGCTGCCGCTGCGGGACTGGCTCGCCAGCGGCACCACAAAGACGGCGCTAATCTATAGCGACGAGGAGCGGACTGGATAATGGATCATTTGCCATCATGGAACGACGGCCCGGCGAAATCGGCGATAGAAAAGTTCGTACGCGCGGCGACCGACCCTGCGAGCCCCGAGTTCGTACCCGAAGACGAGCGGATTGCGACGTTCGACCAAGACGGAACGATGTGGGTGGAACATCCGATGGTCACGCAGCTCGCTTTTGCGCTCGCTCGCGTGTTTGCACTCGCGCCGGAAAACCCGAAATGGAATGACACCGAGCCCTTTAAGTCAATCCTCGCACGCGACAAAGCAGCAATCGCAAAGTTCACGATGCAGGATCTCGAAGCGATCGTCATGGCGACCCACGCCGGTATGGCAACCGGCGACTTTCACGCGATCGTCTCGGACTGGGTGACGACCGCCAGGGACCCGAGGTGGAATCGACGTTACACCGAGCTCGTTTATCAACCCATGCTCGAGGTCATGCAGTATCTGCGAGCTAACGGTTTCAAGATCTACATCGTAACCGGAGGCGGGCAAGCCTTCGTCCGAACCTTCGCACAGCAGGTCTACGACATTCCACCGCAGCGCGTTATCGGTTCGGCCGCGAAAACGAACTATTCATATACCAAAGAGGGCCGAGCCGTGCTCACGAAGCAGCCCGCATTGCTCTTCTTCGACGATACGGCCGCGAAGGCCGAGGATATCTATCTATTTCTCGGACGCCGCCCCCGCGCGGCGTTCGGGAACTCCGACGGCGATCGACAAATGCTCGAGTATACGCACGGAAACAACGGCGCGACTCTCGCGATGCTCGTGCTGCACGACGACGCCGAGCGCGAGTACGCGTACGGCCCAGCGCAGGGATTACCGGATGTGAAGCTCAGTCCTTTCTCGCAGGCGACGTTCGACGAAGCAGCGGCCAAAGGGTGGCCGGTCATCAGCATGAAGAACGACTGGAAACGGATTTTCGCCTTCGCGCCGTAGGCTCGCGCGGTTCGGCCTCCTAGGCGTCTTTGATGCAGCGGAAGCCGAGATGAGCCATCCCGGTATCGATCATTTGCGGCGACCGCGCGGCGGGCCGAAACCGCAAGCAGTAGTTGGGAGCGCACAGGAACGATCCGCCCTTGAGAACCTTGCGCGGTATGCGAAAGTTCGGCTGCGCCGGATCGTAGCTTTGCTCCATATTCGGCGCGCGGCCTCCGCCGCCGCAACAGGGTGACGTTTGCACGTCGCGGCGCGCGACGTACCAATCACTCGTCCACTCCCACACGTTGCCAGCCATGTCGTATAATCCGTAATCGTTGGGAGCAAACATCCCCACGGGAGCGGTGCGCGCGTATCCGTCCGTAACGAAATTCCGCCACGGGAACTGCCCTTGCCACGTATTTGCAGCCGGCTTCCCATTGGGCTCCATTTCGTCGCCCCACACGAAGTCTGCGCCGCTGCGGCCGCCGCGCGCAGCGTACTCCCATTCCGCCTCGGTGGGCAAACGCTTTCCAGCCCACTGCGCGTACGCGTCCGCGTCCTCATAGGCAATGTGAACCACCGGGTGATCGGGCCGCGATTCAAGCGAGCTATCTGGACCCTCGGGATGCTTCCAGCATGCGCCATGGACGTATTCCCACCATTGGCTCCAGTCGCGAAGATCGACCGGTCCGCGCGTCTGCCGAAATACGAGCGCGCCCGGGACGAGTGCGCCAGGAAGCGCGCCAGGGTAGTCCGCCGGATTCAGCGGCCGTTCCGCAACGGTTACGTATCCGGTCTTGCGGACGAACCGCGAGTACTCACGGTTGGTTACCGCGTACGAATCGATCCAGAAGCCGGCGACCTCGACTTCATGCACCGGCGCCTCCTCGGGATAAAACTTCTCCGAGCCCATCAGGAAACGGCCCGCGGGTATCCATTTCATTCTTTCCGGAGTCGTTTGCTTCGGAACCGCCTCGTCAATCGTCATGTTGCTTCCTCTCGCCCATTCTACCATCGAAATAATCGGGCGAGCCGCCGGCTCGCCCGATTTAGTCTTGCTTGAACGTGCGACGTATTGAAGCTCCTACTGGAGGACGCGTTGGCCGACGACGCGGCCCACGGCCGGCGTCGAGTCCGCTCCGTTGCCCCATACGGCGTTGAAGCTGTTGTTGTCGCCGTTGAACCAGAACGAGAACCAGCCCGAACCGTTGGGTCCAACCCACGTCGCTCTGACCTTGTCCTTGGTCCGGAACTTACCGTTGATCACGATGACCGCGCCCACGTGGCAGACCACCGTTACGCCCGATTCCTTGCAGCTCATCGGCCCGATGAAACCGCCGGCGTTGCCGGCACCGATAAGATTCCATTTTCCGGCGGCCGTAATCGGCGACGGCGGCAGAACCTTATTGCCGACAAACGAGCCGTTGGCAGCCCGCCCGTTGTAGCCCCACGTGCCATTGAAGCTGTGACCGTTGGGGCTGACGTAGATCGTCAGCCAGCCGGCGCCGCCCGGACCGTGCCATTTTCCGTTGATCTTGGTGTCGTCGACGAACGTACCGGTGAATCCGTTGCCGGTTTTGGCATTCATTCCGACGAAGCCCATGCCCGACTGGGTCACGGTAATAGTCCCAGTGCTGGTGCCGTTGGCACCGGTCTGCTGCACGACCCACGTTCCGTTGATATTCGGCGGGGCGGCCAGCGCCGTGGCGACCGACAGCGCGGCAATTGCAAAGCCGCAAAAGACTGAAGTAGCAAGACGTTTCAAGAAATTTTCTCCTTCGTGTGTACTTATGTCGCAAGGCCAATCCTAAGGGCCTGAGGACCCCCTTAGCTTAGCGCACCCTGCGGAGCCGCGGCTATCCTAAAACGGCAAACGGGGGCAGTGCGGCGCTACAATCCCATCAGCCGCGCCAGCACCACGCGTTGCACCTCGTTGGTACCTTCGCCGATTTCGTTGATTTTTTGGTCGCGGTACATGCGCGAAATCGGATACTCATCCATGAAGCCGTAGCCGCCGTGGATCTGCAGCGCCTCGTTAACGACGCGATGTGAGAGCTCTCCGGCGAAGAGCTTCGCGAAGCTGGCCGCTTGAACGTAGTCACGCCCTCGATCTTTCTCCCACGCAGCGCGCAGCATCATCAGCTTCGCGTGCTCGATCTGCGTAAGCATGTCGACGAGCTTGAACGAGATCGCCTGAAACTTCGAGATCGGCTGGCCAAATGCGTGGCGTTCCTTCGCATAGGCGAACGCCTCGTCGTAGGCACCCATCGCCAGGCCGATCGACAGCGCCGCGACGGAGATTCGGCCGCCATCCAGGATCGAGAGGAACTGCCGGTACCCCTCGGCGCGCGGGCCGAGCAAGTTCTCTTCGGGCACTTCGGCGTCGGCAAACGAAAGCTCGCGCGTGTCCGAAGCGCGCCACCCCATCTTGCGGTATTTGCGGCTGCGGGCGAAGCCCGGAGTCTCTTGCGGAACGATGATGTTCGAAATCTCGCGCGAGCCGTCGGCTCGCTTTCCCGTCACCGCCGTGATCGTCGTGCCGCCGCTGATCTCCGTGCCTGAGTTCGTGATGAAGGCCTTCGTGCCGTTGATCACCCACTTGCCGTCACGCAACACCGCTTTGGTCTGGACGTTCCCGGCGTCGCTTCCGGCACTAGGCTCGGTCAGACCAAAGCCCCACAACATCTTTCCCTGTGCCAGCGGTACCAGATACTTCTGCTTCTGAGCCTCGGTCCCGAAAAGATAGAAGGGCGTGGCGCCGAGGGAGACGTGAGCCGCCATCGTTATGGCCGTCGAAGCATCGGCACGCGCGATCTCCATCACGGCCAGCGCGTAGCTCACGGTGTCGGCTCCGGCTCCCCCGTACTCCTCCGGAAACGGCAGCCCCATGAACCCCAGCTCCGCCATCTTCGCAATCAACTCGTACGGAAAACGCTCGTTGCGATCCATCTCTTCTGCGCGCGGCCGCACCTCGTCGCGCGCGAACTCACGCGCCAGGCTCTGGATCGCCTTCTGCTCGTCGGTTAAATCGAAGTCCATGGCGGAGGTATAGCCCCTACCCTGCGAAAAACTCCTCTCCCAGCGATGATCTCATTGCGCGGCGTTTCGCTCGTCTATCCTAACGGCGTGCGCGCCCTGGACAACGTAAGCCTCGAGATCGGCAAGGGCGACTTCGTCTTCCTCGTCGGTCATTCGGGAACCGGAAAATCGAGTCTCCTACGTTTGCTATACCGGGAGGCTGCTTCGACGGCCGGTGAAATCGTCGTGGACGGCATTCGCGTCGACCGTTTGCGCCGCAACCGGGTTCCGGCGCTGCGCCGCCACCTCGGCGTCGTCTTCCAAGATTTTAAACTACTTACCGACAAGACCGTTTGGGAGAACGTCGCCTTCGCGATGCAAGTAACGGGAGCGCATACCCGCGACGTCATGCGGCAGGTGCCGCGCGTCCTCGATCTCGTCGGCCTCTCGCACAAGAGCCGCATGTATCCCAACGAGCTTTCGGGCGGCGAGCAGCAGCGCGCGGCCATCGCTCGAGCACTGGTCAATAATCCGAAGATCTTACTTTGCGATGAGCCGACGGGGAACTTGGATCCCGTCAATACCACGGAGATCACGGCACTGCTGCAGCGCATCAACCTCAAAGGAACGACCGTCGTCGTTGCGACTCACAATCAGGCCGTCGTCGACCGGATGCGCCGCCGCGTCGTACGCTTAGAAGACGGCCGGATTACTACCGACGAAGAACGAGGTTACTACTATCTTGGACTCGGGCAAGGTCAAGTTCTTTCTGGGTGAGGTGCTGCGCAACTTTTCGCGCAACACAGGCATGCAGGTTACCGCCATCGGCACCGTCGCCATTACCATCGTCTTACTCGGACTCTTTCTCTTCGTGCGAGCGGCGCTTGCGGACGCCGGCAACCGGCTGCTCGATCAGATCGAAATTTCGGCCTATCTACAATCGGATGCAACGGCGGGGCAAGCCACGGCGATCGGGCATTTTCTCACCCAAGACCCACGAATCGCGTCGGCCCAGTTCGTGCCGAAGAAGCAAGGTTTGGCCGAGCTTCGGTCGCGCACCCGCGGCTCGATCGACACGGCGCTGCTGACCGAGAATCCACTGCCAGACAAGTTTCGAATCAAAGTACGCGATCCCGAGCAAGTCGAGCCGGTTGCGGCGACGGTCCGCCGATTGGCGGGCGTCGATAATGTGGTCTACGGACAGAAGATCGTCCAGCGATTGCTCGCGCTCGGAACCGTGCTTCGTAAAGTCGGCATCGGGCTTATTTTGGCTTTCGTCGGCGTTGCCGGCATCATCATCTCCAATACCATTCGACTGACGGTCTTCGCGCGACGCCGGGAGATCGCCATCATGCAGCTCGTCGGGGCTACGAATACCTACATCCGCCTCCCATTCATCTGCGAAGGCTTGCTCGATGGCATCATTGGCGCACTCGTGGCCTTGGGTTTGCTGGCAATCGCGCGTGCCGCGCTCTGGCCGCGGCTGCTCGAAGCGCTGCCGTGGGTTCAGCTCACGGCGATGCCGGTCGACGCCCGCATTCTGGCCGCGCAACTTATCCTAACCGGGGCCGCCATCGGCGTCCTCGCATCCTGGATCTCCGTGGGACGCTTCCTACGGACGTGAAGCGCCTCACGCTTCATCGGATGCTTTGCCTAGCTCTCACCGCCGCGCTGCTGCCGGCCAGCGCGGCGGCGAGCGGGCCGACGCTCGAGCAGCGCATCGCTGCCGAGAAGGCCAAAGCGCAAGTGATACAAATGCGTCTTCACGCCAAACGCGCCGAGCTTGGCGAGGCGACGCTGCACTACAACGATCTGCAACATCAACTCAACCAAACCAACGCCGCGATCGACGAGGTCAACGGACGGATCGATTCCCTTGCGGCCCAGCAAGAGTCCACGCAGCGCCGCATCGCCTGGAATGCGATTCAGCTCGAGGCTGCTCAGCGGTCCTTGCGTCTGCACGACGATTTGCTCAAGCGCCGGCTGGTCGATATCTATGAATACGGCGACCTCAGCTACGTCGACGCGCTGATTGCGGCGCGTTCGTTCAGCGAGTTCGTCGAGCGTTGGGAGGATCTGCGCCTGCTCATCGCCGCGAATCAGCGCGCCGTGCGCGCGCGCAAGGCGGCCGAAGCTCGCGTAGCGGCGGTTGAAGCCGACCTCGAGACAACGCGCTTGCAACTGCAGCAAGAAGAGCAGGCGCAAGACGAAGCCCGAAGTCAACTTGGATCGCTCGCCGACGAGCGCCGCAACCTCGTAACGCTCGCCGGAATCCACCGCCGCAGTGTCGCCACCGAGGTTGCCGAGATGGAAGATCTTTCGGCGGCCGAGGAGGCGTCGCTCGAGAGGCTCATCCTGGAGCGCGAGCGCGAACTCGAATCGGCGCAGCGCGCGGCCGGAATAGCCGGCGGCGCGGACCGTTCGGGCGCCTCCGGCATGTTTTCGTGGCCGGTCACCGGGACGATCACATCGCCGTTCGGCTGGCGTTCCAATCCCTTCGGCGGCGCGCCGGAGTTCCATCAAGGCCTCGACATCGCGGCACCGTCGGGAACGACCGTGACCGCCGCGGCCGGCGGCACCGTCATTATGGCGCAGTGGTACGGCGGCTATGGAAACTACATCCTGATCGATCACGGCGGGGGCTATTCAACCGGCTACGGACATCTCTCGGCCATCTACATCACGACCGGGCAGTCGGTCCAGCGCGGGCAGGCCATCGGCGCCGTCGGCTCAACGGGGCAATCGACCGGCCCCCATCTCCACTTCGAAGTTCGAATTGCGGGGAAACCGGTTGACCCGGCACCCCGGCTCCATTAAGACTAAGCGAGTATTCTACGTAAAAAGGAAACTTGCGGGCCTTCGAGCCGGGTATTGATAAGGGGACTATGAGCCTTTCCATCCGCCTTCTGCTGACAGCACTCATCGCGCTCGCCTTGGTGGCGGCAACCGCACTTTACGTCGGATACCGTACCGGCACGATTGCCGGGCAGCCGGTGCTTGAAGTCGCGACGACCGGCGATCTACGCGATCTTCTTCCGACCCACGATTCGCCGGGATCGGCCATCGCCGATCTGACGCTGCGGCGACTCGAGATCGAGTATTACAAGCCGATTGCGCCGGAGACTCCGCTCAACGGCGAGCGCGATGCGTTGCGGAATCTCTTGCATTCCAAGAAGATCGGCGATGCATCGCTCCCCGTGCAAGCGGCGAATGGAGACGACATCGCCGACGGCGCGCACGCCGCCGCTCTCCTCGCCTACGCCCAGCAGCACTACGGCACCGCCTTGGGGACGAGCGGCAACGACGATCTTACCAACGCCGCGCTTCGCGGAATCATGACCTCCGTCCACGATCCATATACGGTCTATCTCTCGCCCCAAGAGATCCAGGGACTCAACGAGTCGCTATCGGGCGGAAACTTCGGCGGCATCGGCGTCTACATCTATCAGCTCAAGGACGGTCGCATCATCGTTGCGCCGATCGAGCACATGCCCGCGGCGAAGGTAGGAATGAAGCCGGGCGAGATTGTCGACACCGTCGACGGCAAGCCGGTTCGCGGTCTTCCGATCGACCACGTTGAGACGATGATTCGCGGCGAAGCCGGAACGGTCGTGCACTTGAGAGCGCACCCGTATCAGACTCCGTCGGCCGAGCGAACCTATTCCATCGTTCGCGAGATCATCCACGTCCCAACCGTCCGCGCGAAGATGGAAGGAGACATCGACTACATCCGGCTCTCCGATTTTGGGAATACTTCGGGCGATGAAATGCGCAAGGCGCTGCTCGATGGCAAGGCCAAAGGCGCTCGCGGATACATCTTGGATTTCCGCGATAACGGCGGCGGCTTGCTCGATGCGGCGGTCGCAATCTCGAGCCTCTTCATTCCGCAAGGGACGATCGTCTCGACGATTCGGCGCGACGGTGGGCGCACCACCGACGAGGCGCTCGGGGACGCCATCGGCGGACTTCGTCCGCTCGTCGTGCTGGTCAACAAGTACACCGCCAGCGCCTCCGAGATCACAGCGGGCGCCCTCGAGGATTACCACCTTGCCACCCTCGTGGGAACCCGCACGTTCGGCAAAGGCGTCGTGCAGACTATCTTCCCGCTTCCCGAGCAAGGAGGCGCGCTGAAGATCACGACGGCGCGGTATCTCACGCCGGCCGGGCGCGACATCCAACACCATGGAATCGAGCCGAACATCATCGTCAACCAAGAACCCAACCCGTCCCTCGTCGACACGCCCGCCGACAAACAACTCGCGGCCGCTAAGGCACGCTTACGCCAACTCCTACGTTAATTATGGTGATCATGAAACGCACGCTCGTCCTTGTACTCTTTGCGGCACTCGCGGTAAGCTCCGCACGCCTCCTGCCGGCCTCCGCCGCTGCGCCGCGACTCTCGGCTGCCGATGCCGGGGAAGTTTCGACCAGCTACACCTATTTGACGGAGAACTTCTACAAGAAGGTCGACCCGCAAGTCGTTCTCGACTCCGTTCGGTTCACGTTGCTTTCGGCGATGCGAACCGCCGGCGTGAAACACGCAGCGCTGCCGGCGATGCACGCGACTACTGCTCCCGGTACCAACGTTCGCGAGATCGATCGCGAGATCGCCGACGCCGCCGGAGAGTCCTCGTCCAAGTTTACCGTGCACGATCTCAGCTACATCGCCTTGGACGGCATGATGCGCTCGGTCAACGACCGCTACACGGTCTTCCTTTCGCCCAAGGATTTCGCCGGCCTCAATCAAGGGCTCGATGGCGGCGATTTTGGGGGGACGGGAATCGTCATTCAGATCGACGATAAGACGAAATACATCTCCGTCGAGAACGTCGTGCCCGACGCGCCCGCGGATAAGGCGGGCATCCAGCAGGATGACCTGATCACGGCCATCGACGGTACCTCCACCAAAGGCATGAGCCTCCCGGCTGCGAGTAGCAAGCTTCGCGGGAAGGAAGGCACGCACGTTACGCTGACCGTCTCGCGCGACGGCGCCGGCTTAGCAAGTCCGGTCATGATTACTCGTGCCAAGATTCATCAGCTTAGCGTCTACGAAAAGATGCTGCCCGGCAAAATCGGCTACGTCGCTCTGACGGTCTTCGGCCGCGACACCGGCGACGAGCTCAACACCGCGCTCGATCGTTTGCAACGCGATGGAGCGCGAGCTTTGGTGCTCGATCTGCGCGACAACGGCGGCGGATATTTGGAAGCGGCGGTCGCCGTGAGCTCCAAGTTCATCCCCAGCGGACCGATCGTATCGGTCGAATCGCGGGCCTCGAACATTACCACGCTCGAAGCCGACGACACCGCGATCCCTCCGATTCCCTTGGCGGTCTTGGTCAACGGCTACACAGCCTCCGCCTCGGAGATCACCTCGGGTGCGATTCAAGATAGCAGCGTCGGCACGATCATCGGCACGAAGACGTTTGGTAAAGGCGTCGTGCAAACGATTTATCCGCTGCCCGACGGAAGCGCAATCAAGGTCACGACGGCGCGCTATCTCACGCCGCGCAATCGCGACATCAATCATCTCGGAATCACGCCGGACATCGTCGTCATCGAAAACAAGCACGCGCAGTTCGGCGCTCCCGCTAAGGACGATCAGCTTACGCGCGCGATCGAATACTTGAACGCCCAACTCGCTCGCCAAAGCGCCGAAAACGGCGTCTAGGTCTTATAGCGAGAAGATAAAAAGCGTCGGCTTGCCAGTTACTTTCCAGGCGACGAACGACGTATTGCCGGCCGCAACCGCCACGTATTGCGTTCGGCCCGCTCGATAGGTAATAATGCCGCCCGCCATCGCGCTCTTGGTGTCGTACCGGTAGAGAGTCTTTCCATTTGTCGCGTCGAGCGCAAAAAGATTGCCGTTGAGATCGCCGGTGAACACGAGGCCCCCAGCGGTCGGAGTGACCGCCGCGACCATTGGGGTCGCCATCCTGAGGTGCCACCGTGTGTTGCCTGTTGCCGGATCGATCGCGGTGGTCCAGCCATACGCCTTCGTCATCGGGTCAGGTATGGGTATGCCGCCGCCAAAGCCTGCAGCCCCCGATTCGACTTTCGTCGTCGCCGTGATGTTCGTGATGTTGGCGAGCTCCGTAAGCTTGACGGTCACGCACCAGTCTACCGAGTTCACATAGAGAAGATGCGTCGCCGGATACCAAGCCGCGCCATTCCACTCCGAGCCGCCCGTCACGCCGGGGCAATAGTGCGTTCCGGCCCGGGTCATCGGAGCATCGGCATTTGCGATCGTTGTGGTCGCGGTCTTCGTTAGCAGTTTGCCGTTTGCGAGATCGACAAGATGCACCAGACCGTCCTTGCTAGTCGCGGCAAGAACTTCCCTACCATTGGCCATATCGAATTGCGCGCTTCCGGTTGCATCCCAATCGTGATCGTCGTTTGGCTCCGTTTGATACCACCAGCGTAGCTTTCCGGAACTCGCGTCAAGCGCAACGATGCCCGTAGTAAACAGATTCGCGCCGGGTCGTACCGTATTATTGAAGTCCGGACCAGGATTACCGACCGGAGCAAAGATGGTGCCCGTCTTCGGGTCGAGCGTAAAGTAGGTCCAGACGCCTCCGCCACCATGCGACGCTGTTGCGGACCTCTTCCAGGTCTTCGCGCCGGTCTCGCTTTCCATGGGGACCGTGGAGAAGGACCAGACCTTCGTTCCATCCGTGACGCGATACGCCGCAACCTCGCCCCTCACGCCGACGTCACCGCCGGCAACGCCCATGAACACGAGATCGTTCCAAATGAGCGGCGCTGCCATGGCGGATGCGCCGGTACTCGAATCCATTATCTTGCGATCCCAGAGCAAGTCGCCGGTTTTCATGTCGAGCGCGATCAGGTGCCCGTCGGTAGTTCCGCGGATTACACGTCCGCCGCCGATGGCTACCCCCTTGTTGTTAGCTCCAGCCGTGATGCCCGTGGGATCGTATTGATAATTCCAAATCTTCGCGCAAGTTCGACCATCGATCGCGAACGTACCGTTCGTCGTCGTGACGTAAAGCGTTCCGTTATATGCAACCGGGCTGGCTTCGAACGAGCCTTCCGGCGAAAGTTCCACCGAACAGATGGGCTTGATGCGCGAAACATTCGCGGTCGTGATATCCGAAAGCGCCGAATAGCGTGCGCCGCGATAACCTTTTCCGTAGGTAAGCCAGTTGCCGGCGTCTGCGTCGGCATTATCGAGCTCCTGCTGCGAAGGCAGGTCCGAAGACGGCTGCTTGACGATCATTCGGATGGGTTTGGAGTTGGCGACCGTCTGCGCCGTGGTTGGTGCGCCGGGCGCCGACGCTGGAATGATGCGCGTGATATCGTAGTGCCCGATGATCGGCGACGGTCCCGCGGGGAAGCCGTTTCGCTGCAGGATGAAGGCGACGAGCGCGAGCGACTGCCCGCTTGACAACGTCGACGGTGCGGTCAGCGGCATATCTGTGTGGATCGTCGACCACAGCGCGCTCAACGGCTTTCCGCGATACCGCAGGAAGAACTGATTTCCAACGAGCGACGGCCCCGCACCACCTTGAAGATTCGCGCTGTGGCAAACAGCGCATTTTTGCTTGAAGAGCGTTGCGCCTTGCGCGGCCTGTTCGGCGGAGTACCATCCTTCGCTGCCAGTCGAACCAGCAATCGATGATTTAGCAGTCGTAGCGCCCGTCGATGCGGTCGCCGTTTGCGATTGAGAGCTGCTGTTACACCCAACCAGTGCAAACGAGGCCGCCAGAGTTAGAATAACAATACCCGGAAGTCGTCTCACGGTTCCCTCGCAATCATCGCTAGGGCAACGCTCGTTTCGTACCGAGGTAGCAAGCGCCTTCCAATACCGCTTATTCCCCGCGACGCGCGTTCGCTAGTCTAGCTAGACCTTTTCTTTGCGGGCGCGCTGCGTTTGCGGGCCGGTTTTTTCACTGCGCCGTCGACTGCCGGCGCGACGCTGCGCGAGCGCTTCGGCTTCGCAACGACCACCACCGGTTCGGGCTCGGGCGTTGCCGTTGCAGCCTTCTTTCGAGGCCGTCGCGTTGATTTTTCCGCGGGCGCGGCAAGAGCGAGCGCGCTCACCGGTGTTTCGAGTTCTGCGGTGATGCCCCGCGCGGGCGTTCGCCGGCGGGCCGGTTTCGTGCGCTTGGGCTTCTCCTCCGGCGCCGACAGGCTTGGCGGAGGTGCTTCCAAAGCGGGTGGCGACGCTTGCCTTCGAGTTGCAATCGCTCGAGAAGGCTCCGGCGGCGCGGTTGCGCCGGTCGGCTGCGCGGCTCCGTCGGCGCTCACTTCGAAGATTTGACGATCCACAATCGGCCCAGTCGTCTGGCCAAGGCCTCCGCGGCCGCCACGCCCGCGGCGGCGGCGCCGGCGCCGGCGATGCTGCGTCGAACCGTCGGTCGGAACGGCGGGGGTCGCCTCGGCCGGCGGCGGCGTCGGGGCGCTGCTCACTACTGCCTTGGCCTCTTCCCGGCCGCGTCCGCCGCGACGCCGGCGCCGGCGGCGCTTCCCGCGCCCATCGCCGTCGACGGCCGCACGTTGCACTGCTCCCTCGGCGATGATGATCGCGTCGGGTTGTGCCTCACCCCTGCGCTCTGCGCTTAGCGCCTTGTCTTGCGCCTCTTCCTCTTCGGTGAGGGAGGTAATGCCGATCGGCGGACGCGCAGCGGATTGACGCGCGGCATCCTCTGCAAGTTCGCGCAGCTGGCGGGTCTGCTCGGCCGCTGAAACCTCGGCACGCCGCGCCGGGCGTTTGCGGCGAGGCTTCGCCTCGGCGGTAACCGTCTCGGCGAGAATGTAATCGCGTTCGTCGTCGACGTCGAGGATCCGAATCCGCACGAAGTTGCCGGCATTGTTGGCAGAGTTTTCCACTTCGGCGACTCGTCCGTCAACGATCGCGGCGGCCGACGTCGGATTGGGCAGCCGGCCGGGCAACAACTCGACCTCGTGCTCGTCGCCAACGCGAAGCGCGCGCTCCTTGTCCTGCTTGAAGGCCGCGACCGTTTCGATCCGCGCCTTTTCCGGATGAATCATCGGATCGACGCGCACGAAGATCGGCCGCGCGATCGACTTTGCGAGTTCCTTGCACTCTTCGTCGTACCAAAAGTCCATCTGAACGGCGACCGTCGGCGCCACGTGAACGATCACATCGCCGGTGACGCCGTTGCGCGCCTCACCGCGAATGCGGCGAAAGGTTTCGATCGCGACCGACTGAGACGACATGACGCTGCCCATTCCAATGCAGGTCGGGCACGCGCCACGCAGTTGGGCGCCGAGGTCCTTGCCGATCCGCTTGCGCGTAAACTCCAGCAATCCCAGGTTTGAAAACGACTGAATCGTCGCGCGCGTGCGGTCGCGGCTCAGACTCTCTTCCATCGTTCCGATCACCTTCTCGCGCGACGCCTCCGATGACATGTCGATGAAGTCCACCACGATGATGCCGCCGATGTCTCGCAAGCGCACCTGACGAGCGATCTCCTCAGCTGCTTCGATGTTCGTCTTGAGGATCGTATCCTCGAGATTACGGCCGCCCGTAAACTTACCGGAGTTCACGTCGATGACGGTAAGCGCTTCCGTCGACTCGATGACGATCGAAGCGCCGGAGGGCAGGTTGATCTTCGGCTTCATGAGCTTCTGCAGCTCGGCATCGATCTTATAATCGTCGAAGAGCGTGCGGCCCGAGTTGTAATACTCGATGCGATCGATATACTGCGGACCCAGCAGCTGCAGAAAATCTCGAACCTTGCGAAACTCCTCCTCGTCGTCGATCAAAACTCGCTCGACGTCCGCGGTGATAAAGTCGCGCGCCGCCTTATAGATCAGGTTCATGTCTTTATGAAGCAGCGACGGCGATTGCGCCCGTTTGAAACGTTCGAGGATGCCGTGCCACATTCGTATCAGCACGCCCAGGTCGGCGATCAGCTCGGCTTCGCTGACGCCCGCGGCGGCAGTGCGCACGACGGTCGCCATCCCTTCGGGGCGAATCCGCTTCATCACGCTCTTGAGGCGATTGCGCTCGTCGGCCGACTCGACCTTGCGCGAAACCCCGGAATACTTTCCAGTCGGCATCAGGATCAGATAGCGGCCGGGCAGCGAGATGTTCGTCGAGATCCGCGCGCCCTTGAGGCCGCGCGGCTCCTTGACGATCTGCACGAGGACGTCGTCGCCTCGTTTGACCTTCTCACTAATCGTGAAGCCGCCGTGCCCTTGGGTGATTTCGACATCACCGATGTTCAGCGGCTGTTTGTTGATGTCGTCGACGTACAGAAAGGCGTTTCGCCCCAGTCCGATGTCGACGAACGCCGCCCCCATGCCGGGCAGCACGTTCTGCACTTTACCTTTATAAATCGAGCCGATGACCTTCTCTTCACGCTCAATGTAGAGCTCCGCTAAGTCACCGTCCTCGAGAATGGCGACCCGATTTTCCCACGGGTCGCTCGAGATCAATATCTCGCTCGACAAATTATCCTCAATTGTAGAGCTCGCATCTCGCCGCGCCTACCGTTGCCGGTGCGCCGTGCGGGCGGCGCTCTGCGCCGCACTGGTTTGAGCCCTTAAAAAATCTTTGTTAGTAATAGACCTCTGCCGGCGGCCTTTCGTTGCAACACGCAGCCTGCCGACCTGACTGCTTCCTCTGTTCCTCCCCCTGGGAAAATGGACCTTCCGGCTCTATTCGCTATCGGGGATACGGCGGTCGAGCGGCTGTTTTTCGAAGTCGCGCGCGTTCATCGCCGTTGGAATCGGGACGAACGTGCGCGGAGCCTGCAAGAAATCGAAGCAGTCGGCCTCAGGGGAGGTCGCGCGCGCGTCGGATGCCGAGAGAGTGGCCAGGCCGAAGCGATCCTCGACGAAGCGCAGAAGGCTCCCGTGTTCGTAGTCGACGTGTGAAACGTAGCCTAGCTTTGCGTACGGCGAAACGATCAGGAGCGGCACCCGGTACCCCAGCCCGTCGTAATCCAACATTTTGGGCGGAACGTGATCGTACCAGCCGCCGGGATCGTCCCAAAAGATGAAGATCGCCGTCGATTTCCAGTACGGCGACTCTCCGATGGCGTTGACCAGCGAGGCGACCCACTTCGGACCCGTATCCGAGTTGCATCCGGCGTGATCCGAGTTCGCGCAGGTCGGCGTAATCCAGGTAACCGCGGCCAGTCCTTCCTTCTTGAGATCGGCGAAGAACCGCGTCTGCGGGCTGATCACGTCCTTCTTCCAGTAGCGACTGTAGCGGATGTGCTGCACCGCTTGAAAGGCGTTCCAAAAATTGCCGTCCGCATTGAGAGCCGAGGTGTAATATTTCCATGGAAGCTTCGCGGCGTTCAACTCGTCGGCGAGCGTCTCGTAGTTGAAACAAGGGGGAATGAACGCGCCGATCGTGCGCTGCTGCGTGAGCGTGGAGATCAAATCGTTTGGACCGCCGCCGCAGCCCCACGTCGCCTGCGGAATGTTCACCGACGTGCCGGCTTGCGCCGCGATGATGTATTGATGCGAGACGAAACTGCTTATGTCGACGTTTGAGACGAACATGTGGTCGGCCAAGACGTACTGCGCCGCCATGTCAAAATACGGCTTGATCTCATGCTGTGGCACGTAGCTGTATTGGGGATGCCGGATCGGGCAGCCGGGCTCTCCCGGGCCGCCGCAGCCGACGCCTTCTTGGTCGAAGCCGTTCATCCGGCAGTTGGTTCCCGGATAGGCTCCGGTGCCGTTGCAGCTTGTGATGAACGCGTTAAAGCTATGCTCGAGATCCCAGCTCGTCTTGAGGCTTATGGGCTTCAGTACAATTTTGTTCCCGTGGATGCCGTAACCGTACGGCCGCGTGTCGGCGCCGGGCGCGCCCTGAAAAAGATTGTCGAAACTGCGGTTCTCTTGAACGATGATGACGACGTGGTCGATGACGCCTTTCGCGGGACCGGTGGGAAATACGGGCGAAGAGCCCCCGCCGCACGCCGATAGCATCGCCGCGCATGCCGCAAAGGCCAGCACGCGTCCCGTGCGTCCTTCCAATCGCTTCACGCGTTGCCCAAAACGTTGCGATCCCGTTGCGAAAAGATGTTCAAGAGGATTCCGAGGGCAGCGAAATCCGTAAGCATCGCCGACCCGCCGTACGATAAGAACGGTAGCGGGATTCCGGTAATCGGCATGACTCCGACCGTCATGCCGACGTTGACGAGAACGTGGAAAAAGAGCATGCCTACCAAGCCTCCGGCAAGTAAAAAGCCGAAGCGGTCGCGAGCGACGAGCATCGTGCGGACGCCCGCGTAAAGGACGGCGGCGTAGAGCCCCAACGCCATCATCGCGCCGGCGAATCCCCACTCTTCTGCAAGCACGGTGAAGATAAAATCTCGCGAATGTTCGGGAACGAAGTTCAACTGCGTTTGCGTCCCGTGGTAGAGGCCTCGCCCGAACCATTCGCCGTTTCCGACGGCGATTTTTGACTGCGCGAGATTGTAGCCGGAGCCTTCGGGATCGGCCTTTGGGTTCAGGAAGACGAAGAGCCGTGCGCGCTGGAAGGGTTTGAGAACCGCGCTGGTGCCGATGGCGGCCGCGCCGACGACGAGCATTGCGAGTGCGTAGATGGCAAAGTCGCCGAGTTTTGGCAGGGCGAGAAAGAGTTCCACCGTGAGTACCGCCACCAACACCAACGAGGTGCCAAGGTCCGGCTGCTTGAGAATGAGGAGCGCGGGCAGCGCGACGGTCGCCAGCGGCATCCAGAGGTCTTGCAAATTCTCATACCGGCCGCGGCAGAGCACTGCGGCCAGCGCGATTGCGACCGCAAGCTTTGCAGGCTCGGATGGTTGGAAGGTTCCCAGCGGTCCCAGCGAGATCCAGCGCTGCGCGCCCATCGCGCTGTGGCCACCGCGCAAGATGAAGAGCAAAAGTAACAGGTCGAGCACGTAGAGCGCCGGAGCCCAGCGTTGCCAGTTTCGGTAATCGACAAATGAGAGGCCGAACATCAGCGTCACGCCGAGCACGAGGTAAAGGATCTGCTTCTTGAACTCGCTGCCGGCGTCGCCGGCATGCAACCCGGCCGAGCGAATGCAGACCAACCCGATCAACGCGATGAGGATGCCGGCAATAGCCAGCGTCCAGTTGAAGTTTCGAACGTAGCGCCGCGCCCCGCCGCTACTTGCAAGCACCGCCATGGAAACTCAAAGCTTCCTTGGCGGTAAGGTAAATCTTTTAGTTAGCGGCGGCGGAGGCTGGGGTGGCGGCGGAGGCTGTGGCGGCGTTCGTGCCGGCCGCCTTTTTCGCCGCGCGCTTGCGGCGCTTGCGCACCCGCGGCGACGCGCCATTTGGCGGGGCGCCATTGGCTGCGGTAGGCGGTTGTACGCTCTCCACGGGCACGAGCGTGAGGCTGGCGCTCGGGCGGTTGACGGAAAGAATCGGGATGTTTGCCAGCATCGCCAGCGCGCTGTCTTGCCGTTCGAAGTTGACCTCGATCTTGTCGCGATCAACTTCGACGTAGCGCGAGATCACGTCCACCAGATCTCGCTTCATTGCTTCGATCAACTCCGGGGCCAGCTCGAGATGATCGGTCATTAAGACCAGCCTCAGACGTTCCTTGGCGGTAGTGCTCGAGCCGGACTGTCCGAAGAGCCTCTTTAGGAATTCGATCACGCGCGTCTCCCTCCAAGGAGCGAACCGACGCGTTCCAAGATCGTCACCTTGGCGAGAGGCGGCATCGGCGCCGGCACGTCTTCTCCGGCAACGCGTGCGGCGATCGCGTGGTAGGCGGCTCCGGTCGGCGTATCTTTACGCAAGGCAAGTGGTTCGCCACGGTTCGTCGTTACGATGATCTCGGGCTCGTCGGCGATCACGCCAAGCAGTGGGAGGCGCAGAATGGCATTGACGTCCTCGACGGAAAGCATCTTACCTTTCTTCACGAGGTTGGGACGTAACCGGTTGATGACGAGTTGCGGCCGAAAGCGATTGCCCAGCAAACCCACGACGCGATCGACGTCGCGCACGGCTGCCACTTCGGGCGTGCAGATGACGATGGCCTCGTCGGCGCCGGCAACCGCGTTGCGAAACCCGAGCTCGATGCCGGCGGGACAGTCGATCAGCACGTAATCGAAGCGTTCGCGCAAGCTCGAAATCAGCGCTTTCATCTTCGCCGTTTCCACGTCGTCCTTCTCGCGCGACTGCGCCGCGGCGAGCAGGAAGAGCGACTCGCTGTGCTTCCCGGGCACCAACGCCTCGTCGAGCGAGACGCGCTCTTCAAGAACGTCGAGCAGGTGATGCTTGACTCGGCTTTCCAGACCTAAGACGATATCCAAGTTGCGAAGGCCGACGTCGGCATCGACCAACACCACTCGCGCTCCGCGGTTGGCAAGGGCCGTCCCAAGATTTGCGGTCGTCGTCGTCTTCCCAACGCCGCCTTTACCCGACGTTAGAACGATCGCGCGTCCCAATCGGGCAGCCGGAGCGCTGGATTGGACCTCTTCTTGCACGGTCTGCGTTTGATGCACGCGCTACCCCGCTTTCAACGCGTCGATGAGACGCCCGAAGAAACTTTGGCCGTCGAAGTTTGTGAATGGCACGATTTCGCCTTCTAAGCGGCGAGCGATTTTGTCGTAGATCCCTCCCAGGCGATTGGAGTCGTTTAATACGATCGGCTCGCCGCGATTGGTGGTGTCGATGACCTCTTCGTCATCCGGCACGACGCCCAAGAGCTCGACTGCCAGCACTTCGCACACGTCCTCTACCGAGAGCATGTCGCCGCTGCGTACCATTTCCGGCCGCAGCCGATTGACGATCAAACGAATCGGTTTGCCCTCCGCGGCGATCTTGCCGACGACGCGATCGGCGTCTCGAATCGCACTAACTTCCGGAGTCGTGACAACGATGGCCTCGCTCGCTCCCGCGACGGCGTTCCGAAAGCCGGTTTCGATGCCCGCCGGGCAGTCGATCAGCACGTAATCGGCCTGTTCGGCGGCCAGCTCGACGATCGCGCTGAACTGCGCGGCAGAGATCGCGTCCTTCTCCCGTGTCTGCGCGGCGGGTAGGATCGACAGCGATTCAAAGCGCTTGTCCTTGATCAGGGCCTGGCGGAGCTGACAGCGCCCTTCGGCCACTTCGATCAAATCGAAGACGATGCGCTTTTCCAACCCGAGGACCAAATCCAAGTTACGCAACCCGATGTCGGCGTCGATTAAGATGACGCGATGGCCGCGCTTCGCGAGCGTGGCTCCGAGATTTGCCGTGGTCGTCGTCTTGCCGACGCCGCCCTTGCCGGAGGTCAGCACGATTTTACGCGTTTTCACGTCGAGGCGACTCCCGAGTCCTCAAGCTCGCCGAGACGATCCATCGTGAGGACGACGATACGCCCGTCGCGAGCGACCGCGGCTTCGGGCAACGGCACCGAACGCCGTTTCGGCTCAGCATCGGCGGCGATCGAGGTCGCGATGCGAAGCTGCGTCGGCGCCAGGTCGAGTGCGAAAATCCGCGCGCTAGTGTCCCCTTGCGCGCCCGCGTGCGCGATGCCCCCGAGCCGTCCGAACACGAGGATGTCGCCCGTCGCGATAAGCTCGGCGCCGGGATTTACGTCGCCGACGACAACGATGTTGCCGGTATGGTGGAGCACCTGACCGCCTCGCAAGGTGGCAGCGTGGTAGAGCGTGGTCGGCCCCGCCTCGACCGCACGGAGTAGCGTCGCGGAACGCGCCGGCGGTTCGGGCGCCAGGCGGGGGACGCTTGCCTCGCCGCGCCGCCGGCGCTGCGCGATGTCGTTGCGCGCGCCCTCGAAGTCGGCGACGAGGGAGCGCGCCGCATCTGAGAGCGCCACGTCCTCGCGAGGCCGCATGGCGCGGCGCCGCTCGCGTTCCGCGCGCGGCGATTCGAACGTCAGCCCTTCTCGTTGGGCCAAGCTTTCGAGGCGGTCGTCGAATCCCGCGACACCGCGCAGCGCAATGCCCGCGACATCGAGGATGCCCCGGAGCCGCTGAAGATCATCCGACGAGGGCGACTCCGCGCCGAAGTTTACGACGGCGCTGGCGCCGCGATAGAAGCTAGGCTGCTCGGTAAGCCGAGCCTGCAAATCCGCAAACCGTTCGGCCAGGTCGTGGGGCGACAACGTCACTTCGAGGCCGTCCCGCCTCCCTCGCAAGAGTGTCACGCTACGCTCTCCGAGAAGAATGGGGGGCATACCCTTGTTCGTCCACAAACAACTCGCAAGTTCTTGACGTTGTCCACATATAATACACAGCGACCGGGCGTAACCTCCAAGCAGGCCGTTCGGTGGAGGAAAGTACATCGCATGCTGCGTCGCACCGTTCCCATTTTCGTGATCGTCTCGCTTCTGTGTGCCATATGCCCGGCACCCAGCCGTGCGATGTCGACTCAAGCCGAGATCGCCTTGGGTCAATCGGAGGACCAGCAGATTGTCGCAAGCAGCGTCATCGAGACCGATCCGCTGCTCAACGCGTACGTCCAAGGTGTCGCCGGAAACCTTTGGAATCAGGTCCAGCGCAAAGACGTTCCCTATTCCATCAAGATCATCAAGGACAGCCAGGTCAACTCGTTCGCGACGGTGGGTGGCTTCGTCTACGTCAACGAGGGCCTCATCGACTTCGTTCAATCGGACGACGAGCTTGCCGGCGTAGTCGGCCACGAAACCGGCCACATCGAGCGCCGCCACGTTCTTACCGCCAACTCGAAGGCGGAGATTCTCGACATTTTGTTCGGGATCGCCTCGATCTTTTCGCCAATCCTGTACGAGTTCGGCGGACTCGCCGAAGCGGGACTGATGATGAAGATTTCGCGGGAAGACGAGATCCAGGCCGACCGCTACGGGCTGCTCCTGATGTCGCGCGCCGGCTACGACCCCGAGGCGATGGTAACGATCATGGCGCATCTTGGCGTGCTGCAAGACGAACACGACGATGCCGTCAGTAAATACCTCGAGGATCACCCCGATCCGAAGGCGCGCGTGGCGCACTTGATGGGCTATCCCGAACTCGATCCCACGGAAGTCACGCCCGCACAGCAACTCGTGCAGGCGTCGAGCGACGAAGAGCGCGCTCGCTACGATTTTGCACGCTTGCGGCTCGATCAAGTTCTCGCGAAGGATCCGCAAAGCTCCGAAGCGTTGCTCGAACTCGGACAATCGGAACTTGCGCTCGGCCTGCCCAACAAGAGCGAGCAAACGTTGGCGGAGGCCGCGCAGCTGGGATCGCCGTTGACGCGCGCAACCGCAAATCAGCGGATCGCTGCTTTGCGAGCGATGGAAGTGAAGCAAGTGACGCTTACGAAGCCAAACTTGCCAAAGCTGCAGAGCATGGTGCAGGCGGCACAGGCCGCTCAACTTGCCGACGCGACCCAAATCTCCGACCGCGCGGCGGAAGGCAAAGGTCAAGTCAAGTCGGTCCAGAGCCGGCTCGAGACGCTGCAATACGAAATCCCCGACTTCAGCCGGATCAACATTCACCGTGGCTCGCGCGTCGAAGCCGTGGTCAAGAACATAACCTCGATCGCTCGATCGATTAACAGCACACTGGAGGACGCCGGAAGCGACCAGAGCCCGATCGGCGGCGTCGGCTCGCTCGAAAAGAATAAAGAGAGCGGCTTGCTCAAAGAGAGCGCCGACATCTACACGGAGATGCTTGAGCCCCTGTCGATGAATCCGGTTCCGGCCGAGTCCGTCGCGATTCTGCCCTCGTATCCGTCCATGATGAACGAGCTGACGCTGGCCGACGGCGACATGCTGCGCTCGGTTGACGCCGCGCGCGCCTCCCTAACGATGCTCGACCAGTCCCTGGGAGATCTCGACGAGTTTCTCAAAGAGCTCGACCGGGCGCAGATCAGTTTCAATGGCGATATCAGCCCGACTGAGTACGCCACATTGGCGCCGTCGATGCGTAAGAACGTCGATGAGTTCAATGCGGCCGCAACCGCGGCTTCGCAGGGCTTGCAGCTCTTCAATCTCGCGCGCTCGCGCCAGCTCTCTACGCGCATCACGCTGTTGGGCCTGGGCACCTCGCCGCAGCTCTATTCGACGCTTCAATATGCGCTGCAACAACGTTTCGGTTCGAGCGGTATCGATTACCGGACCATGCTGCGTGACGATCTGACGCCCGGCGACGTCGCGGCCGCCACGATCATAGCCGCGGACATCAAGAGTACGCCCGAGAGCGTCATTGCGGAAGCAAAGTCTTCCAACCAAACGGTCATCGACGTCGCCAACTCGCACAAAATGCACGCATGGCCGCTGGAGATTTTCATGGGCTTAGTCTATCTCGACTACACCGACGATCCGGCCAAGGAGCTACGCAAAGCTGACGGAACCCTGGCGATCGATCTCGACAAGTTAGGACTGTAGGAACGATCACGATGGCCGCCGCAACCGACGCCCGCAGCCTTTTTGCGATCGTTCGCAAGGGCATCGACGTGCGTACCGTCCACGCCCATGTGCGCAAACCTTTTCGCTTCCTGCTCTGCGGCGATCCCTCGCTGATCGCGCAACTGAGATCCCTAATGCTCTCGGGACACGGCGAGATGACGGTACCGCTCGAAGCTGCGGCCTGCTTGGAAACCATTCGCATGGACGCGCCGCTGGTGACGGATCCGCGCGAGGTTCGCGCCGCAATCTTTCTCGGCCGCGGCGGTGATTGCGCGAGCGCCGACTTTTCGTCGCTCGCGGTCTTGCGAGTTCCGATTCTCGCCGTCACGGTCGACCCGCAGGGAGTTCCAGCGGGACCCGCCGGTCCACCCGCACCTGGGACCTGGGCCGAATATGTAGTCCCCTCGCTCGACGCGCCGGGACTGCGCGGACGCTTCTTCACACATCTCGTCGAATGCGCCGGCGGCGTCGAGATCGCCGTCGGCCGGAACTTGCCGGTCTTGCGCGAGACCGTCGCCGCCAAACTCACTCGCGACGCTGCAAACAATGCGCTAAAGGTGGCGCTGGCCAGCGCGGTCGTCGATCACATTCCGCTCGTCGGCTTGGTGCTCGGCGCGTTCGCATCGGCCGGCGACATGGTTGCGATCACCGGCATTCAGGTGATGCTCATGCTCCACATCGAAGCGGCGTACGGGCGCGATCCGGATCTCGGCCGGACGTGGCAGCTCTTGCCGATCATCGGCGGCGGCTTCGGCTGGCGAACGCTGGCGCGCGAACTCGCCGGATTCGTTCCGGTTGCCGGCATCGCGATCAAAGGCGCGATTGCCTATGCGGGCACCATCGTCGTGGGTGAAGGCGTAACGTTCTTTCACGAGCACGGCGATTACATGACCAAAGGGCAGGCCGCCGTGCTCTACGAGCGCACCAAAGCCGACGCACTGCGCGTTGCGCGCGACATCCTCGGCAAACTTCGCAAAAAGCGCTAGAGGCGTTCCAGCAAGGATTCGTTGTCGAGGCCTTGCAGTTCGGGCGGTACGCGTTTACGTACGGGCTCTGCGAGACGCGCCGCGATCGCGTCCCGGCGCGATGCCGGAAACCCATTGCGGCGCTCCAGAAAGCGTGCGACCAAGGCCCGTTCCGCGCCCGAGAGATAGGCCGTCGGCGCATAGGTGGGCTCGCCGGCCAAACCGCCGCCTGCAGTCGCGAGACTCAAGCCCGACTCGAGATCAAAACCTTCGTGCCGAATGCGGACATCGAAATAATAAAGCGCGAGCACGAGGCCGACGAAGGGAACGAGAAGCGTGCGCGTCGCGGCGTCGAGCGCCACGTAGAGGGCGGTCCATCGCGCGAGACCCATGATAGCAAAGACGTCCAGAACGGCCGAACAGCCGAATACCAGCGCGCCCAGAGCCAACGCGCAGATCAGCGACCGGCCAAACTCCGCTCGAGTAAAGATTCGAGTAAAGCTCGCGCGAAGGGCGGCAACGGCTCCGAGAGACTCGATCGTGCTGGCGTAGAAACCGAAGACGCACGGCATCGCGAGCAGCGAAGGCGTCAGCGTCGTCGATAACAAGGCGAGAAGCACCGCAACGGGGGCCAAGAGCGGAAGGGCGGCCGGTGCGAGCAACACCACGAGCGAGACCAAGATCGTCACCACCGCGAACGCCGCTGCGTCGATTGCAATCAAGGCGAGCAGCGTAAGGCCCAGCACCGCAGCGACGCTCGGCCAGCGTCGCAATACTGCCTGCCAGCAGGCTGCGAATTCGATCGGCGAGCCCCGATAGACGGCATCGACCCCTTCGGCAATCGCACTGAGACAGAAGGCCCACGCAAGATACTCGAGGAGCGTCAAAACGATCGACAGCGCCAAAGCGGCGGGCGAGGGAAACGCCGGCGGAACGTGGTGTGCGCCAAGATCGGGGTGCTCGAAGAACCGGATCATGGCGTCGAGCTGAGGCTGCTCGATTCGCGTAACGGGATATTGCAAGAGCGCTAGCGGAACGGCGGTCACCGCAACGATGCCGACGAGCGCGCGAGCGTTCTGGCCATAGAGGGAGACTGCGCGGTCGAATAATTCAACGAGACGGCGCGGCCGAAGCTCCATCGCGCGCGGTTTGCGGCAAGGCGAACGGAAAACCTTCGGGGAAGGCGCGACCATGCTGCTCGGCACGCTTGAAGCGGTCCGCCGCTATCCGATCAAGAGCTTGCGAGGCGTCGCCCTCGATTCGGCGAGAGTGGAAGTTGCCGGAATTCCCGGCGATCGCTCGGGCGCGCTTTTTGCGCGAGAGGGCCCGCGCGAGGGAAAGACCTACCGCGGCAAGGAGCACGACCGTCTTCATCTCCTGCGCGATGCGGCGGCCGCGCCTTGCTCTCCTTCTCACCTCGTGGCTTGTCTTGTGGCTCGTGGGGACCACGGCGGCACCGGTGCGTGCGCAGGTTCGCGCGCCCGGG